>Ga0302206_1000069_pt1 | contig 44967 bp, 39 predicted proteins | sample II_Fen_E2_1_FD_194581 | JGI IMG/M metagenome (GOLD analysis project Ga0302206, IMG submission 194581) | Peat permafrost microbial communities from Stordalen Mire near Abisko, Sweden - II_Fen_E2_1 | ecosystem: Environmental > Terrestrial > Soil > Wetlands > Permafrost | place: Sweden: Abisko...
TTAAAAAGCCAATCCAATGAAAAAGCACATTATTTTTGCATTGTTTGCATTCATCACACTGAATGTTTATTCAGCTCCAACAGACACGAAAAGTTACCTGAGAGTTGTTTTAAATAATCTTGAAAAAGTCGAATCGGCAACATACAATAGCACGAAAGAAGATTGGGCTCCGGGTGATACTGCGGCATCGATAATTATTCATGATTACATTAAAGAATATAACAACAATCCTGATTCAACGATTGGTGCGAATTACGTTTCATTTTTACAAAAAGACACAACTCAAATGAATTTTTGCTATGATGGAAAAATGAGAGCTATTGTCTATCCGGATAAGAAAGAAATAGTGATTGACAGTTTTAATACCAGAATACTTCCATTTAGACCGTTAAACGCACCATTCTTCAACAGGGCAAAAAACATCATAAAGTATGCCCTAAACACCAAAGACAGCAATACAATAATAACAGAAGATAAAAAAGAATCAGTTTATTACTGCCTTACCTTCTATGGGAGTAAACAGGTTGAGTTTTTTGGCAAAGCATATTATATTGAAAATACTTTTGATTATGGAGAGTCAATTTCTAAATACGAGATCTGGATGGACAAATCAACTGATTTACCTTTTAAAATCCGAAGGGAAATGTCACACGATATCTCTGTTGAAAAGGTCAGCAATGTGATTCTTAATAAAATTAAGTTGAAAGATTTCAATGCGGCTCATTATTTTCAACCGGATTATAAAATAGTCGCTTATCTATCCGGGAATAAGAAAAATGGAGTAAATAAGCTCGTTGGTAAAAAAGCACCGGATTGGACATTAATGGACACTATCAGTAAAACACATTCCTTAAATAATCTCAATAGTAGAGTTGTAATGATTCAATTTACGAGTGTAAGTTGCGGACCTTGCAGGCTATCCATCCCTTTCTTAAACAAGCTAACATCCGGATATAAAAAAGAGGATTTCAATTTCATTGCGATAGAATGTTCTGCAAATAGCATGAATGCACTGAAATATTACCAAAATAAAAATGCCATCAATTACACCTTTTTGAAGTCGGTTAAAGCGGTATTAAAAGATTATGATATAACATCTTTCCCTGTTTTTTTCATTCTCGACAAAGATCATGTGGTTAGAAATGTATTCAATGGATACAGCGAAGAAGTGACAGACAGTAAGATTCGTGAAACAATCAACCAATTGATGTAAAAAAGTTGTACAGAATAATACCTAAAAGTCAACTGCATTTACGGTGTAATGGAATCAGTATTTTCTAAATAAATTTAAATTGGAGAAATGTATATGCATATGCTGGTTTATTAAAGTTAACTTACAAAAAGCAAATAAATAAAAAATAAATACAATTATGGAAAAGCTCACCAATCAGGAAGAAGAAATGATGCTGATTATTTTTCAACAAGGAAAAGGTTTTATCAAGGATTTCATCCAACATATGAATGATCCTAAACCACCCTATACAACTGTAGCATCCATTGTAAAAAATCTGGAACGCAAAGGATATATAAAAGGTACGCGCTATGGCAATACTTCCGAATACAGTCCGGTGATGGAAGAAAGCGAATTCAAATCAAAGTTCATGTCGGGTATTGTTCAAAGTTATTTTGAAAATTCGTACAAGGACATGGTCAGTTTCTTTGCCGAGAAAAAGAAAATATCAGCAGAAGAATTAAAAGAAATCATTAAACTCATCGAAAAGAAATGAACGATGTACTCATGTATTTTCTGAAAGTAAATATCGCGATAGCGCTGTTTTACTTATTTTACCGGTTGGTATTCTACAACGACACATTCTGGGCTACCAGAAGGTTTTATCTGGTGGTAAGCATGCTGTTATCCGTACTCTATCCCTTTATTTCCTTTTCGGGATGGCTGGAAAAGCAGGAACCCATGCAAGTGATCATGGCCAGTTATGTCAATCTGAATGAAATCACAGTTACGAGTAAATCTGTAAACTACCTCAATAGTGAGAATATACTATTGGCTATTTATGGGCTGGTATCCTTTATCCTGTTGATAAGAATGGTTGTTCAACTTAGTTCCATTTTACGGTGGAGGCTGAAAGGGGATAGACAAATCCTGCAGGGCATCGAAATCATAGCTATTGACGCCACCATCACCCCATTCTCGTTCTTCAATACGATATTTATAAATCCTGGGTTGCACAACGATCAGGAGACCCGCCAGATTCTGACTCATGAAAGCACTCATGCCCGGCAACTGCACAGTATGGATGTCTTAATGAGTGAATTAATGACGGTACTTTTCTGGATCAATCCTGCCGCATGGTTACTGAAACGTGAAATACGGCACAATCTTGAATTTCTGGCTGATAACAGTGTGTTGAAGTCGGGCATTGATTCAAAAAACTATCAGTATCATCTCTTACAACTGTCCTATCAGGTTCCCGAGAATCAACTGATCAATAAATTTAATATCTCACCCCTTAAAAAAAGAATCACCATGATGAATCAACAAAAGACGAAGAAAGCCGGTATCCTCAAATACGCGCTGATAGTCCCACTGGCGCTGGCATTGATACTGTCGAGCAATGCAGAAACAATCGTTAATTCGACTAAAAATGCATTGTCTTCAACGAAAAATTCAGTAGTAGATACAAAAAATCCTGCTGTAAACATCCAGGAAGAAAATAAACCACAAGAGGAAAAAACATTTCAGGATACAACTTCTATTAAACAAAAAGAGGAACAACAAGCAGAGGTCAAAAATACATACACTGTTGTTGAAAAAATGCCTCAATATCAGGGTGGTGAAGGTGAATTGATTAATTATATCGGTAAGAACGTTAAATATCCTGCAAATGCAAAGTCAAAAAAAATCCAGGGGAAGACTATCGTTCGTTTTATTGTAACTAATATGGGGAAAATTGAAAATGCAGAAATCGTGAGGAGTCTTGATCCGGAATGTGATAAAGAAGCTATTCGGGTAATAAATTCTATGCCACGATTTATTCCGGGAGAACAAAACGGGAAAAAAGTGTCTGTTTATTATACATTGCCAATTGTATTCAGGTTAGATGATGCCTTTAGTTCTTCAAATCAGGGAGAAAATCCAAACGTAGGTGTCGAATATGGTGATAAAAATTTTAATAATTCCGGAACGGCACCTAAAGTAAAAGAATCTGACCCAAACAACCCACCTGTTTTTGTTGTTGGCGGAAAGATTCAATCAAAAGACTTCGATGTCCAAACTATCAAACCTGTGAATATAGAAAGAGTTGATGTTATCAAACCGGACGCTAAAAATAAAACAAAATTAGTTTCTGAATATGGAAAAGATGCTGTTAATGGAGTGGTAAAAGTAACTTTAAAACACAAAATCAATTGATATACCGTGTCGGTATGCATCTGTCGGCATGATTAAAAAAGGAAACATAATCAGGAACTAAAGATTCTGAGGATTAATAATTATCCTGCCTGGATTGAAAAATTAAAATTTATTTTTTTGCACTTAATTCATCGAAAAGAAATGAACGACGCACTCATGTATTTTCTAAAAGTAAATATCGCGATAGCCCTGTTTTTCTTGTTTTACCGGCTGGTATTTTACAACGACACCTTTTGGTCAACACGCCGGTTTTATCTGGTAGTCAGTATCCTGTTATCCGTCATCTATCCGTTTATATCCTTTTCGGGATGGCTGGAAAAGCAGGAACCCATGCAGGTGATTATGGCCAGTTATGTCAATCTGAATGAAATCACAGTTACGAGTAAACTTGTAAACTACCTCAATATTGAGAATATACTATTGGCTATTTATGGGCTGGTTTCCTTTATCCTGTTGATAAGAATGGTTGTTCAACTTAGTTCTATCTTACGGTGGAGGATGAAAGGGAATAGACAAATCCTGCAGGGCATCGAAATTATAGCTATCGATGCCACCATTACCCCTTTCTCGTTTTTCAGTACGATATTTATAAATCCGGGGTTACACAACGAACAGGAGACCCGCCAGATACTCACCCATGAATGCACCCATGCCCGGCAACTGCACAGCCTGGATGTTCTGTTGAGTGAATTGATGACAGTAGTTTTCTGGATCAATCCTGCAGCCTGGTTACTGAAACGTGAAATCCGACACAATCTTGAATTTTTGGCCGATAACAGTGTTTTGAAATCGGGCATTGATTCTAAAACTTATCAGTATCATCTGTTACAACTGTCCTATCAAATTCCCGAAAACCAACTGATCAATAAATTTAATATCTCACCCCTTAAAAAAAGAATCACCATGATGAATCAACAAAAAACTAAGAAAGCCGGTATCCTGAAATACTCGCTGATCGTCCCACTGGCTCTGGCATTAGTGCTGTCGAGCAATGCAGAAACTCTGGTAAGTGCGGCAACTAAAATCGCAACTTCAGGAGGAAAGAATAATTCAGAGAAAACCGTTCAACAGGTTTCACAGAAACAGACTAAGTCTACTGTTAAATTTACACCACCGGTTATTAAGAAGGATGAATCCGGCGAAGAAAAAATTTATGAGAAGATAGATAATATGCCACAGTTTCCCGGAGGAGAAAGTGAGTTATTGAAATACATCGGACAGAATTTAAAGTATCCGGTTGCTGCTCAGCAGAATGGCATTCAGGGCAAGGTAATTATTCGTTTTGTTGTCAGTCCAACCGGAAAAGTAGTAAATGCAATGGTTGTTAAAAGCATTATGAAAAAAGTAAAAGTGATTGAAGAGGTAATTGCTGTGGGATATGGGGTTAAAAAAACTACTGACGAAAAAGGTATTGTACAAAGACAAATTCAACCCGGAACAGATATGGAACTATTGGAAAAGGAAGCAATTCGTCTTGCAAATTCAATTCCTGATTTCATTCCCGGTGAAATTAACGGTAAAAAAGTAGCGGTATATTACACACTGCCCCTCACATTTAAATTAGAGTAATGCTTGTAACCGATCATCGCAATTCATTCAGGCAACGAAGTATTTATGAACTTCTCTAAAATTCAACGATCCGGAAGATGAATAGTGCCCTAAAAAAACACAGATGAAAAATAGTTTATCTGTGTTTTTTATGTTAAATCAATTATTAAGTGTATTTTTACAAACAATTATTCACTTAATATTAACATCATCCTACTTATCCAACTCATGAAGAAATGCAAAAAAACGGAAGTGTTTAAATTCTTACTGATCCTTTGTATTGCTCTGATACGAATGCATTCGGGAAATGCACAAAACATTTCAACTTCTGAAAAGAACGTTTTATCCACCAAAGATTCAACCACGATTGAAAAAAATATTGTACAAATTCCTATTGACAGTACGATTCTGAAATCGAAACCTTCATTTAATCAGAAAGATAAAATTTATACGATAGTCACTCAGATGCCGCAGTATCCGGGTGGAGAAAAAGCCTTATTAAAATCTATCAGTCAACTTCTCAGATATCCACGTATAGCACAGTCGAATGAAATTGAGGGAAAAGTAATAGTCCGGTTCGTTGTCAATAATTTTGGTAAAGTGGACAAAGTTGAAGTCGTAAAAAGTGTTGACCCGGATCTCGATTATGAAGCAGAAAGGGTGATAAGCACCCTGCATGATTTTATACCGGGAAAAATGGAAGGTGAAAACGTATCGGTATGGTACACAATCCCTATCACTTTTTCCCTACACGAAAAGATTAAACCGGCACCTGTTAAACAAAATGAAATGCCCGTTTTTGTTATGGATGGTCTAATATTGCCAAAAGGGTACAACACGTCAGCTATTAACCGGGACAGTGTTACCGTAAAAGTGTTTAAACCGGATACTGATGCCCACAAAGCCTTTTTAATATCTAAATACGGGAAACAGGCTGCCTATGGAGTAGTCGAAATCACTAAAAAGAAATAAAACCAAACGTTTAGAGTGTTGAATCTTTTATCAGCACTGTAATATAAAAATCAACGCTATGAAACATATTTTCATTGGGTTCTTACTCTTTTGTTCAGGCATAATCCTTGCACAAAACAACGCCATCCAGACAGCATTGAAAAACTACGACTACGAATCGGTCATAAAGCTTATTTCAAAAGAGAAAGCATCGCCCGAACTGAATTTTCTGAAAGCAACCTGTTACAAAAACATTGCCCGGTACAATGAGGCCATCATTTTGCTGGACGAAATTGTCGGGAAGGATGTATCAAACATTCAGGCAGTCAATGAACTGGCAGACTGTTATCAGCTATGCGGGAATTACCGGAAAGCAAAGACGTATTATTTTCTGGCGTTGCAATCGGCACCTGCCAGTCGCTATGCTCAACTAAACTATCTGAACATTACTTTTAAATTAAAAGAATGGTCTCAGTCCCTGCAACAGGCACATTCCATTCTGCAAACCGACTCATTACCTGCCTTGTACCCGGTTATGGGCGATTGTTTTGTTCAGATGCTTAGAATGGATTCTGCCGAATATTATTACAACAGGCGGATGAACAGCAATCCTGACGATTATAACACACTCGGCAAACTTTGCAAAATCTACCTGACCATCGGTAATTACGACGATTTAACAGCATCAACCACCCGGTTTATTCAGGCCGATTCATCCAATCAGGTGATTAACCAGTACAATGGAATCGGATTGAGCATGAATAAAAACTATGACCGTGCTATTTACCGGTTGAATAAATTAGCTCAACAAGGCGACAGTTCATTCCTGACAAATTATTACCTGGGAGCCTCCTGCTTTTCAACGGGTGATTATATGACTGCATACGAACGGCTGAGCAGCGCTTTTCGTATGGATTCCACGAACCAGAACTTGTATTATTTTCTGGGCAAATCGGCTATCTACAGTGGATACAAACAAAAAGGTATTCAGATATTGATTAACGGGGTGAATAAACTCATTCCAAAAGACTCGGAATTGTTTAATTATTACCTGAATATAGCCCACGGGTACGGTTCGATATTCTCTGAACAAGATCTGTTATTCAATAAAACTCAGGAAGTCAAATACCGGAAACTGTGTTATTCATGCAACCCGGACTACAAACTGGCATTGTACAACATCGCTGAAATATACGATACATCACTAAAGGACAAAGAGGAAGCACTGAAATATTATAATCAGTTTATGGCAACCCGTCCAAAAGCAAAGGAAAATATTTCCAAAGATCCTCAGGCTGCATCCTATTACAATGTAGTCGAGAACAGGATACATGAAATAAAAGCAGAGATGGAATCTGATAAAAAGAAGAAATAATATTAAAGTTAATGGGAAGTGTCAATTTGCCAGAGAGCCGCTAAGAATCTAAGGTTCATCATGCTATATCTGTAGACTTTTCCGATAACTCCGGATCATATTTGTGTCACTTCGAGTCTTAGTGGCAGATTAAATTTGTTTCATTAGAGCCCAGCTACCTGCAAAACCAAAACGGGAAGAAACTAAAGAGAAAACGGGACAATTGTAAATCGTAAATGAATAAATTGCACATGTCCTTCGAGACTGTGTAAAAACGAATAAAGTTGAATATATTATTTACGAATTGAAAGTTCAGCTATTTATTAAATAAGGTTTGGTTTTGTGTGTGATTGGTTTTCTACTAAGGTTTAGTACTTGAAAATAAGGTTTTTAAAGAATAAAACCTTATTTTCGTTTGTCAACCTCAGTAGAAATGAATCCTCACTATTTCTAAACCTTATTCCCTGATTTAAATGTCAAGTTTCAATTTGATAGTATTTGAGTTTTAAAATTTTATTTTTACACAGCCTCCTTCGGTTTGTTTAATTTGAGTATTTCTTAGTTACCCATTTTACTATTATTCTTTAATTGCTTTTCAATTGGTTTTGGATCGGTTTTGGATTGGTTATGGAATCAATAATTCTTTCATTTATTCTCAATTTATATGCCATATACCTTTATAGATATAGGGCATATATAGGGCTAATAATTGATTGTTAAGTGACTGATATATCGAAATAGCGACCAATCCAAAACCAATCCAAAACCAATCCAAAACCATTCAGAGTCAGATATGTATTCGTAATACAAATATAAAAAATAGAATTTGATGATCCTCTATTTTTCTAATTAAAATTTAGAAACATGAATAAAACAACAGAATTATTTATTTTATAGTTCAGGAGCATTTGCGGTGATTCAAATAAAAGAAAAATCCGTGCAGCAATTGTATTAAATTAATTATTCTCAAAAATTTCAGGGAAGTCTGTGGATATTCATAATAAATAATGAAAACAGGAACGAAAAGTACGTTATTCCTGCTTCATTTATTTCACTAAAATAAAATATAATAGTACATTTGCCATCTCATAGAAAAGAATCCTGAATATTCGTTATTATTTCTTTTGATTTCCGGTCTTTAATTTGCAAAACATAAAATTATCTTGATGAAAAACATTCAATTTTCGAAATGCCGTTTTTTCAATCCTGCTTTCATTCTTATTCCGGCACTTGCTTTAGCAGTCACTGTCAACATGCAAGCCTCCAACCTGAGAAACAACCTACAGTCATTTGATGTTCCGGCAAATCCTGCCACGCCATCTGTACAGACAGACTCGGTATACAACTTTGTTGATAAAATGCCTGAATTTCCCGGAGGAGAAAAAGGAGTCGTCAAATTCTTAAGCCAGACCATGCGTTTCCCGGAAGAAGCGCAAAAGAAAGGGGATCATGGAAAAGTAATCGTTCAATTCACGATCACTAAAGCCGGGAAAGTAGAAAATGCGAAAGTATTGAAAGGAGTGTCTCCCGAACTGGATAATGAAGCATTACGTGTGATCGGATTATTACCCGATTGGATTCCCGGAGAAAAGGACGGAGCTAAAGTATCGGTATACCGTATCATTCCGATTCAGTTTCAGAACGTATCTCCCGAAGAAGCCTGGGAAGCGAACGAGAAGACGGTGGTAGTCATTGACAATGTAAAAATGCCTTCAGGTTTTAATCCAACTATCATTAACTACGATAAGTTTGCTTCGGTCGTTATTCTAAAACCATTTCCTGAAAAAGAGAAATCCAGCTTAATTTCCAAATACGGAAAGCAAGCCGAAAACGGTGTTATTCTGGTGACCACCAATAAAAAAGAAATACAGTATTCGTTGCCTGATTCCGTACTTAATCCGACGAAAGGAACTACCACAACCTGTAAAGAAGAAGCTGTGATCCCTGAATTTCCGGGTGGTGAAAGTAAAATGATCTCTTATATCGCAGATAGCCTGCAATACCCTTTTATTGCACAACGAACAAAAACGCAGGGAAAAGTATTGATTCAATTCATGGTAGATACAGCAGGTAAAGTAAGCAACGCCAGTGTAGTCCGGTCGGCTGATTATTACTTAAACAGGGAAGCCATTCGTGTCATTAATGCTATGCCTGACTGGACGCCCGGGAACAAATGCGGAACAAAAATAAACTTTTTTGTCACTGTGCCTGTCGTTTTCAAGCTCAACCTTCCATCAACCGAGAAAAAAGAATGGGTGCGTAATAATAAAACCATTGTTTTATTGGATGGAGTGCGTTTACCTTCGTTATTTGAACTGGAATGGCTGAGGTATGAAAACCTGGCATCGTATAAGGTATTGCAACCGACTTCGAAAGAAGTCATTAAACAATTAAAACACCAATACGGAGGTGATGCTTCGAATGGGGTGATATTGATTGAAACAAGGAAATAACATTCATTTACTGAACAAAATTTTATTATTAATGAATAAGCAGGAATGACACCACGATCATTCCTGTTTTAGTTTCTGATATCTGAGTTGGAAATTATCCATGTACCTACTTTCTATTGACAGGTATTAGTATAATTAATCTTTTAAAATCATTAAGAAGCGATTGAATAAAAACCATATTACATGAGAAATGTTATTAAGTATCCAACCGAATAAAGAGTTGGCGTTTATTTAACTAACTGAAAATTATCATGACAATAGATCCTATCATTTGCGATTGCAACGATGTACACAGATCAACCATCGAGAACGCAATAAAAGAAAAAGGTTTAAGTACAACAGAACAAATCGATAATGAATTCTATATGGGAAAAGCCTGCGGAGAATGTTTGGATGACGTCCGCGAAATACTGACTGAAGTGAACGGAAAATAAAAACAGGAAAGGAGGAAGACATAAGTTTTCCTCCTTTTTACTTTACAGGAAGTTGACTAATGGATTAACTCGTCCTATTGTTTGAAAAGTTATTCGTATTTTTGTTTCTGAATAAATCCTGTTGAAAAAATGATTTAAAATCACCCGGATAATTTAAGACTTTATGACCTCACGCAAATTTAATTGTCGGATTTATTTCTACTCTGAGAGTTGATTTGTTAAAATATAAGGGAAATAAGGGTGTGGGTGTGTGGTGTCAGATTTTCTACTAAGGGCAAAAAAAAACAAAAATAAGATTTTGAATATAAGATAATTATACACCTTTTGACTACTTGAAATTCATTTGTTGTTTTTAATTTCTAATGCACAACAAACTTTATTAATTGATTCTAACTATCAAAAATTAAGGGTGAATAAAATATAGATACGGTGGTACAACAATCAAATTTGCGATATGGACATTGTAACTAATTGATTTATATCATGGGGTTAGAAAGTCTGAATTTATAACCCATATAAAATGTGAACTATTGTATTTCAATAGTTGCAGATTGTTTCAAAAGAATAAACAATTTCCGAATCTCTCAAATCTTTCTTAAATGGTAACTGGTAAATAATAAAACAGTAAATTTCCATTTCATTTATTCCTGACATTATGCAAAAATACCTCGACATACTCAAACAATACTGGGGTTATGACCAGTTTAGGTCACTACAGGGCGATATTATACGGAGTATCGCTTCAGGGAAAGACACCCTGGGACTTATGCCCACCGGTGGAGGAAAGTCCCTGACCTTTCAGGTGCCTGCCATGGCTATGGAAGGGCTCTGCGTGGTCGTCACTCCCTTAATTGCATTAATGAAGGATCAGGTTGAGAATCTTAAGAAACGGGGGATAACAGCTGCCGCCATTTATTCGGGCATGTCGTACGATAAAATATTATTGACTCTCGACAATTCGGTTTTCGGTGCCTATAAATTTTTGTATGTTTCACCCGAACGACTGGCAACACCGGTCTTTATAGAAAAGATCAAGCAAGCTACTGTTTGCATCATTGCAGTGGATGAGTCGCATTGTATATCGCAATGGGGCTATGATTTCAGGCCTTCGTACCTGCGCATTGCCGACATCAGGGAGCAATTGCCCGACGTTCCGGTATTGGCGCTTACCGCCACCGCCACTCCCGAAGTAGTGATTGATATCCAGAAACAATTATTATTTAAAAAAACGAATGTCTTTCAAAAGAGTTTTAACCGTACCAACCTGGCTTATGTGGTTCGAACAGCTGAAAACAAAGACGAGAACCTGCTTAAAATACTGAACAGTGTGCCCGGGACTTCGGTGGTTTACGTTCGCAACAGAAAGAAGACCAAAGAAATTGCCGATTTTCTGAATCAAAATGGTATTTCCGCCGAGAACTTTCATGCCGGACTTAAAAACACCACCAAAGATGCCAAACAATCCCGTTGGATGTCGGGTGAGACACGGGTAATAGTCTCCACCAATGCATTCGGCATGGGCATTGATAAAGCAGAAGTAAGAACTGTCATCCACATGGATCTGCCTGATTCGCTGGAAGCCTATTTTCAGGAAGCGGGACGGGCAGGACGTGATGAGCAGAAAGCATATGCCGTATTGCTGTATAATAAAAGCGATGCAACAAAGTTGCACAAACGCGTGGCAGATACTTTTCCGGGAAAAGAAATGGTGGTAAAGGTGTACGAAGCCCTGGGAAATTATTTAGAAATGGGTGTTGGCTCCGGATTAGACAGGGTATTTGCTTTCGACCTGGTTGATTTTTGCATGAAATTCAAATTGCCGATCCTGATATCCTACAATTGCCTAAAAATACTGCAACAAGCCGGTTACATTGAATTAACCGACGAACAGGACAGCTCCTCACGGGTGCTTTTTACGGTGATAAAAGACGATCTATATAAATTAAAAAACAATACAGAACAGGAGAAGCTCATACATATCCTGTTACGGTCGTACACCGGTTTATTTACCGACCTGGCATCAATCGATGAAGACATCCTTGCGAAAAGACTGAACTGGTCACGAGATCAGGTATACGATCAACTGGTTGTACTGGCCAAAGAACGGATTATCCAGTATATCCCGCGAAAGAAAACACCTTTTCTGACCTTTATCCGCGAACGGGAAGCTACCGAACGGGTCATTCTGGGAAAAGAAGCCTACGACGATCGTCGTGAACGTTACATTTCACGCATAAAAAACGTACTGGATTATGCTCAGGAAGAGAATATCTGCCGGTGCCAACTGTTACTTTCGTATTTTGGAGAAAAAGAAACCCCTCCCTGTGGCCATTGCGATACCTGCCTGAAAAAGAAAGAAAAACACATTTCGCCTGATGATTTCGAAGCAATACGGATAGCGATTGAACAGGTATTGACTATCGAGGCTTTACCGGTAAATTCACTCCTGAAAAAGCTCAACCTAAAAGAAGCGAAAGTCCTGCAGGTTATCCGTTTCATGATGGACAACGGTCAGATTGAGGAAAATGAATTTATGCAACTGAAAATAAAGTAGATTATGCAAGCCCTTTCTATTCTGTTTTTTTTTAATTAAATGAAAGACCTGAATGGATAAATATTTAAATAAGCATATAAAACTACTGACAATATGCTACAGAAGTCGTAAAAAGTAGTATTTCAATCGGTGAAATTCAGATATTTTTAAAAAGAAAACGTATCTTTGACACTGAAAAAAAAATCGGAACATATTAATGTACAAAAATAACAAATTGAATTATTTCACATGGAAATTAGGCGACCGGTATGATGGTTGGCGTTTGCGAAATGTGGATCCAATGTTTACTGTTGCACCATTTATACTTAAATCGCGGGTTGATTCACAGGTACTTTTCGAAATAAAAGTGCCCATAGATAAGATCGAGATATTCATACGTGATCATAAAGAGGATATTCCAAATTTGTCAATCATGCATGTGGTCATGGCTTCCCTGGTCAGGCTGATGTCACAACGTCCGAACCTGAACAGGTTTGTCATGTGGCATAAGATTTTTGCAAGGAATCATGTAAACTTTTCGATTGTGATAAAACGATCCATGCTGGATACTGCCGAAGAAACCATTATAAAACCCTATTTCCTTCCAACCGATACGTTGCAGGAAATTGTCAGCAAAACGAATTCAGAACTAACAAAAGCCATTAAAAAGAGCGACGAAAGTTCAGCAGATAACCTGTTGAAGTTATTTAATTTTCTCCCCGATTTCTTATTACGCACTGTGGTTTACATACTCACTTTATTAGACAAAATAGGGTTAATGCCCGGGATATTCAATTATGCCAGCCCGTTTCATTCAAGCTTCTTTTTAACCAATTTAGGATCAATCGGTGTTGAATCTATTTACCACCACCTGTATGAATTCGGTACCTGCAGCATGTTTGTAGCTATGGGGAGAAAAAAGAAGGAAAATATAGTCGATAAGAGCGGAGAGATAAAATCAAAAAAAAGCATACTCCTTAAATTTGTACTCGATGAACGCATATGCGATGGTTTTTACTATGCCAGATCCATGCGAATGCTCGAAAAAATATTATCCAATCCTTCCGAATTATTACTTCCGCCCCCGGAAGTTCTGATAGACGAAGGAGTCAGAAAAAAATAAGCTTTTATACCTGACACATAAAAAAGAGCCGGATTGAAATCTAAAGGATTTAATCCGGCTCTTTATATCACCACGAATGCTCAATTATTTTTCGAAAACCATTCTGGATATTTTTTCTTCCATGCCAATACAAAAATGCCAAGAGCATACAGCCCCACATTAAAGATTCCGATTGAAAAAATTCCAACAGAGAAAATACCGGCCGAGAAGATTCCAACAGCGAATTCGCCGGAGGCAAATACGCCCATCGCATATTGACCGGAAGCAAAATAATTAAGACTATACGTTCCCGAGCTGAAGAGCCCTCCATAAATGGCATTGAGTAAAACTCCGACAAGTAACAAAATAACTGCCATCACGAAAATCCATTGTTTTTTCATAATATTTTTTTTGAGTGGATATATTAAATCTGTCATCGCTTGAACGATGATGCAAACTTATTACATCACTTTTTACTTTCAAAACTTCAGGGATAGATGGAAGGGTTTTGTGATGAACGGCTATAAAGTTGATGAAATACACATTTCAGGGATAAGTGACCAATCAACCAACCGGTATGATTTCTTTCAAACTCCTTGAATAATTCCTGGATACCGGGATTTCTTCCGGTGTATCTTTTAATACTATCCGCAATCCCTGAGAATTTCCTTTCACGCGAATAATTTTATCTTTATTAACTAAAAACGCCCGGTGGCATTTAATGATGGATGGACAATCTTTTAGCTGTTCTTCAATTTGTTTTAAGGTATTCCTTAGCAGGATACTTTTGAGTTCATTCTTTACCAGATAGAAAACCTGTATATAATTACCGGTGGATCCGATATAAATAAAATCGGACTGATTGATTTCGATTTTTTCCTTGTTATTCTCTGCCGATATTCTCACCTTTTCATTAGGCACATGTAAACCATTGAGTCCCGTTAAATCACGATTCATTTCATTGGCCAATTTCAGATTCTCCGACAGCAATGCATTTTGATGAAGAATAGTCAGGATAAGAATGGGAAGAATACCCACAACCAGTGTATAGAATTGAAACATCAGAAAAGCCTGAAAGCCATGGGCAAATCGTAAGAAAATCGATGAGTAAATGAAATTACCAAATCCGATAGAGAAAAGGATCCAGAGTTGCCAGATCATCTGTTTTAAGACAGTCCATTTTTGTGGAATAAACCATTCGTCAAGAAAAAGAGGAAACACGAACAGGTCAATGATCAGAACAATCAAAGTAACTACCCCATATCCCGATTCAAAGAGTAGTTTGTGTTCACCGGTATAATTCAGCATACCGAAAGGTTGAAAAACAAGCATAAACAGTGCGATAAACAAACTAATGGAAATAGTAATGCGCCACCTGTTTTCAAAAAGCGGATACGGCTGTTGGAGATATTCTTTTAACATACAGTACTATCGTTTTTTCAGTTTGTATTTTTCAATTCGTTAATGAAAGGGTATTATCTTTCATTCGATGAACCGGGACACGAAATAACCGGGAACGGATTTAATACCCTTTTAATTCTAAATGTTCGCTATCGATCATGGTAACCGGTTTACCCATTTTTTTTTGTATGATTCTAAAATGGTGTTGATCTTCGGGTGAAACAAACGAGATGGCTTCACCTGACGATTCGGCCCTACCGGTACGACCAATGCGGTGGATGTAATCTTTTGGCGAACGAGGTAATTCGTAATTAATCACAACAGGTAGAAACTGAATATCAATACCTCTGGATATTAAATCGGTGGCTACCAATACCCGGAGCTCTCCCGATTTAAATTTACCGAGTGCTTCATTACGGGCTCCCTGACTCTTTTTACTGTGAATGGCGGAAGCCTGAATGCCGTTCTTACGAAGTTTATCGGCTACATTATCGGCTTTATAAACAGATGAAGTGAAAATCAGCACCTGCTTCATGTCGTTTGTCTTTATCAGATACCGCAACAGGGGTCCTTTCTTTTCTTCTGTAACAAAGTATCCAAGCTGCTGAATCTTCTCAAAGTAATCTTCTTCCTCTTCGGTTTTAATGATAACCGGGTTATTCAGAAGCAGCTGGTTGATCCTTGTCACATCTTCATTCAGTGTGGCTGAGAACAACAGGTTTTGTCTTCTTTTAGGCAACAGCTTAAAGATAAGGCTCATTTCTTCCCGGAAGCCCATATTCAGCATTTTATCTGCTTCATCCAACACCAGGGTTTCAATATCGGTTAAATGGACTGCTTTCGAATCTACTAATTCCAACAACCGACCGGGAGTCGCTACAAGGATATTTACTCCCTGCAGGGCCATCATCTGCGGATTGATGGAAACACCGCCAAATACAGCCATAGTTTTAATCCGTTCGGGGAGTCCTGAACTAAACAATAGGAACACTTCACTGACCTGAATCGCAAGTTCACGTGTCGGTACCAATACCAATACATTGACATGCCTGTTTTTAGTTACTGTCTTTCCCAGCAGGTTCATTAAGATGGGCAAAACATAACTGACTGTTTTTCCCGAACCTGTGCGTGCAATGCCCAGAATATCCTTTCTTTTCAGAATGGCAGGTATCGCCTCAAGTTGGATGGGATAAGGCTGAGTATAATTTTGTTCGGCAATTTTTTTCAGTAAAGCAGGGGATAAACCTAAAGACGAAAAGGGCATAGTGTTCTGTATTTTTGATGTTATAAAATAATCTGAGGGTACAAAGATACTTGAAATAAATCCGGTATCGGTAAAAAACAGTTTTTTCCATCACCACAGATATACCTGATTATTCTATTTTGTTGGAGATACACGGAAAAATGTAAAGGATGATGCAATTATCTGATTTCCTTTCCAAATGGAGTTAACGCCAGTCCTGCCAGCTTAAAGTGTTGTTTGGCAAACGGAATTCCAATGATGGTAATGGCAAATAAAACTCCGAACAATACATGTGTCAGACTAATCCAAAAGCCTCCGATAAAGATCCAGATCAGGTTCATAAGGGTGGATAAACATCCTGAGTTTCCCGGTTTAAGGCGTATTTCAGCACCAAAAGGCCACAATGCCAGCACAGCTAATTTCAAAGTCTGTATACCAAAAGGAATACCGATAATGGTGACCATTAACAGGATACTGGAGATCAGGTATTCAACAGAAATAATTATACCGCCAAAGACAAGCCATATTAAATTACCCAGGAATTTCATACTTGGTTTTTGATTTTAATTTTAATCCGGAAGAACCTGCCTATTTTTAATCAAAAAAAAGCAGGACGTTACAGACCTGTTTTATACACTAAATCAGAATGAGAATTCTCCATGCTTTCAATCTTTTGCTTAATCACGGTGGTTATAGCGATTTTATGTTTCTTTGTAAAATCATAAAAGACAATGATATCCTGTGCCTCTGCAATAAGTTCATTTGATTCGTTATAGATCTCGTGTTGAATTTTAAAACTTGTATTTTTTATGTATTCAACTTTAGAAAGAACGACCACCTGTCCCGGATAAAAAAGAGGCTTCCGAAACTGACAATGAATAGAAGCCAGAATAGGCCCTTTGTTTTCATCATCATGTAATTTCATTAACCCGACTTTTTCGAGATAATTCAAACGTGCAGCCTGAATATATTTCATTATTTCAAGGTTATTAACATGCCCGAAAGCATCCAGTTCACTCCAGTCGATACGGAGTTCAATTTTCATTGAAGAATCAGTCATTCGTATAATTTTACATTCCTATAAGACACTAACGCCTTGCAGGTCATTCATCGGATTGACAGGATAAACCCTATCCATCATTTTTAAAACATCATTTCTTTTGTAGTATTCTGGAACCAATAAAGGCAAACAGTCCTAACACGAAACCGGATACAATTCCAGCTACAGGTCCGGTTAGTAACATCATCAACCGGGGTGAATCAGGGAAAGGCATTTTAGCTAGCATTTCGGTTTCCAGTGGATGATTTGCCATATAATCATGTGCGAAAATAATATGGAAGGCAGTGACCCAGATACAATTGGTTATACCGACCCAGAATCCTGACATAAAATACTTTCCCGAACTTTTTAGAGCAATAAAATAGGCACAGATGATAAAAATAATCAACCAGTATATGGGTTCAATATTCGAAGGAATCCAAAACACAGTCGCAATAGCCATTGCCAGACCAAAGAGTGACAGTTGAAAAATGAGTTTGTAGTTCATACTGGTTTAATTATGATTACCGTTGCATTTATACAGTCCTGAAAATAACGGTAATTCTAAGTTAAGGTTGATTATGATTCAGAAGCTTTACTTTCGGATTTCTTTTTATCCATCAGTATGTATATGATCGGCAAAATCCCTAAGGTATTAAAAAGTGCAATACAAATAAACCATATTGGTTCATTGTTTCGACCGGCTTTCCACATTCCGATTAATTTCCAGACGATATCCCAGAGTACACAAAAAATAATGAAAGGCAACAGCCACGAAAAGGTGACCAGGAATTGTTGTAATCTTTCCATTTTTATTTAAATTAGAGTTAGTAGCGAGTTCTTATCGTGCTTATTAAATACTATAATTCTATCTGTTTATTCACAATTAGTCTTGAATTATTAAAAGAAAGTCAATTTACATTAGATTAAACACAGAAATAATCTTTTAGTTTAAATTTATATTGAATATGCGTTAAAAAAATAAGGTCCCTGGGGTTTAATCAGATTAAGACATCCTGATTTTATAATCCTCATACCCAAATTCACGTATCAGTTTGAATTTATTTTCTTTTGTCCAGATACCCATTGCCGGGTGAGATACACCATTGAACATGGTCGTTTTTACCATGGTATAATGAATCATATCTTCAAAAACAATCCGGTCACCTGTTTTAAGTTCCTGATCGAACGACCAGTCACCAAAGTAATCACCCGAGAGGCAACTGTTTCCTCCCATGCGGTAAGAGGGCTTGCCTTCTGCGGCATCAACAGAACCGATAATAGTCGGTTTATATGGCATTTCAAGGCAATCAGGCATATGACAGGCAAACGACACATCCAACATGGCAGTTGTTATCCCTTTATTTTGGACAATGTCAATTACATTCGAAACCAATACTCCGGTTTGCCATACAAATGCACTCCCCGGTTCGAGAATAATCTGCAAATGGGGGTACTTTGCCTTAAACGATTTCAACAGAGAGATTAGATGGTTGGTATCATACCCTTCACGCGTCATTAAATGCCCGCCACCCATATTTAACCACTTAATCTTAGGAAAGTACTTCCCGAACTTTTCTTCCACGACATTCAGCGTCTTTTCGAGGTCATAGGAAGTCGATTCGCACAATGTATGAAAATGCAATCCTTCCACCCCTACCGGTAAAGTATCACCCAGCAGATCTGCCACTACCCCGAGGCGTGATCCCGGAGCACAGGGATTATACAAATCAGTTTCCACATCCGAGTATTCCGGATTAATGCGTAATCCGCAGGATATTGAATTGGATTGTGTTTGCGGGTAAAACCGTTCGAACTGTGCCAGCGAATTAAATGTAATGTGGCTGCTGCATTTCATGATTTCAGGAAATTCTTTATCTGTATATGCCGGACCGTAAGTATGTGCCTTACTTCCCATTTCCTCGACTGCCAAACGCGCTTCTGCCAGTGAGCTGGCAGTGGAACAGGGAATATATTCACGTATTATCGGAAAGACGCTCCACATGGCAAAAGCTTTAAAAGCGAGTATAATTTCTATTCCAGCCCTTTCCTTTACTGACTTTATCAGTTCGAGGTTTCTACGAAGTGCTGTTTCGTCCAGTACATAACAAGGGGAGGGTATCTTAGTGAAATCCATTATTTTTATTTTTTTTGCAAAGGTACTGATTAATATTCAAGTGCTAAATGATCTTTAGTATATCTGTTAAGATTCAATTGCAAAAAAGAAACACAGTCGTATGAATAAACACTATTTTTTTCACATTGTATTTTGTTTCCGGAAAGTCAGATTGGAACACTGTTTTCATTTAAAGGTATATCCGGGATCCCATCTAATTTTAATATTTCTTTTGTATAACCGCTGCTTATTTTTTCGGCTATTTAAATTTCAGTCACAAAATAAAATCTTTAGAATTATAGTAACAAATCGAATGTTTAGTTTCCGTGTGTACGTAAAAAAACAAGTTCATTTTAGCTATTCTGATTGTTTCATTTTTTTTCTTTGATTACCAGAATAACGGAAACGAACAGAATTTATCCTCACGATGAATATATTTTAATATATATTATATATATTTTCACTTTTATTTAGTTGTAGAAAGCAACTAAATATCACACATTTATACTTATTACACATTGAAAAGGTATAAAAACAGTCCATCCCTGGTTCCAAAAGATGCACACAATTGATATATTTGTGTAATTTCGCAACGCTTTTGCGACAATTATAAACAAAATTGGAATGCAGAAAATATTTTATTCATTCTAAAAAAATCATTTAATGAAAAAACTAATTACCCTGATTACCGCTTTTTCGATAGGAGTTTCGGCATTCGCAGGTGGACTGTTAACAAACACCAATCAAAGTGTCCACTTTCTTAGAAATCCGGCACGGGATGCTTCAACCGATATTGATGCAGCGTATTCCAATCCGGCAGGTTTGATATATCTCCCGGATGGCTTTCATTTCTCACTTACCAATCAGAGTGCTTTTCAGACACGGACCGTCACTTCCACTTTTGCTCCTTTTGCTGCCTACGGTGGCAACGCTACAAAAACTTATAATGCTAAAACAGAAGCTCTGCTTATCCCGAGTTTTCAGGCAGCATATAAAAAAGACAAGCTGGCTCTTTCCGCATCGTTTGCCATTATCGGTGGTGGTGGTGAAGCCACTTTCGCGAACGGGTTACCATCTTTCGAGGCTCCAGTTTCAATGATTCCTATGGGTTTAACTGCTGCCGGGGTACGGACTACAAACTATTCCATGGAACAATACCTGAACGGGAAACAATTTATTTTCGGTTTTCAGGTTAATGCCACCTATAAGTTCAATGAAATAATTTCAGGATCACTTGGGGTTAGAATAAATTACCTGACAGGCAGTTATGACGGATATTTACGAAATATCCAGATAAATCCGCAACATCCTTCCTTAAACCCCAGCGGAAACATGATGCCGGCCAATACCTTCTTTACAAATGCAGCCGCTGCGGCAAACGGAGCATCTTCATCACTTGATCCTGTTGTTATGGGAGGGTATGGTTCATACACCATGTCTCAACTCGTATCAGCCGGAGTGCTTACTTCAGCTCAGGTTTCGGCTCTTGGTGCCGGCTTAGGAAAGAATGTCAGCAACTATACCGCCACTCAGGTACAAGGAGGTTACAAGGCTGCGGCAACTTCCTATACGGCAAATGCTGCAAAGACAGCAGATAAAGAGGTTGATTGTAAGCAAACAGGATGGGGAGTAACCCCGATTCTTGGACTGGATATTCATCCATTAGAAAATCTGCTCATCGGATTAAAATACGAATTCGGAACCAAATTAAATGTTACGAACAATACAAGGGTCGACAATACCGGTCTGTATCCTGATGGAGAGGTTAACAGGAATGATATTCCGGCATTATTAACCATTGGTGCCCAGTATACGTTGGATAAAGTAAAAATCTCAGGAGGATATCATCATTTTTATGATACAGATGCTAAATTACCAAAAGATCGTCAGAATAGTATTAATAGTGGACTTAACGAATACCTGCTGGGCGCAGAATATTCGATAAACAAAACTTTTCTGATCAGTGCCGGTGGTCAGCTTACTCGTACCGGAGTTACCGATGATTATCAAAAAGATATGAGTTACAGCTTAAATTCGGTTTCCATAGGGTTTGGTGGAGCTGTTAACCTGACGAAACAACTGAGATTAAATGTGGCTTACTTCTTTACCAAATACGACAAATGGACTAAAGTGGTTGATAAGGATAAAGTGTTTGATGCGGCCACCAATACCAAGGGGTACAATGGCACTTCATTGGGTGGAACCGATGTCTATGACCGGACAAACAATGTTATCGGAGTCGGACTGGATTATAATTTCTGAAAACAGTTGAAGGATTAAACACATTCAACAGGGAATGTCAATAAAACAGAAGAAGGAGAGATGTCAAGTCCCTCCTTCTTTAGTTTTAAATAATTCGGCAAACGCCATTAAACGCTATAAATAGCAAGTGAAAATACCTACTAAGTTTATATAAATTCAGAAAATAAAAAACAGTTCAGTTTTTCCTGTATTCTATAGAAAAGACTAAAAAGAATGGAAGCATGACTATAAGCCTTGCTCCCATTCTTTTTAAATATCTCTTCCGTTGTTTCCGATACGTTGTGTAAGTATTACAATTCCAGATCAATGTCATGCAATTCATGCCAGGGCAATCCTTGTATGTTGAGTTGTTCCATAAACGGATCGGGATTAAATTCCTCCACATTATATACACCCGGTTTACGCCAGAGTCCTTTAAAGAACATCATGGCTCCAATCATGGCAGGGACACCGGTAGTATAACTCACACCCTGGGCACCGGTTTCTTTGTAAGCAGCTTCGTGACTGCAATTGTTATAGACATAATAGGTGGTTTCCTTTCCGTCTTTCAAACCTTTAATGCGACAGCCAATGGAAGTTTGTCCGGTATAGTTTTCACCCAGTTCACCCGGATCAGGCAATACGGCTTTCAGGAATTGAATAGGAACAATTTTTTGTCCGTTATATTCCACTTCATCAATCCGCGCCATGCCGATATTCTGAATCACGCGTAAGTGTGTGAGGTATTCCTGACCGAAAGTCATCCAGAAACGTGCACGCTTGATAGTCGGATAGTTTTTAACCAGTGATTCCAGTTCTTCGTGGTAAATCACATACGATTCTTTCGGTCCTACTTCCGGGTAGTTCAGTGCTTTATGAATCTCATGAGGTTCGGTATCCACCCATTGCCCATTTTCCCAGTATTTTCCACGTTGAGTTACCTCACGGATATTGATTTCAGGATTAAAATTGGTGGCAAATGCTTTGTGGTGATCCCCGGCATTGCAATCCACGATGTCCAGGTATTGAATTTCATCAAAATGATGCTTTGCAGCATAGGCTGTATAAATGCTGGTCACGCCCGGGTCAAAACCACAACCCAGAATGGCTGTCAGGCCGGCTTGCTTAAATTTATCTTTATACGCCCATTGCCAGCTGTATTCAAAATGTGCTTCATCCCGGGGCTCGTAATTGGCTGTATCGAGATAATTGACACCACTCTCCAGGCAGGCATCCATAATGTTCAGGTCCTGATAAGGGAGTGCTACGTTGATAAGCAATTCAGGTTGATAATCATTCAGCAATTTGACCAGTTCAGGAACATTGTCTGCATCAACCTGTGCTGTTTTCACTTCCACACCAAAGCGTTTCTTAATATCTGCCGCTATTTTGTCACATTTAGACTTCGTGCGACTTGCCAACATGATTTCAGTAAATACATCCGGATTTTGGGCTACTTTGTTTACTACTACAGTTCCCACGCCTCCGGCGCCGATAATTAATACTTTTCCCATTTTCTTTGAATGATAGAGATGAATTTTCGAATATTTATACGTTGTTACAAAAATAGTTGTTTTTTATGAATATGAAAGATTTTAGACATTCTATCTTGCTTAATCTTCCTTAAGGCTTCTTACCTATTACTTCTTTCGTCCTTCAAAATCCGAATATAGGCTACTTTGTTGCAAACTTATTTCAGTACCAGACAATTTTGTCTTTGATCTTTATTCTTTGATCTTTGTTCTTTGATCTTTGATCTTTTGTCTTTTGTCTTTTGTCTTTGTTCTTTTGTCTTTGTTCTTACTTGCTCCTTACCTCTTACCTCTTGCTCCTTACCTCTTACTTCTGATAAATCGTTGGATCAAACCCTGCCAGTCCTTCTTTTCGTTCGGTGCAGGTGCCACAGGTACCGCAATGAATTTCCTGACCGTTATAGCACGAGTAGGTATCTTCAAAGGGAACACCTATTTCTTTTCCCATTAATCCGATTTCACGTTTGGTAAGATTTGTAAAAGGTGCCAGAATCTGACAATGGTTGTAGGTACCAAGACTGATCGCCTTGCTCATTGTTTCAATAAATTCTTCCCGGCAATCCGGATAAATGGCATGATCGCCTGCATGGTTCGAAATCATCAGCTTATCACATCCGATACTTTCGGCTATTCCGGCTGCAATGCTCAACATAATCCCGTTACGAAACGGCACAACCGTTTTAATCATATTCTTGTCTTCGTAATGACCGTTAGGAATGGCTCCCCCTGACTTTAACAAATCGGAGACAAAGCCCATTTTGTTTAAATCTATTTCAATAACATGATGTTCAATGCCCAGTTTTTTACAATTTCTGGCTGCATATTCTATTTCACGCAAATTATGTTTCGATCCGTAATTAAAGGTCACAGCCAGCCTGATTCTTTCGGCATGTTTATAAATGGCCACCGAACTATCCATTCCACCCGAATAAAGTATTACTATATCTTTCATTTTTTTCTTTTTTTTGCGGCACAAAAGTACTCAAAACACATCAATTCATGGCAGCTTTTACGACTTTTTGTTTTTACCGTTACAAATAGATGTTTTTTTGTATTTTTGCAAAGGAATTAACTGGAAATATATTTAAAGTAAATTATGGAATACCCTTCAACAAAGATATTGCCTGCCGAATGGGCAAATCAACAATTTATTCAGCTCACCTGGCCACATATAAATACCGATTGGGCAGATATGCTCGATGAAGTAAACGAATGTTTTGTCAACATTGCCCGTGAAATAATTAAACATGAGGATTTACTGATTGTATGCTCTGATACCGACGAGGTGGAACAACTCCTGGGTGATGCAGATTTATCCAGGATTACGTTTGCAGAGATGCCAACAAACGATACCTGGGCACGTGATCATGGTGGAATAACCGTCTTGGAAGATGGCAAACCGGTAGTCTACGATTTCACGTTCAATGGCTGGGGGTTGAAGTTTGCTGCCAATTACGACAATCTGATTACACGAAAGCTCTATACTGCTGGAATATTCAGTGATTATGGCCATAAAAACTGTTTTGATTTTGTTCTCGAAGGAGGTAGCATTGAATCAGATGGTGAAGGGACATTGCTCACAACATCCGAGTGTCTGCTCTCTGACAACCGCAACAATTTATCCGAAGAGGACATAGAAAAGAAACTGATCGGGTATTTCGGACTGAAACAGGTACTCTGGTTGAATCATGGTTATCTGGCAGGCGACGATACGGATAGTCACGTGGATACTTTGGCACGACTTTGTGACCGAAGTACCATTGCTTACTTAAAATGCGATGATATGGAGGATGAGCATTACTACGAACTGAAGAAAATGAAAAAAGAACTTCGTATGTTTAAAACTCCCGAAGGAAGATATTACAGGTTGATACCCCTACCAATGGCTGATGAAGTCTACTTCAACGACGAACGCCTGCCTGCCACCTATGCTAACTTTCTGATCATAAACGGAGCAGTGTTAATGCCGACCTACAATTCACCGAAAGATGAAATAGCGAAACAACAACTACAAAAAGCCTTTCCCGATCGGGAAATAGTGGGTATTAATTGCCTGGCATTATTAAAACAACACGGATCGTTGCATTGCGTGACCATGCAATATCCGGGGAGTAATGAGTAAGAGGCAAGAGGTAAGAGGTAAGTCAAAGCAAACAGATTTTTCTTTATTTGATGGAATACCAATTATATTTCCGAACGATAATATCTTTTTTAATCATTGAAATTAATGACTTTAAAATGCTGAAGAACGCTATCATCATAGGGTATTACCAAAAGCAACAGCGTCAAAGGCAACAATCAATTAAAATTCAAAACCATGAAAATAGGTCTAATCCAACAAGCCAATACTGCTAATCGTTCTGAGAATGTATCTAAACTGGAACTTAATATCCGCGCCTGCGTCGAACAGGGAGCTGAGCTGATCGTCATGCAGGAACTTCACAACGGGTTGTATTTCTGCCAGACGGAAGACCCTGCTGTATTTGATCTTGCCGAAACGATACCCGGTCCTTCAACAGAATTATTTGGCAGATTGGCTAAGGAACTTGAGGTTGTGCTGGTCCTCTCATTGTTCGAAAAACGGACAGCCGGGTTGTATCATAATACTGCGGTTGTCGTTGAAAAGGATGGAACCATAGCCGGAAAATACCGCAAGATGCATATTCCGGATGATCCTGCCTACTATGAAAAGTTCTACTTCACCCCCGGTGATCTAGGCTTTGAACCCATTCAGACTTCACTTGGAAAACTTGGTGTAATGGTATGCTGGGATCAATGGTATCCCGAAGCTGCCCGGTTAATGACCATGGCAGGTGCCGAAATACTGATCTATCCCACTGCCATTGGATGGGAAAGTACGGATACTGACGATGAAAAACTGCGTCAAATGATGGCCTGGCAGATTGCACAACGGGCACATGCAGTAGCGAACGGCACATATGTGGTGGCATGCAACCGAACAGGTTATGAGCCCGATCCTTCGGGGATAACTAACGGCATACAGTTTTGGGGCAACAGCTTTATTGCCGGTCCTCAGGGCGAAATCCTTTCACAGGCACCCAATGAGGAAGAAGAAAACCTGATCATTGAAATAGACTTGTCACGAACTGAAACCGTTCGTCGCATGTGGCCTTTTTTTAGGGATCGTCGTATTGATACTTATAGTGAGTTGGCTAAGAGGTGGAGGGAAGAATGATGTGGTTATGTGATAATGTGATGATGTGATGATGTGGTGACGTGATGATGAGTTGATGTGATTATATAGAAATAAATATGAAACATCAAACTAACCGTTAGAATTTGTCACAAAGCAACCCTAAAGACAATTTGTTTTATTACAAATTATTTTATTTGAGGCTTATCAGGTACTCATCTGCCGACAGAACCGAAATTGCTGACTCCTGACTTTCCAATGATTCTTTTCACCAAATAATCAACTTGATAATGATTATTTAGCAGTATTTCTATAAGTATTGTCGAAGACAATTTCAAATAAGGGTTTCTAAAGTCTTCAAACTTCAGAAACCCTTATTTTGTAAGATCAACAATCAACAAATATCAAAAAGGCAATTTAATAAAATTATTCTCCTCAGCCGGTTGATCCACATTATGTTTTTGTTTATCAACCGTTTTTCCTACTTTAAAATTATAGGTATACTGCACTACAAATGCAGCTATTGTCTTCATATAAGTGTCCGTTTGCTGATAAATTGAGTTATTCCGCAGGGTAGCTTTGCTATCGAAAAATTTACCGGCAAAAGGGTTAAACGAAAGAACTGCGAGGGTACTGTTGTTCTTAAACTGTTTAACAAGGCCTGCAAAGTAGAAGGGCGATACCCGCGTTTCCGTTTGCCCGTCCAATACAGGTCCGTTCAGATTAAACATAGCAATAAACTTCAGATCCAATGGTACCGGGAACATCATAAACGAATTCCAGTTCCAGGTTTGTTGGTTGGTCGGATTAATCTGATTGAGGTACCTGTCAATATGATTGAACGAATACCTTAAATTGGAATTAAACAAAACCTTTCCCACTTGCGAATTAATCGAAAGACCACTTCCTGCTTCATACCCGTTGGATATGTTAAACGGTTTGCTTTCAAACACATTGGAAGTACCTACCTGACTGATTATTGTCTGTATTAGTCCGGTTTTATATTCATAAAACAATTGGGGAGCCAGGTTAACAGTTACTTTCCCAAACGTAACCTTTACGTTGTAGGTAAACTGGAAATTATCCCGGTAGGCCGGTACCAGGTTTATATTTCCCTGACTTACAGTCTGGCTATCAACACGACTGACCAGTGGATTCAATTGCCCGACTGATGGACGGATCACCCTTCTGGAATATGAAAGCTTGATGCTGTTATTATCGTCAAACTTAAATGATCCATTTGCATAAGGCAGTGGTGAAAAATAATCATTACCCTGCTCCGAATTGATCACTACATGTGAAGTTTCAAACCTCGATCCTATCTTAATACTCCCCTTTTTAAAATTCCTCGATAATTCGGCATAGCCACCCATTCGCAGATCGGTGTAATCCAGATTAGGGGCAACTGTCAACGTACTAGAATTATCTATGGTATATCTGTTGAAATTGCCGCTGACACCTGCATTTAAGGAATAAACGCTATCAAAAGGCAAGGTGTAATTGGCCTGACCTGTAAACGTCTGCGTATTGGTTTTGCTCTTTTCAGTTTGCAACGGGTCTTTGAATTGTGAAGTTGTGTCGATAGGGTTGTAATATTCATTTCTGAAATCGGTTGTCGAAGGATTATTCAGACTTTTAAAATAATTCAATTCCACTTCATAGCCATGTTGGGATTTCTTATTGAACTTATGTTTATAAAAAAGCGATGTGGTAAGTCCATCATTGCTGGTCTTTGTATTGGTATACGACCGGAAAATACTATTCATAGCATTATCTGACCGGTTATAATTCCAGGCATCCCCGCTAACGTTGGTCAGATTGCCGTTATAAGAAACATTCAGGTTTATATTATTTAATTCATTGGGATCATAAATTAATCCGATATTGGCATTTCTATAGTTTCCGTTGATTCCCTGATCATTGTTCCGTCGCAATTCGTTACTTCCTGCGATACGGGTCATTTCTGATTTAATGTCGAAGTTTTGATACATTCCATTGGCCGCCACATAGTAAGATATTTTTTCGAACCCATAATCAAGGCTTCCATTTACCCGCCCCATGTAATTATCCCCACTCACGGGCAATGCCATGACACTTGCCATGCCCTTCAGTCCGAACCTCATAGCCGGATTCGTGACTATATTAATGACGGCATCCACATCGGCATCATATTTGCCCGAAGGACTGGTTATAACTTCCATCTTGTCCACCTGCGAGGGATGCAATCTTTTCAGGTATTCCTTATCCCGGGTAATCCCGTCAACTTCTATCTTTATATTCGATTTTCCGTTAACCGTGATGTTCTCATTCAAATAATCCACCTGCACCGAAGGGACTTTCCGAAGGACATCAAGTCCATCGGAGGAAGTTTTTTTAAGGCCATCGGGTATACTGTAAATAGTCCGGTCACCCAGTTCGGTGACTTTTAATTTAGACCCGTTCACCACCACCTCTTTAAAGTTATACGTGTTTGGTTCAAGGGCAATCACTCCCAGGTTATTGATCATTCCTTTCTTTCGTGGAACTGAACTCTGACGGGTTTTATAAACCAGGTGTTTCACACGGATACAATACGTTTTTATCGTATCGCCTTTATAAAAGACAAATTGACCTTCCGAGTTCGATTTAGATAATTCAACCGTATTACTGTCCGGCATTAGCAATAACTCCACACTTGCTCCTTCAACCGCTTTGGAGGTTTCTTTATCAGTAAGGCTTCCGGTAATAACTTGCCGGGCATGAACATTCAATGCTGTAAGACACAACAATAACATAAGAATTTTATTCGACATTACTCTATAGTATTAATAGATAATTTTCTTTTATTATTTTGTCATGACAGTTTCCGATTTTGAATCCACCACTACCGGCATTTTCATCTCGTTACCGTTATTTTTCATGGTGGTTGAACCTACAATATGCCCTGTAGAGGAATTCTTCAGGATTAACCCTGTTGGTAGATCAATAGTACCTTCGGAAGTCATAGTTCCTTTTAGTTCCTGAGTCATTTGAGCATTGGCATCGTTCGACAGCAAAGATTCAATTTCAGTTTTCCCGGCAACTGTAGCAGTGTTATTCTCAACACCTTTCAGAGTATATGAATTTTGTGCCATTAATGAAACAGCACTTGATACCATAAAAAATGAAGTTTCCCAGTTATCACCAATTTTCACCGTTGTTTCTGGCAGATATGAGAACAATGGTTCAATAAAACTTCTTACTGCCGATTCTTTAATAAGTCCATCCGCCTGCGTTTTGGCCTGGTCCCTTTTAGTGGCAGGTATAGAATCCAGTACAACCAAAACATTGTCTTTGAATTTTCCGTAATTCACAAAATCAATGAATTTCCCGGCTGTTGATATTTTTGCAGTGATTTTATACGTACTCATCCTATGCATGATCATCTCAAGAGGATCTGTACTTCCAGCCTTTGCCGAATTGGTTTCCTTATTAAACATTGGCGAACTGATTTTCGAAGCAATGGTATCAAATTTGAATTCTATATTCATTACGCCATTTTCCTGACTGAGCACCTGATAACTAATCGCCATGTTGGAAATAACATCAATGGCATACTGTTGCCCGTTGGCTGTTTGTTGAATGGCTTGTTTATTCGTACTTTTTGCCGTATATACCTTCCCCTTTTCAAGGTTTAATTTAAGACTTACCGGCGATTGTGCCTGCATTGAAATTCCCAATAGAGCTAAAAAAACTGTTAAGATGGTTGTTTTCATTTTTTAATTGATTTCTGGGTGAATAGTATTGAAGTTAAATTAATGTTCTTTATTGATCGTGTTTATGAATATTTTTTCATCTAACACATAGAGCTTCCCTATTGTTTTTTTTTACATAAGTATACCCGATATCTCCTTTTGCTCAAAATCCGGCATGCAGTTTATACTTCCAGGTATGCTTCAAATACATCTAATACATTTTCAGATACTTAAAATTTTACAAAGTTAAGATGCAATTGTTATTTATAATATACTTTTTTAACGTTAATTATTCTTTTTCGATCGATTACTCCGAATGAGTTTATCTTATTTCTTACTCCGCATATTCATTTAAATCATGAATCTCTTTCTCCAGCCCTTCAATCTTTGCTTTATAGATCTTAAGGTGTTTATAACCCAACGTGAGAGAAAATACGGACACAGCAATAAAAACAAACAAGATGTTTGATCCGAAATCAAGGCTTTTCCATGCAATCAGCAGTATACCTGCAAAAATCAGTGGAAAACCCATTAGATTAAACTTACGTTTTGCAACAAAAAGGCGTTTAAATTTTGTAACCTTCACCGCTGATTCAAGTATCGAATCAGCACCCAGGTTTATACCTCTTAGAACCATAAAGCTTTTAAAATTCATAGAAAACAAAACCACAAGAAATGTTAGAGTCAACAAACATCCCGTCAAAAACTTTATATCTACATTTTCAATCCTGAAATTATCGTGCAATCCCAGGATTAAAATTACCGGCAACAGGAATAATGAAATAAAACTCCTGTATTTCATCCAGTTCAATTTTTTCTGGGGCTTTTTTGACAAAGCATCCAGGATAAGCCTTTTATTCAGCTTCTCCAGATTGTCTAGTTTACGGTCGTATTTTTTCCAAATCGTTTTTAGTTCTTCTATTTCCATGATTTTTAAATTTAATTGTTGGATAAATGATTTTTAAGTTTTTGCTTTATCCGGCTGATTTTAGTAGCTACATTCGTTTTAGTCAGTCCGATAATTTCAGCTATTTCATCATACGATGTATCATCCAGGAAAAGCAGGATGATCGCTTTGTCAACATTCCCCAAGGAGTCGATGGCACTGTATAATTGTTCATACAATTCGTCAATAGTATGATCAGTTTCATTCGTCATGTCAGGAATCCAGTTTGTGTATTCAATCCGTTTTGAATGCTTTGTCGATTCGCGAAGCCATGTAATGGCGGTATTTAAGGATACCCTGTAAATCCAGGTACTCACTTTCGATTTCTGCTGAAAGGTAGGATATGCCGTCCATAAGTTTGAAATAATATCCTGGAACAAATCTTTGACATCATCCGCCTGATCGCAATACATATGGCTGACTTTATAAATCAGTTTTTTATTTTCCTCTACAATTTCTATAAAATCAGCTTGTAGTTTATCGTTATCCATTCTGACGTTTTTATTTTTTAAGTATTAGTCGAAATCACAGGCTAAAAATCACAGGTAAGAAGAATTATTTTTTATTGACGCGTATTACCACACGGCATATTGCTGCCGGCAAGCTCTTTATCTTATACAAAAACCGCTCCCGGAAATACTTCCTGAAGCGGTCTTTGTATAAGATAAAGAGATATTTAAACTTTCTCGTTCATTTTCATCAGGCCCATCATTTGGTTCACGGTTTTTTGCATACCGTCGGTAGATGCATCCAGGAAGATAACATTTCCCTTACCCGTTTCCCCAAAATGTTTGATGGTCTCCGTCCACATACTGAATAACAGGAAGGAGGCATCCAAATCGGCATCAGTCATCTCTTTAGCAGCCTGTGCCATTCCTTTGGCCACTTCTTCCCGGAACAAGGCAATTCCCTGTCCGCGTTGCTGAGCAGCTTCTTTTTCGGCTAATGCCGATATCTTAATGGCATTTCCTTCAGCTTCAGCAGCTTTTGTACGTGTGATCAGTAAGGCTTGTCCTTCGTTCTCAGCAGCTGCTTTCAGGTTATTCGAAGCCACAACCCGCGACATAGATTTGATAATTTCTTCATCAAAAGTAATATCATTCAATTGAATGTCAATCATATGATATCCCCATTCTTCCAGTGTCGCATCCAAATGTTTCTTCACTTCCAGGATGATTTCTGTACGGAGTCCGAGAATCTCGGCTTGTTTCTTGGTAGCCACAAAACTACGGATCGTACCTTCGATGGTGCGGATCAAAGCCTGCATAAAGCTGCGTTCGTCGACAAACTTAAACGCCACATTTTTAATCATTTCCTCCGATTGATTCAGCACGGCATACAGCAACATAGCCTTAAAGTACACATTCGCCTGATCCTGTGAAACCGCCTGGAATTCAAGTTCTGCCGAACGGTTCTGGATACTGATACGTTTGTACACCAGTTCAATCAATGGGATTTTAAAGTTAAGTCCGGGTGCCATAACACGACGATACTTTCCGAAAACTGTAATAACCGCCACATTTCCCTGATTTACGGTGACAAAACCGGAGAGAATGACAATCAATACAAATACTCCAATAATAATAAACGGAATTGATTCCATGGATTAATGTTTTATTGATTAAAATGATATTGATTCAAATTTCCTGTTGAATTAAATCTATTTGTTTTGTAGAATTAAGTATATCAAACAATGTTCGACTCCGAATTTTCTAAAAGGGACACCTCCTTATGATCAAGTCGCAGTTCCGATATGGCAAGTTTCATAGTTGGTCTTTTAACGACGAGTAAAACAATCATTAACCCTGCATAAACCAGATAATTGATATCTGAAGTCATAAAAATAACCATTAATGCAAATAATGCAGGGAGTTGGATAAATGCGTATCGTAGAATTGAAGCCCTTCTGTAGACTTCCATTTTAATTCTTAATTCTTCGTTATCCACTAAAGTATTCAACCGGATTCTGAAAATCACATTGCTTGCAATGATACCGACCATAATCAAACCCGGAACTAAATAAACAAATAAATTGGCTAATGCCGACTGAGTATCTGCATGCTGAAAATCGGCAATAAATAAACAGATTATAACTCCAAAAAGTATTACCCCCAACACCAAAGCCGCATGAATAATTGAAATTAATTTAAAATATTCTTTTGTTGAATTTTGATTATTTCCCATAAATTGATTGTCTTGAATTTCGATTCCATTGAATCTAAATTCTATAATAGCTAATTAAAAAAAGTATATAGTTTTATTGTTATTTCTTTTAAAAATCACACTTTCCTGCAAAAATCAGTTTTCCAAAAATACAATTGATTTCGTAATGACTTCAAAAGCCTGATAGAATGAGTTTAAACCCGTTGAACAGTTACATCATGTTAACCTAAATTTTATTTATTCGTAATCTAATCGTAGAGCAAAAAAACGTTGATTATACCGTCAACAAAAATACATATTTTTTTTGCAATTCACTCTTTTAGTCAAAACATATTTACGATTCTAAATTATTTAAGAATTCGGACAGATCTCTCTTTTAAGAATGGCTGTAACGGATCGGATTCTAATGAATTTCCAATGGTTGACTGATTAAATTATTTACTGACAGAATTATACACTTCAGGAATTACAGATTGCCAACTATAAGAATTAAGTAAAAAATCAGGTTTCTTCGAAAAACATTCAAATCAAATAAAACAAATAGAATTTTAAGTTGTAAAAAAAAGTAAATATTGAAAATTATCCGTACATATATGGTTGATCTGGATTAGTATATGCTTGACTCCTGAATTGGTTTTGGATCGGTTTTGGATCGGTTTTGGATCGGTTTATACAATCATATAACATTCACTTAACATCACTATATCAATCATTTAAATGCCATATATCTATAAAGATATATGGCATTTAAATTGATATTAATAGAAAGTCTTATTATAATCAAAACCGATCCAAAACGGATCCAAAACAAATCTAAAACCAATCTAAAGAGGAGAGCAGAATGGGTTTATAATAAATGCATTAAAGGAGAGGACACTTTCCAACTAATGGAAAGCAGCGACAGAGGATTTAAGAAATAATAAAGATTGCCACCTTGATAAAAAAAAGGAAGTAAATTTTACCGGTTTCACTGAATATAAAACAGGAGCATCTGTCGGTTATTTCTTTTCGTAGGCAAGCATTTTCATTTTACACTCCATTCCCCATCGGAAACCACCCATTGAGCCATCAGTACGGATAACACGATGGCAGGGAATCAGGTAAGCAATGGGGTTGGCACCAATGGCAGTTCCCACGGCACGAACGGCTTTAGGACGACCTATATTTTCGGCAATTTGAGCATAAGTAGTTGTTTGTCCGGCAGGGATTTGTTTTAATGCTTCCCAGATGGAGAGTTGAAATTCCGTTCCGATTGGATTCAGAACCGGCCGTGAACCATTTTCAAAAATCTGACGGACTATACGTTCGGCTTTATTATCATTGTGTTTAAATTCGACATCAGGAAAACGGTAGTCGAGATCGGAGTAAGCACTCTCATGACTTTCTGGGAAAGTAAGGGCGCAAATCCCATCGTCTGAGAAAGCAATGCAACATTCGCCAAATGGGGTGGAGGAAAAACCATAAGAAGGATTTGATTGTGGAGGTAATTGTCTCATAGTTTTTTTGTTATTGTGTAGAAAAATTAAAGCGGGTAATGATTAGATAATTTTTTATAAAATAATTATCAGTTGTTAGATGCTACGAAAAAGTCAAGTACATTTGTGGCAAAGTTAACGAATTTAGTTGACTCAACGTTCATTTCTATACAAAAAAATACTCTTAATTCCAAAAACTCACCCGTATTTTATAAAAACTTATATGAAAAGATTGGTCCAATTAACTTTTTTGACAGTTTTGAGTCTATTCTCAGGAATCATGGCTCAGGTAAGCACATCTAAATGGGAAGCTCAGTCCATTGTTATTGATGGGAATGGGGCTGACTGGGGTACTCTCCCGCGTTTTTTTAATGCTGAATCGAATGTAAAATATGAATTCAGAAATGATGCTAAGAATTTATACCTGATACTAAAAGCAGCCGACCGGTCAACGCAAATGCAAATGTTGAGTGCAGGATTTAGTATAAAACTAAAAGTAAAGTCATCACCACCTTTGAAAATGTCCATAGCTTTTCCGGCATTAAAAAAGGGGGAAATGCCTCCCATGATCATCAATCAGGATGGCAAGATCGACAATCTGACATATAAATCAAGCCTAGGTGAAGTCATCATTCCAAAAGACACTGCTTTATTAGATGGTTTTCTGTTTTCTAAAGGCAAGATTGTCTCTGAAGGTAATGATGAGAACAGCATTTGTTTTGCACGGAGTAAAACAGCTCGTGAACTTGTAACCTATGAAGTCAGGGTTCCACTTCGAGAGATTTACGGGAATGATTATTCGCTTTTAAGTTTAAATACAACTCCCGTTCAATTATTGGTAAACATCAATGATCTTTCACAAAGAGATATGAAAAAGATGAAAGGTCATCAGGGCAAAGGAATGTCTGGAGGCATGCCTGGCGGAGGAAGAGGCGGCAGAGGAATGGGTGGAGAAATGGGTGGAAATGGTATGGAGAACAGGGGAATCGGAGGCAGTGATACCGGCGAAATGCCCGGTTCAGATATGCAGGAGTCCTTGCAAGGGAATCAGGGAAGCAACAGCTTTTCGATGGAACGGAAAAGCTTCAGCATTGATTTTAAATTATCGACAGGAAAAGAATAAACCGATCCCTGTATACTGCTGCAGAATCTAAGAAAGAGATTATGCTCTTTTTAATGCTTTATCCAAAGTAGGTTTTCTCAACACTTTGTTACTTTCGGAATAAATAAAGGAAGGAAGAAAGTAAATATGTTTTGGAATTTCATATTTCGACAGCACCTCATCCAATTGTTTTTCCAGACTTTCACGCTGAGAACTGGAATACTCTTCCGATTCAATGACTAACACCACAACATTTTCAAACTGATCGTCAGGAAGGGATGAAATAAAATAACCGGAAGGGATGATTCCTTCCAGTTTTTTTTCGAGTTGTTCCGGGTGAATCTTGATACCTCCCGAATTTATGGTAGAATCGTCTCGTCCCAGCCAGCGAAAAGAAGTTGTTCCTTTCAATTCAACAATATCATTCGTTTGGATTTCTTCCTTCAACAAGTGTGGAGCGCTAATAGCAAGACACCCTCTTTCATCGAGACGAACGGAGATTCCATCCAGTATCGTAAAACAGTCGGATCTTTCCACTCCGTTAAACCTGCGTAAAGCAATGTGCGAACAGGTTTCAGTCATACCATATGTCTCATACAGTTCGGAAGGGATATTCTCAGAAAGCAATTCCAGTTTCGAAGTGACAGACCCCCCTCCCACTATTATTTTACCGACTGATTTAGCTTTCAGGGTTTCGAAGGAGTGAAACAATTGATACGGAGTGATGGCTGTAAAATCGATGGAATCCTGAAGGTTTATAAAAGGATTGGCAGATGGTTCAACAGCTAACAGCTGAAAACCACTCACAATAGCCCGTACGATCATCATTTTTCCGGCAATGTATGAAACCGGGAGACAAAGCAAACAATTACTTTTATTGGTAAGCTGAAAGAATTGGTTGGTCATCCGGGCAGAATTTTCCATGCTTAGCTTGGATAATCGAATGCTTTTAGGGATACCGGTAGATCCTGAAGTATGAACAGTAATAAAATCAGAATCGTCGAACCAGTCTTTCAGGAAGTAACCGACAGCATTCCACCAGGAATCTACGGGTAGTGCCGGATTGATGATTTGGTCAACATTCTGACGATCATACAGGATTTCGTTAAGGATGATACTTTCCATATGTTATGATATAATTGAGCTTACATCCCATTCATATTCCTTCCGGAAATACAATTTAGCCTGTTGTATGGACAGTGGAGATGGAATGTTGTTGTGATACAATTGTCCGGTACCTAATCCCTGTGGCAGGGTTGAGCCAAGAGTAGCCGTCCACTGTGCAATGGCATTCAGCCCGATATTGGATTCCAGCGCAGAGGTTACCCACCAGCCGACATGATGTTTCCGGGCCAGACGAATCCAATCTTCCGATTGCGTAATACCTCCCAACAGGCTTGGTTTTAAAATAATGTAAGCCGGCTTAATTTTTTCAAGCAAGGATTCTTTTTCATCAGGATGTACTCCAATCAACTCTTCATCCAACACAATGGGAATGGGAGAATGAATGCAGAGTCCGGCCATGGTGTCCCAATTATGTTGACGGATAGGTTGCTCAATGGAATGAATACTGAATTCAGACAGACGGTTTAATTTTTCAAGAGCTTCATTGGGATGAAAGGCTCCGTTTGCATCCAGACGTATTTCTATATCGTCAGATGAAAACTGTTTCCGGATTGCAGCCAGGATTTCGAGTTCGGTACTAAAATCATTGGCACCTATTTTCAGTTTGATACACCGGTATCCGGCATCAATCTTCTCCCTGATCTGCTTTTCCATAAAGGTTTTATCACCCATCCACACCAACCCGTTGATAGGAATACCTGTATTTCCATCCGTAAAAGCAGAAGGAAACAGTATCATCGACCCTTTTGCTGTAAGATCCAGCAATGCTGTTTCCAGTCCGAAAGCAATGGAAGGATATTCATGCAAATCAATTGTACCCGGGTCAGCACCCTCATTTAATATGGAGCATAGATAATCCAGTTTATCAGCATACGAATCAACCGGATCAATACTTAAATCAGGGATAGTGGAACATTCGCCGATACCCGTCCATCCATTTTTCTCCAGGATAAGAAAAGAGGAGGGTTTATGTAATAAAACCCCACGGGAAGTACCTGCGGGGAATTTGAAGTTGAGATCAAATGTAATATAACGGGCTGTGAACATAAATTACAAATTATAAATATCTGCATCAATTCCTGTTGACGCAGATTTACATAGATTATTTTTTAAATGTAAGAAATGAATATAAGATTTTATCCACAGATTACACTGATTTACACTGATTAAAAAAAAATTAAAGATTATCCGGAATTTAAATGATTTAAGCTTTTCAGAGATTATTTCATGAAATAAGTTAAAAATATATCAATAATCCGATTCCGAATGTCAATGCAAATATCAGGCTGGCTATAGATACTCTGGGTAATTCGGGATATAATTCCAACGCATCTTTATACGTAAATACTTTTTTCAGGTTTAAATACATTACAGGAAATGAAAGAACGAACAACCATTGCCAGGCGGAATGGTAATTCAACAACGTGTATATCACAGTGAGTAAAACAGCCCCACCAATTAAAAACAATTGGTAAAACCTCGCATTCTTTACACCCATTGTCACTACAATAGTCTTCTTTCCGGCATTTTTATCGGCTTTATAATCCCGCATGTTGTTCATGTTCAAAACACCTGTGCTTAACAATCCGATAGCCGAAGCTGGAAATACAATGTCCCAGCGAAAAGTTTGAGTATGCAGGAAATAAGTGCCAATCACCCCCACCAGGCCAAAGAAAATAAAAACAAAGATATCACCCAGTCCCCGGTAACCATACGGGTTTTTGCCCACCGTATATTTGATAGCCGCAGCAATAGCCGCCAACCCCAATAATCCAAACAACAACATGCTGGTGACAGGGATACCTTCGGTACCGATGATTATCAACGACACCCCCGATACAGCGCACAGGATTCCAAGGACAATAATACCACGCAACATGGTTTTAGGGGTTATCTCGCCCGACTGCACCATGCGTTTAGGGCCGATCCGTTCGGCAGTATCCTTCCCGTTTACAAAATCGCCATAATCATTGGCCATATTCGACATAATTTGAAGCAACACGGTGGTCAATGCCGCCAACCCAAATATAGACCAACGGAACTTATCATCAGCAGCTGCCAGGCAGGAACCAATAATTGTATTTGACAACGCCAACGGCAAAGTCCGTAAACGGAATGCTTCTATCCAGTTACTTATTTTCATTATTATTCAGATTTTTTAAATAAAGAACTTTGAGTAAGAGCCAGGAGCCAGGAACCAAGATCAAAGATCAAAGACAAAAGATCAAAGACAAAAGATTAAAGATTAAAGATCAAAAGAACAAGAACAAGAATCATTTACCTCAAACTTCAAACTCCTCAAACTCCTCAAACTCTTCAAACTCTTCAAACTCTTCAAACTCCTCAAACTCCTCAAACTCCTCAAACTCCTCAAACACGGAACGCGGAACACGGAACACGGAACGTAAAACGTCTTACGGCATTTTCGGAAACTTAGAAAAATCAGGTTTTCTCTTTTCAAGGAATGCATTTTTCCCTTCATGCGCTTCTTCTGTCATATAATACAACATGGTGGCATTCCCTGCCAATTCCTGAATACCTGCCTGACCGTCGAGTTCTGCATTTAAACCGGCTTTAATCATTCGCAATGCCAATGGACTATGTTGCATCATTTGCTTGCACCAGTCCACCGTTTCGTCTTCCAGTTGATCGTAGGGTACCACTTTATTGACCATACCCATTTCATACGCCTCGGCAGCTGAATACTGTTTACACAGAAACCATATCTCACGGGCTTTTTTCTGGCCTACAACACGGGCCAGGTAAGAAGACCCGAAACCGGCATCAAAGCTACCTACCTTGGGACCTGTTTGCCCAAAGATCGCATTTTCGGAAGCAATCGATAAGTCACAGACTACGTGCAGTACATGCCCACCCCCGATAGCAAAGCCATTGACCATTGCCACAACGGGTTTTGGCAGACTACGTATCATCTTTTGCAAATCGAGTACATTCAATCGAGGGATGCCATCTTTACCAATATATCCTCCAATTTGTTTCACATTGATATCACCGCCGCTACAAAAAGCCTTATCCCCTTCACCTGTGAGGATGACGGTAGCGATATCCTGGCTGTCCCGGCAAAAAGACATACATTCGATCATTTCTTTAATGGTATCGGGTGTAAAAGCATTGCGGTAACGGGGACGGTTAATCGTTATTTTGGCAATTCCTTCAAAATAATCAAATTTAATTTCATCGAATTCTTTAATACTTGTCCAGTTTCTCATTGATTTATTATTTTAAATTACCACCCCCAACCCCTAAAGGGGGGGGGTAAGAGTTGTAAGTATTGTTATTATTATTACACCCCTGCAAAAAAAAAAGAGTAAGAATCTTAAGTTCCGGTTTCTTTTCTTATCCCCCTTTAGGGGTTAGGGGTTCTCTTTTCTTATCCCCCTTTAGGGGCTAGGGGTTTTCTTTTCTTATATTTTCAAAATACCCTTTGTAATTTTCAGTATTTAATTCTGCATCGGTAAATACTTCAAGTACAGAAGCCTTACTGCTATTAAAAAGAGCGATAAGATTATCACCCAGTCCTTCTATTTGATTACAACCGAAATATTCTAATCCATAGGCTTCCACCAATGATTTTACATTCACATGATGAGGGGTTGTGAAATACTTCTCACAACCGGACATCAATAGAGAATCGCCAATAAATTTAAAGATATTTCCACCATTGTTATTCATGACAATGGTTTTAAAATTCCCCTTCATATAATTATTCCACAACCCGTTTGAATCATAGATAAATGATAAATCGCCTGTCAGGAAAAGAGTAGGCTGTCCGGAGGAAAAAGCAAATCCTGCTGCTGTAGACAAGCTCCCATCAATACCAGAGGTTCCACGGTTGCAGAAATAAGACAAATCGTCCCGGGTAGGGAATAATTGTGTCCAGCGCACCGAAGTGCTGTTTGCCAGTTGCATAATGGTTCCTGTTGGGACCAGTTTCAACAATTGAGTTACAACACTCATATCCGACAATGGGGCATTTTCAACAAATGAATCATGTCGTTTGCCAATGGTCTGCATCTGTTGTTGATATATTCCGGCAAAATCACTTGCTTTCTTTCCTAAAGGCATTTTGTCAAGTATGCCGACAGCTTTACCGGGGATAATAGTTGTCAGGCTTTTGTACGTATCTGCATACGGTAACGATGATTCGAATTGCCAGTGTTCAAAAGGACGGTGAGCTTTTAAAAACAGTTTCATCTGTTTGGAAATAGCAGAATGTCCAATGGTAATGAGCAAATCGGGTTGATAAGTCTCCTTTTCATCTTCCGACAGTGAAGCAAAAAAAACTTCGGGACGGCAAATAATATGCTCACCGCTTATATTTGATAGATTTTCTCCCACTACTACTACATCGGGTTCAGCGGAAAGCAGCGCTGCCAGTTCATTTAAAGATTCATTTTTAGGCTGAACGCCTATAATTATGAGTTTTTTGGAATATGATATCCAGGCTTCTGAGAGTTTCAACAAACTATCTGCAGAGATAGTAACTTCAGCGGATAGTGTTTTAATAATTTTGGGCTGACTGTGTTGTTCAGGCAATGCCTGGTAAATGGGCTCGCGTAAAGGCACATTGATTTGCACCGGTCCACAGGGTGATGTCATGGAGATATCTATGGCCTGTGAAATCTGCCTGTCGGAGAAAGCAAGATCATCTGCCAATATGGTTTCGACGGGCAATTCGACACAGGTTTTAATATAATTGGCATAAATGTTTGCTTGACGGATTGTTTGTCCATCAGCCTGATCAATGGTTTCGGCGGCACGGTCGGCAGTGATCACAATCAATGACAAATTTTGATAATATGCTTCGGCAATGGCCGGTGCAAAATTAAGGACGGCTGTTCCCGAAGTACAGACCAATGCAACCGGTTCAGCGCTATGTTGCGCAATTCCTGTGGCAAAATATGCAGCTGAACGCTCGTCCGTAATGCTCAAACATTCGAGTCCCGGATGATCGGTAAATGCCAGTATTAAGGGGGCATTCCGTGAACCCGGAGCAATGATCACCTTGCGTACTCCTTGCTGGAAACAAATTTCGGGTAAGTTTTTAATTCCCTGTCTAAAATGATTCATTATTCGATTTACTATTTACTCATTTACTATTTACAATTTATTTCCCTAAAGTATTAAAAATTCTTTTTTCTCAGGTTATCGTAAGAGACCCCATCTTTTGATTTCTCATCCCCTTTAGGGTTCCGGTTTTCTTTCTTATCCCTCTTTTGAGACTTGGGTTTTTTCTTATCCCCCTTTAGAGACTTGGGGTTTTTCTTATCCCCCTTTAGGGGCTAGGGGTTCTTTCTTATCCCCCTTTAGGGTTTCCGGTTTTCTTTCTTATCCCTCTTTTGAGACTTGGTTTTTTTCTTATCCCCCTTTAGGGTTAGGGGTTCTCTCTTATCCCCCTTTAGGGGTTAGGGGTCCTCTCTTCATTGCATTCATCATTGTGAGCATTTTATTATCCGTTTCCTCCCATTCGTTTTCAGCAATAGACGAAGCGGTTATACCAGCCCCACTGTAAAGGACAAATTGTTTTTTAAACAATTGAAGGCACCGTAAGTTTACATACAGGCAGCTTTTCTTATCCATGTTTAACGGACCGAGATAACCGGTGTAATAAGTCCTGTCATGTTTTTCATTCTTTAGAATAAAATTCCTTGCATTCTCTTTGGGCAGACCTCCCACCGAAGGAGTTGGATGTAAGGCTTTCAGACAGTCGCCCAATCTGTTTTCTATTTCTGTTTCATTAAATTCGAAACCTGTTCTGAGATGAATCAAATTAGCAGCCCGGTAATTTGAGGGGCCACTTAGTACGTAATCTTCTATTTTTAACGCATGGAGCGTTTTTTCAACAAACCCGGTAACAATTCCTTGTTCTTCAATTTCTTTCTCACTCCAGCTATATGCATCGAGAGGATCTCCGGTTGCCAGTTGCGTTCCGGCAAGCGATACGGTTTTCACTTTCCCGTCTTCAAGCACCAACAAAGGCTCGGGGGTTGCACCTGCCCAACAGCCTACTTCAGGGAGTTGAATCATATACACAAATGCGTGGGGATAGGTTTCACACAAATGCAGAAAAAAAGCACCGGCTTCAAATTCAGGTTTCAGATTTTCGACCCGAACTTTGGATAATACGACCTTGTGGAATATTCTTTGAGTGATAGCTTGCCGGGCACCGTTCACCTGGCTGATAAAATCTTCACGCGGAGTGGTAACTAATTTCCCGGATATCCTGTTTTCCGAAAACAGCAGCCCGGAGTTCCGGGAGAGCTGTTCTATAAAACCGGATTCTATATTTCCATTATAAAAAATTCGGTCCGGCTCAAGAATATACGCAGCATGATGCGTTGTTTCAAAAAAAGGAGCGACAATAAACCCTCTTCTTTGTTGAAGATCATTCAATACATCTATTTTCGCGGGGAAAGATAGATGTTGAACCAGGGTTACAATTTCCTGTTGCAGGGGTAACCGGTAAGATGCAAATGGGATATTCTGCTCTAAACAAACAGTTTGCAGGTTTATAAGCGATTGGGACGATTGATTTTCTAAATTCATTCTTACTCTTTCGGCTTTATGGGAATAATGCGGTTCGTGAGACGACAAACCGATATAAGTGTATCGTTTTTATCTTTCACGTGGATTTCCCAAACATGAGAACTTGCCCCTTGATGAACAATATTAGCCTCGGCAATCACCATTTTCTCAGAAGTAGTGCCAATATGACTTCCACTGATTTCGACTCCCAATACAGAAAAGCAGGTTCTGTCGACTATTGCAAGTGAACCCGCACTCCCCACCGATTCGGCCAGCGTCATTATGGCTCCCCCATGTAAACGTTTCATGGGCTGGATAGTTCTTTCATCAATAGGCATGGTAGCAGTAACACGACCGGCTGATAGTTCTGTATATTTAATTCCCAAATGCTCAATCATAGTATTTTTACACATACTATTAAGCACTTCCACAGTTAGTAATTGTGACATGACGAATAAATTAAATGGTAAAACCTCCCTTTTTTTTCAGGCATACAAAGATAAGAAATTATCTAAATCGGACATCACTATCGTTCTTTTATCTCAAACCAGAGACCGACTTATTATAAAAATACGATAATGAAATCTCTTAATTCTGTGATTATTTACAATCAGATAACAACTTTACGAGTAGTCGTTTTATTCAGGTGTTAGTACAGGGGACATCATTCATATCGACATAGAGAAACTGAAACATGTGATATGCTTATACTTACATTCAATGTCATTTTGTGTAGTACAAAAAATCAGAATATGATTTAAGTGTGAGGATCATACAAAAAGAGTCAGAAATAATAAACTCTAAAAATTAAGGGTTGGGAACTTTAACCGGCCGTTTGGCGAAAATAGCCGTTAATTCAGGTATACCAACGTACTTTCGTGTAAATAGTCTAAATACATAACTTGCCAGAAAGTAGAACAGAAAGGCTGTCGCAAATCCCATAATGACATCAATGACATAATGAGCCTGAATATAAACAGTAGAAGTAACTAAAGCCAGATAGAGCGGAAATAATATTGACAATAAGATGTACTGACGATTTTTCACAATCAAAAAAATAATTAAAGTTGAAATACCGACATGCGAACTTGGGAACGCTGCAGTTGGTCTTTCTCCTATTTGCTGAGAATTCTGAACCATTTGAGAGAAGAAACCTGAGTTTTTACCTGTCATTAAAAGAGCCTGATGTTTGTCAAAATAATAGCCGATATTGGGGAAAATTCCCGAGTTCAGGTTATCGACACTTATTGCCTGATAATAATATTGTGGTCCAGCTGTCGGGAAAAGTATATAGATCAGATAATAGCAAAAAAACGAGAACAGAACAATAAAAAAGAACTTTTCAAATATTCTTCTGCTTAAAAAGAAAAAATAGATGCAAGTGCCAATTATCAAAGGATAATAGGATAAATAACCCATATTAAGG
>Ga0302206_1000074_pt1 | contig 42270 bp, 31 predicted proteins | sample II_Fen_E2_1_FD_194581 | JGI IMG/M metagenome (GOLD analysis project Ga0302206, IMG submission 194581) | Peat permafrost microbial communities from Stordalen Mire near Abisko, Sweden - II_Fen_E2_1 | ecosystem: Environmental > Terrestrial > Soil > Wetlands > Permafrost | place: Sweden: Abisko...
ATTTCAAGAAAGAAAATATAGAGATTCAAATAGTTTATAATGAATAGTCAACGATAGGGAATTATTACAATAATGAATCTTCTAAGAATTTAGTTATCAGTCATTTTACTCAATCTTAAATACAAGTTTACCCTCTGTTTAAACAAAAATTGTTTTTTTTTACAGATCAGAAACCATCCGCCCAAGATTTATCTCAAATGGATGGCTTGGCACTGTTGATTTTAAGTTGACTCTGAGAGTCCGGAAGAAGCATTTATGAAAAAATTTCCAGGATGTAAGATATAAATTCTGCAATGCAACATAAATAGAGCAAACTGAATACCTTCTATGAAGTATTTTATTGAAAAAGCAATACATTATTAAACAATACTTGCGGACCATATTTTATTGCAGCATAACAGAGTGGGAGTACCTTATAGTCATCGTAGTTAATATAGAAAACTTCCCTATTTTTTCACAAATGTCGCCCTGGCTACCGGTTTGCCGGCAGTTGTGCAAATGGCAATCCTGTAAACCCCGGAAATCAGAGCTGAGGCATCAAAGACATAATGATCAGCCTCACTAAATGAAAATTTTTCTTCAGCCACAATCCTACCAGTTCCATCAAAAACACTGATAATAAATTCACCCGAATAATTCAGCGGGACGAATTTAAGGTTGACCATTTCAGAAACCGGATTCGGAAAAACCATCAATTCCGGTGTAAGATATATCAGATCCTTTATTCCTGTCGTTAATGTATGGTACACAATGGTATCCTTCGCATAGAAACTCCTGGTTCGCTCCTCATCAACGGCCCTTATATAAACAAAATATTTTTTCAGATTCTCAAGTGATGAAACAGGAATTGAAAAAGTTACGGAATCAAGGGTCACATTTGGAGAGTGCGTGAAGTTATTTACTGAAAAGAGCGAACTTGCCACTCCATTTTCATCTTCAAAATAGTATTCGAGAGCAGTTATATCAATTGGTTCGGAATAAATATTAAAGAATGTACCTCTCGAGATCGCTGTCCAAATACCGTTTTCCCATTTAGCCATAGCTTCAAAATAATGAATCCCTTTTGATAATGTACCAAGATCAAGTTCGAAATCCATGCTCACATTAGTTGAAGGTGCCGGGAACGCCCTGTAGGACCAGGTCTCTGTTCCGGGTTGTCCATCAATACAATACCTGAATCCCACAATCGTTTCCAGAGGCCAGGGTTTAATGAAGGTTTTAGGTGTAATGGGAGACCATTCCCTGGTGGTATACTCTGCCTGAAAGAAGATCTGATGAAATCCGGGAGACAAACCGGGGAGAGAAAAGTCAACATCCATGCTTACATCCGATGAGGGTGATGGAAAAGCTGTGTAGATCCATGAATTTACATCTGCCTGTGTATCAATACAATATTTGAATCCTGTAATAATTTCATGGGCATTAGGTTTCAGAAAGGATTTTGGAGTAAGCGGTGACCAGCCCTTGATAGCATCTTTAACCCTGAAAAAAACCTGGTGAAATCCCGGAGATAAACTGGTGACCGGCAGGTCTCCTGTTATCTGCACATCACCGGTATTGGACGGTACTGTCAAAGATATTCCCTGTCCATAAGCTACAGCGGCATCATCAAAAAAATATTCCGCTTTTACTACCTGGGGCGATGCCTTTAATGACAGCCCAAGTAACAAAAGAATAAATATCACGCGCATGGCTAGTAGCTTTTTACTTTAATAGTTACCGGAAGCTTGTTATCAGTAGTGGAATAATTGCTTACATTAAGCTGATAAATAACAGGACCTGCAGGCACGCCTGACAGGATGTAAGGCTGAGGCCCGCCAAATGCACCACAGTCGATTCCACCAACACCGGCTCCAATGGCAGGGCTGGCTGTCTTAAGCTGCCATGTACCATCGGTACTTCCTGTGAGCGCTCCCATAAACAAAGAGCCTTCAGCAACGTTTGCCTGGTTATTATTAGCTGTTCCGAAATCATTGGATATTGAAATATTATTACAGACATCAAGATCGGGAAGCAAAGGCAAGCTTACTGTACCCCCGGTGGCAAATAAAATGTTATTCTTCATATCAAAACCTGTAGGGATCGTAATATTTGCAACTGTAAATATATTGTTCAGAAAGATACCTGTACTGCCTGCCTGAAAATAGACAGGAACCATGAGAATATTATTTGCTATGATAAGATTGGTTACAATTGATCCTGACAGCGCAATACTAAAACCTGTTCCCGGAAAATAACATTCTGATATTGTAATATTTTCAACAGTAGATACAGATAAACTTAACAGGTTACATCTTCTGACCGTAATGTTATTATCATTAATATATAGATAGACAGTAAATACAACACTCATAATAAGAGAACCGGCAGATCCAGCGTTGAAGGAACATTGCCCACCAATATTTGCTGATAGTTTATTTGCCGATATTCCGGGATTTTCATCCAGGTTATACCCCGGCCCTTTAATAACAAGTCTTTTAGTAGAGGTAAAAGCACTATACTCCTCGGAAGAACCCTCTATCATTAAAGTGTCTCCATCAGAAGCTGCATCATGCGCAGCCTGAATAGTGGAATAGATTTTCGCGGTAGGGTTGTCAGTAAGTTTGTTGTTTATACGGTAAGTCGAGGCTGTCAGCGGAACGGTTAAAAGTCCGCAAAGGAAAAATGTCAGAAAGATTAATTTTTTCATGTTGCAGGTTTTTGATTAATTTCTTAATAGAGATTATTGTTGCAAAATTTGACGATGCATATGTCAAAGGCAGGTTTTTTTAGCAGATCAAAAATCCATTTTTCCAGGAATTAAATATGATGGATGGATTTTTTTAAGTTGGTTTAAAAATAGTAAGCATACCACCTATTTCTGCGCTAATGTCCCTACCAACTTTTTTAATTCATCAATCTGTTTCTGCTGTGCTTCAATCTGTTTTTGCTGTTCCTGAACTGCATTAATCAATGGAATTACAAAATCACCATATGAAAGATTCTCCGTTTTGTTCTTATCATCATCAATAACAAGGCCACTGAATTGCATAGCCAGGTCTTTTAACGCTTTGTCTACATCCTGTGCTATCAACCCATCACGCCGATGTTTTAACTGATCGGCCTTGTAGTTATATGAGACAGTTTTTAACTTACTAATGAAATTAAGTCCAAGGTCGTTTTTATAGATAATGTTTTCTTTTAAACGCTTATCTGAATAATTTGTCCAGTTTGCATAACCTCCAATGGAAGTAACATTACTATTGCCAATTACTACCTTATTACTGGCATTTACTAACGCAGTAAAACCTATAGCGGTAGCATTTGTCAAGTTTTCTGATTCAGCACCTGCACCAGCTCCGATAGCTGTATTATCATTCCCCAATGTATTGTTACCAAGTGCACCATCACCAATTGCTGTATTTTCATTCCCCAACGTATTGTTATAAAGCGTCATAGTACCAATTGCTGTATTTCCATTTCCCAATGTATTGTAATTAAGTGCACTGCTGCCATAAGCATTATTCCCAATTCCCACTGTATTGTTATTAAGTGCACTATCGCCGGTAGCAGTATTCCATTGTCCTTTTGTATTAGAAAAAAGCGCTTTAGCCCCATTTGCGGTATTATAACTTCCGGTTGTGTTGGAATAAAGTGCACTATCACCAATAGCTGTATTCCAGATTCCAGTTGTGTTGGAACTAATTGCAAAACCACCGATAGCTGTATTGGAAATGAATGAGCCTTTTCCCCTGCCAATCGTGAGACTGCTAATTAGTACATCTTTAGTGAATGTTTTGATGCCTGTAATGGTCTGGTTGCCTTTTATTGTTACTACAATAGCAGTATCGCTTCCGCCGCCACTATACGGACTGCCATTCTTGTACAACGATCCGGTAAAGTTAATATCCCCGGATACATCTAACTTATACGCCGGATTTAATGTGTTAATTCCAACCTTTCCATTGATAGTAAGAACTTGATTTGCAGGATCAGCATCAAATACACCATAAATTAACGTCTTATTTCTTGCGTCTGATTCACTGGCTCTTTGTTGATTATCAATAAAAAGCTTATTTGATCCGGTTTCATAATAACCTGCTGATGAACCTAAAAAGACATTGTTATTCCCTGTTGTATTATTTGTGCCAGATGAAGTGCCAACAGCTGTATTATTGGATCCTGTCGTTTTACCAGTAAGCGCTACATTGCCAATTGCCGTATTATAAGTCCCATCTATGTTATTCTGAAGTGCTCCTGTTCCTATAGCTGTATTAAAAGATCCTGTTGTATTTAAACGAAGTGCAACATAGCCAAATGCAGTATTTTGAACTCCGGTCTTGTTCGATAAAAGTGCTATTTCGCCATTTGCAGTATTTCCTGATCCGGATGTATTGGATCCTAGTGCTGAATTGCCAGTGGCTGTATTATTAGTTCCATCCAGGTTATTATAAAGCGTACGATTACCAACAGCTGTATTATTTTGTCCGGTTGTATTGGAAAAGAGCGATTGGGCGCCAATGGCTGTGTTATAAGCGGATGAGCTTTTCCCCATGCCAATTGTTACTCCATTAACTAATAAATCGTGACTGAAAGTTTTAATCCCGGTAATAGTCTGGTTACCAGTAATTGTGACGGCATCTAATGCTGAACCAGCTTTCCCGGCATACATAGCATACGGAACTGATAATAATTGTGTGGCAGATAATACCTGATAGTTTGTACCTCCTCTAACATCTACTTCAATTTTAAGAAAGTACAAATCAGTTGACCAACCAATTGATGAGAAACTCCCGGATAACACTGTACCTTTACCTATTTGTAAGTCAACCTGTGAGTTTGCATCTGTTGTTGGAGTAAAATATTCAGAGTAAACAGCAATGCCATTAGTGTTGTTTTGTAAAATGGAAATACGCAATCTAATAGTTCTGTTGGGCACTTGCTGCCCATTACTGCCTTTAATAGTGGCTTTGAGGCTGAATGCCTGTGGCGGTGCTACCTGGGAATTGAGAATCGTCATTGAAAACGAGATTCCGATTAAAAGAGTAAAAATCTTTTTCATAACCTCTTAGTTTTATTTCTTAATAATCTTTTGAACTCCAAATAATTGTGTTTTACCTGGAAATAGGACTTCTAATAAATATAATCCCGAAGGCAAATCACTGACATTAACCTTAAGGACAGGTTGATAAACAGTAGGTTTGGTAAGAACCTTAACGCCTGAATTGTTGTATAATTCAAGAATGAGCCGACCTGTGTCGACTGGTGTGATTTCAATGTTAATGAAATCAGTTGCCGGTATGGGATAAACTTTAAGTGAAATTTCAGATTCAATCAACTGTTCCCTTTGTAACTTATCTAAGATACTTTGGTCAATAGTGGGAATATCCGATAAGCTCCCGCCAAGAATCCAATTGACAGAAACATCTGATTTCACAGTAGATCCTCCTGAAGAGACTACCTGCTGCGCAGCACAGAAACCGCAGCAGCATAGAAGAATTAAAAAACAATCAATTTTCTTTTTCATCATTTGAGTTTGTAACAATTTTAGTAATGGGGCATGTATCTAGAGGAAGAATAGTCTTATTGTAAAGTATCAGACTAAAAGGAATAATACTCAAAGAGAGACTCAGAAAGAATGACCTCCTTGATTTCATTTCTAAAAGATTCTTATATCAGGTTATTCCAATAAGTTAACCGCATTTTTTATTTAAGTTAGTTCTGAATGAACCCGGGTAATTCTTAAAATAGATCAAATCCAAGTACGAGTTTAGTGGTTTTTGTACTATACTTGTTTTACGCAGGAATAAGTGTCACTATATTAGTGTTCACACCAGATACATATGTAGCCACTACTTGGCTTTCCGTAATTACTACAGTTCCATTATCACCGTCAAATACAATGGTTTTTCCATCATCTGATACTGTCCATGAGCCGGTATAATTTGTTTCGCTTGGATCGCATTTGTTAGTACCAACATTGTATGTATAGGTACCATTTGCCAAAAAAGTTAAGATGTCATCTTTTTCACAGTTCACCAGTGTTTCTGCCCCATTGATTTTCATAGAAGTTATTTTCCATGACTTTGACATCAGAATTTCTTTCGGAGTTAAAGCTGATGTTTCCTCTTTCTTTTTACAACTGCTAAGAATTAATAATAATCCCATTACTATTAATGGAATAAGCCAAATTCTGTTTTTTGTTTTCATTTTAGTTTATTTTAAGGAATATTTTCTTAGACACTTTTCTAACCATTTGCTTAATCAAAATTAACAGGTAAGCCGCCATCAATTTTATTTAACAAAACCCGCGCTTATTCCGAGGGCTGGTCATAGGCAAATTTCTATGATTTTCATATTCTAATAATCAGGTTGAATAATAATAGAACAGGAATTCTTTTATTCAAAGTTCGGACGGAAAAGGAATCAGTACATAGCAATTTTAAAAGCAAAAACTTTCAATTTTCAATCTTCTGTTTAATTTTTTATGCGGACTTCAATTTTCTAAGCCTGGTTTAGAGCCTTTTAAGGCGCATTATCCAAACTTATTAAGCAGGCAGAAAAGTGATTCTATCTATAATAATTGTGCCGATCAGAGCAAAATAATTAGGGCTGAATACTTGAATCTTGATCCGGGCAAACGTAAGATTATATAAAGATATGTTTGCACAAATTAATATAATTTAGGATATTTGATTATAGATACTCTTTTAATGCAAAAGATTCATTATAGAAATATCTTATATGATCGAACATCCTAATCAGGATCGGATATTTGTAAGAAAGCTGAGTGAAATTATCCTAAAGAACATAGCTGATGAAAACTTTGGGGCCAGGGAGCTTGTATCTGAATCAGGTATGAGCAATTCAGGATTAAACCGAAGGCTGCATAAAATTATAAATAAAAATATTAACCAGTTTATCCGCGAAACACGTCTCCACAAGGCTTTGGAGATGCTTCAAAATGAAAATATATCAGTTTCAGAAGTTGCATATAAAGTGGGATTCAGCAGCCCTGCCTATTTCAACACCTGTTTCCACGAATATTATGGCTACCCGCCCGGGGATGTAAAGAGAAGGTTAAATGAAGGAGCAGCCTTAGCAAGTTCCACAACGGATACTGAGAAGCGGGAATTTTTTCCAGAAGCTAAGGAACAAACGAGATTGAAAAGATCACGTAGGCTGACAACTATTTTTGCTTCTGCCGGAATCCTGGGTATACTCATCATTGTGTATTTGTTTTATTCAGCTTTCTTCAGCCATTCAAAAACCAGGGCAGGCGCCCCGTCGAAAAACCAGGAAAAATCCATCGCAATACTTCCGTTTAAAAACCTTAGTGAGAATAAGGAAAACCAGTACTTTGCCGATGGAGTGATGGAAGATATACTAAATAACCTATTCAGGGTCAGGGAACTCAGGGTGATTTCAAGGACTTCAGTAGAACAATTCCGTGAAAGCACCCTGTCCTCACCTCAGATTGGTGAAAAACTGGGAATAAACTATCTCGTGGAAGGCAGTGTGGAAAGGGATACAAACGAGGTCAGAGTTTTTGTCCAGTTGATCGATGCCCGCAAGGATCAGCATATCTATTCTGAAGAATTCGAAAGAAAATGGACTGACATTTTTGCGATTCAGAGTGACATCGCGAAACAGATTGCCAATGAACTCGATGCTATCCTTTCGGATGAAGAAATCATGAAACTGAAAAAAATGCCTACCAAAAGCCCCGAAGCTTATGATTATTACCTGAAAGGCAGGTTTTTATTCAACAAAGCTATTGATGAGCACCGCATCGATATCGGTAAAGAGGGGCTGATGGGCGGTATTTCATATTTTGAAAAGGCCATTGCAGCAGATAAGAATTTTGCTGAAGCATATTCAGTTTTAGCCCATTCCTGGTTTGACTTAGCTTCATGGGGCTGGTTAGGGGATCAGTATCGGGACGGGATCCTGAAAGCCAAAGAGTTCAGTGATAAGGCATTGGCGATCGATCCTGCAAATTCAGAAGCTCATACCGTGAAAGGTGCCTATCTTATCTTCCCCCAGAGAAAATTTGAGGAAGGACGGGAAGAATTAAAGGTCGCTATTCAACTTAACCAAAATAATTCATGGGCGCACCAATGCTATGCTCAGTTACTCATGATAACAGGACCTATTGAAGAAGCCCGCGTACACATGGAAAGGGTCCTGGATCTTGAGCCTAACTACTGGGTAATACATAATTTAAATGCCTGGATATATTATTTTGAGGAAAAATATAATAAGGGGATAGAGGCATGCGTCAGAGCCCGGGAACTAAATCCGGGTTTTACTGAAAATAACTGGTTGTTTTTTCTGAATTATGCAAAAATAGGTGAAGGGGAAAAAGCCGCGGCTGAACTTCAGACTATTGTCCGGAAAAATCCGGTTTCCGCCAAATTTGCGGATGAAATTCCGAAGGCATATAAAGAGTCGGGAATTCCGGGACTTTTCATTTGGCTGATTAAATTAAATATGAAAAGACCTGTTCCTGATGAAGGCCTGAGCGGAAATCCTTTCTTCATCTCCTGGTGGTATGCCATACTGGGTGACAGGGAACACGCCGTATACTGGCTTGAAAAAAATATGAAAAGCAATATGGAGTTTTACTATCTCAGCCTGATTGCCACAAATCCCGATTTTGATATTCTGCGGAGTGATTCCCGTTTTTTAGCAATTATAGAACAAACAGGCCTTTCCCGCTACAATACCAGAAAGGCTAAATAAACATCTTACTACCGGCCCAATTAGTTTTTGTACTATATATACTGTTTCCAGAGCAAATCTCTGAATTCTTATTACTTTTTATGAGTTACTGCCACATATTTGACAGGTCTGTTCAAAAATTAAAAGCAAAGTCTAAAAAGTGAAAGTGTTGACTAAATAGTGAAAGTTTTTGTCGAAAAACTACTATTCACTGAGCCTGTGTTTTCCGAAATTTACTTTGTTCGCCAAAGTTTTAGGCGAAGGTGAAAATGGATCAAATGAAAAATCCTTATATCAAACTTAAAGCTTCAAAGAATGAAAACACTTTTGAGATTATTTTTCTTCGTGGCTTGCATAAGTATTCTGGCAGCCTGTGACAAATCGGATAAGTTTTTCGATTACAGCTCAGATTATAGTTCGACGAATGCAACTTTGAAATGCGCTCCTTTTAACAGTCATGTAATTCTTGTAGCACCTAACGGGACTGATGATACGTACAATCTTCAACAGGCCTTTGAAAGAGCTAAAGCAGCTGGTTCTGGTTCGGTTGTAAAGCTTGTTAAAGGTGAGTACCATCTGGGCTTTATAGAAATACGCGAATTCTCCGGCGCTTTTATTGGGGCAGGAAAGGGTAAAACGATTATTACTGCAAATAAAGGACTAGCCACCGGTGATATATCGAGCATAGGCGAATTGCCCGTCCTGATCAAATTTGTAGGTGGGGACATTACCATTCTTGATATGACTATTCAGACTCCTGAGGGGTACTGCGGTATTAATGATGATTTATATGGATTGCTGCTATTTTCTGACTACAATGTCCAGTATGAATCAAAGAAGTCTTATATAAAAGGTTCGGTTGATAATGTTGAATTTATTGGTCATTTGGGGGGCTACGGAGGCTGGTACAATTGTTATTATGGCATCCTGGCAACGCATGATAACAATACTGGATCAAAGTTTTCCAATATCGATATGACAGTAATAAATTGCACCTTTAATACTCTTGGATGGGGAATCAATATGACCTTGATTAATAAAGGCAGACTTATAACGGGAGCCCGGGATAGAGGTAATATTTTTACCAACTGTTATGAAGGAGCCAGTTTCTGGTGTAATATTGATAATGTTGAAATTTCAATAACCGGCAATACTTTTAACATACCACCCTGGTCTTATGGTTCTGATGTCGATAATGGCTGGCCTTTATATTCTGCTCTGGAACTCCAGACCAAAGCTCCGCTGGTCAATATAGAGGGGAATATATACAACAAAACCGGAGGTGAGATGACTTGGGAAGTTTCTGCTAATTGGGTGCATGACTATCAAAATTCCATTCATCCGGAAGTTAATTTGCCAATGCTTATGTCTATTAGAAACAACCTGTTAAACTTAGATCAGACAGCTATGGGAATGACTCTGATCTCAACAAAAAATGTGGTCGTCAGCAATAACAAATTCACCGGTAACGGTTATTATGGGATCTATGCATTTGTAGGATGTCAATGTGGCTCTTTTTCTGAGAATGGACGTATAATAGGGAACAACTTTCACCAAGCTAATTTTAGTATGGCGGCTGTTTATTTGGATGCCACTACAAAAAACTGGATTGTCGCTGGTAACTTTGGGGGCAGTATAGAAAATGACGGCATAAACAACGTAATTAGAGGGATGAACGTGGTTTCTGGTATTGCAAAGCAGTCCTTGCTGAAAAGTGCCGGCATTGGTAGCTTAAATCTTGGCCCGTCAAGAAGGAAGGGTTTAACCCCAGGTTCTTATTGAAAACTGTTGTACCTGAATTTGAGAAAGCTTCAAGAAATTTCATTTAATCCTAAAGTTCAGGTTCTGATAAGCAGTTTTCCCCGTATCTCTTCTTAGTGGGTCTCATAAAACTAAAGCAGGTGCGGGGTTTTTATTTCCAAGTTTCAAAAATGATATGAAAAATACAGCATTAGCCAACAAAAATGAAAGGCGTCCATCCAAACAGTATCCCAGGGATTCTGAATGGAAGGACAGCTTTCACTCGATCCTGAAATATCAGTAATAATAGCCGCCAGTGCCGTTACCGGTATTGATGTCGTGACCGTAACTATCGAAGTTAATGTGTCTCGCGGTATCCGGTTTTTTCATGTGGGATTGCCCGATAGTGCTGTGAAGGGGAGCCATCAGCGAATTGAATCGGCTCTTCGGGTACTCAACCATCACTGGCCCGGAAAGCAGGTTGTGATCAATATGGTTCCGGCAGATATCATAAAAGAGGGATCGGCATATGATCTGCCCCTGGCTCTTGGCATTCTTGCCGCCGACGAAAAAGTTGCACAAGGGGAGGTTGAGTCATTTGTTCTGAGTTGATCTCCTGGAAATATTTGCCGGTGAAGCAAACAAGTATGATGTTGATTTTTCAGATGTCCGTGGTCAGGAGAATGTCAAACGGGCTCTTGAAGTAGCTGCAGCAGGAGGGCAAAATATAATAATGATAGGTCCCCCTGGCGCCGGTAAAACTATGCTGGCCAAGAGATTATCTACGATAATTCCACCTCTTACATTGGAAGAAGCTCTCGAGACTACCAAGATACATTCTGTAGCAGGGAAGATAGACGATCATACTGCGCTTATGACAAAAAGGCCATTCAGAAGTCCTCACCACACTATTTCTGATGATGCAGTAATTAATTGCGTGCTGAATTATAGAATTATTTGACTTTGCCTTTTGGCTGGTGTAACTTGCTTCATATTTCTGACTTACAGTTATTTTAACTTCTATTTTTTAACCAACCGCAAATAATTTGAAAACTTTTTGTTCAACCATTGTGATTGCAATATCCCTGTTAGTCTGTACAAATGGATTGTTAAATGGTCAAAACAAAATTGATGGATACTATTTAAATGCAAAATTAGGTATTAGTTACAATTGGTTAGGTGGAGGTGGAGAAATTAATATTCTAAGAAGACATTTTATCTATAGTCTTGGAATATATGAATTTTGGAATTTTAATTCAAAAGAGAATATATGGAGTTTTCCAATAGATTTTTTAATTGGAAAATATGTTGGGGATAGGTATCTAAGATTTCAATATCAGGGAGGATTAGGTTTATTTTGGGGAGCTAAAAATGCGGGTAATGAATGGGATAATGGTTCAGTCTCTTTCGCCACTTTAGGGATTCCTTTAAAACTTGGATTTAAAATATTGCCTTCGAGATTTATAAGTATTGGAATGGACTTACAAGCTAATTTGAATTTTGAAAAATCAATAGTTATCCCAATGTTTAGCATCGAAATTGGAAAATTAAGAAACAAAATAGTTAAAAGAAACTAAATAAAACTTCAGATAATTTAGTAATGAAACCCAGCAGGAGTGGAAAAGCCATTGCCTTAAAAACGAGTATCGATAATTTATATATATTATATCAGATAATAATGAGAAGTGCGGACGAAATTCAAAAACTGATAATTGATACTGCAAAACTTGACGACAGAATTAGAGCAGTTTTATTAAATGGTTCAAGAGCCGATAGTACAATTATACCTGACAATTACCAGGATTTTGACATCCAATATATTGTAAAAGACCTTAATAGTTTTACTTGTGACCACAGGTGGACAAATATTTTTGGTGAGAGAATTATTTGGCAATTGCCAGATGCTAAGACTTCTGAAGAGGAAGATGTCAATAAAAGAAGTGTTTTCCATTATTTAATGTTATTCAAAGATGGAAATAGAATTGATTTGACATTGTTTCCAATAGACAAACTTGAAACAGATTTTCATCTTGACAGTTTGACGATTGTATGGATTGACAAAGACAACTTTTTTGCAAACATTAGCAAAACTAATAATTCTGACTATTTAATTAAAAAACCGACAGAAAAAGATTTTTTGAATACATGCAACGAATTCTGGTGGGTAAGTACTTATGTTTCAAAGGGTCTTTTAAGAAAGGAAATAACTTATTCAAAAGAAATGCTTGAAAAAGTTGTAAGACCAATGTTTATGAGAATCATAGAATGGTACATTGGGACTAAAACTAACTTTTCCGTTTCTTTTGGAAAAGGAGGCAGGTTTATGAATCAATATTTAACAACCATTCAATATGATAAAATACTAGCTACATACTCTGACCAACAGATTGAGAACAATTGGGCATCACTATTATTAATGACAGAATTATTTGGACAATATGCAAAGGTTGTAGCTGATAGCTTAAATTTTCAGTACAACTTTAACGAAGAACAAAATGTGACAATATATTTAAAACAATCTTTTGAAGTACAAAATTAAAAAGACTCTAACGCTGACAATTAAGTAAATAAGATTAGATACAGATTTTGAAGCATTCTGATTCTGCATCCGCATAATCCATTTTCAGATGTCGCCCTTGTAGGGGGGGTACCTTTCCCCAGCCAGGTGAGATTTCACTTGGTCATAACGGAGTATTATTCCTCGATGAGCTCCCGTAGTTCAAACGGACAGTATTGGAAGTAATGCGCCAACCTCTGGAAGACAGGGTAATAGCAAAATCGAAAGCAAAATCTACTGTGGATTATCCGGCAAGTTAAATGGATAACAATGACAACGTTTTTTTATTTGTTCAGAATTATTTGGCGAACCTGAAATTCTGTTAAAATTGCTCCTCAAGGATATATACCAAATATAAGTTTTATGCTGTTGTTGCTTTTAAGAACCCAATAAAACTCTAATTAATTTGTCGCTGATAAAATATTGATGTTTACGTCGTGGCTTAAAAATTAAAAGAATTACAATAAGATATATTTATTGTCCGAAATCCTGAATAAAAAATTGTTAAGCGTATAATTTTTTGCTTAACATTGGATTAAGTTTTAATTTTGAGATAGATTATTAAACTTGTTCTTTAAATAATTTAATACTCTATCAAAATGTCAAGTATATTACCTGGTTACGAGTACGACATCTTTATAAGTTATCGTCAGAAGGATAATAAGTACGATGGCTGGGTTACAGAATTTATCGAACATCTTAAAAATGAACTTGAGGCGACTTTCAAAGAAGATGTATCAATCTATTTTGATGAAAACCCCCACGACGGACTGCTTGAGATATATAATGTTGATAAGAGTCTCGAATTAAAATTAAAATCACTTGTTTTTATTCCAATCATTTCCCAGACCTATTGCGACCCCAAAAGCTTCGCCTGGCAGAATGAATTCGTCGTTTTTAACAGGATGGCCTCTGCTGACCCTTTAGGAAAAGATGTAAAGCTCGCCAGCGGAAACATATGCAGCAGGATAATTCCTGTAAAGATACATGAGCTGGATACTTCCGATATTGAACTTTTTGAAAAGGAAGTTGGCACCAGGCTAAGGTCAATTGAATTTATTTACGAAAGTGCAGGTGTGAACAGACCCTTAAAACCCGCTGATAATCCAGATAAAAACCTTAACAAAACCTTCTATCGCGATCAGATTAATAAAGTAGCAAACGCCGTAAAAGATGTAATTTATGGCCTCCATCCCGATCCTAAAAAAAGGGCAACGAAATCATATCAGACCAGGGGCATTACGGATTATATTGGAAATCAAAAGACAGATGTCGCCGGTAAAACTTTTCTAAGCAAAAAAGTTTTCAAAGCTACTGTTCTCCTGGTCTCAATTGGAATTATTTTGATCCTGGCGGTTTTATTTATTTATCCAAAGCTTAAAGGGAAATCAAAAGCCGGATTAATGTCCGCTGAAATAGTAAATAAAGCCATAGCTGTTTTGCCAGTATCAAACTTTACCGGCAATCCTGACCTGGATTATATTGCTTCAGGGATCCAGGATGCTTTAATTGGGGAATTAGGCAAGTTAAGCAATCTGACAGTCAGGCCAGAACAATCAACCCTGCAATTCAGCAAAAGCCAGGAATCAATTCAGCAGATTGCTAGAAAACTAAGCGTCAATAACATTATCGAATCTTCAATAAAAGGGCCTGAAAATAATCTTCAGATAGAAGTCAAATTAGTTGAAGCTTTCCCTTCAGAAAAATATATCTGGAGCTCAACCTTCAGTCAGAACTGGAATAACCTGGCATCAGTTTACAACGATATTGTACGTCGTATTATGGACGGAATCCAGGTTAAAATAACTCAGCAGGATGATAAAAAACTGACAATCAAAAGGGAGCATAATCCTGAGATTCTTAAGGCTTATGACAGGGGAATTTACTTCATGAAAAAACACACAAAGGAAGATTTTGAAAAAGGAATAAAATGCTTTAATGGAGCAATTGAAATTGATCCGGCAGATCCTTTGCCTTATCTTGGACTGGCTATCGGTTATGGTACATCAGGCCATACATCAGCAACTGCAGAAGATGCAGCGGGCAAGGCAAAGAGATATGCTTTAAAAGCTCTTTCAATTGATTCTACCCTTACAGATGCATATGTCGTGCTTGCTGAAAGGTATCTTTACAGCGAATGGGATTTCCCTGCTACTGAGCGTTCTTTAAAACGGGCCATGGACCTTAATCCGAATATACCGTCAATCCACTATACTTATGGATGGTACCTTGCTCTTTCGAACAAATTTGGTGAAGCTATATCTGAAATGAAAAAGGCAGTTGAAATTGATCCGACAGATCAGGTCAGCCAGGGTTATTTTGCATGGATATATCTTGATTGTTCACGTTTTGAGGATGTCATAAATGAAAGCCGCAAATTATTGCAGCTACAGTCCGACAGTACTCTTGCCTTTTATCTAATCGGATCAGCATATGCTGAAATGGGGATGTATTATGAGGCGATTGAAATGCACAAGAAAGGCCTTGCCATTAGTCCTGGATACGAAAGCGGACTTGGGATAGCTTATGCCCGGGCGGGTCAAAAAGAAAAAGCACTTGAGGTCGCGGCAAAAATGGAAAAGTCGCTGGATCAATGGTGGTATGCATGGGGACTGGCTGAATTATACGCTACACTTGGAGAAAAACAAAAGGCAATAGACTATCTTGAGATTACCTATAATAAACATGGAGATTTTGTTCCTTGGATGGAAAATGGGGACATATATCTTAAACCTTTAAAGAATGAGCCAAGATTTAAAGAGATTGTCAGAAAACTGAATCTTCCCATATGACAAACAATTCTTACTTATTTGATTAGCTTCCGTAAGTAATTTAACTTCTGAATTTTAGGTATAATATATCGATTTTGTTTTGATTTTTCTCTTATGATAAAATAGTCAGAGAGTTTTTAACTACTGGAATAAAATCATTTTTATTAAGAATCCAAGTAATTTCGTAAAAAGAGTTCAAGTTGCTCTCCCTTACATTCATCAGAGTTAATCTTAGGGGAGTGGTTTTTTACTTCACCTGCATCATTGTCTTTCATAACATTGACACAATGATTAAATAATATGGCAAGTCTCGTTCCAGATTACGAATTTGACATATTCATCAGTTACCGCCAGAAAGACAATATGGGGGACAAATGGATAAGTGAGATTATCGAGGCTTTTAAGACAGAACTCGAATACACCTTCAAGGAAAATATCAGCGTTTATTTTGACATTAACTCTCATGACTGATTTCTGGAAACTCACGATGTTGATACTTCACTGAAAGAGAAACTGAAGTGTCTTGTTTTTATTCCCATCATTTCACGCACATATTATGACCCAAAATCATTTGCATGGGAACATGAATTTAAGGCTTTTATTGAACAAGTCTCACAAAATCAGATTGAAAGAAAAGTAAAACTTCTGAATGGAAATGTGGCAAGCAGAGTTCTTTCTGTGTGGATACATGACCTGGACATTCCTGACTCCTCCGGGAGGGGAACATTAACATCACTTTTATCTTTTTCCTTTTATCTTTTGTCTTTTATTTCATATATTTGATACTGGTTTCCTAATGTGCTAGTAAACTTAAGATTATGTTAGTCAGAACATTTGCCAGTGCCGTAACTGGTATAGATGCGGTGACCGTAACGATCGAAGTTAATGTGTCGCGCGGTATCCAGTTTTTTCTTGTGGGATTGCCTGATAGTGCTGTGAAGGAGAGCCATCAGAGAATTGAATCGGCTCTTCGGGTACTCAACTATCACTGGCCCGGAAAACAGGTAGTAATCAATATGGCTCCGGCAGATATCAGAAAAGAGGGATCGGCATATGATCTGCCCCTGGCTCTTGGTATTCTTGCAGCCGATGAAAAAGTTGCAAAAGGGGAGATAGAGTCATTTGTTCTTATGGGAGAACTATCACTCGACGGAACTCTTCAGCCTGTAAAGGGAGTTCTTCCCATTGCGCTGAGGGCAAGGGAAGAAGGATTTAAAGGGGTTATTGTACCTCTGAAAAATGCCAGGGAAGCAGCTGTGGTAGGCGGATTAGATGTCTATGGTATGCAAAATCTTGGTGATGTAGTCGATTTCTTTAATGGCAGCAGAAAGTTCAATCCGGTTAAAGTTGACCTCCTGGAAATTTTTGCCTGTGAGGCAAACAAGTATGATGTTGATTTTTCAGATGTCCGTGGTCAGGAGAATGTCAAACGGGCGCTTGAAGTAGCTGCAGCAGGAGGGCATAATATAATAATGATAGGTCCCCCTGGCGCCGGTAAAACTATGCTGGCCAAGAGATTACCTACGATAATTCCACCTCTTACATTGGAAGAAGCTCTCGAGACTACCAAGATACATTCTGTAGCAGGGAAGATAGACGATCATACTGCGCTTATGACAAAAAGGCCATTCAGAAGTCCTCACCACACAATTTCTGATGTCGCCCTTGTAGGCGGGGGTACGTTTCCCCAGCCAGGTGAGATTTCCCTTGGTCATAACGGAGTATTATTCCTCGATGAGCTCCCGGAGTTCAAACGGACAGTACTGGAAGTTATGCGCCAACCTCTCGAAGACAGGGTGATTACAATTTCCAGGGCAAAATCGACGGTGGATTATCCTGCAAGTTTTATGTTAGTGGCAAGTATGAATCCCTGTCCCTGCGGCTTTCATAATCATCCTGAGAAGCAATGTATGTGCTCAGCGGGCATGGTTCAAAAATATCTGAATAGAATATCAGGGCCGCTGCTTGACCGTATAGATATCCATATTGAAGTTGTTCCGGTGAACTATGATAAGCTTTCCGACGCAGGCAAAGTGGAACATTCATCTGTTGTCCGCGACAGAGTTGTAAAAGCAAGGGCAATACAGGCAAAAAGATTTGAGACTATTAAAGGGGTTTACTCAAATGCACAGATGTCTTCATCCATGCAACGAAGATATTGTCAGCTTGATGAATCAGGCGGAAGGCTGCTTAAAACTGCTATGGATATTAGGGGACTTTCAGCACGGGCTTATGACAGGATACTGAAAGTTGCCAGGACAATAGCTGATCTGGGTGATTCTGAGAATATTACTGCTGAACATATATCGGAAGCTATAAATTATAGAAATTTAGATCGGGAGGGGTGGGCCGGCTGAGCTCGACTTCGCTCGCTCTGACCGGCCCGGAGGAAATTCCAGTCAAACTCGCTCTGACCGGCCCGGAGAAACATGAGGCATGGCTCGCGCCGGCCAGTCCAGCTTAAAAAATGACTAAGCTCTGACCGACTCAAGAAGATTTCGATCATTCTGAAATCTAATAAATGAATGGTTTAAAGACATATACATTTAAAAAGATCAACTCTTGAAAACTTTGTATGTTTATATTCTTGAATGTTCTGATGACTCATTATATGTTGGAGTAACCAATAATGTTGGAAGGAGATTTATTGAGCATATTTCAGGTTTACATGAGGATTCATATACTTTCAACAGGAGACCCTTAAAGTTAGTTTACTGTAAACAATTCTCAAGTCCACTTGAGGCTATTGAGTATGAAAAGCAACTAAAAGGATGGTCGAGGGCTAAAAAGGTGGCTTTGATTAATAATGATCTTGAATTATTGCATAATCTCGCTGAATGTAAAAATGAAACAAGTCATAAATTCCATAACAGATCATCCTAAACCCATCCTTTCATCAAGCTACCTTTCTAATTACACTTGCTAAACTATCGGTGTCACTCTGTGTGCGGCCGAGTCACGCTGAGCGTAGCCGAGTCATGCTGAGCGTAGCCGAAGCGTGACTCATTCGAGCAGCAATGCTGCAGCGCCTATTAAACCTGCATCGCTACCTGCAACCGATTCAACAATTTCAATTTTGTCAAAAATCATGTCTCGTGCCAGTTCATGAAATTTTTTCCTCACACGGGTCAGGTAGGTTTCACCCCACGATGTAAGACCTCCGCCCAATATAATCAGCGGAGGATTGAATACCTGAAAGATATTATAGACAGCAATTCCTATGTAGTCGGCACATTCCTGTATGATTGCTTTTGAAAGAGGATCATCAATTTCAAGACCTTTCATTATTAACTTTCCGTCAACCTGCTTATAGTCAAAATCATCCGGCAAACGAAGCTTTGTTTTTAACCCCTGTTCGGTTTTCTTTTTAAAAAGATAAGGCAACGCAAGGCCACAGGCGCACGCCATCAGGCATCCCTCGTTTCCGCATGTACAATATTGATTATTATCTGAATTTACTATCGTGTGGCCAAATTCACCAGCTGTACCTGTAATACCCCTGTAAAGCTTATTATTTAAGATAATTCCGGCGCCGATCCCTGTACTTATAGTCAGAAAGATCACTGTATCATAACCTATCCCCGCTCCGAACTTATATTCACAAAAGGCCTGGGCATTGGCGTCATTATCGAGCAATACGGGAATTTTAAAGTGATCAGCCACGGCCTGACGCAGAGGGAAATTCTTAAAGCCCTTAAGATTCGAAGTAGTAAGAGTATGACCGTCTCTGTACCTGACATGTCCCGGGAACCCCATCCCTATACCTCTCAGATCTGACTCGCTTAGTTCGTTTTGGACAATAAGCTGGTTGATAAGTCCGGCAATCTGTTCGACTATCATGAATTCATTTTTGCCCACATGGTCATAAACAATGATCTTATCATGAATTCTGCCATTGGTGCTGACTAATCCGACTGATAATTTAGTCCCGCCAAGGTCTACTCCGCAAAGAAGTTTTTCCATCGGGTTATTATAATGTTTGTTCGGTACGGGCTATTATATCATCCTGAGTATCAGGAGATAAAGTTGTAAAAAATGCAGAATATCCTGCGACACGAACCACGAGATCCCTGTAATTTTCAGGATTCTTTTTTGCTGCCAGAAGGGTGTCTCTCGAAACAATATTATATTGTACATGCCAGCCCTTTAGTGTCTCAAAAAAGGTTCTGATTATCGAAATCAGTTTTTGTTTTTGTATATCGCTCGTAAGAGCAGATGGCGAGAGTTTTTGATTTAGCAGTACACCGCCAAGAATTTTATTTGTCGGCAGCTTTGATACTGATTTGAAAACAGCTGTGGGTCCGAGTGTATCTGTACCTGACGTTGGGGAGCTCCCTTCGGCAAGAGGAGTAAATGCTTTTCGTCCGTCGGGAGTAGCCGGGACCACCGAACCTGAAGGTACATTGGAAGAGATACTTGATGTGCCGGCATAATACCTGCAGCCAATCGGCCCACGTCCAAAGCGTGTAGTATGATATTTTTTCAGTTCCTCAATAAAGTACATGTAGGCTTTGCACAGCAATTTATCAACGTAATCATCATCATTACCATATTTCGGGGCATAATTAAGAAGTAACTGCCGTACCTTCTCACCCTCTTTCCCCTCAAAATTATTTTTCAGATTATCTATTAGAGTCTCTTTGCTAATAACGCCCTCTTCAAAAACAAGTTTTTTAATTGCTGCCAATGAATTTCCAAGATTGGCAATTCCTACCTGGAGACCTGAGATGAAATCATAGACTGAACCACCTTCTTTAATGGTTTTCCCACGACTGATACAATCATCAACGAATGCAGAACAGAGTATATCAGGTACAAGTTCTTCAATAGCCAGATCAACTGCAGTATCAACTTCGACAGTTTCCTTTGTATAAAATTCAACCTGATTCTTCCATGCCAGCATCAGGTCGGTGAAGTGATTGAAATCAATAAAATTGCCCGTTCCGGGGTGGAAGGTCCTTCCTGACATTTCATCAAGACCATTATTCATAGCTGCTAAAAAGACCCGCATAAAATTCAGAAAACTCATTCCCGTGCACCTGTATCCCCATTTGCCCGGGACTGCTATTTCAATGCAACCGATAGCTGAATAGTTATAAGCGTCATCTTTTTTAACGCCAAGGTCAATAAGCGACTTGATCACAATCTCATCGTTGTTGAAAGCAGGCATCCCGAATCCTTTTCCTATAACGCTGACGCATTCATTAAGAAACTTATCGCTGATATTCTTATGAAAACGAACTGATAAGTTGGGCTGGGTAAGTTTCATTCTGCCTACAGAATCGAGGATTAAAAAGCTGAGTTCATTTACAGCATCCTTACCATTTGTAGTCTGGCCGGCAATAGTAACATTCTGGTATAGAGGACCTCCTGCTGAATATCGGGTGTGTGACCATGATCGTATTTTATTAACAGAAAGTAATTTCAGCCAGGTATTTTCAAGAAGTTCAAGCGCAAAATCATCATTGATCTTTCCAAGGATTATATCTTTCTTATAAAACTTGTACAGGTATTGATCCATTCTTCCAAGTGAAACAGAGTGTCCGTTACTTTCTATCTGGAGAATCAGCTGAACGAACCATGTCAGTTGCAATGCTTCATAAAATCCCGAAGGTGGGTTTTCTGAAATATTTTTACAGATTTCACTTATTCTAACCAGTTCAGATTTTCTTTCACGATCCGGTTCACATTCTGATAATTCATATGAAAGTTTTTCATACCGTTTTATGAAGATCTGAAATGATTTGATCCCTGTAATTAATGCATTGTAAAAATCCTGCTTTTCGAAAAACCGGGCATCCGCATCATTGAGGGATGTCTGAATTCTTTCAATGTTCTTAAGATATCCTCCCAGACCGATTTCAAGTATCTTTTCAAAATTAACTGCAATATGAGCATCCCCTGATGTCAGGTTTCCCTCTGCCCTGATAATTCCTGCATCGTGGATCTCCCTGTTTAGCGGAGACATGAGTGAATAGCCTCTTTCAATGAGGGTTTTTCCATCCCACCAGCTACAGATCTCTTTCAGCTCATTTTTCTGGTCAACGTTAATATAGAAAGCATCTCCCGGTCGTTTATCAAATTCATCGAGTTCGTTTATTATCCAGGAAGTAACATATTCCGGGAAAATCGGGGCAGCACGTAATTTAGATGACTGGTTGCCGACAATAAGTTCCCCTTCAGATATAAAAATCGTCATCTTCTTAAGTGTCTTTTCCAGGGCATAAGCCCTTTTAAGGATGACCGGAGATCCTTCGAATTCCTGATAGACCTCTGTATAAAATCCTGCCCGTTCAGTACAGATAGTTGACCGTACTGAGAGAATATTGCTTTTAAGTTTAGCAATACGTTCAGAGATTTTTGTTGTTTTTGTGTCAGACATCATTTCAGTTTAAAATTTTTGAAATAAGACCCTTCCGTTCTGCATATTCTGTAAAGGGTTTTAGTTCTGATTTTTCAATATTCCGGTAATTTCCAAATTTATATTCCATCCCAAGCATAAGGTACTTTTCTTTAGCCAGTGTATGAAAAGGGATAAAATTAATTTCAGAAGCGTTTTTTAACCCTGCCGCAAAGTCGATAATGGCTCTAAGCTCAGCTGATGAGAAGTTAAACCCTGGTATAACCGGCACGCGTACAATGAATTTATTTCGTGTCATATCCAGCTTTTTAAAGTTTTCCATGACCAGGGCTGCATCTCCTCCGGTGAATTTAGCAAATTTATCATTATCAAGGTGTTTTAGATCTGCTAAAAACACATCTATCAGATTGATATAATTTTCAATAATATCCCATGGCAGATGTAATGATGTCTCAGCCGAAACATGTATTCCTCTTTTTTTTAGCTCGATTATTAATTCTATAAGCTCAGCTCCCTGCGACAGAGGTTCCCCACCGGTAAGTGTTACTCCGCCGCCACTCATATTATAGAATGGCATATCTTTTTCAATTTCCTCAAGTATCTGCGAAACTGTCCTTTCCAGTCCTGATACAATGAGAGCTTTGGAAGGGCATATGTTATTATAAACTGATGGATCTGATATGAGATCCCTTCTGATCAGCAGTTTGTCATTTTCAATTATAATCCCGCCTTTGTATGGCTTTAAACATTCGCGAAACTGGTGACATATTCTTTCATCAAACATAATTGAAGGAACAGGTTCGATGCTTTCAGGATTATTACACCATGAACAGTGCAATGGACAGCCTTTGAAAAAGATATTTGTTCTTACTCCATTCCCGTCATGTATTGAATACCTTTGTATGTTGAAAACAGTAAGCATGTTTTAGAGAGCTGATAGTAAATATGTTATTTAAAATGAGGTGGATTTGAGTATTTATTGAAGGTTAAATATAGTTATAAATTCGTCCCGAGGTTTTGGCGATGCAATTTCCAACCCCTTACGGCGTTTTTAATTTGTGAAATAATCTAATTGTACTATTTTTAAAAACTTTTTAAACCACTATATTCCCATTACATGGATCTGACTCGTCGTATACGTGATAAAATGATGAAAGAGCGTCTCATGTTTGTTTACAGAGGCGTAGTAACAGATGAAAATTCAGTGCCACTGCTTATGCTTCTTGAAAAGGAAATGGAGAATTCGGAGTTTGGATTTGTGGGAAGGAAGAGACTTTTTATGTTTGTACTCGAGAGTCTTCAGAATGTCTCGAAACATAGTGAACAGAGTCAGTATGCTGATATGTCGCTTGTTGTTTACTCGAAAACAAATAGTGGTTATACCGTTACAACAGGAAATGTTCTTCCATCTTCTCATATTAATGATCTTAAAAGCAAATTGGAGGAGATCAATAATCTCCAGCCAGACGAGATAAGAAAAGTGTACAGGCAGATGTTGAGTACTTCTGAATTCAGTAATAAAGGAGGTGCCGGACTTGGTCTTATTGAGATGGCAAAAAAAACGGGTAATAAGATCGATTATGATTTTGTGGATCTGGATGACAAATTTTCTTATTTTATATTAAGCAAGACAGTTAATTCTACCGGAGTCGGAAGTCATACCGGGGGAGAGGAGCAGCCATTTCGTGGCAAGGCTATATCGCAGCTTGAAAGACTGATGGCTGATAATAACGTTTACCTTATATGGTGCGGACATATATCGACTGATGTGGAGAAGGAAGTTCTCTCTTTTACGGAAACAAAACTCGTTGAAGAAGATGTTGAGTTGAATCTCAGGAGAAGGGTCTTCAGTATCCTGGTCGAGATCCTTGAAAATGTTTCAAAATATAGTCCGGGAAAGAAACCGGAAGAACAATTCGGAATGTCGGTAGCCATGATCAGAATGGAAGATGAAGTATATACTCTTACTACTGGCAACCTGATACAAAATAAAGATGTAGAGGATCTTAAGGGGAAGCTGGATATTATAAATAAGTTTGATAAAATTGGTCTTAAGGAACTTTTCAGAAAATCGATATCGGGACAGTCCATAAATTCAGGCAGTACGGGTAATATGGGGCTTATTGATATGGCGAGGAAATCGGGAAGTAAATTGGTATACCAGTTTGAACAGGTAAACAACCTTTATTCCTATTATACTTTGAGCGTGAAAGTCGAAGACAGGAATGATTAAGCCAGTGTCATGAATGTAAGTGCATTGCCATCCCAGACAGCATAGCTGCCGTTTTTAATCCAGTCTCCCAGAAAGATTATTTCAGTTTCGGCTTGCAGTCTGTAGGTCATTGCCAGATGGCGGTGACCAAAAATGAAATAATCAATTTTGTCCTTTTCAAGGACCGACCTGGCATATCTTATCAGATCCTCATTATCATCACCAAGAAACTCTTTTGTTATACCCTTTCCGAGACGCGAATTGAGAGACCATCCATGTCCAATACCAATACCAATAGAAGGATGGAGTGCTGAGTACATGGTTTGTAACGGTTTGTTCCTGAAGATTGAGAGAAGTATTTTATAACCTGTGCTTTTCGTTCCTAAACCTTCCCCGTGAGCGAGGTGGAACTTTTTTCCATCAAATAAAGTAGAAATTGGTGACCTGTGAATAATCATGCCGCACTCACCTGAAAGATAATCCCTCACCCACATATCGTGGTTTCCGGTAAAAAAATGAACGGGGATTCCGGAATCTGTTATCTCAGAAACAGTTCCCAGGAACCGTGTAAATCCCCGTGGAACCACAAGCTTGTATTCCCACCAGAAATCGAAAATATCTCCAAGGAGGTAGATCTCTTTGGCATCACTGGCAATTGATTTTAGCCAGCTTACAACTTTCTTTTCCCTTTCCAGAGGGTATGATCCTGTGGGCAATCCGAGATGAAAATCAGATGCAAAATATATTTTTCCTGATTCTGTCAAGGTGCGGTTCTATTTGTTAAATATCTGATCGAGTTCCAGTTGCAAAGCTTTTCCATGAATATTCGATGCAATAATCTGAGTTCCCTTGTCAAAAAGGTAGTTTGTAGGAAGAGTCTTAACATTGAAAATTATAGCATTTTTAGGATTTTTGGGATCATCTTCCCGTGTGCTGATCCATGGCAGTTCATCGAATTTGACAGCTTTTCTCCAGTCGTCTTCATTTTCATCGAGATTAATCTGATATATCTCGAATCCTTTTTTATTGTAAAGTTTGTAATACTCTTTCAGTTGAAGGTTTTCCTGGACGCAATCACCCGACTGAACCGACCAGAATGTCAGAAGTACATATTTACCTTTAAGTGAGGATAAAGCAACTCTGTTACCAGAAATATTCTTCAGATCAGGATCGAGGCTCGTTTTTGGGAGGTTTTTACTCATTTGCTCAATCTGGGAAACACGCATCTGGTTCATTTCTTTTTCAAAATCCCTTGCCATGGCCTGTACCTGTTTTGAATTAGGATAATGACGTGTAAGCGAATCTGTTACTATTTTCAGATACTGGAGATCGTGCTGATCATAAAGAACATATCTTTGGGAATTGATCCTCTGATAAAGTGCTTTAATAGAAGCCAGTGAGTTCACATTATTAATTATGAATTCAATATTATTTTTGCGTTGAGCTTTTAATAATTCGTTATACTTTGCTACAAGTGCAGGCCCTTTGACATCAAATCCTGTCTCTTTTGAACTGCTGGTATATATTGTACTCAGGGAATCCAGTTTTCTTTTTGTCTCATCAAGAGTGTTATCAAGCATCTGTAGTTTTTCGGTTCCGGTTGATCCGCTGACCTTATAGTTTTCAAAAAGGTTTTTGTTATTGAACAACAGATTTATCTTTTCGCCGGGTACTGCTAAGAGTGTAACAAAATTTGTTGATGAAAAACCCAGCTGGTAAAACTCCGCTCCGGCAGCTTTTACTTTCATTGAGAAAGAGCCTTTCTTGCTGATTTTTGCAGAGTCGATAAATACTGGAGTATCGACATCCAGCCTGTTGAGATAGATATATTTTTCTTTTGAATTTTTAATAATCCCGTTAATGGCGAATTTGCCCTTGTCATTGCATCCGGATAAGATTATAACCAGAGCCAGCAGAGATAGTATTCTTTTCATTAAGTATATGATTTCCAGTTTTTGTATTCAGCTAATTATTTAAACAGTTCAGCCAGTCTATTCTGCAATTTTTCACCCCTCAGGTTTGAGGCAATTATGCGGCCTTCTTTATCAAGAAGGTAATTACATGGTATTGATTCAATTTTATAAAGAGGAACAACAATTGAATTCCAGTATTGAATGTCACTCACATGTATCCATTTTTCCAGATGATCATCCTGAATGCCTTTTATCCACGACTCTTTTGTTTTATCGAGCGATACCTGGTAAATCTGGAATCCTTTTTTATGATAAATGTTGTAAACGTTTAAAAGATTAGGATTTTCTTTTCTGCATGGAGCACACCATGATGCCCAGAAATCCAAAAGAACTACTGACCCTCTTGTTGAAGATAACTTAATTGTATCACCTTCCGGTGTAGGAAGCGATATCTCCGGCGCAATGGCTCCTGATGCTGACGCAGGTCCTGCACTAGTTTCTCCTTTCACTTTTGCAACCAGTTCCTTTACCTGTTCATGCAATGACGTAACAGGCTCATACTCAGGATATAGACTAAACATTGATGAATCAACCTTAACAAAATAACTCAAATCTTTTGAGGGATTCATGACATATACGCTTGGTGCAACCTGTTGATAGAGTGCAACAAGGCTGACAAGGGATGTGAGATTGTCATCAATATATTTTTTAGTATAAACATTTATTTCACCCAGATAAATCTGTGCAAGACTGTCGAGAGATTCGACCACTTTGGGAAGTTCCGGTTTATCCACATTCTGAGTATAGATGTTGTTTAATCCTGTCAGCTTATTTATTGTTGCCCGGAGCATTTTGTTATATTCAGTCATTAACTCAGTACCTTTTGATCCATTTAATGATATAGGATAATTAAGTGAATCGTTTTGTGCCTTAAGCATGAGCTTCTCACCAGGCTCAACAAGCATTGTCAAAAAGTTATTATCGGTACTTTTCAGCAGATAAAAGGAGGGCTGTTTGATTTCTCTCGTAAAATTAAATTTGCCATCGGAGGAAATCCTGACTGAATCAACGGATTTAAGTTCGTTTGATTTCAGTTCATCGAGATAAATATATGCTCCGCTCACCGGATTCACAATTGTACCTGAAATTCTGACTACATTATTTTTACATCCGGCAGATACCAACACAAAAAACAGGTAGAGAAAAAGCTTCTTATTCATTAAGTAAAATGTTAATTGATAATTATTTTCAAATATTGAAATGCAAAGTTATTCTTTTTTTAATCCGGCAATACTTTTAAGAAATTTTATTAATTTTCCAGCAGGATAATGTCCGTTTGTAAGGTTCAATTTTTAATGTTATCTTACATAGGTTTTTATATGTTTTTCAAATTGTAATTATATGAGTTACATTAAGTTCGATAAGGCTCAGGTTGTTAACCTTGAATATTCCCTGGGAAGGGAGATGATTAGAACGAACAGGGCAGGTTCATACTCTTCAACTACTCTTGTCGGCTGTAATACCCGGAAATATCATGGATTACTTGTCTGTCCTGTAGACGAATTGGGTGGGGAAAGATTCGTTCTTCTCTCTTCCCTGGACGTTACCGTTGTAAATAAAGATAAGAGTTTTAATATTGGTATCAGAAAATATAAAGGGGATTATTTTAGTCCAAAGGGTCATAAATATGTTGAGGACTATGATACAGATGACATTCCTTCAAGGATTTACAGGGTTGGAGGTGTAATTCTTAAGCAGGAGAGACTGCTGGTTCATTATGAAGAGCAGCTTCTTATGCGCTTTACTATCCTTGAAGCATCAGAACCCATGAAGTTGCAGTTCCGCCCTTTTCTTGTTTTCCGGAATATTCATCAGCTGACACATGCTAACCTGGCTGCAAATAAAAAGGTCGATTTTATAGAAAACGGAATCAAATCAAAGATGTATGAAGGATTTCCTTCATTGAATATGCAGTTTTCTACTGATGTTGAATTTATTCCTGTACCTGATTGGTATCTCGGAGTCGAATACCTTGAAGAACAGAAACGAGGTTATGATTATACAGAGGACCTATTTACTCCCGGGTTTTTTGAGCTTAAAGCAAAAAAAGGAGACAGTATAGTTTTCTCAGCTTCTACGAAAGAGGAAAAAACGTCAGGACTTAAACAGAAATTTACAAAGAATTCATCAGGCAAAATCCCAAGGGACAGTTTTATTAATTGTTTAAGAAATGCCGCCCAGCAGTTTATTGAAAAAAGGGGAGGGAAAACACTTATAATAGCGGGTTATCCATGGTTTGGTGCATGGGGGAGGGATACCTTTATTGCGCTTCCGGGGCTGGCGCTTGCACGTCACAGGCTTGTACTTTACAGGGAAGTTCTGGATACACAGATTAACAAAATGAAGGATGGTTTGTTTCCGAATATGGGTAATACAAATGACCCGGCATTTAATTCTGTAGATGCTCCTCTCTGGTTTTTCTGGGCAGTTCAACAATACAATGGCCATGGCGGCACCGATGGATGGGAACGATATGGCGAAGCGGCAAAATCAGTGCTGAATGCATTTAGAAATGGCACAGCGTATAATATTCATATGAGAAAAAATGGTCTTATTTATGCCGATGCTCCGGGGAAAGCTCTGACCTGGATGGATGCTGTAGTAAATGGTGTACCCGTAACACCACGAAGAGGCTATGCAGTGGAGATCAATGCTCTCTGGTATAATGCAATCTGCTTCTCACTTGAGATGGCAAAAATTGGAAATGATAAAAAATTTATCAAGGAATATGAAAAGTTGCCCGACCTGATTATGAAATCATTTCTTGATATATTCTGGGATGAAAAAATTGGTTACCTGGCTGATTATGTTAATGATGATGAGGGAAAGAATACTTTTGTCAGACCTAATATGGTTATTGCCGTTTCAGTGCCATATAGTATGCTTAATAAGGACCAGATGAAAAAGGTATTGGATATTGCGGACCGGGACCTCGTTACTGTAAGAGGACTAAGAAGTCTTTCACCCAGAAATAAATTGTATCAGGGTGTATGTGAAGGGAATCAGGAAGAAAGGGATAATGCATATCACCAGGGAACAGTCTGGCCATGGTTATACGGACCATTCTGCGAAGGATGGTTGAAAGTATACGGTCAACAGGGTGTACAGAAAGTAAAGAAACTTATTTATGGTCTCGAAGCTGTAATGAGCGAACATGGAATCAGTACTATTTCGGAGATATATGACGGCGATCCTCCTCATTCACCCAGAGGAGCGATTTCACAGGCCTGGAGCGTAGGTGAGGTACTTAGAATAATCGACATACTTGACACAAAATTTGTAAATCAATAACAGAGGTATGATATGCGTGTTTTAATGTTCGGATGGGAATTTCCGCCACATATCTCAGGTGGATTAGGTACTGCCAGCTATGGGTTGACAAAAGGTATGGCAACACTCGATGATCTGGAAGTGATTTTTGTTGTTCCCAAGGTATGGGGCGATGAGGATCAGAGTATGGTCCGGCTGGTTGGCGCCAATCAGGTACCGGTAGCTTATAAAAAGGTTTTTTACAAAGGATTTAAACGTCCGGTTGAAAGAATTGAAGTATCCTCAAAGATTGTTCCTTATACCGATCCTGAAGATTTCTGGAAGATGGTTAATTCTGAAGTCTCGGGGTATAATTTTTATGTCACGACAAATAACGAAGGGAAAGTAGATTTCTCCGGAAGGTACGACACCAGTCTTATGGACGAAATATACAAGTACTCCGTAGTAGCTGCTGTAATAGCAGATGAAAATGAGTTTGACATAATTCATGCTCATGACTGGCTTGCCTATCCAGCGGGTATTGCTGCAATGGAAGTTTCGGGAAAGCCACTCGTTATACATGTGCATGCTACCGATTTTGACCGAAGCGGAGGAAGTGTGAATCCCGATGTCTACCGCATTGAGAAAAACGGGATGGATGCAGCGTCTAAAATAATTACTGTCAGTAATCTTACCAGAGACATAGTAATAAACAAATATAATATCAATCCCGATAAAGTTGAAACAGTATATAATGCAGTTGAACCGGTAAAGGTTGCCGAAGATTGTATCATTAAAAAAGGTTTTGATGAAAAAGTGGTCACATTTCTTGGTCGTATAACAATGCAGAAAGGCCCGGAATATTTTATCGAGGCAGCTTACAAGGTTTTACAAGTTATGGATAATGTAAGATTTGTCATGGCCGGATCGGGAGATATGATGGAAAGAATGATGCGAAGAACCGCTGCACTTAAGATAACTGACCGGTTTCATTTTACAGGGTTTCTTAAAGGGGCTGATGTATTCACAATGCTTGATATGAGCGATGTATATATTATGCCCTCAGTATCGGAACCGTTTGGTATTTCACCACTCGAAGCGATGCAGTCTAATGTACCGGTAATTATAAGTAAGCAGTCGGGAGTGGCCGAAATACTTACTCATGCCGTGAAAACCGATTTCTGGGATATTGATGCAATGGCCGACGCGATATATGGTATTCTTAACTATCCGGCTCTTTCCAACATGTTTATCAAAAATGGGAAGGAAGAAGTTATCCGTCTTAAATGGGATAACTCAGCCAGACATGTACGTGATATTTATTACAGAGTGATTGAAAACAAAATGCATTAAGATATGAGTTCAACAGGCAAAAAAGCGATTTGTTTCTATTTTCAGGTTCATCAACCATTCAGACTCAAGAGATACAGGTTTTTTGATCTGGGTCACGATCATTACTATTATGATGATTTCTCGAATGAATCCATCATGCGAAAGATAGCAGAGAAATGCTATCTGCCTGCAAATGGTATTATTCTGGATCTGATTCAGAAAAACAAAGGGAAATTTAAAGTTACATTTTCCCTTTCTGGACTTGCAATCACTCAGTTCCGGCTTTATGCACCAGAAGTTCTTGATTCTTTCAGAAAGCTGGCTGAAACAGGAATGGTTGAATTTCTTGCTGAAACCAATGCTCATTCACTGGTTTCCCTAAGAAGCAGAAGTGAATTTGAACGACAGGTTAGCAAGCATAAGGAAATGTTAAAGGAGTTTCTTGGTGTTGAGGCTACTTCTTTCCGTAATACTGAACTAATTTATTCTGATACAATAGGGTCATGGGTTGCTGATATGGGGTTCAAATCGATTCTGACTGAAGGTGCAAAACATGTATTGGGGTGGAAAAGCCCCAACTTTCTGTATTGCAACTCAATTAATCCCCGTCTGAAAGTGCTGTTGAGAAACTTTGTGCTGAGCGATGATATTGCTTTCAGGTTTTCAAACAGAAACTGGAACTCGTGGCCGCTAACAGCTGATAAGTACGCTTCATGGATTAACAAACTTGCTCCAAAAAGTGAACTGATAAATATCTTTCTCGATTATGAAACATTCGGGGAACACAACTGGAAAGAGACAGGGATATTTGATTTTCTGAGTCATATGCCTGGTGCTATTCTAAAGAAAACACCTTTCAAATTTATGACCCCGACTGAGATAGCTGATACATTACAACCGGTATCTGCGATCAGCGTACCTTCACCGATCTCATGGGCTGATGAAGAACGCGACATTACCGCCTGGCTTGGAAATGAATTGCAGGTTGCTGCCCTTGATAAATTATATAGCCTGGCAGCGAAAGTAAACAAGTGCAATGATGAACTGATAAAAAAAGACTGGGAATATCTCCAGTCGAGTGACCATTTTTATTATATGGCAACAAAGTTCTTCTCCGATGGTGCGGTTCATGCATATTTCAACCCATATGAAACACCCTATGATGCATTCATGAATTATATGAATGTGCTCAGCGATTTTGAAATCAGACTTCAAAAATTATTTCCCGATACTGCTGAACAAGATCAGATATTTAAGCTTGGCAATCAGATCATAGAGAAAGATATGCTTATCGAGAAACATGTAATTGAAATTGCGAAGCTAACCAGAAAAATTGCGAAAATTGGTCCTGTTGTAAAGCCTGCTGTAAAGAAAGCAAAAAAATCTTCAGTAGTAATTTCTCAGGCTGATGATCTTCTTGTTATTAATGGGGCAGGAAATAAATTAAAAGCAACTTCAAAGACAATTAAAAAGAGCGCTCCTGTTAAGTCCGGCAATAAAGTTAAAACTAATAAAAAGTAATAATAACAAGCTAAACGAATAATTTCTGAAAATGAAGGTTGAATTTATATTTGAGACCAGCTGGGAAGTTTGCAACAAGGTTGGCGGAATACATACAGTGATCTCAACTAAGGCACTTAAAATTGTTAATGAACTTGGAGACAAATATATACTAATAGGACCAGACGTATGGAGGGAAGAGGTAACAAATCCTGAGTTTATTCCTGATGAATCGCTGTTTGTTGAATGGAAAGCCAGAGCTGCATCAGAAGGATTAAAAGTTAAGACCGGGAGATGGAATATTTCCGGAAAACCGATAGTTTTCCTTATCGACTTTACACCATATTTCGGACAACAGAATGAGATTTTTGCCGGATTCTGGGAAACATACAAACTTGACAGTATTTCCGGACAGTGGGATTATGTAGAACCGGCTCTATTCGGGTATGCTGCCGGTAAGCTGATTGAAAGTTTTTCAACATTTTACCGCGAGCATCATAATACTATCGCCCAGTTCCATGAATGGATGACCGGCACAGGAATACTATACCTAAAGAAGTTTGTTCCCTGGGTTGCGACTTCATTCACCACCCATGCTACCGTACTGGGCAGGTGTATTGCAGGCAATAATCGTCCTCTTTATAGTAAAATGGAAGAATATAATCCTGTACAAATAGCCAGGGAGTTTAATGTAGTAGCAAAGCAGTCTCTTGAGAAAACTTCTGCTGCTGAGGCAGATGTATTCACAACGGTAAGCGAAATAACTTCAAGAGAATGTAAACATTTTCTCGGCAAGGAAGTAGATTTCGTAACACCAAACGGATTCGAGGATTCATTCGTTCCCGCTGCTGATGTTTTTGAAGAAAGAAGACAGATAGCAAGAGAAAAACTTATTAGTGTTGCTGAAGCCGTACTTGGATATTCAGTTTCAGAAGATTGCGTATTGGTTGTAAACAGCGGCAGATATGAATTCCGTAATAAGGGCGTAGATATTTTGATTGACTCTCTTCGAGAATTGCAGAAGAAAGGATCTATTGAAAAGGAGTGTATTGCTTTTTTCCTGATACCTGCCTATCATAAGGGACCTCGTCAGGATATATTGGACATTTTATATAATAACGGTCCGGAGAACGGTGGTGATAGATATCTCACTCATAGTCTGCATTATCCATCTACCGATCCTTTGCTTCAGAGATTAGCGGTTAACAATCTTCTTAATGATCAAAAATCAAAGGTAAAGGTCATTTTTGTTCCCTGTTACCTGAATGGCAACGATGGCATCTTTAATATGACTTACTTTGATCTGCTCATCGGATTTGATCTTTCAGTTTTTCCTTCATATTACGAGCCGTGGGGATATACCCCGCTTGAAAGTCAGATGTTTTCTATTCCAACTGTTACAACATCTCTTTCAGGATTTGGCCTGTGGGTCAGGACTTATTTTAAGGATCCAGGAAATGGGATATCAGTAATTGAAAGGACAGATGATAACGAGATTGAAGTTATTACTGAGATCAGAAACTTCATAGAGAAGTTTATCGGGTTAAATGATGAAGAACTTAAAACAGCGAGAGAGAAAGCCCATGCGATTTCAAGAATCGCACTATGGGACAACCTTGTTAATTATTATATCGAGGCCTACGAACATGCACTTCTCCAAAGCAGTGAAAGAAGAGAAGAACCAAGGGAATTTTTAAGATTCGTTGAAGCTCCCGGATTACATATTCGCAAACCACACCAGATACCGGTCTGGAAAGATATTTATGTTCAAAGCGATGTCCCTGAAAAACTGGCTTCACTGAAAGAACTGGCAAATAATCTCTGGTGGTCATGGAACACTGAAGCAGAATTATTATTTAAAGGGATGGATCCTTCACTCTGGGAAGAGGTCCGGCATAATCCTAAACTTCTTCTTGAAAAAATTGACTATAAAAGACTTCTTGTGCTTGAAGATGATGATGATTTTGTGGCTGAGCTAAAACATGTTAATGAAATATTCAAAACCCATATAGCTCGTCCTGATAATCCGGAATTACCTTCAATAGCATACTTCAGTATGGAGTTTGGCATTCACCCTTGTCTAAAAATCTACTCAGGCGGACTCGGGATCCTGGCAGGAGACTATCTGAAAGAAGCCAGCGATTCGAACTTAAATATTACTGGTGTAGGTCTTCTTTATAGATATGGCTATTTCAAACAGAAGCTTGGTCCAAGGGGAGAACAGATACCTATTTATGAAGCTGAAGAGTTCTCTCGCCTTCCAATAAGCCCTGTGAAAGATTCAAACGGAAACCATTTGATTGTAAATCTTGTGTGGCCCGGAAGAACTGTAAATATCCGTGTATGGGAAGCTATGGTGGGAAAAGTGCGGCTTGTCCTGCTTGATACAGATTTTGATGATAATTTGACTGAAGACAGAACAGTCACTCATTATCTTTATGGTGGAGATAATGAAAACAGGTTAAGACAGGAACTCATCCTGGGTATTGGCGGTATCAGAGCTCTTGTAGCTATGGGGTTGAAACCTGATATCTATCACAGCAATGAAGGCCATTCTGCATTTATCAGTCTTGAAAGACTAAGGGGACTGGTAAATGATCAACATCTTACATTTTATCAGGCACTTGAAGCGGTAAGGTCCTCGACACTGTTTACTACACATACCCCGGTTCCTGCAGGCCATGATGCATTTGAAGAAGATCTTCTTCGTAAGTATATTTCGCATTATCATAGCCGGTTAACGATTACATGGGACGAACTTATGGCTCTGGGGCAATGTAAAGGGGACTCTGATAAAAAATTCAACATGAGTTTTCTTGCTGCACGAATGTCGCAGGAGGTTAATGGCGTAAGTAAACTGCATGGTGCAGTTAGCCAGGAAATGTTTAATAAACTTTGGCCGGGTTATCTCAAAGAGGAACTTTTCATAGGTTATGTGACTAACGGGGTTCATCATCCTACATGGACTGCTCCTGAATGGCGGGAAGTTTATAGGGAATTGACCGGAAATATAAATTTTGACCAGACCGACAGAGATCTATGGGAAAAACTCTATAGTGTGGAAGATCATAAGATTTATGAAGTAAAAACCAAACTTAAAAAGAACCTTTTTACAAATATCAGGAAACGCCTCCAGGCTGATATGATTGAAAAACATGTAAGTCCTCATACTTTGTTGAATATTAGCAATCATCTCGATGAAAAAGCTCTGACAATCGGATTTGCCAGACGATTTGCTACTTATAAAAGGGCATCACTTCTATTCAGGGACCTTGACAGGCTTGCACGAATTGTTAATAATCCGGAGAAACCTGTACAATTTATTTATGCAGGAAAAGCACATCCAAACGACGGGGGGGGTAAGGATCTGATTAAAAGAGTCTTTGAGATTTCCCAGATGCCTCAATTTGCCGGGAAAGTGATATTTCTTGAGAATTATGATATTGAGTTGGCAAAGTACCTTACCAGGGGTGTTGATATCTGGCTTAATACACCTACCAGGCCTCTTGAGGCCTCCGGTACGAGCGGTGAGAAAGCAGTTATGAATGGTACAATTCACTTCAGCGTTTTGGATGGATGGTGGGTTGAAGGATACCGGGCATTTGCAGGATGGGCTTTACCAAAGAAAAGAACATACGAAAATCAGGATCTTCAGGATGATATTGATGCTGAAACTATTTATAATATGCTTGAATATGAGATAGTTCCAGCCTATTATTATTTCAACGAAAAGGGTATACCTGTTGAGTGGGTTAGCCTGATTAAAAACACAATGGTAAAAATTGCTCCGGAATTTACCATGAAGAGGATGATTGACGACTATTATGAAAAGTATTATTCTAAACTTTTTAAACGAAATAAATACCTCATCGAAAATAATTTTGAGAAGGCAAAAGAACTTGATGCATGGAAGAAAGCCATAAAAGATGAATGGGATAATATTGAAGTCATAAATTATAGTTTTGAACGGGCAGGGGACAATGTATACCGCTCAGGCCATGACTACAGAGCAGAAATAGCACTTGATATAAAGAAAATTCCGAAAGATAACGTTGGAGTGGAATTTATTATTACTCATATGAACAAAAGAGGAGAACATGAATTCGTTGACAGTGAAGAGTTTAAATTGATCAGCTCTAAGAGCGGCAAATGTCTTTACAGGGCCAGGCTTGTGCCTGAAAAAGCCGGGTCTTTCTTCTACGGAATACGCATTTATCCTAAACACAAGGATCTCCCACACAAGCAGGATTTCTACCTGCTTCGCTGGATTGATTAAATATCAGTTGCCCGTCGTACAGGTTCTTTTGTAAATACAAGGGCTGTTCGTGCCGGCAGATACAGGTAAAGATATAAAGGAGCATTAATAATGTTCCTTTCTGCTTTTCTTATCGAGAGATATATCGTTTTCCTGTCAATCCTGTTGAACCCTCCAAATGCAGGGTCGTCAGAATCAAGAACAATTTTGAATTTACCAATAACAGGTATACCATAATCAGTGAATGAGACTATAGGATTAAAGTTAAAAACAAACAGCAATTCACCTCTCATATAAGCAAGAACTTTATCTGAATTATTTTCATAAATCCTGTTAACAATAAGATCATCAAGTATTTTGAAGTCAGTATTAAGTTTCAACATCTTCCTGTCGAATTTTAACAGGTTGTAATATTTAAGATCTTTGTTTTCTGCAAGTTGCCATTGACGTCGGGCATATTTATAACTCCAGTTATTTCCTTCACGCGGAAAGTCTATCCATTCCGGATGGCCAAATTCATTCCCCATGAAGTTCAGGTATCCACCGCCCGAAGTGCTGAAAGTGATAAGCCTGATCATCTTATGCAATGCAATTCCACGATCGACCACGATACTGTGATAGGATTTGTTCATACCTGAATACATTTCAGCGTCTATCATCCTGAAAATAAGCGTTTTATCACCAACAAGAGCCTGATCGTGCGATTCACAGTATGATATTATTTTCTCTTCAGGACGATGTTGAGTAAGTTCATTGAACAACTTTCCCATATCCCAGTTTTCATCAAATGTCTCTTTTACAAGCTTGATCCAAAAATCCGGAACTCCCATTGACAACCTGTAATCGAAACCATACCCTTTTCTTATTGTGTCAGAGGCTAATCCCGGCATACCACTCATCTCCTCTGCTATAGTGATTGCCTCAGGTTTAAAATTATGGATCAGTTTATTGGCCAGAAACAGATAGACAAGTGCGTCTTCATCCTGATTACCGTCGAAGTAGTCATTATAAGATGTAAAATTTTTTTCAAGTCCGTGATCATAGTAAATCATACTTGTAATCCCATCGAATCTGAATCCGTCAAATTTATATTCTTCAAGCCAGTAGCGACAGTTGGATAGCAGGAAATGAATTACATTGTCCTTCCCGTAGTCGAAACACAAAGAATCCCAGGCAACATGATTTCTTCGTTCATTAGAATGAAAATACTGGCCCATTGATCCATCGAACAGACCAAGTCCTTCATTGACATTCTTAACTGAATGTGAATGAACAAGGTCCATTATAACCCTCAGTCCCGACTTATGAGCTTTATCAACAAGTTCCTTAAGATCCTCAGGTGTTCCGAATCGTGATGAAGCAGCAAAAAAACTTGAGACATGATAGCCGAACGATCCGTAAAAAGGATGTTCCTGGATAGCCATCAATTGTATAGTGTTATATCCCGACTTTCTTAAAACAGGGATAACTTTTTCCATGAATTCACGGTATGAGCCGATTTTTTCTTCCGAAGTAGCCATTCCGATATGGGCTTCATAGATCACTGGTGCCGGGAAGTGGGAACTGAAATAATTACAACTCCAGTCATACTTTATCTCCGGTTGCCACACCTGAGAATTGAATATTTTAGTCTTCTCATCCTGAACCACACGGTTAGAATATGAAGGAATCCTTTCTCCGCTACCTCCGTCCCAATGGACAGAAAGCTTATAAAGGTCTCCATGTTTAATAGTTTCGGGCGATAGAAATATCTCCCAGTCTCCCATCTGATTAAGCCTCTTCATCATGAATTCCTTCTTCTCTTTCCAGTCAGTAAAAACCCCGATGACAAAAATATTTTTGGCATTTGGAGCCCACTCCCTGAAAACCCAGGAATCGTTGTTACGGTGAAGGCCGTAGTAATAATGCCCCATAGCGAAATCACTCAGTGTACCGTTTCCAACCAATTGTTTTTCCTTTAAAAGGCATTTAGCATTGCGTCTCTCAATAATATCCGTAAATGGGTTCAACCAAGGGTCGGATAAATAGAAATTGGTTGTATTCATGATAATTGACTAAATAGGGTATCTTTCTATAAAAGTACGAAATCTAAATCATTTATTTGTTTCATTTCCATGGGCTTTATTAATTTTGCACTCATAATTTTATGCTATGATAGTTCATGAGGGATATGAAAAACTTCATCTGATTTCTCCTGTTGTAACTCTTGGAATCTTTGATGGAGTTCACCGGGGACATATGGCTCTCCTGGAGTGTCTGGTTTCAAGGGCCAGGGAGGAAAATGGAGAATCTGTAGTCATAACATTCTCACCACATCCAAGACTGGTACTTGACCAAAACAAGAATAACCTTTCATTTCTTACAACAATGGAGGAGAAGAAGGCTCTTCTTGAAAAAGTAAATGTCGACCATCTTATTATAATAGAATTCAGTACCCGGTTCAGTAATATTCCGGCATGTGATTTTATTAAAGATATCCTTGTTGAAAAGATTGGTACAAAACATCTGATTATTGGTTATAACCATCATTTCGGAAGGAAAGGTGAGGGAGATTTTAATACTATAAAAATATGTTCAGAAGAGCTCGGTTTTAAGCTTGAACAGGTACAGGGTTATCATTCGGAAGAAGGTGCTATCAGCTCATCCTCAATACGTGATGCTTTATCAAAAGGGAATCTTGATGATGCAAACAGGTGGCTTGGATATTCATATTCAGTCAGCGGAACAATTATTGAAGGACGGAAGATCGGTCGCACTATTGGTTTCCCAACTGCAAATATTAAACCCGATTTTCAATATAAATTGATCCCCGGTAATGGTGTGTATGCTGTTGAAGTCCGGCTTGATGACCAAATTTTCCCAGGTATGCTGAGCATCGGTTCAAATCCAACTGTTAATGATGACATCAGATTAAAGAGTATTGAAGTTCATATTCTCAACTTTGATAAAGACATTTATGGAAGAGAAATCACAGTTGTTTTCAGGAAAAGACTGAGAGATGAGAAAAAATTTGAAAATCTAAAACAGCTGACGGAACAAATGAGTCAGGATAAACAAGATACACTTCGATTGTTAACCTGAAAAATGACAAATTTTTTTGTTAACTTTGACCTCTCAAAAATAATCTGAACTATGAATGTAACAATTGAAACCATGCAATACCAGGTAAAAGATATTTCACTCGCGGACTTTGGCAGAAAAGAGATAGAAATTGCTGAAAAAGAGATGCCGGGATTACTGGCAATACGGAAGAAATATTTTTCTGAGCAACCTTTAAAAGGTGCACGGATTACGGGTTCGTTGCATATGACAATTCAGACAGCTGTGCTTATTGAAACACTTGCTGACCTTGGTGCTGATGTAAGATGGGCAAGCTGTAATATTTTCTCGACCCAGGATCATGCAGCTGCAGCAATTGCCGCAAGGGGCATACCGGTATTTGCCTGGAAAGGTGAAACGCTCGAAGAATACTGGTGGTGTACTGCACAGGCACTTTCATTCCCCGGAGGAAAAGGTCCAAACCTTTTGGTTGATGACGGGGGGGATGCGTCTCTGATGGTTCATTTGGGATATAAAGCCGAAAAAACACCCGGGATACTTAACAGGAAACCTGATAGCAGGGAAGAGTCAATTATTCTTTCTACTCTTAAAGACATTCTTGATAAAGATCCGGGAAGATGGCACCGCACAGTAAGTGAACTTAAAGGAATATCGGAAGAGACAACAACGGGTGTCCACAGATTATACCAGATGATGGAAAACGGTGAATTGCTTGTACCGGCGATAAATGTTAATGATTCTGTAACAAAATCAAAATTCGATAACCTCTATGGGTGTCGTGAGTCTCTTGCAGATGGCATAAAAAGGGCGACTGATGTAATGCTGGCAGGAAAGGTAGTTGTGGTTTGCGGCTATGGTGATGTTGGAAAAGGTTGTGCCAGATCGATGAAATCTTATGGATCGAGGGTTATAGTTACGGAAATTGACCCGATTTGTGCTTTACAGGCATCGATGGAAGGGTTTGAAGTTCAAACAGTTGGAGACACACTTAAAGAAGGGAATATATTTGTGACAGCAACCGGCAACAGGGATATTATTACGCTTGATCATATGTTGAAAATGAAAGACCAGGCAATTGTTTGTAATATAGGTCATTTCGATAACGAGATACAGGTTGACAATCTAAATGAATTTGAAGGTATTGTGAAAATCAATATTAAACCCCAGGTTGATAAGTATCTTTTCCCCGATGGGCATGCAATTTTTATTCTTGCTGAAGGAAGACTGGTTAATCTTGGTTGTGCTACAGGACATCCTTCTTTTGTTATGAGTAATTCGTTCAGTAATCAGACGCTTGCACAGATTGATCTCTGGAAAAATAAATATGAAATTGGTGTTTACAGGCTGCCTAAATTTCTTGATGAGGAGGTTGCACGATTACACCTTGACCAGCTTGGAGTAAAGCTCACTAAACTTACGAAGGAACAATCGGATTATATAGGAGTCCCGGAGACTGGTCCTTATAAACCGGATCATTACAGGTATTAAAATGAGAAGTGAGATTTAAGTTCAAGAAGAATTTTAAAATATTAATTCCACACAATGACATAATTGCCTGATGTACTCGTCTTGTAGTTCTTCAGAGGATATCTTCCGATACCCGAAGCAGGAGTACCTCCGACAGTGAGTGCATATTTAGTTCCGCATTTTGGACATACCGCAATAGTAGAATTTGATGGGTCAATATTTACCTTTACACTCAGATTATTTACCACATAATCGTGAGGGCATGTTCGGTCATAAGCGTAAAACTCCTCTACTCCATAACAAATTATTATTCCATTGCCATCGTACCCGGCAGCACCTACACCCCAGTTATTTGTATGGGAATCAACTGTCACTGAACCACCAAATCCGGCAAGATTAACAAACTGCGGGTCATTCAGATCGAGAGTGAAACTAACATAAGTATCAGGAATTACATCATTCTTTTTATTGCATGAAGTTAAGATGAATACAAATAGAGCTGTAATTAAAAAAAATCTTATTTTTGAATTTAAAGCCATCAGAAATTAATTAATTGTGCAAAATTACTATAACCTCCGGAAATCTAACGGTATTGAGAATTTTTTATTGTAATATCTGAAAATGACTAATAAATCAACGAGGAAGCTTTTTATCTTCCTATTTCTTTTAACATTGACAACCGGATCGTGTAACGCTCAGTTATTTCATAAGAATCCCGAGAAAGAATTGTTCGGTAAAACAGTTGGACATAAGAAAGAGACGAGAGTTAAGGAACCGAGGTCTGCACTAAGAGCTAAAAGGAAGCAGGAAAGAAATGATCGGAGGCTTCAAAAAAATTATGAAAAAACTGTGAAGCAATCGCAAAAAAGAACAATTGATATTCAAACGGCTGAAGTACAATCGCGTATGAAGCAAAATAAAAAAGATTATAAATCGAGGGATAAAGAAAAAAGGAAAAAAGTAAAGTCTAGTACGAGAAGAGCAGGGAGAAAATATGACTAATGATTAATTCTGTCGATAATTACTTATAGAACACCTGATCACAAGATTATTATTTGCGGATAATTAAAAAAAATTATATATTTGTTGT
>Ga0302206_1000078_pt1 | contig 41683 bp, 91 predicted proteins | sample II_Fen_E2_1_FD_194581 | JGI IMG/M metagenome (GOLD analysis project Ga0302206, IMG submission 194581) | Peat permafrost microbial communities from Stordalen Mire near Abisko, Sweden - II_Fen_E2_1 | ecosystem: Environmental > Terrestrial > Soil > Wetlands > Permafrost | place: Sweden: Abisko...
AAAAAGTATTTACCGCTTGTGGCTACGACAGCAAAGGACTTTTGGATAGTGACGATATTTGCTATGGTAACATAATGCCTAGCAATATCAGTGCCCATGTTCCCGAATGGCTGAAAGTATTCAAAGACTAGTAAATAGTCGAATGACTACAAAGATAGTTAATAATTAAGTTGGCTATCTTTGTAACCTTTTTGAATATTCATCGTATAATCTTAAACAAACATTAAAACATTGATTATGAAAAAGATTAAATCGTTTATCAACTCAGAAAATGTTCAGGCTTATGGTACGTCTTTAGTTGACAAAATTGAAGTGACTTTTGCAGAATTAACCAAAGTCTTTGGCAAACGCACATTTGGCGCATCAGGTGACAATAAATGTGCCGCACAATGGCACTTGTTATTCGAAGACGGCACTGTTGCAACCATTTACGATTATAAAGAATGTATTGCATACTGTGGAAGAAAACGAGGTAAAAAGGTCGGCGATATTACAGATTGGCATATCGGAGGCAACAGCGAAAGAGCCGCAATTTTGGTGAAAAAAGAATTAGGATTGTTGTAACCTATTTGCACAATGTTCGTATAATCTTAAACAAACACTAAAACATTTATCATGGCTGCAACAAAATTACAAGAAAGACATTTTGAAAACGAATTAGTTCATAATCCAAGTTTATATGTCGATCAGACATGCAACATGGTTAATCTAACCACTCTGGCAGAAAGTTTTATCGACGAACACCAACCAGCGAACAAAGAACAGGTTTATGAATCAGCTATAGATTGGTTCAAAGGTTGGAGAGGTAATGTAAGATATCATAATAATTAAAAATATAATTGTTCCTTCCCCCAAGTTTGTTTGTGTTTGCCCTGAGAAGTTGTAACCTTCTTGGGGCATTTGCATTTATACAATGTTCGATATAGTTGTAACCTTTTCTGGCAATGTACGTATAACCTATAACAAACAATATACATTATGAGCACGATCTACGAAATCATCGAAAGAAAAAAACAGGGTGTCGATTGTACAGAAGCTGAGAGCGCAACGATCAAAACGTGGCTCAAAGAACTGAAACTCCCATTTGAACAGCCTACAATGGGCGACGTTATGGAATTGTTTTCAGAAGAGTACGGCGAATTTCTGGATGAGGTTCAGGTAAAAAACCCTTATTGATTGTAACCTTTTGGGGCAATGTACGTATAACCTTAAACAAACAATATCTATCATGGCAGACTATATTAACAGAGCACATTTTGACTCAATGAACCCAAGGCAGACTCATAGAACCAGAGAGCAATTTAGAAAAATGAATTCTAATGAAGCACCCAAAGGATATTATCCAATGCTTAAAGAGTCATTGAGTTCAAGCGATAATGTTTGTAATCATTGTGACTGGCGCAGTGATTGTACAAAGGCTATTTGTTCATGCATGGCGTATGATCGTAAAGATGGCGTCGGCGTAATATTTAAAGAAATATAATTGTAACCTTTTCTGGCAATGTACGTATATTCTAAAAACAATTATCATGACCGAAGCAATTGCTATTAATAATTTGAACAATGTTCAAGCTAAGCGACACAAGATGGTTTACGCTATACTGGCGAACCGCTACAGGCTTAAAATATTGTCAGAGGCACAATATTATAACTTTGAACAAAGGTTGCTTAATTCGTCTTATTCGCACCTTTATAAAGTATATGGCAAAGAGTGTAACCTTTTATAATCTTACTCGTATAATCTTAAACAAATAATTTAAAGCTATGTCATTTATTGTATTAGAAAAATTCGGTGGAAATGTTAATGTCTGCACCAATGAGGATGGCGAAACCCTTGAGTTTGAAACGGCTGAACTTGCACAAGTTGAGGCTGATGACTGTCAGGACGGACAAGTAGTTGAGGTATAAATCTTTAAATGCATTAATTATGAAGAAATTAACACGTGAACAGGTTATTGAAGAAATTATTCAAAACCTTTATGAACTTGAAGATGAAACACTTTTAGGCGATACCCTGAGAGACGGCTTCAAAGGCTATAATAATTATACTGATAAAGAGTTGATTAGTCAGTATAAGATTGTATTTGAGACAGAAATTGAAATTCCTCGACAGTCATTAACAAGGGCTGAAATCTGCGAAAAATTGAATGCTGATTTTGATTCTAAGCATAATCATGAATCATTTCCAAGCACTTACGAACACTATACAGACCGTGAATTAGCAAACGAATTTTACAGAACATTTCACTATCGTATAAGTTTTACGAAATAATAAAAAGAATCATGATAAGTTGTAACCTTATCATGATTCTTTCGTATAATCTTAAACAAACACATTCACTATGAAAATACTCGAAGGTAAAATTCCAACAGTTGCAGGGTTCTATTTTGCAAAGTCTGAAACATCTAATAAATGGCAACTGCTTATCAAGGTGTCTGGAGTAGCACCGTTCATGAATATGGATAACATTCATTGCCTGAATCAGGAATCCGACGACACGATTCTCCAAAACCTTTTAACTGTTGAGTGGAGTGAGGCAGTTGAAATGACAGCAACTACCCTTGATGTCCATTGTGGCTTTACCATTTCAATGGAAACAAAAGATTCGATTATTAATAAACTGATTGATGGTCAGAAACTTGCGGCAGTAATATTACTGAAAAAAAGTACAGACAATGAAATGGGATTGAAAGAAGCTAAAAATTATGTTGATGCCCTTGAGGTCACTCTGAAAGACTCAGGAGTACTTCAACGAAAATAATAGAAAGAACCCGAATAAGTTGTAACCTTATTCGGGTTCTTTCGTATAACCTTAAACAAACACAATCGTATTATGAAATCAATTGAGTATCTTTTACAATTACACCCAGATAAGACAGGCAGAGAAATTCTGGCAATCCAAGCCGAAGAAAAACTTGAAGACGAAAGGAAATTCGAAAAAGCTAATGCAAAGAAATTGAAATTCGTTATTGATCATAATACCAATGGCGGTTACTATTGCGGAAGGTTTGGCGTCGATCAACGCTATTTCTATCGTGTTTTCAATATGAGAATGGAAGGCTCTGATATTTATATGGACGTTGAAACAATAGTAGTCTTTATGAATGATGCCGACTCTGAAAGCACACGGAACAAAGGCGAAGTGAATGTAGAAAGGCGTATCAAAGAATTTCAAAAAGAGGATAAGTATTGCTTAAATAGCGAAATGCAAAACAGAGTAACAAAAAAGGAATGGGACGAAGTTAACGACTATGTAAATAATCTGGCAAAGTTCTGGGAACACATCAAAAAAGTGTAACCTTATTCGGGTTCTTTCGTATAACCTTAAACAAACATTCAAAATATGAAAACAGTTTCAAAGGAATTAGCGATCAGTATGATTTTACAGGCAATCGTTGTGAACATTCAAAGGAATGACGGTACGGGCAAAGGCATTGACGATATGTGCAAACGTTTGGAAAGTGGCTTTGTTGGTTACAACGAATTTTCAGACGCTGAACTGGAAAGCGAATACAATTATTTATCTGGCGACACTGAGCCAATTAAGATCGAAAAGCCTACGTTTCAATTAGAACGTGACATTGAACAGATCACACGTTATTATTTCACGGTTCATGCCGACAACGTGGAAGAGGCTAACAAGCTGTTAGATGCTTGCATTGATAAAGGCGAAATCCCTTGTATTTTCCAACAAAATCAAGAAGGTAATATCACTTGCTATGACCGTCTGGCAGACTGCTAAAAGAAATTGAAAAATAAGGTTGCAGAGTTGTAACCTTATTTTTTGTTTTGCGTATAATATAGTGTAGCCTTATGACTATTAATTAATTGACTATCTGAATTATTTTTGTAACCTTTTTGAATCAGTATCGTATAATCTTAAACAAACACTAAAAAATATTTATCATGGCAAAGAAAAAGGTAACGGTATCGGTAATAGGTCTTAAAACAGTTTTAAAGACTTGGATTGATGAAGCAAGCATCAGCACCATTGCACGTATATTCAACGACAATTTTGATACTACCGTTGAATACGAGCCAAATTTACAGTCATTCCTTATGGATAAGAGCGACGCAGATGATTTAGGTTTATTGTAACCTTTTTGGATTAGTATCGTATAATCTTAAACAAACACAATTACACTATGGGACGCAGGGCAAAAGTTTATATTCAACCACTTGATTTCAAAGTTCACACAAATTGGTCGAATCCATGTACCAATTTCTTCGCAGGTCTTTTAAAGCTAAGAGGCGCATTGGCTTCTCGCAAAGATTATGTATTGATTCGGGAATGGAACGAAAAATGTGAATTCCCAATCAGGGTAAATCCGAAACTACCTTGGAATGATCAGGTTAGCAAAGTATACAAACATAAACTTTGGGTTGTTGCTTCATACGGCAAAGATCATGACTTGGCAAAGGTCGAAAACAAAGTGCCATTTATCATAAAGGTTATCAATGTATTGGCTTATCCTTTGAGGTTCATTCCTGAGTATAGCAAATTCTGTATGCCAGAATATACCCAATACACTTGGAGACTTGGCGACTATTCCACTGGCTACTCAATACAGTTTCAAATACCAAAGAAATTCAAAATGAGGTCGTAATATTTGTAACCTTTTCAACTGGCTATCGTATAATCTTAAACAAACACATTCACATCATGTACACAGGAAGCGATTTAGGACAGGATTTCAAGGATTTTTTCAGAAAGGAAAAGCGTAGAATTACCACCAACCTTAAATTTATGGGTTGTACCAAAATCGAAATGGACTACGGCTTTTATTATTTCAGTGGCTTTTTTACCTCTGCCTCTGGTCAGATTTATTATTTCAGTTGTTCAGACGTGCGCCATTTTGGTTACAGCAAGTTGCTTTACAGAACTGCAACGCATTACAAAGATTGGACAGGCGGAAGGAATCAATACATTGAAGTCAACAAGTTAAAAAAGATGGAATTGTTGTAACCTTTTCAAATCAATATCGTATAATCTTAAACAAACACATTTAGATCATGGAACTCAACATCAACATTAAAGTAACTTTGTCAGATTCAGATATCGCAGACATCTTGGTAACAGCCTTTGAAGGCGGAATCAATTACTGGTGCGGAAAAGTAAAAATGCTAAAAACATCAGTTCCCGACGAGGTCTGGGAAGCAAACGAGAAAATCATTGCATCGGACTTTATTGGACTTGGCGGAACATTAAAACTATTTGACGCCGAAGACGAAGACGAAACATGGGAACTCAATGCCGAGAAATTGAAGGCAGGTATTGAAATGTATTTTTCTGAGAATGGCGTTGACACCGACATGGGCGACATTGATGCCGAAGCTGCCGACAGCATTATTCAATATGCTTTATTTGGAGAATTAGTGTACGGATAATAAATTCACGAGCCTAAAACGACACCACGATGAACAGGATTAGAGACGGAACTGGTTTATAATTAGAACAACATCGTAAATATATAGACCTGTAATAACAATATAGAAAGTATTAACATGAAACGGAATAAAGACCCCTCGGAACGATAATCTAATTATAACTATTAATAGACACATAGAAAATAGTTAATAACATAAAACCTTGCCTCACATAAACGGCAAGGTTTTTTTTGTTTATTCTTGTAACCTTTTTGGGCAATGTACGTATAATCTTAAACAAACAAACACATCATGACAGTCAAAGAAAAATTTTCGCCTTACATTGTAGATGATCTAATACCGTTAAAGAATGGTTTAGTATATCATAAAAGAAAACGATATCGCACCAAAACAAAATATGACTGGATGCCTGCAAAGGTAGATACAGAAAACTACTCAATTGAATGGCGTAGTTGCTTCGATACACATCAAATAAAGGATTTCGAAAATGGCTACTTCGGCGATATACTATCTGGCAATAAAAATATTCCTCTTGAATATCATTACGGTAATTCTGCTACATTATTCATTCTCAATTTATTGATTCATTTAAAAACAAAAAATGAGCTGATTGCAAATTTAGACAAGTGGTGTAATTATTACAGAAAGCATGTAACAGATTCTTTAAGTAATTACAGTGGTGATGTCTTGGTTGCAATGGTTTATATTCAACGTGCAGGCTTAGGCAGTTCCCCACGACAAGAATATTTTGATCATACTCTTGCTGAAATTGAAAGCACAGATATTAAGCCTTATTATTATATTGAATATGAACTCTTTGACGATCATATTATGTTTTATACCAATGGTATTTATAAAAAATCGTACCCTGCAATGGAGGTTTCCTTTTTAAACTTGTAACCTTTTTGGGCAATGTACGTATAATCTTAAACAAACATTAAAACATTTATCATGAATAAATCTGTTGGTGATGCTGTAATTGTAAAGGATAATCTTTACTTTCATTGTTTCAAAATTGGTCAGGAATTGACAGTTAGCGAAGTTCGCCCGAAATGTGGTGACTATCTGGTGACAGACGGCAAAACGTTTCAAGCATTAACAGACGAAGAATTGGGATAATATTTGTAACCTTTCTGGGCAATGTACGTATAATCTTAAACAAACATTAATACATTTATCATGAAAGTAACAGCAGTAATTCACACAGAAATAAAACTTGATCTTCAACCTTTTGGTAACTTTAAGTTTTCATGGGCAAGAAAAAAATCAATCAAGGAAAATGTTGTAATGATCAGGGAATTAAACACATATGATCACTATAATATTGGCGATGAAAATTATGATGTTTTGGTCAAAGCTATGAAGAAAGCTAAAACAGAAGTGTTCTCAAATAAAGTATGGAAGAGGTATAATTTCTATACGATTGGGAGTAAACCAAATATCATTCAAATTGACCATGATACCTTTCATGATTACTTAAAAACTTTGTAACCTTTTGAAAGTATTTACGTATAAGTATATGAAGAAAGGCATAAGCACATAACAATTAAAAATTAGAAATCATGCGCAAACTTTAATAAAAATATTCAGATAGGGCTTATCAATCTCAGGTAGGTAAAACGGAATAAGGCTGAACATCTATAACTAGTACAGCAACAACGAACATCCGTATAGGTTCGTAGATAGCGGTGAACATATTAAAAGGGAGTGTTCATTAACCATTGGAGGAAAAATATTAAAAGTACTTCAAATTCCTTTTCTTTTATCGTAGTGTTTTTGCAAAGAGTGAGTAACTTATATACGATGATCGTAAATGGTGCAAGCCATTTCAATAATAGTGAAAGCGATGATTCTGGGACTACTAAAAAACCCCAAGTGATTAGATCACGCATGGTATCTGTCGGTAGTTGTTTAGGGTTTCAAAGCACAGATATTTGTAGCACCAGAATCATTTACAATATATTATAACCTATGCAGGTTATAAGTATCACATATAACCTGCATAGGTTATAATTTCTAATTTGTTGTTTTGTTTGTCGATAAAAAGGTTGCATTAATTTGTAACCTTTTTTGGCGTTATACGTATAATCTTAAACAAACAATATCTATCATGGCAAATAAAAAAGATTTGATTTCTAAAATTGAAAAACAAATTTTAGGTAATGACGAAGAAATTCATTCATGTGATTTAGATCACACGCCAATTTTAATGTCGAATAAACATACCAGCCAATGTGTTGAAACATTTAATCATGACTCTGCCACAGTGTTTTTTTATGTAAATGATGTAGAAACGTCGCAAACAGAAGTATTGTATAAAGATTTACCAAAAAGAGTTCTTGAAGAAATATTAACATTACTTCAAGAAAGACAGTAACCTTTTTTGTTATTCATCGTATAATCTTAAACAAACATTAAACATCATGGGCAAAACTATTTGGACTGTAGGCGAATTGCGTGAGGCATTAAAGGACTTTGATGAAAACGACGATGTTGTTATCGAAACAACCGATGAAGACGGCGACGAAGAAGACTTATTTCCTTTCTGCGTTGATTCAATGAAGCTCGATGAAAGACATGAAGACGGCAAACATAAGCTAGAGATCAGGTTCGTACAGCAAAGTCAGGAAATTTGGAAAGCTGAGGAATAGTTGTAACCTTTTCTGAAATCATTCGTATAATCTTAAACAAACATTAAATCATTTATCATGACAGCGAAAAAAGTACCTATGTGGATTGGCGCAGAAATTGAAACATCGAATGGCACTATTAAAGTTCTCATTGGCATTAACCAAGAGAACGGCAATGAGATTTCTTTTTGCAATGATGCCGATATTGCTGAGGCTGAGAAGAATGGCGAAAACCCTTGGATTTGTAGCGGTGTGATCGTCGTAAAAGAAGGCGTAGACGCTTTTGTATTCGATGAAAATCACAATCTTATAAAATAATTTGTAACCTTATTTGTTTTACGTCGTATAATCTTAAACAAACACTTACGGACATGGAAAACAACAGCATTGCATTGGTAGACAATTTCATTAAGACCTACGGCACAAAGGTTAAGAGCAGGGAATCTGGTTCATATGTTGAACTCATGATGGATGATCATGACTGCATTGAAAAGGTGAAGATTAGCAAGAAAGGTAAAATTACTGTTGAGCAGTTTTACATTCCACAAAACAATTCCTTTTACACAGAGGACGACGAATTTTTAAGATTGATGATTATTGCCACATTCGGGTTGTAACCTTTTTCAATCCACATCGTATAATCTTAAACAAACCAATTAAAAACATTTGTCATGAATAAAGCAAAATTTGTAAAAGAGATTACAGTTACTGACCCTGACACAAAGGGCAAGGTTCAATTATCAGTGTATAAGCACCCAAATGGCGGTATGTTTGCCATTGACAGTTCATTCATTGAACAAATATTTGAAGACGACGAAACTGTACGAATACCCGACCCATTGGACTTCGTTATGTTTGATAAGGATAGCCTACATCAAACTACCACATTCATTGAACTGGTCGAAGAATAATATTTTGTTTGTTTGTTAGATTAAGCCCCTCGAAGTTGTAACCTTCTTGGGGTTTTTTCGTATAAGTAATAAACAACTCCTATGAGATATCCAATTGATTCAGACCGCAACATTTCACACATCGTAATCGGCGCAGGTTCAGACGATTTAGCGATGGAGCAGTCAAGGCTAAGGCTACAACGCACCGATAATACGCCTATCGTATTCGTAAACATCGCAGACATGAACCCATACCAGAAGCATATCGACGAGTTTAACAAGATCATGAAGCCATACACAGCGATGGGATTCAATTTTGGTTCTGGCGAATCGTATGACATGCTAAAAGAGAATGGCATTAATAACTATCAGAACCTCAAAGCTGAACATTTATTGATTGAGTCAAAGGAATCAAAGCTCAACAGGTTAATGCGAAATACAATTGAAAGCCTGTACAATAGGATTGAGAAAAGAGTTGCAAAGCTGTAACCTTTTTTGATCAGTATCGTATAATCTTAAACAAACAATTAGATATTATGAGCAAAAGAACATTATCAATATGTGTGCATAAAGTAAATGGCGGCTGTGCAAGTGAAACTTGCTTTAATTGCAGACCAACATCCAATTTCAAACATGACAAAATTTATTGCTCGGCAATGACAAAAATGCCTACACGAATTTTATTCAAAAATATTGCAAAGCTGTAACCTTATTTTTTTTACTACGTATAATATGTTGTAGCCTTATGACATTTATTTTATAAAATGTTTGTAACCTTTTTCTGGCATTTGCGTATAATACAGTGTAGCCTTATGGTTTATATTCAAATAATTATTTTCATATTACTTGTAACCTTTTTTATTGCTTTGCGTATAATCTTAAACAAACACAATCGTCATGATCAAATCAACACTTTCAGTTCAAAAATATGCAGATAAGACAATTCGACAACTTGAAAATGTTTTCGGTGAAGCTCAACTGATTGAAAGCCATATACTTTCCAATGGCAGTGTGGTTACTTTGACCAGAAAAAAGATCAAAAATGCTAAAGGTCGTAACGATTATTTCTGGGGAATGGAATCAAACAGAACTGGCTCACATGGCATCTATGCCGAACGTTTTGTAAATGAGAGAGTTCTGGCACATTGGGAAGGGTTTTTAGAGAATAACAATAAATTGGGTAAGATAAAAAAATGCACAGCTAATAAAGGCGATTACCCGTGTACAATTCATGGCTGTTCATGGTGCAAAGATTGTGCTTTATATAAATAAGTTGTAACCTTTTTTGATCAGTATCGTATAATCTTAAACAAACACAATTAATATCATGGCAATAGTTACAGAATTGAATGCAGACGTTATTACCAAGGATGAAGGCGACTATATCTTGATTATGTTCAAGAGTGAGGAAGCTATAAAAGTCGTTAGTGCCTATTGGCAACTGTTGTCTAAATCTGGCATATTGGATGATTGCATTTGTATTGGTATCGCGCCAACAGGATTGGATGAATTTCTTAAATTTTTAGATGCATCAAATCTCGAAGTATTTCAATTTTAATTGTAACCTTTTTTGCTAGTTATCGTATAATCTTAAACAAACATTAAATTTCTTATTATGGACTTTACAACAATTGGACAAGCGAAAAAACAAACTGGTTTATCTTACTTAGGTGGCGTTAACATTAGCTCTAAGCTGACCAAAAATATGAAAGTCAATGTAATGACTTACTGTATTTATCTTAGCCCTGCACACACTTCTGGCTATGATGTTTGCCCCGAATCTACATTTGAATGCCGTTTGGGTTGCTTAGCAACGTCAGGACGTGCAGCAATGGATATTGCATCTGGTCAGAATATTATCCGTAATGCAAGGATTAAAAAAACCGAATTGTTTTTCGAAGAAAATGAGTTTTTCATGGGTTGGTTGGTTGCTGAAATGACAGCCGCAAAAGCTAAGGCAGACAGAACTGGGTTTGTATTCTCCGCAAGGTTGAATGGTACTTCGGATATTGACTGGTCAAAAGCTATGTACAAAGGTCAGAACATTTTCGAAATCTTTCCAGATACGCAATTCTACGACTATACAAAAATGTCGGACAAATTCGAAGAGATTGCCCCGAACTATTCACTGACCTATTCTTATACAGGCTACAATTGGGCAATGTGCATGAGGTTAATGGACAAAGGACACAATATTGCAATGATTTTCAATGTAAAGGATGAAAAGTACCTGCCTGCAATGTACAAAGGTTACAATGTTATCAATGGTGACTTGAACGATTATCGTATTGCTGATGCAAAAGGTATTATTGTAGGTCTTAAATGGAAACGTATTCAGAACAAAGCGGCTGAAAAGAAAGTCCTTAATAGTGTGTTCGTTGTGAACGTTGCGGGACTTGAACCAATGTACACAGTTATCCCGAAATAATAAAAAGCTTCCCTACTTACACAGTGGGGAAGCTTTTTTTGTAACCTTTTAGTGCAATGTACGTATAATCTAAAAACAAATACAGATATCATGAAAACAGTTATTGTTGAATTACCGATTGACAAATTTGGCATTGATCACGTTGAGGCAGTTAGGGAAACAAAGTTCCCAGACCAGATTGAGTTTGATAAGCTCATGGCTCGAATGGAATTGACTCGCTGGTATGACATTGAAACTTTCATCAATGGAATTAACAATGATTCTATTGACACCGAAAACAATTGGTTTGCACCTGTAATAATTTATAATTAATATTATGAAAGAGCTTAGAGCATACGTCGTATCAATGTCCATGATGTATCCATTACTATCGTCAGACATTCAGGATTTATTCCAATGGTGCTTAGATGAAATCGAATCTGGCGAATCAGAAACAAACGAAATTGAAATTTGTTATTCTGCTATTAAAGAGGTAATTGAAGGCGAAATCGACGATGATATCGAAGACTAGATTGTAACCTTTTAGTGCAATGTACGTATAACTATTATATAAACAAAAATATTTATCATGAAACTTATAACGGAAGACGATCACCTTGAATTTGAAAATGATGCCGATTTATCGTATCAAGATGATGGCGAAGCAAATATAATACTTCATGTAAAGGGTTCGCCAGTGGGCTTAATACAGGTCTTCTGTGACATGGGTGATGCAGGTAGGGAATACATTGTACTCAACAATGATGTTACGTACTTAGATACATTGATTAAACTGTAACCTTTTTGTGCAATGTACGTATAATCTATAAACAAACTAAAACATTTATCATGCAAAAGATTTTTTTCGTTCCAGTGTTCACATTAGCTGAGGTGACTGAATTTGATATGGTTGGTTGTTTCTATCGTGAGTATGTCAATGCACACGACGACTACCCAGATAAAATCATTGCAGCCGTAGACGTTACGGAAATGGGCGACACTTTTATGTTAGAGATTATGAAAGTAATTGATGATCTCGATGATCGCACACCAACATTTTATGTTGATATCCCACCTACCAACGGCGGCGACGAATGGACAAATGTCGAATCGTTCAAAGAAAAGCCATTGGCAATTGCTTATGCTAAAGAGCACTTCGGCGCAGATGAAAACGGAATGATCTGTATTGTAAGCCAATCATGAAACAAAAGCTAATCGACGCAGTTATAGCACAATTGGTAATAGATATCATAGAGGGTGACTATACAGTTCTGAATGAACTATTACAGGACGTTGAGTCTATGGACTTAATTCAAGCTTTGCCCGAATCTGATCAGGGCGAATATGTTAAGAATTTGTTGTAACCTTTTCTTCTGGCTATCGTATAATCTTAGACAAACACTAAAACATTTATCATGGAAAACACAAACGTTGTAGGCAATGTACTGGATTTGAAAACTGCCGTATGCAGAGAATTTGATGTCAATGAATTACATCTGACCATTGTACGTGGTGCTGGTCAATGGGCTTGGACTTGGGGCTATGTTAAAGCTGTTCAGGCTGTTAAGAACAAAGCATTGCGTTTCACTGTCACTGGTCGCAAGCATAAAGGTTGGGTCTACATTGTACTAAACGGTTTGGACTTGTTTGATATCTATTACACCAGTAAGCAAGATAAGATTAAAAAGGTTGAGAATGACATTTATATCGAAGACCTGATCAATACGCTTGACATTTCAATTGAAAGGATTGCGGCATATAAGAGCTAATAAGGTTGCAGGCATTGTACGAAGATAATACACAATGCCTGTAACCTTTTCCAGTTTCTAACGTATAATCTATAAACAATTAAAGATTCTTATTATGGTAATCTCGAAGGAAGAAAAGTTTGCGACTGAAATGGCTGACCAGCTATTAGTAATGCGTGGCGAAGACGGCTACATTAGTTTCATGACAGATAAAGGCAATATAGTTCCGCTATCATTCATTGAAACCATTCTGGGGGATCAAGAACATGTTGATAATATTAAGAAAAAGATTCACGACGAAATCCTAGGTCATGTTATTGAGTTCCCTAGAGAGTTCAAAACCTGTATAAATGCTCAGGGTACACGTGAATTTTGCTATTCATCCGATATCTACGACTATGCCACAAATATCGAAGAATACATTGAAGGTCAGTACGACGATCTGATTAAAGCAACCGAGGCATTCGATGAAGCAACCAAATCCAAAGCAAGGCAAGGTCGCCTACAGATCAACTACAGGGTTGTAGTGTCTATCGAAAGAGTTGAATACGACCCAGAAACTGGCGAATCAGCAATGTTCGAGGAATCTCGTTCCATCGTAAGTATTGTATCAGAGCTTAATACTGCTGATCAGGTAAAATATGATTTAGTAACCAAATACGTTTAATAGTCATGATCGAAAAATTCTCATTGCTCCATGCAGCATTGTACTCCAAACATTGGTATGAAAAATATAGTGGCAAAAATACAATCTGGGACGATCTTAAGAAGACAATGTCCGCTGATGGCTATAATGGCGAACATATGACCAAAGGTGACATTGTCCAAGTGATGCTACACCAGTGCCAGCTTATTAATCATAGGGCTGTCACTGACCTTACAGAATTCGTTTCAGGTATATCTAAAGAAGGCTGCTGGCGACATGGCTACTTTACAAAAGATAACACACCATTCCAGCATAAAAATGAAGTGCTCGAAGAATATGATTTCTATGAAGCCATTGTACGATACTGTTTATCATCCATCTGCATGTTATCAGCCGAAGAACTTGGAGGCGTTGTATTGCCAGCACCTGACTATATAAATGTATTGCCAATGCGTATTGACATTTAGAATGAGTCTTTGCTTAGATTCGTAACAAAATAGGATTGTTAACGTATAATCAATAAACAAAAACATTATCATGAATTTAAAAGTTGAATTGAAAAAGGTTTCCACGTTCCAAGGACATGACGGCATTGGCTTTAATGCTGATCTATGGATTAACGGCATAGAGTGCGCACATGTACATGACGGTGCATACGGCGGCTGCATGGACTACACATACAATCTGTATAACAATGCCAAGGCAGAGGCTGTAAAGAAGAACATCAAACTGTTCGAAGACCATATCAAGACTATGCCTGATATCATTTTTCATCGTAAAGATGGCGAAGACATGGTTATCAAAATGGATATGGATCAATACATTGAAGGGCTACTGGCTGCTGATTCCAAGAAGAAAGACCAAAGGAAGATCATCAGGAATCAGGCGAACCATTTCATCTTTGGCTTACCAGACGCTGACAGCTACAACCAGATTAAGCTTTCAGTTCCAATCGCTAAGTGCCCAGAGGCTCAACTGAGGGCTAGCATGCTAAGGATCATGGCTGAGCACTTCAAACAGGGCTACGTATTTTTTAACACAAACCTTCCCAAAATTTAATTATGGCATACTATTACAAGATTCAAGCTTTAAGAGCTGTTATTGAAGACCTTATAGAAAAAGGCAATAAGAAAACAAACATCTGCTATAAGATAGGCTACACATCAACGTCTCAATTGAATAATGTCCTTAGTGGCAAATCAATAATGTCAACAAAAGCTATCCAAGGATTATTCAAAGCTTACAATGTGAACCCAACATATTTCTTCTCTGGCGCAGGTGCAATGTACATCAACCAGATCGAGCCAGCACCATTCATGGAACTTACGCCTTCTGTTGAGGGTTATACCATCACCGAAAAAGAAGTTGAAAGCATTTTCCAGCAGCTGTCTCGCCTACATTCTTATGGCTTTAGCATTGCGACGATCCTAGCTGGGGACGACAATGACTACATTAAAGGCATGAACATCGGTAATAGTATTTCTGAAATGCATGAATCAATCAAAGCCATCGATGAAGATATCAAAGCAGCACTGGCACGTGGCATCATCAAACCAGTGGAAGCTGCTGAACAGAAGATGATTGTCAGTGAGTCAGCTGAGAAATGGACAGAAGAAATAATGAATAGCTGTAGGAAGAGAATCCTTGATAGGGCAATGGATGATACCGAAGAGAAGTTCTACGAAGAGAAGCATCGTAGAACAGTCGATGATAATAATAATGTCATTCATCATGATCATTGATAGGTAACATAATATTAAAAGCCCTGAGATCAGTTAAGTTCTCAGGGCTTTCTTTTGGTAACTATATAAAGGATGCTTAGTTCGTCCACACTAGATTGCCAATTTCTTCGGCAATTATTTTCTTCAAATTCATTTGGTTTTCTACCAGAGAAACACTACCTTTGTCGGCTCGATATATGTTAAACACAATGTCCGATGGCATATGCTTTCTTATGTTAAGGTAGGCTTGTATGTCCTTATCCCTATCATCATATACATCTATCTGTTGCAAGTCTTGCTCCCATCTAAGAAAATCAAATATCTTTTCTCCTTTGTCAACATTGTTATCATTCATGATAATGCCGTCAACCAGAATATTATTCTTATGTAAAACTTTCTCCAACTCTGGACGAAGCTCCTCAACTCTACTGGTTAATATAATAACCATTGTACGAGGATCAGCATACTCTTTGGTTAATATACTAACCATACCATTGTACGGCTTTATGTTAAACACATCTGTGTCCAAGGAAGCTGGAGAACTCCACCATCCCTTCTGAGGAAATTCCTTCCCTGTCTTCTGCTTATAGATTGCCATGCCTTCTTCTGGCTCTGGCGTAGCAAACAATGTTTTATCAAAGTCGAATGCTACTAATTTTGTTATGACCATTGTACATGTTTAATAATAAATAGTAGCAATGTACGTTTAGTATTACTACCATTGTACGAGCCTTATCCAACACCACAAAGATAGGCATAACAAATGACACTGCCAAATAAAATCAATAAATAATTTCATTTATTTTTGTAACCTTTTATAAATCTATACGTATAATCAATAAATAATACGATATCAATATGAGAGCATTTTTACCTACAGAGTATAAAGCAAAGCTGCTCGGCATTAAGTCTGGCGACAAGGTGTCATGTGACAATGCCTTATTAATATGCTGCGAACTTGAATTTCATTACCTGCAAGAGATCAGGAGAATGCAAGAAGAAACAAAAGCTGACACTTTAAGACTTAATAAGGTACTTCAAAATGCTATTAATGCCCTTGACAGAATTAATCAGAAACACGTGTTCACTCATACAGACGGCGACGGCGGTGAACTGCCTGAATGCTATTGGGGTATGATGCGTAAATTGGGCGACGTTAATAAAGACCCTAAAGACTATGACGATTTCTTTCACGGAGAGAAAAAATAAATCAACATTTCTGTAACATTTAATAAGTTTCTACGTATAAGTAACAAATAAATATATTTCAAATATGAAAGATAAACAATTCAATCCACTTGACCCAACCAATTGGCTAAACCAAAATGCTTCTGGTAACACTGTCGCTCCCAATAAACGTACTGTAGATGAAATCTATATCGACGTTTTGAAGACCAAAAAATTAAATAGGAAAATCGCTAAGCTCGAATACAAAGCTGGCTTCTTTGAATTCCGTAACGGCTTCGTAGAAGCTGCTGGTAAACGCCTGATTAGGGCTATCGAACTCGACCCTACCATCAAACACAAATACAAATTCAATGGCGAAACCCTGCTCTTAGCTGACCAGAAAACTGCTGACAAAGTATTTGCCAATAAAGACGTTACCATCAATGGCATCTTCGATGCTAAAAATATGAAACCTGTCGATCAGTCTGAGGTTAAACGTGACTCAAAAAAATATGATGTCCCGTCTAATAATCAATTTGTAGGAGCTAAATCGAAATTCCAACAGGATCTTGAAGATGCATTAAATAATATCAAACCAGCCAAATCAAAATCCCAACAGCAACTCGAAGATGAATACGCTTTGCGTGATAAAAGTATCAGTGAGAAAAAAGCCGCCGCAAAAGAAGTAACTTCACCAACCGAAGTATCTCCGCTAAAAGCTTCTCGTCCATCAAAGAACTTCAAAGATATTGATGTCCCAGAACGTGACGATTTGTTCGTCAATACCTTCCGCAGTGTTGACGCTGACGACCTGTTCAACGTTGGTATGAATGACTCCTTTGAATTATTGTTGCTCGAAATCGAAGCTATGGCTAATGCTCTTGAAAAAAAGAACGTTTCCAAAAACTTCAATGCTCCTGTCAATAAAGAAGCCACTCGTAAACAAGTTGACGGCATCAGAAAAATTCTTACTGACGAGGAACACGACACCGTCACCAAAGACATGATCAAAAACATGCCGAATCGCAAACATGCTCAAATGCTAAATAATGCCTTATTTGACAAATACGATAAACGTATCGTTCTATCAGACGAGGACATTAAACAGCTTCTTAAAATCTTGAACGCATAAAACAAAATAATTACAGGGGTCAAATAGGTCTCTGTAATTATTATTATATTCATTATAAGCGTTTTATAAATTCGACCTTGTGCAAATACAGGTCATTAGTGCCCTTATCTGACCCGTTTTTTAGGCGTTAAACCCTACAGATTTTCTAATGACCTGTTTTTGAACATAATAACTTTTATAAATTAAATCTCCTATAGGGGTCTAAGAGGTTAAAACCGTTCTTATCGAATAATTTCTATGGTTATCTAAGACGATCCTTATGTTAATCAGTCATTTTTTATAAAATATTATAATTATGATTTACAGAAAAAAATTCGGAAGCGGTCACACGCATGTGGGGGCGACAAGCGCACCAAAAACGATCATTTTTAGCCATTATTAGATATTTAGACAAACGTCTAATTAATCTCTCTACTTTTCAGCGTTTAACTTATTGATTATCAATCTTTCCTTTTTTCGGCTTTGATTAGGTTTATCAAACCATTTTGTGACTATAAGTATAGTTAAGGAACATATAAAACCCATATAAAGGAATGGTTAGAAAATGGTCGAATAAATGATCATAATCTGATCGAAAAATAAGACCCTATCCACAGATTTTTGCTTGCATTATTTGATTATAATATATACTTTTGTGTCGATCATCTAATTGATCTTAATATATGGATATAAAAGAGCTGGGTAGTTTAGTTTTTTATAAGATGGAAAACTATCATCAGATTACAATTGATTTGGTTGATGATGCCGAGAGTATTTTAACTGAGGATGATTTAACATTGGAGAGAGTGTGTGCATTGAGTTATGTTGTTTCAATCTTGTCAGAGGTTTTTAATCCTGAGTTTAAAGATGATATTGACATTATTAATAAATTGAAAATAGAATTAGATACCATAATAGCAACAAATAAATACACATGTTAATCTTATGGTACATATTGAGAAGCCAAAGGTTTTCAATCCGTATGAATTAGATATAACCATTGATAATGTGGATTCACGCATAGGGTATTTTAAATTAAAAAACCAATATGTGAATGAGTTGTTCTATGGCTATATTACTGTCACGGAGTTCATGGAGAAAATGAATATTTTGTATCAAAAGGAGTTCAGATATTTTGATAAAGATATGGAATAGGTTTTTTAATTAAAACCATATAATATTGAAAAGGTTATGGATTATTCTGTAACCTTTTTTGTTATCTTACGTATAAAGAAATAAAGAACTGTCATGAATAGGAAATTACACAATACACCCGAAGATCGTTTATATTTAAGTGAATTGATTGCAGATGGTAAATTACCATTGGCTACATTTGAGATAGGTGTATTCACATCTATGTTGGCTGATGGCTTTAAGGTTATAACACATTTCGGTAAAGTCACTTCAATTGATCTTGAAAATGGCTACTGCTATTGGGTATCAGCTGGCAATGAAATGCCATGTGTTTGTATCAATGTGATTACATTGATAAATCCGTAACCTTTTGTTTTGATTTACGTATAACATAGAAAATATAACATGGAAAAGATATTCACAACTGAGTTTTTGAAAGAGATTGGTTTCACATTGGTTTATGAGAAGATCAGTGAGTTCAAGCCTAATTTGCCTTATGGCTGTGCTAAGGACAGAATTGGTATGACGCATATCTATTGGAATGAAGATGGTCACTCTGTCACTTACTTCGGCGAACCGTTAGAACCAAATATCTCCATGAGTATTCGTAAAGATGCTGATACCCGATATGCTTTCAATGGTTATGTTTTTAATCAAGATGATGTTCGTAGGCTGTTAAAGCTAAGTTATTAATTATGAAATATTTATTTATCGGTTTGTGGCATTTGTTCTGTTTGTTTATTCTGGTTGTGGATATGTTCTTGTATGGGAATTCAAATTTACTAAGTATACATGGATAGATTGGCATTTTACGGCATGGACGCAATATGATTTCACTCCTTGGGACACATATCATCGGTGGATTGATTAAATATTTACTTTTTTGTAACCTTTCGTTTTTAATTACGTATAATATAGAAAATATATATCATGGATGAATTATTTGTATCATTTGAGTTGGCTTTGAAATTGAATAAATACTTTGACGAAAAGACCTTTAGGGTTTACGACCTTCAAGGATATTTCCAAGATGAAAAAGTCATGGAATCAATGGGATTGACGGCAGTTAAAGCTCCGACCTATTCGCAGGTGATTGACTGGTTCAGATTAAAATATGATCAACATATCGTTATCGCACCATATTACAATCCTTTCTTCACAGAGACGATATACTATGATGTGGCTATAGCCAATAGGGATAACTCGTATGAGGGATTGGTGACAAACTCTATAAACAGGATGGGCGAGAAATGGCTAAAAAATCCGCATGCGTTTCATCTATATGAGGATTATTATGTTGCTTTGGATGCTATCATCAACGAAGCTTTAGAACAGATTTAAATTAAAAACGATGGAAGTATTATTTGTTACTTATGTGTTGGCTAAGAAGCTAAAGGAAAAGGGTTTTGATTTAAGACACTTGAAACAATGATAAAAATTGTTCAGGATTTAAGAACTGAAAATACTCAATTCCGTCAGGATATTAAGACACAGGTTGAGACTATCAATACAAAAGCCAATAAAACATTTCTACCAGTTACCTTAGAACAGGATATTTTAAAGACTGCTCAACAAGCTATTGGCGAAAGTATTTCGAAAGTAATGACAGGCTATGACAGCCCATTGGTTAAGCTGGTTAAGTCAGTTGTCGATGAAAATTCGACTACATTAAGGATAATCATATCCGAGAGCTTTAAACAGGTGATATTAACTGACGAGTTTAAGCAATCCATTGTGTCTGCATTTTCTCATAAGGTAGCCAGAACGATCATATCCAACAATGATGGATTATTCGATAAGGTCAGCAATGAGTTGAAACAGGATTCAGTGTTCAAAGCAAGAATGGCAATGGCTGTTTCAAATGTTGTTGAAGAATGCTTAAGAGATAGAGAATCATGAGAATAAGATTAAAATGGTGGAAGATTAAAGTTAATGAAAGCGGATATCAGCATATAATATTACTGGCTTTTAGTCGTGGACTTGATGGTATATTGATTCAACTGCCATTTTGCAGGGTTGAGATCACATGGGGCGATGCTTTATTAAAGCAAAAAGAGGAAGAGAGATTAAAGGTAAATGGTTCTTCTGTTGAGGACAAACAATAGCGTAATCGGTGAGTTAACACCCACAAGGGATGGCGTACTATCCTAAGCTATAGTCCACTAAGGGGCGTTGTTTGTTATTCAGGCATTAGTAATATAAAACATTGGGGTTTTAGCCCAAGAGTTGATATGAAGGTGTATCATTACTTAGAAATGATAAGAAGAATTATAGAGGTTATGGAAGATACTTGTTATTTTCTGTAACCTTTTTTATTTTATTACGTATAACGAAGAAACAATTTACTCTATGAACACATTTATAAAAATACTTGCATCTATCTACATTGGCATTCGCAAATTAGGCTATGTAAAATCGTTACTCATTTTAGGTTTTATTATTTTATTACTGGCGGTTAATAGTAAAGTAAATCGTAGCCATGAGAGCGATTTATTAGCTACCAAAGTTTTATCAGGAATTAAGCCAATATATCTTACTTATTATACTGGCAAAGTTTTAAATGTCGATTCGTTGTTATCATTATATCATAAAGAAACTAATGGTACACTTAAATTAAAACTCATTCTAAACATATCATCACAAATAGAGAATGAACGATCAAGAATTAATCAAATTGAATACCCTATATTTAAAGCTAAGACTGATAGTATTAATAGAGCCGATAATATTAAACGTATAGCAGTGTTATCAAAAACACCTAAAGGTCAATTAATGTTAAATCATCCAGAATGGTCTGATTATGATTGCCAACGTATAGTTAATAATGAGGTTTGGATTGGTATGTCACTTAGTCAACTTGAATTATCTATTTCGGATATTCGATGTGTCAACATTTCTGATTATGGTAGTGGTAAACAATATCGATTTACTGATGGAAATAGTTTTTACTATACCAAGGAAGACTTTATTGTTTATGCTTATAATTAAATAATCCTTGCGACATTCAAGAATATTATTTACATTTGCACCGATCATCTAATTGATCTAAATATAAAATTATAAATATGGAACTTAAATTAAAAACAGAAGAAGGAATGATGATATTTATCTATAATGAGATTATGGATAAGGGTATTTATTTTACGAAGATTCAGGAAGATATTAAAAAAAATCTAAAGACATTCGGTGACAATAAGAATGATTTTAATAAAAATGAGTTATCATATATTAAATGGGAATCGCAAGTAGTTGTCACCGAAAAAATGGAAAACGGTAGATTTAGGCAGTTTTTGGTTACACCTGAGTCAGTGTGTTCAGAAGAACTTTATGAGATTTTACAGCAAGCAATTGACATAACAATCATGTCAAGTGAACAGTTAGAACGAAAAGTTGCGTATAATGACGAATCAGATGATCATAAAATTCTTTCAGGCAATATTATTGTTAATATAAATCAGGGCGAGATTAAAAGAAATCTTCTCATGTATGGTATTGCTTATGATTTTAAAGATAAAAATACTATTTACACCCTGCAAACAACCGAGGATGGCGTTAAATTTGTGGTTGTATTTCATTTAACGCTTGATAAGATTAATTTAATATCATTTTTAATAGACTCAGACTCTGTTTATTTAGAATCTCCTGACGATCTTCATGAAATATTGAAACCTGCTTTTGAATTGCTTAACGAAGATTAATCTATGAATATTTTAGAAATACTCAAAACAATTGCAGAGTCATTATTCAAGTCTGTTATAATGATTATATTTATATTCTTCTTAAGAAGATTATATTTTAAATTTATTGCAAATCACCTTGGGTCAAAGATTAACGCCAATAAAATTCTCACAGGATATGATATTTTTGTAAATGTAGATTTAAAAGATTTTAGCACAATATATCTACCAAATGATAAATTGTATAGAGGTGGCATATTAGAAATGAGGTTAATTCGATTTGATGCCAATGGTATGTCTTTTGCATTATGTGTACCATATATAAGTGGCAATAAGGGATATTACAATCCTGTGAATATTACAGTAGCAACTAAATATATTCCTTATATGGATTTCTGGAATATATTTAAGAAGTTAATACTCATAAACATGCAAGAGACCTATATACCAAATTTATTTTATCAGCATGATATGTATCATGAATTTAAAATTGATTTAAGTAAAGACTTAACAGATATAATTAATGATAGAATATATATTGAAAGAATGAATATTCAAAATATGATAAATATTAATAAACAAGAGCCATCATGACCACACAAGAAGAGATTTTATCTGATATTAAGAACTTAAGGGTTGACTGTCCAGATTGTCATGGTCTCTATGATGATGATCAGTATACATGCACTACATGTTGGCATGAGGGTGGTAATGGTAGTATTAATGTTTTTGATTGGTTACAAGAGAATCCAGAGGTGTTAGGAATATCTAAGCCGACTACGTTTAATCCATTAGAAGATATTGGTGTGACCATTGAGACAGTTAATACGCAAGATGGTTATTACAAATTGAAGGCTCAATACATTAATGAGTTATTCTATGGGTTTATAACTGTCGTTGAGTTTGGGTTACAGATGGATGAATTGAATAAAAAGATATTAATTGATTAAGGTTGTAACCTTTATTAGTTCTTCACGTATAATCATTAAAATATAACATCATGTTTTACAATTGTAATGTGGTTTTGCTTACCACTGATAAAGAAGCTACCATAGGCGACATTATATCTTACCCCAATGGAATATTGGTTGCTAACTGTGAGCCTATTAATTTGAAGGCTAAGCAGCTTTATGTGACTGTTCCTGATAAGATAAAGGTAGGCGACTGGTGTGTACATGAATTTGGTGATCTTGCTGATACTGGTCACAGGTTGATTCAGGCGAATAAATCCAATGTAGATTCAATTCAGGAATGGTGGAAAAAGGTTGTTGCTTCAACTGATGTATCTATTGGTTTTCCTAATCTTTCGAAAGCATTTGTTAATCTATATACTAATAGGTATAAGACTAAGCATCATATTGAGAAAGCTACAATTGAGTATGAAAGATGGATTACTAATTTAGGCAGACCATTTGTCGTCAGGGATGATTATCCTATTACGCAAAAAATATTTGATGATGGCACTGGCATAAGGGTTGTTATCAATGATGATAATACTGTTAATATCAAAGAAGCTAAGGAGTCTTGGGATAAAGAAGAAGTATTAGCTGTTGCTTTCAAGGCTTTCTATGAGGGTTATATTGAACATGATAGGTACTGTCCAGCTGATATTAAAAGGAATTTTGATAAGTGGGCTAAGAATATTGACTTATAGTTGTAACCTATTGTCTTTTCATACGTATAATCTATAAAATACATATAATCTATAAAATACATATCATGATCATACCAATTTATTTAAAGAAAGAGATATTTCAGTTTCTTGTTGATAGGTTTAAGGCAGACCCTGACACGCCAATTCTTATAGAAACCGTTATGGCAAATTTTCCTGATGTATCGCATATAATCTGTCACCATGCTTTATCTACGTTGAGTGATGAAGGGTTTATTAAATATTTCAGTATTCATTTTTTTGATGAATATACCCATGAGCATTCATATAGTGGTAAAGTGATGAAGGCATATAATAGCGACGAGTTGTTGTCGCCGAAAGTAATTAAAAAGGCGTATACTCTCAGGGAGATTGAGGCGGCAATGAATAAGACGCCAAAGCTGGGAAGGAATGGCTTTTCTAAGTATGAAGATAGATTTATGGAAAACATATCTACTGTTGACGTAAATGAATTTTGGGTGAATTTATTTGGAAAATCTCTTTATAATGAATATAAGAATAGCCGAAATGACTAAATTACTAATTAAGCGACAGTTTCAATATTATTAGGTGCTGAAAGGCTTGATGCTATTCTCGTAAAGAATTGGGTTGAGTTCAATTATGATTCATCTGAGAATAGTATTAAGCTTCAATTTCTGGAAAGAGATCATTGTGGCGATAATGTTATTTTTTGCAGTGTGGGTTATGATGTTGATACAAAGAAATGGTTTAGCAATAATTGCATTGACTATCCTGAAATACTGTTTGATACCTATGAGGAAATGAAAGACCATTTGGACTGTATTGAATATTTGATAGTCGGGAATGGATTTAGTTTCGCAAATCTGTAACATTTTTGATTTTCCAACGTATATGCAAATATAAATTATAAGACGATGAATAAATTACCTCAATATTTTTGTGTTAAGAATGATGGCAGCAAGTTGTTTAAGGACACTGTTATTGCATATTTGAATAAAATCTACAAAGAGACTTTACAGGGCGATAGCGACAATTGTTTCTATGGTGTTGATTCAACTGGCTTAGTATGGAATAACAATATTGATCGTTTTGATGGTAGACCTACGATATTAACCATTGAGGATTTCATTGAAGCTACCACTGTATTTGTTGAATCCGCTAAGGTTGAGACAGCATTTGCATTGCCTAAGAATTGGCATATCATCGTTACACCTGAAAACAGGGGAGTTGTGAGTAAATGGAGAATGGAGCATATCAAGAACTCTCACACTATTATTGACCTTGGCTTAGCTGTTGGTTGTTGTTCGGGTAGTAATACAAGAGATCATAATCCGAGTACGAATCTTGTAGGTCAGAATTATGACTTTGGCATTGAAATAACATTTGATCAGTTTAAACAATACGTTTTAAAAGATGTGAAAAAAATCGTTGGGTACAACTTAATTAAGCCACAGTATCAAAAGGCTGCAATTGCTATTACTGGATATAACGAGAATTCTATAACGTCGTTTCAAGCATGGATGGTCAAAAATCCAGATGGCGAATTTGCGAAAAAATTGAAAGAAGCAAATGTTTTAGATACATGGTTTGAGCCTATTTATGCAAAAAAATCTTATGCTATAGGCGATTGGGTATTCATTACAGGCAAAAGTTTTACAGGTAATGGTTTAAATTATCGTGGCGATGATGATGGCGTGTTTAAACTATTAGCAATTAACGAAGAAAAGCATCCTAGCGGTCATGCGAGAGAAGACTCTCAATTTATGTTTGAGTTGAATGGTCATTTCTATCGCACAGCTGACGTCAGTATTCTTAGATTTGCCACAGCAGTCGAAATTTTGAATGCTAAGCATAAAACAATATTGGATGACGTTAAAAAGCAATACCCTGTTGGTACTAAGTTTTACCCTGCGCATGTTGGTATTGAATCAGAATATTGCATCGTCACCAATACCAATTTCAGAATTAATCTAATGGACGATGACGATGCAATTATTGATTGCGAAGAAATTGATAGCATCATTGCATTGACTGACAGTGCCGAAGAATGGTGTAGTGACGCTAAATATGGTAATACCTTATTAAGTCGAACAGTATATAATTGTGGCAAATGGGCGAAAATTGAGAGCAAGCCTATAATTCGAATCAAAGGTTATAATGCAAAATTCTCTGAGAATGCGGTGTCCTTTGGTTGCCAGAAGTACACAAAGGAGTTTATCATTACACTCAATGATTGCTTGCAAGCTAATGGCTTTAAAATGGATTGCAAAGACGATATTAAAATAATGTCTGACTGGTTTAACAGTATAAAATAAGACAATGCGAAATATATTTAAATGGGGCGAAGAAGCTGGCGATGAATTAGTTGTAAATCATTTGATGAATTAGTAACCTTTTTTGCTTTTACACGTATAATATAGAAAATATCATGGATGAATTATTTGTGTCATATGAATTGGCTTTAAAGCTAAAGGAAAAGGGTTTTAACTTAAACTGTTTCAGGTATTGGAACATCACGCCATTTTTCAAAGTACCATCGTTGTATGGTAGCAGTCTTGATGGCTATAGTAATCCTTATGCCAGAATAGTTTCTGCTCCGACATATCAGCAAGTCACTGACTGGTTCAGGGACGTTCATAAGATTCATATTTGCGCTGATTTTCTTCCTAATACTAAGCAATACGCAACGACTTTTGTCCCAATTTATTTTACTCCTAAGGAATTTGATACCTATAAAGCGTATCATCGTCAACGTAGTGAGTATTCGACAACTGAAAAGTTTGACAAATATTATGATGCATTGGCATCATCCATTGAAGAAGCCTTAAAACTTATATAGTCATGGAACTAAGATATATTATCATTCCAATTGGAATTCTACTTTACGTTATTACTTGGATTTTGTCTGTTAGATTACTATACATTGGTATGCGAGATCGAAATGATGGCGAAAATTTCTGGAACGTCACATACAACAACATATACTCAACTGCTTGGATTGCAATGCATGTTTCTGTTCTTATAGCTATTCTTGCTGTATGCATTGGGTATTACATGGGAATTGTATTCTCATTAATTATTACTGAAATTATAAAATACTGGTAAATTATGAAAGGTATAGATTTTGAGAATATTCTTTTAATGCTAATGCTTGCCATAATCACTTGTGCGGTAGTTAAATGGAGAATCAATTACGAAATTGAACAAAAGGCTAAGAAGCCAGAATATATTCAGGTGTATAATTCTGAACAGGCTATGATTAGGTTGAAGCATGAGAAAGAGAAATTGGATTATGGCGTTATAACGCTCGAACGTTATAATCAGATAAGAGACTCTTTAGCTTTGATCATTAAATAATATAAGAATTGTCTATGTAAAAATAAACAGTAACACGTTGGGGATAGATATGCCCATCGCAAAATTCTTTAAATGTTATATGCCTTACTCAAAGGTTGTTTTGTTTTATGATAAAGATGCCAATATGAAGATGGTTTGAACGTGGGTTAATCCGCAAGAATCAAGTCCTTAAAGAAGTTGATGGGCTATCACTTTATCTCGTGTGAGATCGAATAGATGATTTTTTAAAGGTTACGGAGAATATCTGTAACCTTTTTTGTTTTTACACGTATAATAGAGAAAATAAGATTATGAAGAAAGAATTCACGCATAATGATTTATTCTTAAGGAAAGGATGCTACTCTCTTTTGATGGTTGCTAATTTTTGTAAACACAGACCTAATATCATAACTCTTTATGATATAATGACTTCTGACATTCCATTGACTGATAAACAATGGTTCTTATACCATGAGTGTAGCATTGAGAAACATGAAAGCATGGCGATAACACTGAAAGTATTATATGTTGTTTTGCCAATGCTTGAAAAAGTTTTTCCAGATGATAAAAAGCCGAGGGAAGCACTTGAAGCATTTGAATTATATATTGACGGAAAAATTAAGATGCGTGACATAGTTAATAAGCGTTTCAATCAATATCGTAATTATGACGTGACTGATTATGTGGCAGATGGAATTAATTATGCTTTGGATTCAAGGTTTAGTGCCGCCGCCAGAAATGCTATTGCTGCAACAATTGCAGACCCTTCATACAATAATGCGGTTTTACAAGTTTTTATTGATAATTGTTTGTAATCTTGTATTTATTCATATGAAGAACATTAATAAGATTATTTCGAAATGCTTGGAAGAAGATATATTCAGGACAGACAATAGCATTAAGCCATACGAAAAATTAATGATTGATGCAGTTATTGCTTTCATGAAGTCAAAGTTTGGCTTCAATGCTACAATCGTTGTCAAGAAGAAAGATAATGTTGGAATGATCGGTGATATCGTATTGAATAACAATTCCGTTAATCTTAATAAGTTTACCTTGCACTATAATCCTAGTCAGGGCTATCCGTCGATGATCAAATCACTGATACACGAATTAACGCATGTGAAGCAAGTATCATCAAAAGAGTTACAACCATCAGCAGATTATAAATCATTGGTCTGGAATACTGATTACGTGCTAAGCGTTAGGGATTATATCAAGACAATGAAAAACATGTCGGCATATAAAGAGTTGCCTTGGGAAAAAGAGGCGTATTCCAACATGAATAGCTTGTACGACGAGTTTATAAATTCTCCTTACTGGACGAATTTACGTGGCAAGGACAAAAATATGGATTTTATTATTAATAACTTATAACTATGGTAAATATACAAACAATTATAGCAGAGGAAATTCAATCTCTGAACGAAAACACATACAAGGTTTATCATGGTACTAATGAAAAGTTTGGCAAATTTAGCTTAAATAGAGCCACACAAGGCATCATTTGGTTTACGGATAGTATCGACTCTATCACCAAAGGAGAACACGGCGGAATTGGTTCAAAGATCATCATGACAAGGTATATAACAATCAACAAACCAGCTGGCTGGGATGAATACGAAAAGTATGGTCTTGGTCAATTACGCAACATGGGATATGATGGCGTCATATTGCCACAAGGGGATAAAAATGATTTTATTATATTTGATACAAAAAATATCAAAGTAAAGCCTTAGTTCTGTAACCTTTTTTGTTTTTATACGTATAACAGAGAAAATAACAACTATGAGAAACTTTTTTGTGCCTTACGAAATAGCTTTAAAGCTTCAAGAAAAAGGATTCACTGAGAATTGCATATGCTATTTCACTTCACATAAGCTTTTATCGTCTAAGGTCAGTTATTCATCTGGGCATGACTGCGAATGTAAATGGGATGCAAAATATGATCTTGAATTAAGAGCACCTTTGTATCAGCAAGTTGTTGACTGGCTTAGGATTAATCATGGCTTAGTACTTGCATATGATATGTGTGAAATGACATGTTCATATGACCCAACCGAGAAATACCACAAATTCAATTTGTTTAAAATAGTTAATGGCAAAAGCTGCAATGCTCTTTCATACCATGCAAACCATAGCTGTTTCGATTCCTACTATAAAGCATTTGACTTTATTATTGACGAAGCACTAAATCTTATTATCGTATGAAAATAATCAACTCAAAAATTTATAAGGGCGAAATATACCAAATCATTGTTGATGCTGACGATTATGATCGTGCAGTTGCTTTTGCTGTTAATGGTTGGGAAATCAAATATACCACTGGCTCGAATAATCCTTATGTAATGACAAGGAAAACTGTTTTGGTTGACGGCGTAAAGGTTCGGAAACAATATTATCTTCACAGGTTTATAATGAACGTTTTAGACGATTCTAGCATACATATTGATCACGAATTCACCAACACCTTAGACAACAGAAAGTCTCAATTAAGGGTTGCTACTAGGTCACAGAACATGAGCAATCGCACATCTAAGAAAACAAGTGCTTGTAAATATCTTGGGGTGTCTTATTGCAAGAGTGTTAAAGGCTTGAAGAAATATCGCACCAACATAAAAGCTGAGAACATAAAGAATAATATTCATTTAGGCTACTATGCCGATGAAGATAGTGCTGGCTATGCTTACAATCTTGCGGCAGTTCTTGTGCATAAGAATTTCGCCAATTTAAACGAAATTGACGAATCAAAGGTTTCCGATAGCCTTAGTATCATGCAATATGTATCATATACATTAAATAAATTCAATTTTATATAATGAATGAATTACTAAAGAAGAATTTGATAAGAGATTAATGGGTTCAACTTGTTTAAGAGGCTTTAAAAAGCCATGAATGAGTTAATCTGTCCATTATGCGGTCATGTCTTCCATGCCGAGGATTATGATCATGGCTACTGTCCTAATTGCGGATTAGCTGAGTATTATTGGGACGATGGCTGGGACGATGAACTTAAAGAATGCTTCAATTCAGGATTTTTATGGGGATATTTGTAACATTTTTAGATTTTAAACGTAAAAGTAATAAAAATTAGTATGAAATGTAAATTTGAATTAGCATGGATTGGAGTATGTAATGAAATCGCCGACGAAAGCGGATTTTGTGCAAAGCATAAAGATATAAAATGTGTTAGTTGCGGAAAACAAGCGACGCAACAATGCAGTGAGACAATGGGATTGGTTTGCGGTGCGCCACTATGCGACGATTGTGAACATACCATTAATGATAACGGATGCAACAGCGGCGGCAATCTGCCTGTAGGCTTGAAAATGCATTGCAAAAAAAATGAACAAGTTTATAAACGTTGGTATATGAGATTAAATGAAGATGATTTGTGGACTTTTAACGTATAAGTAATAAAAAGATACTATGATAATAAGACCAAATTCTTCAAAGGATACTATCAGAACTGAGGTTCGTGATTTAAAACAAGAAATGATCAATATTTCAAGGCGTATAAATGCGCATGAACGAGAGATCGCAAAGTTATACACTGAGGGCGGAAAATTCGCTAAAAGACTTAGGATAATGGAAACACGTTTAAATCAAAAATAGTATGAGAGAAGCATTTAAACTATTAAAAGCAAAGCAATGAAGTACTATATATATTTTTTTATAGCCTTTATATATGGCTATTGGACTGTTGGTTCGATCAAAAATATTTGTAAACACATTAAAGATAATAACATACCATTAACATTTTTATCTTTAATGTGGTTAACATTAACGGCAGCATTGGCTACCACTGGATTTATAGTAGCCATAGCTAATCCTATATTTATAGATTTTATAACAAGACACTGGTAATGAGAAAAACATATTATGCACTAATAATTATGCTTCTGGCAACCTTATTATGCTCATGTAGCTCAATAAAGGTTGTGAGTATTGCTTCACCTGTAGCCGAAAGGCTTGACTATAAGCCTGAATACCATTTTGATGGGTATGATGTTAGCCATTGTCTAATAATATTCAAGACAGATTATTGCTCAAATAAGCTTGAATTTGCTTCGCAGAACGATTGGCTATACGATAATTCTTATAAAGATGGTTCGATTTTTAGTCATCCTTACAATTATTGGCATAATGATATTGGCAGCAATACTAAGGGATTTATTTACAATAGCACTCTGAATTTTACATTAATGTTTAAATTATAATTGCTAAAAGTTGTAACCTTTTCTTATTTTCAACGTATAAGCAATAAAATATACAATATGGATGATTCACAAATAAAATTCGATTTAGCTTCCTTGCTGAAAGCAAAAGGATTCAACGGACTAAGCCATGATCTTTTCATCAAAAATGGCGATCGTGTTCATAACGTCTATGTTATGCGATGGAATGAATCAGATGATCATGTAACTCAACCTACATACCAAGAGGCTATAGACTGGCTACGGAATACCCATAATATACATGTATACAATGAAGGCGACAATTGGGATAGCTATTTGGAGTTCGATGGTTATAAAGGAATTGCCGTCAAAACCAAATGGAAAACAGCCTCAGATGCTATTACCTTGTTCGAATCGAAGGAAGTTAAGCCATACTATGTTTCACTTGCAGAAGCCATTACAGAAGCCTTAACATTCATCCAATGATTATAATTACACTGTCAGAAGCTGAGTATCTGGCTTCACACTATAACAAAAAAGGATGGCAAAAATCAGTTAAGATTGTGATCTGGGAGCATGACTTTGAAAAGAAGTAATATACAATTAAATACGAGAAAAAATGATCTCACAAAATTTAAATTTTGAAACAATTGTCGTACACTCTCGAAGTAAAGCGGCATGGAATATTGTTAGCACACGATTAGGTGCTAAGTATAAGATTGCTGCTATTCCTTATGTGGAATCCGAAGAACATACCATTAGCACAAATAACAGAATTAAGGCATTTGAACATGCAACATACATAAACAAGTGTTTGAATCAATACGAAGAAATCATTAATCTATTACGATAATATCATGAAAAAAGAATACATTAAATTCAAGACTATTTCCAAACAGGAAATGGACGAATGTTATGGTACTGAACTACATAAAGGCGTTGACAAATGTTTTGAAGACGGCACGCATTCGTATATGCAAAGGACAACTGATGTGTTACATGTAAATGGTAATCTTATTAATTCGGTGCATAATAGTATTTTGGATGATACCGAGTTAACAGAGATTCCAAAGGCTATCTTTATTGAAAGGCTGAGGCAAGCTATCTTTGACTTGGAAATTTACCAATTTGTTGTAAGCAAATAAAGTTATGGAAAAATACATAATAATTTTTGAAGATGGTACGCCATATGTAACATCTAAAATAACTGTTGAGGACGGAAAATCCGTTGAAGATGGCTATATTACCATAATCAGATGCAGTGACAGCATGGAACTATTGCCAGATGGCACATGGGCAGAACTGCCCAATTGGAATGAAGAATATTATGACGCAAACAACTTAGAAACAGAAGAATAAAATATGAAACCATTTACAGCATTAAATTTCAGAATATCACAAGATGTTTGTGGAAAACAGAGATTTACAGAGCAAGAAGTGCTTGACGAAATGGCGTCTGGCAACGCTAAAATCGATGGTATGATACTCGTTCGCATACATGACGGTAAAGTCATTGGCGGATTCACGGATTCGATAAATGTATTCAGTAAGATTTTAGCAGACGTTGAACGTGTCAACAATCTCGACACCAAATCAATACCTGAGAAAGTATTGAAGTTCATCGAAGAATCGGCTGACTCATTACAAGTGTTGATCTCCCTTCAATTAGCGGCATGTAAGCTAAAAGGTATTCCTTATGAAAAGGTGCTTTATGCTTTGCTCGAAAAGAATATGAAATGGGAAGCTAAACTAAGCGAGTACACCAGAGATAAAAAATAAGTAATATGTCAGTAGCACACGTAAAAATTTTTAAATTCGATTTTGCCTTCGTTTATCGTTATCGTTACGAGAAGAATAACGAAGACAAATTCTTAGATCGCCATACAACTTGGCGTCAATGGGAATTAGGCTTGTTTTTCAAGCGTAATAAAATCGTTGGCAGAAAGAATTTCAATAAGCCTAAAGAGTGGGGTAACAATCTGGTGCATGAGTATATGCTTGGCATCAATCTGCTTATATGGAAAATGTGGTTTACTGTTCATAAAGGCGGTATGAGCATCAATCTAAACGATAAAAAGAAAGTATGAAACAAGAAAAGAGAGACCAATTAAGACATTGGGTTGAAAGTTTGGATCGTGAGAAGATTAATGACATCGCTTTAGAATGTATCGAAGAACTAATATTGGCAGAAGTGGTTAATTTCTATGAAAGCACAGAAATACCATATTGGGACGGATCAGGAGATAGATTAGATGGGTCAGAAAGTCATGACACTGAAAATTAAAGGACAAGAAATAATGGATAAAATTAAGGAAATCGCATTAGCCGTTTGGATAGATGCTATAACATGTTCCGATAATAAAACATTTGAGCAGTATTGGGAAGCCGCTGAAAGCCAGTTCAAAGTATTTGAGACTGCTGAAAATTCAATAGCTCTTGAGGCTTTGGAAAAGATTGCTTACCCAATAAAATATCTTCGTGAGGAAGCTGATAAAACTGGATGTATTTTAAATGGCTACATAGCTAATCAACTGACACAAGAAAGTAGCTTTTATCAGGATATTGCTCATGATGCTTTAAACAAAATTGCTCAACAAAATGAAGGGAAAGTGTAATTGCGGCAAGAATGCTGTTGTCGAATACCTTGTAAAAGGTAAAAATCAGCCAGTACCATTAAGTTTTGTGCCGATTGTAAGCCAAAGATGCCTAATTTCTACTGACACGAGAGCATGTATATTATTGACGGTAAGTAGATTAAAAGTATTTTCAGTGAAACTGTAACCTTTTTATTTTCTTAACGTATAAGTAAGCAAGTAATATTAATTAAAAAATAGATACTATGTTTTACATTTACGACAAGAACACCCTGAAATTTGAAAAGGTCAAGTGGCTTGCATTAACATTAAAGCTGTCACTGATTGCCGTAGTAATTTTTTCAGCGTTTGGTTTGACAATTCGAACCCAAGCAAAAGACTTGAATGAGGCTGAGATTATCGTTATCATGAATAAACACGATAAGTTTAGTTCTGATAAATTGGCTGCAATGATTAAGGATATGAATTTTGGCTTTCCTTATATCGTATATGCCCAAGCTATTCTGGAAACCAACAACTTTCAGTCAAAGATTTTCAACGAGAATAACAACTTGTTTGGAATGAAACGAGCAGTTACACGTATTAACAAAGCACGTGGAACACAAAGTGAGCACGCTTTCTACAGGAATTGGATGGAATCATTAGACGACTACAGTTTATATTCGGCTACATATCTATCGTCATTAAAGACTGAAAACGATTACTTTGATTATTTAGAGCAAAATTATGCCGAAGACAAACAGTATGTCAAAAAGCTAAAAGAAGTTATTGCTACAAGGAAATTAAAAGAGAAGTTCAATTAACATGGAAACACTGAAATTTGAAGACATTCAGCCACTAGGCAATTTTAAGGATTTGCTGATAACCTTTCGAAAAAAAGCAGATGAAGTCATTGCTAAATGCGACGAAAAGAAGGCATTCAATAAATCACTTGCTAACCTGATCAAGATGATCGTTGGAGACTTCGGCGTAGTCGTTGCATTGGAAGACGGCATCATAACAGGAAAAGGTTGGGATATCGACGAAATGAAGAAATGCTTACTGTATACGCATTTGATTATACTTGACTTGAATCAAACTGCACATAAATATCTGAACCCGACAATTGAATTGGGGTCAAGAATTGAGCAGCTACAACAATTTATTGATAACGGCGATCAGAAGGTATTCGGAAAGCTTAAACTGATTTAAAGTATCAATATTATTAAAGGTTACAGAGAAATCCGAATTCTTTGTAACCTTTTTCGTTTTATAACGTATAAGTAATAAATTATAGCAATATGAATAAAATATTAGTAAATAAAGCATTAACCGATAAGCTTCAAAGCATCGCACAGGACATTAAAGTTTATATCAATATAAATTCAGAAATAGCCAATTCATTAAACATTGACGACGATAGCAATATCACTTTTTTTGACGAAAATGAAATGATTGAGTTAATTGATATTCGAATGAAAATCAAAGCATTGACATATAAACTAAAAGATAAAATGAGTCATGGCAAAAGTAGATAAATTCGCAGAAAAAGACCTTTGGGTTAATTGGGTTGGAATGATCTTGCGCAAGCATTCAAATAATCCCTTCAAGAGTGGTTTGCAGACTGGTAGAGCTATGGAACTAACTGTTAATCCATACTCATTGAAGCAAGGGTTTTTAATGGATGATGGAACAGTCGTCGATTGTTTTCGATGTAAATTAGAAAATAGTTAGTATTTTTTGTAACCTTTATTGATTTGTAACGTATAAGTAATAAATAATTTAAATTTTTGATATGAAAGCATTTGTAGCAGCATTTTTTACACTTTTCGCCTTAATAATCATCGGCACTTTAGTAGTGATGAAAATTCAGTTCAATCAGAATTGCACAGGCTTTTTAAAGAGAGCAGCAGACGCCAACACTGTTGAGACAGCAAAGGCTCAGCTGGATAAGTCCATAGACTACTTGGATTTACATAACATGACAACTGGCTATACATCAGTATTATGGCAGACTCCTGATGAAGACATTGAATTCTGGTTTAATAATTTAAAGTCAGCATCAGCTGAATTAGCAAAGGTTGATAGTACGACTACATCATTGGAGAAGACAAATATATTAATGAAGCTACGAGAAACGTTGTTAGATGCTGGCGAGAAAGGCGAAAAGCTTACTGTTCCAGATGGTTTATATAAATATCCTGATAATAAGTTCTGGGTGTTCATGTCCATATGTGCTGGCATAATTCTGATCGGTGGCATTATTAGCATATTAATTTGGATAGACAATAACTAATGGAAGTAAATCTATATTTGAATGACGAATGCGATACCAATATTGCATTTTTCAGCGATCTGACTTCCAATCCTTTTAAGCTTGGCGACGAAATTAACATCGCTGTTCATGACTTAAAACAAAAGGATTACATTCGATACAGGACTGAGTATGCGAATAAAATGAAGGAAGACAATAAGATTCTTCAAGATACATTTAACTTGAAGAAGATAAGACTTGTAAAGGAAAACGTTTTTGCAAAAATTACCGTAGCCAATGAGCCGAAACTTATTTATGAGTATCATTGCGAAATCGTTGACGAAACTGTTAAGGCTGACAAAGTGTTTGACAGAGAGTTTACAGCTGAAATGATCGATGCATTTGTCTATTATCATTCACGTGTAGACAATGAATTATCTATAAAAGAATGGCTTGATGTAGTATATCCAGTCGCAAAATAAAAACTAATAGTATGAATAAATATAGTTTTGTAGCAATAATTGATGGTAAAGAATTATTTCCGAAAGGATTTTACTACCAAGGAAAGTCTATAATTCTTGTTGGTTGTGAAAAATCGAATCATACTATCAGGAGAAAAGAAAAAACTACAGATGTTGAAATAATTGTAACAGAAAATAAATAATATTATGCAAAAATTTACAGATATTGGTCAATTTGCCAGTGTTATAAGATCGGTGAGGCTATCTGCCGACTACAGGGGAAATGACGATAATGGCGATGCTATTTACGTTCATGACACTGATTACCCTACACTTAAGTTCAGGTGTACGGTGAAAAATCATGGAACAAATTCAGGAATTGCCCTCTATCCTGACGGAACATACAAGTTTCAGTCACGAGAGAATGAACTTGAAGTTGGTCATGATAATGCTGGCTTCATGACAGCTATGAGCAATAAGAGCTATAAGAAGCTATTTGAGGGCATCGAATTTAAAGAGTCATGTGTTATCTATGGCGAATGGATTGGCAAAGGTGTTCAGGCTAAAGTGGCTATCGCTGAATTGTCAAAACGTTTAATCATCTTTGCTATTCGTATTGATGGCGTTTATCAGGACATGGAAAACTTTAAGCACGTGAAGAACGAAGCCGAAGATATTTATAATATTCTTCAATTTCCTCACTGGTTTATTGATATCGACTTCAATCGTCCAGAGTTGTCACAGAACAAAATCGTCGATCTTACGTTGGCTGTTGAAGATGAATGCCCTGTTGGGAAATACTTCGGCATTACTGGCATTGGCGAAGGCATCGTTTGCGAATACATATTTCCCGATGGATCAGATCGTTACATCTTCAAAAGCAAGGGAGTTAAGCATGCAAATGGCTCAAAGGTGAAGACTGTCAGGGTTGTTGACGAAGACAAGGTTAATGCTTTGCTTGATCTGGCTGACGAACTTACTCCTGAATGGAGATTAGACCAGATGGTTACGGAATCATGCGATCTGATGAACGGCGGATTGATCGACAGAACCAAGATGGGCATCTACATGAAAATGGTTGTAAATGACATCATTAAGGAAGAATCTGATAAAATTCTTGAATCGGGATATGAAATGAAAGACCTTGGCAAATACATTTCTGAGATTGCCAAGAAATATTTCTTTGAACGAGAAAAGACTAGCGAATATTGATTGGTAATCGTGGCTATTAAGCAAACCAATTAATTTAAAGGTTGTAGAAAATACTTGTTATTTTTTGTAACCTTTTTTAATTTACAACGTATAAGTAATAAATATAAACTTTTATTATATGAAGCATTTAATTTTTCAGTTAGACCAAGCTAATACAGCACAAGAGTCTAAGCAAGGTCTTAAGATTAATAAGATCGTTTCAAGTATATCACCCTTAAATTTTATTAGATTATTAAAGGACGTCGATACAAAGGTGAATCCTAGGATTGCAGCCGTTAATAAAATAACGAAAAGTATTTCCGAAACTTTGGATTCAAACCCTACGTTATTCTGGTTTAAATCCAAAGGCATTTTGTTAGCGACTAAAAATTGCGAAACATTAAGCAATAACAGGATTAAAATTACTCTCGACGATACAGATTATGAGGGAATTATGGACGGCGGACATAATATGTTTGCTATAGCCGCCTTCATAGTGCAAAAGCTATATGCCGTAACATTTAAAAAATGGAGCGAATGTAAAGAATTTTGGAAACTTAATTTCGACGATATTATCGTAAAATTCGAAAAAAGAAGTGCTGAATTTAATTTTTCAATTCCAATTGAGATCATCTATCCGAATGGTAAGAACGGCTCAGAAGATCAGTTTTATAATTATATTTCTGAAATATGCTCAGCCAGAAATAATAACGTCCAGTTGAGCGAAACAGCTAAAGGCAATCAGGTTGGAAACTATGAGTTTTTGAAGGAATATCTGAAAAAATATAACATAATTTGGAAAACTGGCGATATTGGCAATATTGAGGCAAGCGAAGTTATTGGTCTAGCAACATTACCATTGATGTTTCTGAAAGTAAAAGGCAAGCTACCAAATGGCATTTCAAATCTTAGTAGAATCAGTATATATTCTCAGAAAGGTAGGTGCATAGACTTTTATAATGAAATTATTTCTCATTCAGATGTTTCAAGTGAATCTAAAGGAAAAAATGTTTTAAATCATAAAGGCGTTGAATCTGCACTAGCCTTATGCGAAGATATTCTTAAGTTTTTTGACTTGATTTATTACCATTTCCCTGTACTTTATAATAATAATTCTGGTAAATTTGGGGGCATAAGCGCAGTTAACAGGAATAAGAAAAATAAAATTAAGTCTCATTTTGGAACGCTTAAAGACGTTTCGGAATATAACTATCCTCCAGCATTTATTTATCCTTTGGTTTATGGACTCGTCAATTTGATGGAATATGACGAGAAAACTAAAACAGTTCGTTGGAGAATTAATCCACTAACAATCGATTTAAAAAAGTTAGACTTTAAGCAATACATAAATATGTTTAAAGTTGTTTATAACGATCCGCAAAAAATTGGTAAGGGCGACGTTTTTTATGGAGAAGCTGATACTATTTTTTCAAAATTATAAAATTGATTGATATGGGAATGGACTTAGATTATATTGCCGCTAAACAGTCAATTGACCAATTAGAAAATTTGCTTTCAAGTCAGGAGCATGGCAAAAGAGAAGAAATTGCTGACGAGATCATTGAGTTTGTTGAAGCAATGGAACTAAAATGGTCTACTAATAAATAGATTGATTGGTAATCGTGGCGGTCAGCAAACCAATTAATTTAAAGGTTATAGAAAATACTTGTTATTTTTTGTAACCTTTTTCAATTTGTAACGTATAACGAATAAAAAACAATGATAACATTAGAAAGATTGGAAGAAATTCTGGATGAATCACCCGAATCAAAACATACAGACCGTCATATGGCTGCTTTAATTTTATTAAGAGATCGAATACCTTATGATGTTTGTAAAAGTATTATCATAGGGGCAGATCATGATAAAGTTTTCCTTTGCGAAGTTGAATATGCGTTGCCGTATATAAGCGAAGCTGATGCTTATATATTATCAGCAAGTAGATGCTTTATCGAGGATGATTGTTTCTCAATGTTTGTTTAAAAATGGAGACACTTACAATAAGGGCTAAGACGCCAAAAGACTATAACGCAAAGATTCATAGAGTAACAAAGTTTAAGAGATATAATTGCGAATTTTGTTATGCTTTGAATGACGATGGCTACTACAGAAGTGACAATATATATGCTGATTCCACAACATATTCGGAAACTGCTTTATTAGGACTAAGCGATTTTGAAGTAGTATCATTTCGTAAGCAATAGTTGTAACCTTTTTCAATTTATAACGTATAAGTAATGGGAGTGCTGCTCTGGAGTGGTAGCGATATGTGATATGTCTAATAGCCGCCTTCATCGGTTGCGGTTTCGGGTACAATCCGATATAAGTTAGTTGATTAATACGCCTAATGGCAATTTGCAGATTTCGTAAAGTTCGATTCCTTACACTCTCACAAAATAACAATTTTTATCATGGTAAACAGAGAAACAATTAACGGTATGGTTTTCATTGCACAAACAACTTACTACGTATATCGTAGTGAGGAGGATTTGCAAAACGACGCAATTCCAATGTTAACATCCTCAGACATCATATCATTTGATGCCTATAAAGACATAGCGAGATCATCTAAAGAAAAATAACATGGAAAATATAGTGATCATAAATGGCGTTGTTTTTAAAACTAAGATTAGTTATCTGGTTTATAGTAATGAATCAGACTTGAAAAATTATCGAATGCCATATCTAAATACATGTAATCCAGATGAATTCGAGAAATTTAAGAATCTGTCTAAAAACGGAATTGCTTTACCAAAAACACTTATAAATTTATGAAAAAAACGAAATTGTCTAATGACATGGGTATGATATTCAAGGATATCCTTGATATTGAAATTACTCTGGATAACAGCTTACAGGACATGCTTAATAAGTTCTATGACGTTATGAGTAAGTACAGCATTTGCCAAGGTACATGGACTGAAACAGGCGGCAGATCAATTGCTAATCCTGAATGGACTATTTGCTTCAAAGCATTCTTAATGCATAAGCAAGCTGTTATTGACTTCCGTATGTTGCTTGCCGAAGTGCCGTCAAAATTACGGGCGTATGATAAAGAACCAAAATCAAAAAGGAAATAATTTGTAACCCTTTTCAATTCCCAACGTATAAGTAATAAATAAGTATCATGGATGAAATTGAACTGAAAGAAATATTCGAAAACCAATCAGACTGCTATGCTGATACAGGCATGTACGTAAGTGGTACTTGGGTTGATGGCGAAGTAATTCAAGCTATGACGTGTGATCGTTTCATAGAAGTGTTAAAACAATTAGGAATTATTAAATTATAAAAATATGAGCATTAAACAGATTTTTGACGAAATTGCGAATGAATCGAGTACCAATGAAAAAATGGCAATTCTCGCCAGATACAAAGACAATGGACTATTGGTACGAGTTTTGTATGCAGCTTGCTCTAAGAGAGCTAAATACTACATCAAACAATTGCCACTATATGAGCAATCGAGTACAACGTTTGATCTTGATTGGGCATTAAAACAACTACCTGCCCTAAGCAAACGTGAAGTCACAGGCT
>Ga0302206_1000081_pt1 | contig 40190 bp, 35 predicted proteins | sample II_Fen_E2_1_FD_194581 | JGI IMG/M metagenome (GOLD analysis project Ga0302206, IMG submission 194581) | Peat permafrost microbial communities from Stordalen Mire near Abisko, Sweden - II_Fen_E2_1 | ecosystem: Environmental > Terrestrial > Soil > Wetlands > Permafrost | place: Sweden: Abisko...
CTGTTACATAAAGATACCATGACAAAAGATTAATTCTTGGAAACGCAACATCCTTTGCCCCGATCATAATGGGCAACAGAAAGTTCCCAAACACGGCAGGTAATCCCGGTATGACAACCGCAAAAATCATTACAATGCCGTGAAGAGTAAAAAAAGCATTATAAGTCTGGGCAGTCATAATGGTTTTACCCGGGGCAATCAGCTCGAACTTCATCAACAAACCTAATGTCGCTCCAACGACAAAGAATGAAAGTATTGAAAACAGGTATAATAAAGCTATTCTCTTATGATCAGTAGAGAATATCCAGGAGAAGATTCCTTTATATTTTCCTTTATGTTCAAGAAAGCTGGGTTCCATAATTCCAGTCTGAATACTCATTTGGTTACTTTGGTATTAAATTTAATCCGTGTAAATGCCAGTACCAAAAATATTAATACTACTATAAAAAAGATAACTATTGCAGAGACCCTGGTTACATTAAAAACAAACTGGTTCCCTTTACTGTCGTATCCATAGCAGATTGCAAGAAGACGATTGATACTCGGTCCGATCTTCCCCCTGGCAGCCTCTATCATAGTTATTTTTATGTCAAAAGGCAGGAAATCTATTCCACGAAGGTAACGTATAATCTTACCATCGGCTGCCAGGGCTATTAAACCTGTTGGATGAACAAACTGGTCATTTACCTTCTGATAATTGAAACCAACCGACCGGGTTAATCTGGCCAGGTCGCTGCTGTCGGACACAAAAAACAGCCAGTTTTTCGCCTCCTCTTTTTTCTTCATTGTGCTCAGGTAGCTCTCTTTTTTATTAATACCCAGTTTAATTCTTTCAGTGGGGTCAAAACTGATTGTTATAACTTCATAATCCTTACCAAGCTGAAGATCCACTCCATCTATGAATTTGGAAATTCCCCACATAAGAGGACTGCATGTTCCTGCACACTGAAAATACACCAGGTTAAGAATAGTAGGTTTTTTGATAACATCCTTCAAAAGGACAGTGTCTCCGGCCTCATTAACGAGTTTGACACTGAGGTCAGCATACTGCCCTTGTTTTTCCTCGAAACCAACCTGCATCTGTTGATTGAAGAGGGGTGTCTGAGAATAAGAATTAATACTTATCAGGCAAACACACAAAATATGAAGAGCTTTAAATCGACTCATTTTTTTCAGGTTTTTCTTCTTCGGCATACATACCGGAGATCATTAGTGAACCTCCCATAAGTGAAATATCTTTCAGCAGCGCAATAATAGTGATTGTTTTGTCTGCATCGGTAAAAAGATGCGGTATATGAATAGTGATAATAAAAATGAATAGCAGTATTGCCAGCATTAATGTCGAAAATTTCACAAGTATTTTTGTAATTATACTGATACTTGCTGCTATAAGCATTATGCCAGTCAGAATTATTGTATATGCACCAAGTGGTACGAAAGATGTCAGCATACCAAGGTAATAGTTAAGCATCAAAAAATGATTTATACCGAAGAGTGCAAAAGGAATTGCAAACAGAATTCTTCCGATCGTTGTAAGTTTTTTCATATTACTTTTTTATTAGCCGGATATCGGTTTGGTATAGCTTCTTAACTACCATAAAAGTATGAATTTTTTTTAGTCTCCGCCTAATAATGTCAAAAATCATAAAGCATGCGTATGTTTTGTTAGCTATAAATTGAACAAAGACAGACTACGAATGTTATTGAGTAAAAACTGAATATGGAAAGAAGAAAATTTTTTAAGGCAGTTGGGTTGATGACTGCAGCTGCTTATATTGGACCAAAAGTATTGGGTAATAATCAGGTACCTGTAAAGTCTTTAACAATTGAAGGTGTTCCGGCTGCGGAATTTCCGCCTCTGCCATACGCATACAACGCTCTGGAACCCTATATTGATGCCAGGACTATGGAAATACATTATGATAAGCACCACAGGGCATATTATACAAATTTCATGAATGCAGTTAAAGGCACACCTCTTGAAGGGAAGCCGCTCAGCGAAATTTTTGCATCTGTTTCAAAACAGACTGATGCAGTAAGAAATAACAGCGGCGGTTATTATAACCATTTGTTTTTCTGGAATAATCTGGCTGCCGGATCTTCAACTCCATCTGCTGATCTTTCTTCAGCCCTGACGAAATCATTTGGCTCGCTTGATAAATTCAAAGAAGCATTCAATACAGCTGCCAAGACACGGTTTGGAAGCGGATGGGCCTGGCTATATCTTGGAACAGACAAGAATCTGTCCGTTGCAAGTTCTCCAAATCAGGATAATCTTCTGATGGATATCTCGCCGGTTAAAGGAACTCCACTATTAACTCTTGATGTTTGGGAACACGCATATTATCTTAAATACCAGAATAAAAGGGCTGATTATATTGATGCGTTCTGGAATATTGTTAACTGGAATGAAGTGAACAGGAGATATCAGCAGGGGCTTAAAGGGTAGACTTTCTTCCTGTAACCCCCCTTTTCCCACTAAATATTTTGCCCCCCAACCCCCCTAAAGGGGGGCAGAAAATTAGGTATACAAAAACCGTTTTATCTTCAGAGTAGCTGTTTTCTGGAAAGGCACAGGCTGTTGTACAACTTTTTGAATCTGACTGAATTTATTTACCTGGGAATTAACATACTCCTGTAATTCATTAAGCACCTCATCAACTTTATCTTCTACCTGTCGGGTCATATCCTGTTTAAGAAGCTGATATTTTTTTTCCAGTTCTTCCATATTTATCTGAACCAGGGCAACCAGTTTCCCTTTTTGCTGAACAACGAGCGAATCCACTACGAAACGAAAGTTATTAATAATTGATTCAATCTCTTCAGGATAAATATTCTCACCGCTGGCACCGACAATCATGTTTTTTAATCTTCCTTTTATATAAAGATTATTATTCCTGTCAAGGGTTCCCAGGTCTCCGGTCTTAAACCAGCCATCAGGAGTAAGAACCTCTTTTGTCATATCCGGTTCTTTATAATATCCCTTCATTACATTTGGTCCTTTGACCCAGATTTCTCCTTCTCCGGTTTTCTTATCGGGATTATTAATTATCAGCTCAATCCCTTCTATTGCAGGTCCGGTTGACTCAAAAACAGATTTCTGTGGATTTGCTCCGGCAAGAAGCGGAGCTGTTTCAGTAAGACCATAACCGACTGCATAGGGGAATTTTGCTTCACGAAGAAATTTTTCAACTGTTTTATTAATTTTGGCGCCGCCGATACCATAGAATTTTAGTTCACCACCAAAGGTTTTTACCAATTTTTTCCCTGCTGCGGCATTCAGCATTTTTCTAAAAAAGGATATTTTATAAAGAAGGTTCAGTATAAGTTTCTCCCTGAATGTGGGCATGATTTTATTAAAATAGATTTTTTCCATTATCAGCGGAACCGTCAGCATCATTGTTGGTTTCACTTCAGCCATTGCAGGAATAAGAACTGCCGGCGTTGGTGGCTTTTTCATATAATATACGCATGAGCCACCCAACATAGGCAGAATGAGGCCTAATGTGTTTTCATATGTGTGCGATAGTGGTAAAACTGATAAAAAACGATCATTCTCATCAATTGACTGGATCACCATACCCTTCATAGCATTGAAAGTGATGCTTTTGTGGGTCAGCATTACACCTTTGGAACGTCCTGTAGTTCCTGAAGTATAAATAATTGATGCAAGATCCTCTTCCTCTACCTCATAGTTTTTAAGAGGAAGTGCTGAAGCATCGAATCTGATGGAATCATTTTCAGAGAAAATCAAAGAAAAATCCTCTATAAGAATGTTCGTTTTCAGATCTGCTGATCTGAATCCTTCAATACGGGATAATAATGAATTTGAAATAAACAGTGCTTTGGCTCCGGAGTGTTCAATAATATTGGCAACCTCAGTGCTTGAAAAATCGGGGAGAATAGGAACAACTACTGCCCCCATAAAAGTAATTGAGAAGTAGGCAATAGCCCAGTTTGGCATATTCAGGCTCAGAATAGCAACTTTATCGCCGCTGCCGATTCCTTTCTTTTCCAGGAAAGCGATTAAAGCTTGTATCTCTTTGTTAGCTGATTCATAGGTCTTTGGTTTTTCCCCAACAAAAGCATATGCGTTATTCTTTCCAAACTTCCTTAATGTCTCGTTAAACATTGCAGGGAAAGTCAGCCTGATATCATTTTTATCCATTATCCCCTATTCTTAAGCCAATTATAAACTGCAAATGTAAGAAATTTATGTTTTCATTGTCCTGGACGTGACAGATATTCCCGGAAAAGTACAAAACCATCGAAAATCTTTAAACCTTTATCAGGCAGAATGGTTAATATTGTATAAAAATTCCAAGTGTAAAAATATGAGTCCATTAATAAGAGTAACAAAGGAATTTCCTTTTGAAATGGCACACGTGCTATGGAACTACGATGGTCCCTGCAGGAATGTTCATGGTCATTCATATCGCCTTTTTGTTACGCTGTCCGGAATTCCTTCCGATGATCCGGATAATCCCAAAAACGGTATGGTGATAGACTTCAGCGACCTTAAGAGTATAGTTAAAAAACAGATAGTTAATGTTTTTGATCATTCGGTAGTGTTAAGCAGTAAGATTGATAAAGAAAAGGCAGAGATGTTTAACAAGATGTTTGGAAACACTGTCCTTGTTGGTTATCAGCCTACCTGTGAAAACCTGGTCGCCGATTTTGCTGAACGAATTGCACCTCATCTTCCTTCGGGAGTTAAATTGCACAGTCTTAAACTCTACGAAACAGCCAGCTCTTTCGCAGAATGGTTTGCTTCAGATAATCAATAAAAAACGCTATGGCTCAAAATGATACAAAAAAGCTTTTCCTGCTGGACGCTTATGCACTTATCTTCCGTGCCTATTACGCATTCATCAAAAATCCAAGGGTCACTTCAAAAGGATTAAATACATCGGCTATATTCGGATTTCTGCTTGCTCTTGAAGAGGTTCTTCAGAAACAGAAGCCAACGCATATTGCTGTTGTTTTTGATACTCCTACACCAACTTTCAGGCATGAAATGTTTAAGGAATATAAGGCACATCGGGATGCGACTCCGGAAGATATAATAAAGGCAGTGCCTTTTATTAAAAGGCTGATTGAGGCATATAAAATTCCAGTAATTGATTTTCCGGGGTTTGAAGCAGATGATGTAATTGGCACACTGGCCAGGAAGGCCTCTGAGCTTGGGTTTACAACATATATGATGACGCCAGATAAAGATTTTGCACAGCTTGTATCGGACAATGTTTTTATGTTTAAACCTTCAAGAAGCGGAAATGAATCAATCCTATGGGGAGTTGAAGATATACAAAAGGAATTCAGCGTTCAGCGTCCGGAACAGGTAATTGATATTCTCGCCCTTATGGGTGATACGGCAGATAATATTCCAGGGGCGCCCGGAGTTGGTCCAAAAACAGCAATGAAACTGATTTCGGAATTCGGAAGTATAGAAGAACTTTTCAGAAATACAGGTAAGCTGAAAGGGAAGCTCAGGGAGATTATCGAAAACAACAGGGATCAGATTGAAATGTCGAAGAAACTAGCCACAATTGAACAAAATGTACCCGTCGAATTAAATGAGACCGCCCTGGAACTGGAAGTTCCCGATGCCATCAAATTAAAAGTTCTTTTTGATGAACTGGAATTCAAAACAGTTGCAGCAAGAATACTATCGGAAATTGATAAATCAGAAAAGCCAAGGCAATCACAGCAGCTTTTTGCTCCTTCTGAAGATTCCCTTCAGGGTTCTCTTTTTGGAGAAGAGGCAATTGGCACAGTAACAGAAAAAGCTTCGATAGAGAATGTCGATCATACCTATATAAACCTTGAAAGCACTTATGACATTCAGGAATTTGTAAAAAAGATTACTGCACTTAAGGAATTCTGCTTTGACAGTGAGACAACAAGTATAAACCCTCTCGATGCTGAACTGGTGGCTCTTACCTTTTCATGGGAAAAAGGATCAGGGTACCTCATTCACTTCCCTGAATCGCAGAAAGAGACTAAAGCCATTCTGGAGATAGTAAGACCGGTCTTTGAAAATCCTGCCACACTTAAAATAGGACAGAATATGAAATTCGATATTCAGGTCCTTGCAGGTTATGGGATTGAGGTTAAAGGACCTTTGTTTGATACAATGATAGCTCATTATCTTCTTGAGCCCGATATGAGACATAATATGAACTTATTATCGGAATCTTACCTGGGCTACAGTCCTGTCCATATTGAATCACTCATCGGGGAGAAAGGAAGTAGCCAGAAAAACATGCGGTCGGTACCTGTTGATAAGCTTATGGAATATGCGGTTGAGGATGCAGATGTGACTTATCAGTTAAAGAGAGTATTTGAACCCCGGATAAGAAATGAGGGATTGAGCGATCTTGCCCGCGATATTGAGATGCCTCTTATAAGTGTGCTTGCCACAATGGAAAGAAATGGGGTGATATTGGACCTTGAAGATTTGAAAGCCATTACAATAAACCTCCGCGAGGATATTATCTCCCTTGAAAAAGAGATTTATACACTGGCCGGAACAGAGTTTAATATTTCCTCTCCAAAACAACTTGGTGATATTCTTTTTATCAGGCTTAAACTTGATGAAAACGCAAGGGTTTCAAAAACCAAACAGTTTATTACCAATGAAGAGATATTGCAACGACTGACGAGTAAGCATCCAATAATCGAGAAAGTTTTGGAATACAGGGGACTTAAGAAACTGTTATCGACATATGTTGAGGCGTTGCCTCTTCTCGTCGATAAGAAAACAGGTAGAATCCATACATCTTTCAATCAGGCTGTTGCCGCCACCGGAAGGCTTAGCTCTAATAATCCGAACCTGCAGAATATTCCTGTCAGGGATGCACGTGGAAGGGAAATAAGAAAAGCTTTTGTTCCCGAAAAAGGGCATATTTTCTTTTCAGCAGACTACTCCCAGATAGAGCTCAGGCTGATGGCTCATCTCAGCAAGGATAAAAGCATGATAGCTGATTTTCTCTCAGGAAATGATATACACGCAGCAACTGCAGCTAAAATATTCGGAGTGGTCATCAAAGAGGTTACACGCGAGATGCGCAGCCGGGCAAAAACAGCAAACTTTGGGATCATTTATGGAATTTCCTCTTTCGGACTTTCTGAACGGCTGAATATCGGCAGAAAAGAGGCAAAGGAGCTTATTGACGGCTATTTCAATTCATATCCCGGCGTTAAAATTTATATGGACGAGAGCATTAAAAAGGCCAGGGATATTGGGTATGTGACTACAATGTTTGGCCGCAGACGATATTTAAGGGATATTCATTCACGCAACCAGGTAGTTCGTGGAAATGCCGAAAGAAATGCCATAAATGCCCCGATCCAGGGAAGCGCTGCAGACATTATTAAAATTGCTATGGTTCGTATAAACGAAAGGATGAAATCAGAAAAATATTTATCAAAAATGATCCTTCAGGTGCATGATGAACTTATATTTGAAGTGGAGATTTCTGAACTTGAAAAACTGAAAGAAATGGTTCTTTTTGAAATGTCAAATGCAGTCAAACTGGATATTCCATTGAAAGTTGACTGGGGAACAGGAAATAATTGGTTTGAGGCACATTGAAAGGCTCAAGGGTACAACGGTGCAACGGCGCAATGGTAAAATAGTAAAAATATGGGAGTTAAAGTATTATTCTTCGGTGTGCTGGCAGAGGTTTCCGGAACCAGCATTAAACACTATAATGACGTCAAAACAATAAATGATCTGAAACTAAAGATCCAGGATGATTTCCCTGAAATTGTGCATTATAATTTTCGTATTTCGTTTAACAGTGAGATAACTGATAAAAATTTGATTCTGAAGAAAGGAGATGAGATTGCCCTGATGCCTCCGTTTGCAGGTGGCTGATTCGTCAGAATGTTATGTCGGAATTTCGTTATGTTATAACATCATAACATATTATTAAAATTATGGAAACTGATTACTTAACAGCCGGCCCGGTATCGCAAATGCTGATATCAAAGCTTGTTGAAAAGATGAGCCATAAAACTGATTCCGGCGGCCACTCAATATTCCTGGGGCAGGTCAGAGCAGATGAAATCGGGGGAAAAAAGGTTAAAGCAATAGAATATTCAGCATATGCAGAGCTCGTAAGCATTGAAGCAGAAAAGATAAAGAAGACGATTTTATCAGAATTCAGCGATGTCAGGTCAATAGATATAATTCATTCAACAGGTGTGGTCAATGCAGGTGAGATATCTCTTTTGGTTTTTGTCTCAGCAGGCCACCGGCTTCAGTCAATGCAGGCCTGTGGTAAAACAGTTGAGCTGATCAAAGAAAAACTGCCAGTATGGAAAAAAGAGATATTTGAGGATGATTCACACATCTGGAAATAATCTGAACGAATTCATACATCGCTAAATAGGCTCCATTACTTTTCTATTCACGGGAGGTTCAGATTTTGTGATCTTAGGATCATTTTTTCTTGTAACCAGTATTGACCCTGCTGTACCCTTTAGAATAGCGTTGTATTCTTCTTTATTACTTAATATGTCACGGGCCTTCATAATCTGGTCATCTTTTTTTATAGTCCATTCGATAGCTCCGCCTTCGTAAAAATAGCGGCTTATAATTTCATCTTCAAGAAGATCGGTAATCTCATTTCTGAACATTTTAAGATCCTGATCGATGTTATGAGTTATGTCTTTCTCCAGGTCATTGAAGAGGTCCTTATGAATATCATAATATTTTTCTTTTTTAGCATTGGTTATGAGTTCATTAAGAGACTCTTCAGTAACGGTTTTGTAACTGAACTTGCGATTCAGAAGGAATGTTTTAAAATTATCATAGTCCTGATCGGTGAACTTAAATTGTTCAGGGGATTTAATATCTGGATGAGTCCAGTAGTAGCTTGTGGCAAAATCGAAGATATAATTACGGAGGAATAATTCAGAAGATATCTGGCTCAGCGATTCCGGAGCACTTTCTATGTCGGGGGTAATGCCTCCTCCATCTTTAACAATTCTGCCGTTTTTAGTTTTAAATTCGGATATCAGGGAATCAGGAATGATTCCGACGCTTCCATCTTCATTAGGGTGTGAGAAATCGCGGGCCTGGATACACCGTCCGCTTGGTATGTAATATTTTGCTGTTGTGACTTTAAGCTGGGTATTATAGCTTAACGGGCGGGTTATCTGAACAAGCCCCTTCCCATATGACCTCTGACCAATGATTATACCACGGTCAAGGTCCTGAATAGCCCCAGCAACAATCTCCGAAGCTGAGGCAGAACTCCTGTTTATTATGATTGCCAGTGGTATTTTTTCATCCACCGGTTGTTTAGTCGTTTTAAAGTTTTCATCGAATTGTTTGACTTTTCCCTTTGTTGATACGACCTCATTTCCTTCAGCAATAAAAAGATTTATGATTTCAACTGCCTCGGTAAGCAACCCGCCAGGATTTCCCCTAAGATCAAGAATAATTTGTTCAGCATGATTGTTTTTTAAAGAAGTAAGTGCTGACTTTACATCTTCAATACAATTCTGAGTGAAATTGGTAAAACGTATATATCCTGTTTTTGAATCGATCATCCCGTAATATGGGACAGGTAGCATAACGATCTTTTCACGTCTAAGGGGGTAATCGGTTTCCTTTCCATCCCTTTCAATCGTGACATTGATTTCTGTTCCCGGATTGCCTTTAAGTTTTTCGCTTACTTTTTCTGTTGGCAAGCCTTTCAGAGAAGTGCCGTCAACTTTTTTTAACAGGTCACCGGGTTTTATACCTGCCTTGTCTGCCGGAAACCCCTTATAAACTTCACTTATCACAACATAATCACCGGAATTCCTAACAAGTGATCCGATACCCCCATATTTTCCGGTGGTCAGAATTGCAAATTCATCAGCTTCCGATTCGGGAAAATAAACTGTATAGGGATCGAGTGTTTTAAGCATGTTGTCCATTCCTGCTTTAATCACCTTATCGGGATCGATCTCATCTACATAGAAAGTATTAAGCTCACGGAAGAGAGTGAAAAAAATGTCGAGATTCTTGGCAATTCTGAAATCTCTTGTTTCCTGATTGACATGGAATCCAGTACTGATTGCTACAACCAGCAGCAGTGAAACAATAATTATAAGTTTTCCGGGACGTATTTTTTTCATAACGCGCAATGCTAAATTAAGACGGCAAAAATAGAAAGAAAAATCGGGAAGAGTTTTGATAAGCAAACAATTAAGATTAATTTAACATTATCAGCTTATTGATCATCTCCTTAATCGATTTTTCTATTGTTAAATAATCGGGAACTGCATTTCCTCTGAGGATAACAACAAATGCTATCTTAATGTTTTGTGAAATGAGATGATCATAAAGGGTATTTTTGTTTTTCCGGTATGCTTCTCTCATTCTTCTTTTGATAAGGTTTCTTGTGACAGCCAGCCTGAACCCTCTTTTTGAGACACTGAACGCAACCTGAGCTGGCCCTGAAGAGGAAATTTGATATTTATCCCAGACTACCTTAAACAGAGAATTGTAAAATATGTTTCCGTTGTCAAACAGCGTTCCAATGATTTTCCTGCTGCAAAGTTTTTCAGACTTATCGAACGTTTCCCTTGAGGTATTCATGATATATATGTAAGGACGTTGCGCACAACGTCCTTACTGATTTTTTTGGGAAGTCAGTAATATGAAAGTTACTTTAAATTTTTATTGTAGTCTTTAAGAAAATCGTCGAGTGCCATTGTCATCGACGGGGCTTTAGGATTTGGAGCATTTATGTCGAGTCGCAGCCCTTCACTTTCGACAGCGCAGGCAGTTGTCGGACCGAATGCGGCAATCTTAATTTCGCCCTGAACAAATCCTGGAAAATTTTCTTTCAATGACTTTATACCTGAAGGGCTATAAAAAACAAGGATGTCGTAATCGAACTCTTTTAAATTGGAAAAATCAGTGCTGATTGTCTTGTAAAGAGTACCTATTGTATACCTGATACTGTTTTTATCTAGCGACTCAGGGATCTCTGCATTATGGGGTTCAGAAAGCGGCACAAAAAAATTATCTTCCCGGTGCTTGATAATTACATCAATGAGATCCTGAAACTTGGCTTTTCCATGAAATATTTTACGTTTTCGGTAGACAATATATTTCTGGAGATAAAATGCAACATTTTCCGTAATACAGAAATACTTCATTGTATCTGGTACCACAGTCCTGAGTTCATTACAAATCCTGAAAAAGTGATCAATCCCGGTTTTGCTTGTAAAGATAACAGCAGTAAAGTCGAGGATATTGATTTTTTGCTGACGGAAATCTTTAGATGAAATACCCTCAACCTGATTAAACGGCTTGAAATCAACCTTTAGATTATATTTTCTGGCCAGTTCGAAATATGGAGATTTCGGATTCAGGGGTTCTGGCTGCGATACTAAAATCTTCTTTATTTTCAATTCTTTACGGTTTAAGTTCAACTTTCAAAGTGACCCAAGCCAATCAAACAAGACCTGTAAAATATTTTATCACTATCAAAACAGGCAGAATTTCCAGCGCACAAAGGTATAAAATCAAATAGAATATTGAAATATTCCTGTTTAGAAAAATTATTATAAGTCTGATAACCCTTATAAGGTACATAAACCCTGTAATGATAATTCCTGATATTATGAGATTCCTGACAGGCAGGATTAACGTATATGACATCAGGATAATTATAACAAAAAGAAAAATAGCTCCGAATCTGTAAGACTGGTAAATACCAAGAAGGTACAATCTGAATATTTCAGGCTCTCCGCTTGCCGCGCCTGTCAGAACGCAAGCCAGGTGCCGCAAAGCAATTGCCACGCTAATTATTCCCAGCGCAATTAACCATATATTTATCCCCTTAAAACCTGCAGGGATAAAGTCGTAATATGAAGCCACTAAATAACCAAACAGCCCTATTATAAGAAATGAACTAAGATTCATTATGGTTGATTGCCATTGAAAGAGACCACCTCTGTCTCTTAATGCAGGGTCATTTACCCCCTTGAATAAAAAAAACTTTGCAAAATCAGGCATAATACTTTTTGATGTTGCTTTAACCAGGGAGTATAGAAAAGCTGAAACAATTATGATTATGATCATCCAGTCGGTGTGAAGGGGATGTGCCGGCAGTTCCTTTCCAGGTTTAAGTTGTTTTATCAGAAATGCTCTCTCTTCCACCTGATTCTGCCTGACTTTTTCAGTAAAGACGAAGGGAACCTGCTTGTAAGAAGCCGATGCTATTTTAAAAACAGCATTATTGGGATCATAAAATGTAACGTCAGCAATTATGTTTCTATCACAAACGGAAGTGGTATCAGCCGGTGAGGGAATAAATGCTTTTGTTACAGTAGGCAGAGTATGTTTTCCAGTGTCTTTTAATGTAAATTGCCTGATGGCAGGCAGTGAAAAAGTATTCCTGACAGACTCCTTTATAAGAGATTTGTCGAACCTTATAGTATCCTGCTGCGTTCCTGGAGTGGGAATCATCATCTCTTCTGTGAATTCAAAGCACAAAAGTAATGATAATTACACGAGATAAATCATAATTTCCTAAGAGAGGTTCTCAAAAATGTGTACTCGGGCAACCAGATATCTCTGAAAGAATGTTATTGGCTAACCTGCTTGCTCCGATCCTGAATAAAGTATTATTCAACCACTCTTCCCCGAGACACTGCTTAACAATCTGATAATAAATTATTCCGTCTGCCGGAGTGACAATTCCTCCAGCGGCTTTAAACCCAACCCTGATGCCTGTTTCCGAGTAAAAATCTGAGATTGCCCTGCACATAACGAATGCTGCTTCGGGTGTTGCAGAAACAGCGGTTTTCCCAGTTGAGGTCTTTATGAAGTCGGCCCCTGCATCCATTGCAATCATAGATGCCATGAAAATGTGTTCAGGATCACCTAAAAGTCCCGACTCGACTATAACCTTAAGATGCTTATTTCCTATAGCTCCTTTAATCTCCCTGATTTCATCAGCAACGGATGCAAAATCATTAGCGAGAAATGCTCCAACCGGAATAACAAAATCTATTTCATCAGCTCCGGCCTCCACTGCCATTTTACATTCAGTGATTTTTAAACTTCTGAATGTCTGTGAAGTAGGGAAAGAACCAGCAACGGCTGCGATCTTTATATTACGGGCTGTCAGTTTTTCTTTCACAACTGCAACAAAATTTGGAAAGACACATATCGCAGCGACGTTCGGGATATTTGAAAAACGACCGGAAAAACTATTTACTTTACCTGTAAAGTGAATAATATGGCTCTTGTTATCAGTGGTATTAAGGCTGGTAAGATCTATCAGATTCAAAAGACTCATCAGGAGATGTTTATCAGGTACATCCGGAACATAGGACGAGACTTTTTTAAGTCCTTTTTTTATTTCGGTTTCAGAAGGACATGATTTGATCAGTTTTTGATAAAGTTTTGTCATTTACTTGGTTTTTACGTTATATTAAAATACACCGCTTTGTAAAAAGAACGGGGTTAATATAATGCTTTTTGTTTTCATAATTATTTTAATTGAAATATTATGTTGTTTTCTCCCCTTTTCCGTGCCTGGCAAGGGAGGCAAAAATTCCAAAAACGGATAATATTGAAAAAATTACAAAACCTGTTCTCATTGCTGAAATCAAACCGGGGTAGGTTGCAGGATTAATAGTTTGTTTTCCTATATATAAAGAGATAAGCATCATTGCAATTCCCATGCTCATCATCTGCCCAACCATCCGCATGGTCCCGACAACCCCAGATGCAACTCCTAAATGACGTTTTTCAACTGAACTCATTATTGCGTTTGAATTTGGCGACGAGAAGAGACCAAACCCAATTCCCATCAGGAGAAGCAACAGGACTATAAAATAATCCGGAGTAGTTTCCCTTATAAAACAGAGTAATATCAGTCCCAATGCAGTGATCCCCATCCCTGCCGACGCTATAACCCCGGGATTTCTCTTATCAGATAGTTTCCCGGCTACCGGCGACAATAGTGTCATTGCTATTGGTTGCGATATCATTATCAGTCCGGCTGTCCGTGCATCAAGTCCCTTCAGGTATTGCAGATACAGGCTTATAAAAAAGCCAATGGCACTTGTTGCTGAATAATTTATAAGTGCCGCTATACTGGAGAAAGCAAAGATTCTGTTCCTCAGGATCAGGCGAATATCAAAGACCGGATTACTTATCCTATTCTCAAAAAACAAAAAGACTAAGGCCATCAGAATACCTGTTGTAACACATATCCAGCCTGTTGATGAAGGAAGCCGCGAAAACCCATACATGAAAGCTGCAAGTGCAATTCCATAAATTACAGATCCGCGCCAGTCAAATCTTTCACCCACTGCTTCAGCCCATTCCGTCTTGATCTTTGTTTGAATCAATACCAATGAAATAATACCAAAAGGGATAAGAAATGCAAAAATGCTTCTCCAGCCGAAGTAATGAGTCAAAAGCCCCCCGATTACAGGGCCAAGTGATAATCCGAGATATGTCGCTGTAATGTTGATACCTATAGCTCTTCCCCTTTCCCCCGGCTGAAATACTGAGGTGAGAATTGCCATGCTTGTACCAAAGATCATTGCGCTGGAAAACCCCTGGAATATTCTGAGAATTATGAGGGACGTGATACTGTGTGAAAAAACTATTAAAAAAGCAGATACTGTAAACAATGAAATTCCGATTGTGAAGATCCTCTTTCTGCCAATTATATCGCCAAGTCTTCCAAAAGGTAACAGGAAAATTGCAGATGTCAGTATAAAACTGCTAATTACCCAGCTAAGACTTATTGCATTTGTATGGAGATCCTTGCCTATTGAAGGCAAGGCGAGATTCACTGCGGAGGTAAGAAAGGGAGTCAGAAAAGCAGCAAATGTCGAAACAAGAAGTACCGATTTCTTAAAAGACTTTTCTTTAGATTCATCAGCGTTTATATTCATTCCTTTTTCTTTGAATCAATAATTATCGTAACAGGGCCATCATTAACCAGCTCGACCTGCATCATTGCTCCAAATTCACCAGTGCAAACTTCTTTTCCCATTAGCTGGGATAGCCTGATAACAAACTTGTTATATAAAGGCATTGCAATGTCAGGTTGTGCTGCACGGATATATGACGGTCTGTTTCCTTTTTTTGTTTTTGCATGAAGGGTGAACTGACTGATAGCAAGTATATCACCACCGACATCAATAACCGATAAATTCATTATTTCAGCACTGTCATTAAAGATCCTGAGATGTACTATTTTACTGCAAAGCCATTCAATATCAGCATTGTTATCGCTGTCTTCAATTCCTAAAAGTACAAGTAATCCAATTTGGATTTCAGATCTGATTTTATTCCCTATTTTAACCGAGGCTCTGCTTACCCTCTGAATTACAGCTCTCATTGCAAATATTATTATAGCGATCAAATATATACAATCAAATTCAAAATCATTTGAGTGATGATTTATATTATATTTGCGAACTTATGAGTGTGCCATGGACTATTTTACTATTCTGGCTATTGCCCTGGGTTTATCATTCGATACATTTGCCGTTTCATTATCATACGGTGTGATCAGGAGTGGTATCCTCTTCCGCCAGGCAACCTGGATTGCACTTGTCCTGGCTGTATTCCAGGGTGGTCTTACTATTGCTGGATATTTCCTCGGATCAATTTTTTCGGATGCTCTAAAGGCAACAGATCACTGGATCGCTTTAGGCTTGCTTTCTTTCCTCGGAATAAAAATGATTTTAGAGGGACTTAAAAAAACCAAAGATGAAGCGCCAAAAGATTACAGCAGTACTATTGTTCTTCTCACCATTGCCCTGGGTACAAGCATCGATGCCTTCGCCGTTGGAATTAGTTTTGCCCTCCTTGATGTAAGAATCTGGGAGGCAGGAACAGTCATAGGAGCAGTCACTTTTCTTGCTTCAATGACAGCAATAAGGATTGGTAAGTCAGCAGGAGCAAGACTTGGTAATAAAGTGGAAATAATAGGAGGGTTATTGTTAATTGCTATTGGGTTCAAGATATTTCTCGAACATATTCTGGCTTAATTTCACACTTTCTTTTTTCCCGCTGATCTGGCAGATTAGCGCTGATTTTTTTCTGCGAAAATCTGCGAAATCTGCGGGAAACATTTTACTTTCTTATAGTTCTTACCCCGAAAACCGGACCAGCCATATTACCGGGTTGTGCCTGGAACCTGACTGTTATTTTAGATCGGTTTTTCAGACATTCTTCCGGAATATCATATTGGACGGAAATAAATTGTCCATCCTTTTTATTAGAAATGTTTTCGGTTGCAATGATTTTATTGTTTACAAGGATATCAAATGTTTTTGCACCCGGAAATCCGCCCCAATAATCTACAACCAGGGCAACAGGTGCATGAGTAATTGTTTTAAGATCAAATGAGAACCAGCCGCCCCGCGAGTCTCTGTTAGTTCTCTCCTTAAATGAGCCGGCGGAGCTCTTTTCTCCTTTGAAATTGTGGTTGCGTTCAGGTTGCATTTCTCCCGGCTGAACAAAATCAATTTCAGCCTCTTTAAGTTTTTTTATTCTTTCCTGGTCAGCGTTATATTCTTCTTTTCTTATAACCCATTCATGTTCATTTAAGAGATCCCAGAAGATTGAATATCTCCTGTCGTAGGTGGCATAAAATGGTTTAAATACGACATCATGTGGCCGGCCTGTGTTTACCGAAATGAAGCTGTTTGGTTTTCCTTCAACAGACTTCATCCATATTGAAGGATCCCGCTTATCTGTCATCATTACCGGGACATACATTGCATCTTTTGATAAGGAGTCGGTGACTGGGCCAAGATCTCCTGCAAGAACCAGCGGACCATACATTACAGCCACTCTGTTGCTGTCGTCGGGCATGGATTCGAGACGCAGTGTAAATGGAATATTTACCTCTACTCTGTCACCTGTTTCCCAGGTTTTTTCTATCGGAACAAAACTGCCGGGTTGAGTGGTTACCTTTTTCAGATTGCCGTTCACTTTAATTTCGATACCCTTCATTGCCCACGATGGATAACGAATCTGCAGAGTAAGTTTAACTGGTTTTTCACATTTGAATTCATATCCGGAACCCTGCTCTTCAGGAAATGAAGTTTTCTGAGTAAGGATAATTCCTTTTTCCTTCCATGTAAGCTGAGAAGCTATAAATTGAAATATAAATAATTCATTATCATTGTGATAAAAAATATTTTTACCATACTTTGAGTGGTTTTCCATTCCTGATCCGACACAGCAGGTAAAGGAAAACGGATCCTGGAAATCTTTAAACCCACCCATGTCGAGTGAAAGATTGTAAGTTACATTTCCTGTTACCGGATTCTGTGAAGAGAGGATGTGATTAAAGAGAGCTCTTTCATAAAAATCCGCAACACGGGCTGATGCTTCCCACTCAAAAAGATGTTCGGACAGTTTAAGCATATTATAAACATTGCATGTTTCGGTAGTACCTTCTCCAAGCCGGTTCCTGAGTTTATCTTCCGGACCAAAGTATTCCTCATTGCCATTTCCGCCGGTGACATATGAATGGTGATTAACGACAGTCTTCCAGAAAAATTCAGCAGCCTTTCTGTCACTTGTGTCTCCGGTGAGTTCATAGATCCTCGATAAACCAATTAATTTTGGAATATTCGTATTGCAATGTTTCCCTGGAAGTATATCCTTTTCCTCTTTTAAGGAGTCGAGAATAGCTTTCTGATAGAATATTTTTGAAATTCTGAGATATTTTTCGTCTTTTGTGTCAGCATATAAATCTGCCAGGGTTTCACTTATACCACCATGTTCACAGCGGAGCATTTTCTGTACCTGTTCATCATTTAACGGGGAGACAATTCCATCGAGCCAGTCGGCAAAACGTTTTTCGACTTCCAGAGCAGTCTTGTTTTGGCATAAACGATATGCATCTCTTAATCCTGCCATCATTTTATGCTCTGTATAAAATGGGGCCCAGATTCCGTTAAGATCAAAACCCTGAGAACGGATATCACCTTTGGCGACCTCGTTCTCAAGTATCTTTTTCCCTTTTGGAAAAGCTCCCAGATAACCGTTACCATTTGCATCCTGAATTAATTTCAGTTCTCCGACAATATAATTCACTCTTTCAAGAAAGCGACTATTTCCTGTCGTCTGGTACATCATTGAACAGGCGCTGAGATAATGGCCAAGGCTATGGCCTGCAATCGTTTCGTTTTCCCAACCCATATATTGTTCTGCTTTTGGCTTGAGGCCTGCTTCAGAATAGAACCGGGAGAGAAGACGGTCAGGATCATAGGTTAATAGTAATTTGGCATCAAGTTCCGTTGCATGAAGGAATGGGCCATCAAGGAGTTTAACATCAGTGAGTCTGAAAGGTAAAACTCTGAATGACACTACTTCCGGACCGGTTGATTTTATATAGTTCAATTTATGGGATGAACAGCCGGAAATAGCAAAAGCCAGAAAGAGAGTAAACATCAAAATTCTCATAGATTTTTTCATAATACTTGTTTTTTGGCCCCCCTGCTCCCGCTTACACGGGATTAATCCTCGGTTTTTAAGTGATTCTTGTTAATGTTTGAGAATTAGTCCCGCCTCGCGGGATTGGGGGGCAATAACTTTTTCAGAACGGCACCATCCTCCTCACTCTCTTATCAAATACTGCCATTTCAGTAAAACCAATATACCTCAATAACTCATACGCTTCATCGAAATATTGTCCAACCCGCGATGGCATATGAGCATCTGAGTTTACACATACCGGGACATTTTCTTCCCTGAAAATATGAAGGAACTTCCTGTCGGGATAAAAGTCTGCAAGCGGCCGGTTCCTGCCATTGGTATTCACCTCAAAGGTGACATTTTGGCTTTTCATGGCTTTAGCGAGTTTCCTGTAAAGGGGTTCCAGGTCAACGACTGGTTTATATCCATAAATTCTTATCAGATCACAGTGACCGATTATATCAAAAAGTCCTGATGCAACAGCAGCAATTACCGAGTCGAAGTAAGATTCAAATAATCTGTCTATGCTTTTACCTTCATAAAACTCAGGTCCAACATCTACTGTTTTCTCACCTAGATAATGAACTGAGCCGATAATATAATCGAGCGGCAGAGGATTCAGGAAAGCGAATATTTCCTCTTCTTTCCCGGCAAAGAAATCAACTTCAAGACCAATTTTAATTTTAATATTCTCAGTGGTGTCTTTAAGCTTTTGGATGTGATTGATATAGGGAGAAATATTTACAGGATTCATATTCCAGTCCTCAAGATCCTTGAACAGGGTAAGGTGTTCCGAGAAACCGATCTCGCTTAGTCCTGCAGCCAGCGCGGGGGCAATGTAATCATCCGGTTCTGATCTTCCATCGCTGTAACTGGAATGCATATGGTAATCAGTTCTGTAAATCATTTTCTGTAAAAATGAAGGGTTGTACTTTTAATCTTTCAAATTAGGTCTAAATTTGGCAATAAAACAAATTGAAAATTGATGATGTGACCAGGAAAATGGTAAATTTGTGAAAAACAGAAAAGCGTGAACGAAAAGAAAAAACCCTGCTCATGTGCAAGTTGTGACTTCCGGGAGGTAGTGTTTTCTTTCCTTAATGATACCTCAGTTGAAGACTTATGCGATCACAAAGAGGAACAGTTTTTCCACAAAGGAGAGATAATAAACCATGAAGGAGAAAAAATCAGCAACTTTAAATATTTAAAAAGTGGTCTTGTTAAGCTTTACAGGAGAACTCAATCCGGTGATGAGCAGGTAATTACTATTACGAGACCATTTGAATTCGTCAGTAACATGAGCATATTTTCGGAAGAACGTTACCAGTATTCAGTTTCGGCGCTTGAAGATTCTGTCGTTTGTATGGTGAAGCTGGATTTCATAAAGGAACTGTTTTTGAAAAACGGAGGATTTGCAATGGGGCTTCTTACCAAGATATCGAGGATAAATGATAAAATCATATCTCAGACTCTCGACATAAGACAAAAAAACCTGATCGGAAGAGTTGCATTTGTTTTACTCTATTTTACGAATGAAATCTATAAATCAAGAGTCTTCGACCTTCCGGTTTCACGTAAAGAAATAGCAGATTATATTGGAATGAGCACTGCAAATGTTATCAGGACATTGTCTGATTTCAAAAAAGAAGGGATAATACGAGTTTTTGGCAAGACCATTGAAGTGGTTGATGTCAATAAACTTGAAATTATTTCCAAGCATGGTTGAAAACCGGTTAATTCTAACTGCCGATTACGTTGTAAAGAGCATCTTCCAGGCTACTAAACTGGAACCAGAAACCCGCATTAATTAATTTTTCAGATGAGACCCGGCTCCCCTTTAGGATTACATCTGACATTTCTCCAAGAAGGGTGCTAAGAACAAAACCAGGTACCGGCAAGGCAAAAACCGGACGTTTCATAACCTTCCCAAGAACTTGCATAAAATCATCATGTGTGACATGTTGAGGCGCTACTGCATTAAATGCCCCGCACATGCTGGAATCCTCTATGGCTTTAATATATATATTGCATAAGTCAACAATATGAATCCAGGGCATATACTGCCGTCCGGCTCCAGTTTTAACCAGGAAGCCAAATTTGCCCGGAATCATCAGTTTTGATAATGCGCTGTCGGTTTTTTCAAGAACTACTCCTGTCCGGATTTTAACAGTCCTGATCCCTGAATTGCAGAAAAGATCAGCTGCTTCCTCCCAGGCTTTGCAAACGGACCCAAGAAAATCTTCAGCAGGAGGATCATTTTCAACAAAGATCTTAGATGATGTTTCAGCACCATAAATACCTGATGCCGAAGCGGAAATGAAAGCTTTTAAACGAATTCCCCTGTCAACAACCATTTCATGCAGAAACCGGGCTGTCTCAACACGACTTTTTATAATCTCATTCTTTCTCTTTCCGGTCCATCTTTTCTCCCCGATATTTGCCCCTGCAAGGTGAATAATGAAATCAATCCCTTCAAATGCTTCAAAATCAATCATCCTTTTTTCAGGGTTCCACAAGAAGACTCTTACGCTTGAAGAATGGTTGTTGTTTCTTGAAAGATGCGATACATTATAACCCATGGCCAGAAGACCTGATGTCAGATATTTTCCTATAAGGCCGCTTCCTCCGGTAATCAAAACAGATAAGTTTTTTTGAGTACTGACACTGGTTTGATTTCCTGACATAATAACTGTTTTTGGAATAATATTAAAAAGTTTTACTTTAGAGGTCTTAAATTTACTAATAATGGAATCAAATAAAAAGCAAAAGATCATGGCAACTCAGAAATCAACAAAAGGAATAATTGCTATTCTTACGGGAGGAGGCGATGTTCCCGGACTGAATCCGGCTATCAGAGCAGTAACAATCCGTGCAAACCGTGAAGGATACAAAGTAATCGGACTTCGCAGGGGCTGGGCAGGGATCTCAGAATTAATAAGAGACACCAAGGCAGATAACAGTAACAATTTCCAGGTCCTTACTGATGATATAGTTAATAAGGCCGGACGTACAGGAGGGACTTTTTTACATACATCAAGAACAAGGCCGAGCCATATGTCAAAAGCAAGCGTTCCTGAACATTTGCAAAGCACTTATAATGCTGAATATAATGACATTACGCCTGAGATTATCAAGAATCTTGAATGGCTTGGTGTAGATTATCTTATTCCGATAGGTGGCGATGATACATTAAGCTACGGTGTTCATCTTTACAAAAAAGGGGTAAATGTTGTTGCTATTCCAAAAACAATGGACAATGATGTTCCGGGAACAGATTACTGTATCGGGTTCAGCACCTGCATTTCACGAACCATTCAAATGACAAACAGCCTCAGAACATCTGCCGGATCGCACGAAAGACTTTTAGTTCTTGAAGTATTCGGAAGATATGCAGGATTCACAGCGATGCTGCCTACCCTGGCCGGTGCAGCAAACAGATGTGTAATTCCTGAATATGAGTTTGAAATAGAGCAGCTTACAAAGCTTCTGGTCGAAGACAGAAATCAAAACCCAAGCAAATATTCAGTAGTCCTGATTTCTGAAGGAGCTATGTTTAAGGGAGGCGAGATGATTTTCTCCGACAGTGAAAAGGATGCATACGGCCATGCAAAGTTAGGAGGTATAGGTGATATGGTATCAGCAAAACTCAAAGAACTTTCACCAAAATATAATCACGGTAAAACAATTAATGTAATTTACCAGAAACTCGGCTATATGGTACGGGGAGGGGATCCTGATGCTCTCGATTCCATTGTCCCGATGGCATATGGCAATCTAGCTCTCGATCTTGTTCTTAAAGGAGTACATGGAAGAATTGTAGTACTGAAGAACGGGAGATACGATAACCTGCCGATCGACGTGGTAACCTCATCCAAAAAGATAGTGAGACTTGCAGATTATAATACTGAAAGGTTAAGACCTTACTATCACAGCTTTGAGATGAAACCATTCCTTCTGATGGCGTCGGATAATTAACCGGGTTTAGAAAATCCTGATCAAAATATAGTAGAGACGCCCAATTTGGGCGTCTCTTTTTGTATAATAAATTTCCTATTTTTGTTTCAAATTATTCTCTTTTGGAAAAAGGTGTTGTACTAAAATCCACTGGCAGCCGGTACAGGGTTCTCTGTGATGATGGAAGAATAATAAATTGTTCCATAAAAGGGAAACTCAGAATAAAAGAATTTCGTACTACAAATCCTATTGCTGTCGGAGACAATATCTTGTTCGAAACAGACAAGAAGACTAATACTGGTATTATAACAGAAGTTCTTGATCGCAGGAACTGGATCTTAAGAAAAGCCTCAAATCTCTCAAAGCATTCTCAGATACTGGCAGCAAATATTGATCAGGTATTTCTTATGATCACTATCATCCTCCCTGAGACCCCAATAGAATTCATTGACAGGTTCCTGATCACTGCAGAAGCTTACCGGGTTCCTGCCAAAATAATTATTAATAAAACAGATCTGTATGGTGTGGAGGAATCAGCACGGATGAAATTCCTTGAGTCAATATATAATAGTATAGGCTACGAATGTATAAAACTCTCGCTTAAAGAGATGACTAACCTGGAAACTCTTAAAGACTCAATGAGGGGAAAAACCAGCCTTATATCGGGCAATTCGGGTGTTGGAAAAACGACCCTGTTAAACGCATTTAATCCTCTTCTTAATCTCAAAACCGCAGAGATTTCAGATTATCATAAACAGGGAAAACATATCACAACATTTCCTGAGATGTATAAAATGCCATTCGATGCCTTTGTAATTGATACTCCGGGGATCAGAGGATTCGGTGTTGTTGATATGGAGAGGAATGAGATTTACCATTTTTTCCGTGAAATATTCAGAATTTCCAAAGAGTGCAGATTTAATAATTGTCTGCATCTCGATGAGCCGGGTTGTGCAGTCAGGAGTGCGGTGGAAAAGGGAGAAATTGCTTTTCCCAGGTACAAAAGTTATCTTAATATTATGGATGGAGACAAAGGCAAGTACAGGTAACGCGAAATTGTTGCATTAATAAATTATCTTTATATACTTTAGGAGATAAACAATTTATTCAGATGAGAAGGATTATTATTCTTGTTTATTCAGCATTTCTGATAATAATGCTCGCAAATTATATTTACTATAAAAGCCTGTATAATAAGCAGATAAATTATATTGTTGAATTACTTGACCGGCAGGTTCAGATTGTCGGACTTTCAGTCGACAGTACTAACAACGGATTTGTAAGCGATTTTAACCAGATCAGTTTTTTTGAAGATCTTAACCTGTTTTTTACCAGTCCCGAGAGTCAGTTCAGGGCAAAAGAGAAAATGAAAACCTTCTTTTCAAAGTACAAAGAGTTCGTTATCGGAATTAAATTGTATGACAATAATAGAAATGAATTCACTTTAAAAAAAGATAATGACAGCGGAGAATGGCTTGAACAGCCGTTTACACTGCATGTTCAGGGTGAAATATTTAAAATGGAAAAACTGGACCAGGAAAACAAGAAGTTTAATTATTATCTGCCAGTAATAAATAAAGAAACAAAAGAAACTATTGGAAACATTGTTGTAACTGTTGACTATCAGAAATACTTTAAAGCCATATTTTCGGAGTTTAACCTCAAGGACTATCAATGGCAATGGGTTGTAAGCGATTCGGGCGAGATTGTTTTCGATAATAACATGAACAAGGTCATATACCTTGGACTGGATAAAATCACGCGGGGTCTGGCAGCAGGATCTGTTGAGAATATTATTCATAAAGCTATTATAAATGGCAAAGAGGAAGAATTAATGTCTTCGTATTATTCGACACAACTTCTGCAAAGAGATCTTGGACTTGTCTTTTCTGCCCCTACAAACCGTTTTCAGAAATACATAATCAGGAACTCACTCTTTATTGTATTGGGAACTCTGTTGTTAATTCAGGCGATTATATTTTTATTCTGGAGATATGTTAAGTCTCAGCGAGCTGAAATGGAAGGGTTAAGAACCTCAGAAAAGATGCTCTTCAAATTAATTGAAGAGATGCCTGTGGGAGTAATTGTTCATAATAAAAACAGGGAGATACTTAAAGCCAATAAAGTTGCAGCAAGCCAATATTCTTACGCAAGTGAATTGGAGATGAAGGGAAAGATTTTCCCTGAAACATCTTTTACAGACGAAAATGATTATTATTCAAAGAACCTGGGTTCATCTTTCAATCCCGATCAGTTTGTAATTATCAAGAAAGAGATCGGCGAGATTGTTCTTTACAGAAACAGTATACAGGTGATGTTTCTGGGGGAAGAAGCAACAATGGAAATACTGATTGATGTAACAATGCTGGAATCTGCAAGGAAAGAAGAAGCGAAAGCTAATGAAGCAAAATCAGAGTTTCTTGCAAGGATGAGTTATGAGATCAGAACGCCTCTTAATGGAATCATTGGCATTACAGATGTGCTTAAAAAATATCATCTCACGCCCGAGGCAAAAGAAATCATTGGGCTCCTGCACCGTTCAACAGAAGTACTCCTGAGCATTATAAACGATATCCTTGATTTTTCAAGAATCGAATCGGGGAAAATGATACTCGATGAGGTTCCTTTTAATTTAAGGGAAGAGATTAATTATTGCACCGATCTGGCAAAAACAGGAATAGCTGCTAACGACCTGAAGTTAATTTGCACAGTTGATGATAATGTTCCGGAAAGTATCATAGGTGACCCTTTCAGACTCAGACAAGTTTTGACGAACCTCATAAATCACTCCATCCGGAATACAGAAAGAGGGGAAATACGACTGAAGTGTATGGTTAAAAACAGCAAAAACGGTGTAATAACTCTTGAATTCGACTTGCTGGATACTGGCAGGAGCTTTGATAAGGCAAGCCTTAAAAAGATCTTTGGTGAATTTGTTAATATCGAATCAAAGAAAGTAAAATCCAATGATGATTCGGAATTCGGAACAATTCTGTCACGACAGTTGGTTGATCTGATGGGAGGAGAACTAAAGGCTGTCAGTCCTTCAGGGATATCGGGTGATTTGGGAACTAAAGTGACATTTACTATACTTACTTATTCGAATGACAGGCAGCTAAAATCGCTTTCCTTCGAGAATATAAAAACATTTGATAAGATCAGAACGCTGGTAATAACAGGAAACCAGAACCGGGATGAGGAGATTCTGGGAGCATTACACAGGCTCGGGCTTACTGTTACTATCACCACATTCCAGAGATCAACTGTAAACCAGATAAAGGCGAATCTGAATTATCCTGAAGACAGATATAGCCTTGTTATTATTTTCGATGATGATGAGTTTAATGGCTTTGATGCTGCAAGGGGGATCTGGGAAAACAGACTTTCTGCCAATTTCATTATGTTTATGGTCAGCTCAAATGATAAAAAAGGCAACTGGCTTAATTGCATTTCTCTTGGTGTCGATCATTATCTGATAAAACCTTTTGATATAAGCGAATTACTTGGCATATTAAAGAATAGTTTTCCTTTTCTGGAGGACCAGGTTACGGCAGTTGATATAGGCAGCGTCAGAACGGATATAAGCATATTAATAATTGAAGATAATAAAATGAATCAGAATGTTATCGGGACAATGCTTAAAAATATGGGCTATTCATTTGATCTTGCTGATGATGGATGGGAAGGATATCAACAGGCAAAAGCCAAAAAATTTGATCTTATTTTCATGGATCTTATTATGCCTGAGATGGATGGATTTGAATCAGCACAAAGAATTTTAAAAATTGATAAAGCAGTAATAATTGTTGCATTTACAGCAGATAATATGCCTGAGACCAGAAGAAAAGCTGAACTGTCCGGAATTAAAGATTTTATTTCTAAACCTGTCAGGATTGAGGAGCTCAAAAGGCTTTTTGCTCGGCATTTTAAGAAGTAACACAACGGATTTGCCTTCCAGAATCAACCTATGGGTGTTCAAAATATTGATATTATCAGGTTTCTTGAATTTTCAAAGATCACTCCGGTCGCTGATGTAAGATCCCCTTCTGAATTTAAATCAGGTCATATTCCGGGGGCAGTCAATATTCCGCTTTTTGAAGATAAAGAGAGGGAGGCTGTTGGAACGAAATATAAAAAGGAGGGACGGCTCCCGGCAATTTTTGAAGGGCTGAAACATACGGGTCCGGCTCTCCAGTCAAAACTTGAACAAGCTCTGAAGATCGCAAAAAACAGAAAGCTTTTAGTACACTGCTGGAGAGGAGGAATGAGGTCAGAAGCCATGGCCTGGCTCTTCTCCCTGGGGGATATAGATGTGAAAATACTGGAGGGAGGATATAAATCTTATCGACGGTATATTTTGGATTGCCTCTCTGTGAAAAGGAAAATGATCATCCTCGGAGGAATGACAGGAAGCGGTAAAACCCATATCCTCAGATATATCGAGTCGACTGGACAACAGACCCTTGATCTCGAAAAACTTGCAAATCACAAGGGCTCAGCTTTCGGCTCTCTGGGACAGTTGCCTCAGCCTACATCCGAACAATTTGGAAATTTACTTTTTTGTGACTGGAACCGGTTAAATGATAATCTTCCTTTTTGGGTTGAAGATGAAAGCCGGAATATCGGTTCGGTTTTTATGCCGGACAACTTTTACCTTAGTATGCAGGAAACACCGGCAATTATTCTTGTGATGGATGTCAAGACAAGGCTACCGCGTCTTATGGAAGAGTATTCAGATTACCCTCCTGAATCTCTCAAAGCATCTGTTTTAAAGATATGCAAGCGACTTGGAGGGGATAAAACAAATGATGCTATTTCTGCAATTGAAATGGGAGATTTTGCAAAAGCAATCGAAATAGTTCTTTATTATTACGATAAAGCTTATCAGTTTGGCTTAAAGAAAAAAGACAGTAAAAATATATTTTATATTAATACTGATACTGATAATATTGAAGCCAATTCAATGAAAGTATTAGATGCTGCAACTAATATTAAATGGTAATTCAGGACTCCTGGTTTGAAATCCATTAACCGCAAAGTACACAAAGACCACCTTCGCTGAAGCTTCGGTGGTTAAAAAAGGCACAAAGAACGCAAAGGAAAGATTTGTTCTTTCTTTGCGACCTTAGTTCTTAAATCTTTGTGACCTTTGCGGTTAAAAAGATTTCCGGATGGTCCTAAAATATTTCATTCGAATCGACCCACTTATAGACCTTGTCTGATCTTCTGAGGTAATCCGGTATCTTTACTGAGCATAATTCTCCTTTTAAAGCTTTTTCTGTTACGAGGAGATCAACACGGATCTCATCAATCTGGTATTCAATAACTCCGGTAGTCGGACCGGTAATAAGAATAGTATCTCCTTTACTCAGATCGCCGTTTTCCAGTTTTATTTCGGCAACATTAAGTTTTGTAAAATAGTTTGTAATTTTCCCAAGATAAATCTTTCTTTTTGTAGCACTGGAACCATAATTTGTATTCCATTCACCCATTGTCTGCCCAAGATAATAACCGTCCCAGAATCCCCTGTTGAAAACAGTCGAAAGGCGGATCTTCCATGCCTCAGTTTTCTCTTTATTGTAGGTTCCGTCTTCAATGGCACTTACAGCTTCACTGTAGCATGATGCAACCTCTCTGACATATTCTGCCGATCTCGCCCTTCCTTCAATCTTCAGAACTCTCACTCCTGAATCAATCAGTTTATCCAGAAATCCGATTGTGCAGAGATCCTTGGGAGACATTATATATTCATTATTAATTTCAAGCTCATAACCCGATTCCTTACTGGTGGCTAAGTAAGATTTGCGACAGGTCTGGTAGCATTCACCCCTGTTCGCTGATTTATTATTTTCATGAAGGCTTAAATAACATTTACCCGATATTGCCATACAAAGAGCGCCATGAGCAAACATTTCAATCTTAATCAGATCTCCTTTTGGTCCGGTGATATTCTGTTCCCTGATACTATCGTAAATATGTGAAACCTGACCGAGATTCAGCTCACGTGCTAAAACTACCACATCTGCCCATTGGGCATAAAACTTCAATGCCTCAATATTGGTAATATTCAGTTGTGTTGAGAGATGATTCTCAATTCCGGCAGCAGAAGCGTATTTAATTACTGAGAGGTCTGAGGCTATAATGGCAGTAATTCCACTTTCAACAGCTGCATCTATAATTCTGTGCATCTGTTCAATTTCATGATCATATACAACAACGTTCACAGTGAGATAGCTTTTAAGCCTGTTTTCCCTGCAGATAGAAACTATTTTACGGAGGTCTTCGATCGTGAAATTATTTGATGAGGCAGCCCGCATATTGAGTTGTTCGACTCCGAAATAGACGGAGTCGGCTCCCCCCTGAACCGCTGCCATAAGCGATTCATATGATCCGGCAGGGGCCATAATCTCAATTTCAGTTCTCTTCATAATGGGCTGCAAATATAGCAATTAGAATTTATCCTTGTTCATCACAATTCTGATGCACGAACCCTTGCCAACTTCCGAATGTCGTACGAAGATCTTTCCATTATGGTACTCTTCAATTATCCGTTTTGCAAGGGAGAGACCCAAACCCCATCCTCTTTGTTTCGTTGTGAAACCCGGATTGAATATTTTATTAAAAGCAGATTTAGGTATACCTTTTCCTGTATCTGAAACATCTATTAATGCCTGTTTTTCTGTTTCTGCAATGCGGATAGTTAATTCTCCGTTTCCTTCCATCGCATCTATTGCGTTCTTTGACACGTTTTCAATAACCCATTCAAACAGTGCGGAGTTCACAGGAACAACAACCTCATTTTTGATATTAAAATCAGATATAAATTTGACTTTCGATGAAGTTCTCGATTTCAGATAATCCACAGTATGGGAAATTAATAAGACTATATTTTCTTTTGTCAGTGACGGTTTTGAACCTATCCTTGAGAACCTTTCAGTAACTTTTTCAAGTCTTTCCACGTCGCGGGCAAGTTCACCTGTTATTGAAACTTCGGGATAATTGTTTTGCAGAATCTCTATCCAGCCTGCAAGAGAAGAGGTCGGAGTACCAAGCTGATGAGCAGTCTCTTTTGACATTCCCACCCATACCTGATTTTGTTCGGCTTTCCGCGATGAACGAAATGCCAGGTAAGAGACAAGTATAAAAAAGATAATTATACCTAATTGTGTATAAGGGTAATAGATCAGCATGGTAAGAATAATACTGTCCTTATAGTAAATAAGGTTAAAATGACCATTTTCCAGATTAATGATTATTGGTTTATTTTTCACCTTGATTTTTTCAAGTTGTTTCCTGATATACTTGAAATCGCCTGTATTATGAGAATCAAAATTTCTTGCAGAGATTATGCTGTCTGATTCATCTGTCAGAATTACAGGAACAGTGTTATTGGTTTCAATCATTGTTGACAGAAACTCAACGTTCTGGGTTGTATCAGACAGTGAGATAAGTTTTGTTGCTTCAGCCCAAAGTTGTACATTCTTTCTCTCTTCTACTTTTAGTTTTGAAACCAGGTATTCAGTGTAAATGAGTGAACCCATGCCTACTAAAACTGCAAAGAGAAGTAAAAACAACTTCCACAGAGTCTTATAATGGAAAATTTTCAAATGTCTACAGTCCTTAATGGTTTATATCTTCAAGTCTTTTAGCTGTTATGCAGTCGCTCCTTTAAGTCAATATCGCCTGTTATTTCTTCTTTACCGGGGTTTTTCCAGGTAGTGGAGCAGGCGTCGTCTTTATCGTATCGCCATCTTCCCAGGTAATCCTGAACCTCGATTTCTTCTCCGGCGGTTTTTGATTCAATGCAGAATCGTTTTTATACCATCCATATTCCTGGTTAAGAATTGTCTTAAGAGTCTGTTTCTCTTTTTTAAAGTTATTCTTTACTTCGGTACTTGCCGCTTTCACGTCATATCCGACTTTTGCTTCTTCACCTTTGCCTATGATTTTCAATAATAATGAAGTACGGCCCAGTCCATCGTCCTCTATAACACCAAATTCAGTAACATTGCTTTTGTTTTTTGATCTTTTCCTGGAGAGTATTTCCGAAAGCAGGATTTTAACATGATATTCATAGTCATTATCAAAGCTATGCTTCCCGTTTACAGACAGATCGGCAGCTGATGATTTTATTCCCATCTGTGGAACGTAGATATAGTTATTTCTTATAAAGAAATCATTATCAAGTTGTTCAAAATTTATGTTTTCCAGTTCAGAAAGTGCAATAAATGAGGAAAGTTGTTTGACCGGAGCAAAATTTATCAGCGCTCCGTTTACAAGGTGATAGTTGCCTTCAGCTGTTAATGTCTTAATCTTAAAATTTAATAATGAATCCAATGGAAACAGCAAAGAAAGTGTACCTGAGAGGGTACCTTTAATATTTTCCGCTTTCAGAAAACTCTGTCCGAAGTTGTGAAAGGTGGTGAAAGCTTTATTTACATCGATGTTAGTAACCAAAAAACTGCCTTTTGCTACGAGGCCCTGATTATTATTCTGACTTAAGAAACAATTACCTGAGATAAGTCCATTTAATGAATTCATATTTATAGACTTAAAAGTGAAAACCTTTGGCCTGTAATTTAGTACACCTGCAATTTTTGAAGAGGAAAAAGTTTTATAAGTCAGACTGTCAATTCTAAAGTTAATATCAAGTAACAGGTCTCCGGGAAAATTAACAGCCTTTTGGTTCTTAGCAGCTATTCCTGAAACAGAAGTATCATTAAAGAATGCTTCAGGGATCAGTCTGTCAAATGTAATATTGGCTGTTGCTGACATTCGTATTGCTCTTCCTGAAATCCATTCAGGCAGATTCCTGAATTCTCCGTCAATTTTAATGTTTTGTTCTTTGTAGTTAAACTGAAAGTTTTTTGCAATGATAGTATTTTGAATTACGAGCTCCCCTTTAACTCCTCTGAAAAGCAATTTGTCCTTTTGAAACCCTAGTGAAAGGGAGTTAAAAGTAAGATTTGCTTCAGGTTTCAGGTCGATAAGATCATTCAGAGAAAAATCCTTTTTAGACCAGCTGCTATTAATTAGTTTAAGGTCGAGGTCGACAGATCCATCGGCGCTTGAAATCTCCTTTATATCGAAAAACTCCTTCAACTCGGCAGGGAAAACTCTGCCTTTAAGATAAAGATCAACCCGAGGATTTTTAAAGTCATATAGTGTGACTTCTCCTGTATAATCAGAAGATCCAAGCCTCCCTTTGAAATCCTTTATTGAAACAGAGCTGGTTTCAAAGCGGTTTTTTATTCCATTGGTTAATTGCCCCGTAAATGAAAGATTTTTAAAGGTCAGATTTGACTTCCTGTAAGAGATCTTTCCATTCTTCAACTGCCAGTTAATTTCAATATGAGGATTGGATTTTCGGGTTAAAAAGCCCTTAATTTTACTACTGGCAATTATTATCCCTGAAGGATCGTAATCAGAAACTAATTTCAGAAACTTTTCAGGCAGGTATTTACGTATCAATGAAATATCCAGATTATGGCCGGTTAGATTAAGATCCAAAAAATTGTCAGAAGATACATTGCCTTCAATTTCCATACTGTAATTATCAATATACAACGTGCCCTTTCTGAACCTTATTCCGCTTTTCGAACTAACCAGATCCATATCAAGTCTTGCAGGAATGGCCTTATCTGTGCTGAAATTATAAAGCTGAAATCTTTTTATCTGGATCTCAGTACCTGCAGTAAAATCAATATTATTTCCTGTAATTTTACTTTTAAGCTTGCCTTTATTTATTGATCCTGCTATTATAAGATGAGCTGACAGGCTATTGTAATAGGCATCGATATCAGTAATATCAATTCTTTTCAGGTCAATTAGTGTTTCAACTCCGTCGGCAGAGCTGTTTTTTAAGTATATATTGTAATTTACATGGCCTGTTGTATCTGTAAAAAAATTCGCTTTCCCTAATCGGACACCAATCCTGTCAATTGTATAGATCCCTTTAATTATGTCAGTTATTTTGAATTCAACTGAAACAAAACGGGCTGCCAGCAGAGTATCAGTATTAATACCCCTGAATGCACGTGAATTGAAGTCTGGCGAGGAATGAACCAGGACATCTTTAAGCTCTAACGAGGCTCTTGGAAATTTCCTCAGAAACGATAGTTTGTATGAACCAACATCGAGCCTGGTTGACAGGTTTTTATTCAATGATCGGAGAATAATAAATCCGACCTTATCTCTAAGCAGAAATGAGGCTGACAGAAGAATAATTGAAACTATCAGGATCAGTATTGCAAACAGTTTCCCTATTTTCAGGAATAATTTCATTTATATAAAAGATATATCAGTCGGCAGATTGAATATCCGGGGAGCAAAGTTAATTCATTTGGCTTAAAGAATTCTTTTATTTAAGAAGGAAAGATAAATCGTCTGACGCACCTAGCTCAAGCGGAATTGGAGGTTACTTATGGTTCTCAGGTATATTTATTACTGTAATAGTATTAAAAGTATTATTTAAGATATTGATTAGCAGAATTTTTCCGCTTAGAACCTCCCCGGTACCGGTTATTACTTTAATTACTTCGTTAGCCATATATGTCCCTATAATTCCAGGGAGAACACCAAATAATCCAACCCCGGCAGGTAATGGATTCTTAAAAACCTTATTCTTTGTCTCAGGATTATAACATCTGTAAGTAGCACCGCCTTTATAATTAAAAACAGAAATCAGACCTTCATATTTATATATAGCTCCATGAACCATTGGTTTACCAAGAATTACACAGGCGTCGTTAATAGTATATCTGGCATTCAGATTATCTGTTGCATCAACTATAACATCATATTTTTGCAGGATATTTAAAGAATTTGAAGTATCGAGCCGGAGATTGAAGATATCCAAATCAATAAATGAGTTTAAATGTTCAAGACGGTTTTTTGCTATTATAGATTTTAGTTTTCCTACATCAGCTGATCCGTAAAGTACCTGTCTCTGAAGATTGCTCTCATCTACCATGTCGAATTCAGCGACGCCTATTTTCCCGACTCCTGCCGCTGTCAGATACTGAAGAACAGGACAACCTAATCCGCCGGCACCAATAACAAGCACCTTTGCCTGTTTCAGTTTTTCCTGCCCAACTATCCCTATCTCAGGAATCATAATCTGTTTGGAGTACCTTCTTATTTCCCTGGGAGATAAAATGCTGTCGACTGTCATTAGTACGAATCTGTATAGTACAAATATAATCCAGATGTGCACACAAAACAATAATAAGTAAAGACGCCCAATCTGGGCGTCTCCACAGTTTTTCAGAAATGAAATAAAATCAGTCGTTAAAGGTCAGCGCAAAACCTATTTCAAACGGATGAAGCTCATACCCTCCGGGACTTTTACCGGGTTTAAAGAGCGGTGTGGCATAATATGTGCCATAGATCTGGAAATTCTGGTATCCTATTCGGGCAGTGGGACCGTATCTTAACAAGCTCAGACTGAAATCACCAAAAGATTTTATCTTGTTACCATCTTCGAAAACCATTTTAGAATGTGATCCCAGTTTGATTGCTCCTATCACACCAGCACCAATATTAAGATGATGATTATTAGCCGGGACATGAAACTCAAGCATCAGAGGTACTGTCAGATATATGGTTGTTAATTTAGATTTTTCCAGAGCTGCAAGAGGATTTAGTTCTTCAATAACACCATTGTCCCCTTTCCTGATATTGTTATTGTTATCAAAACGATAATTATTCCAGTTTATACCAAGTCCGGTTACCATGCCAATATAGTGTGTAAAACCAAAGCTCTGTTGGGCAAAATTCAGATTAAAACTGCTCGATTTACTTGAATGAAGGGTCATATAATAGATATCAGAAGGCATTACTGTATTCATTTCTTCTGTAACATAATTATTAAATCCGAATTCAATTCCAGCCCAATGACCTCTGAATCTGTTGTTTGTCCGGGTATGTTCATTTTCATTATCGTCATTATCCCAATTATTCTTACCGGAATGTTTTTTAAAATAGAATTCTGAACCTTCCAAAGATTCGAGCGATTCAAGGACAGAGAGTCCTCTGTTTCCGGATTTTAAGTCAAGCGTTGAATCTCTTTCTTCAATCTTATTCGAGATTATACCTTTTGATTCATTAAAAACAACTGTAGTCACCTGTTTTTTGAAGTACTTGTTTTCGGCTGAGATTTTCAAGCTGAACCCGGTTATCATAACTACTGTCAGCAAAATGATCATTACATTTCTTTTCATAATAGTAATTTTAAAAATAGACCTGTGTTTCAGAGATGAGACGTAGATGCGATAAAAAAAGTTACGGAAGAGGTTCAGATTTCTTTACAGGAGCGTTGAATTTGATGATCTTTGAACTGAAATAGACCGACTTAAGCTCTCCGTTAGCATCTCTTTTTTCATCCAGCACCATTTCGCAGTCAAGTAATTTATTGAGTCCTGATACACCGGCTTCAGCAAGCTCATATCCTTTCAAGGGGCTGTCTTTTGCTGATTTTTCTTTGAGTATTTTTTCTCTGAAGGTTTTTGCAATGAACTTGTTTAGTTTGGATCTGCCGTCATCATACTGCGCAACAGGGGTTGAGGTCTTTAAAGCGATCAAAGTACCGGGAATAGGTTTGCCTTTTAAATCGATAAGGGGTGAAACAGAGATTTTATTAATCAATGTCGGAGGAGGTTCAGAAGGCGAGAACAGCGAATCATTTTCTGCATGAGGAGTTAGGCTGACTTCTGATATTACTGATGAGGTTTTCGCCGATCGGGCAGTTAGATTTTTACTTTCAATTTGAGAGTGTAAGACTTTACTTTCTGTTTTTATTTTGTCAGGGACAATGACAGGAGGTTTCTGAATAACACTGTCTGTTACGATTGACTGTGCCGTTTTTTCAAATCTGACTTGCAGTGTTTTTGGTTTTGAAATATAGTTAATTACAACAAGTGTAATAATTGCGGCCGCCGATAATCCAATTACTGTCAGTCTGATAACATTCTGAAAAACTGTTCTTCTGAAGAGCCGGTTCCTGTGTTTGTACAACAAAGGGACTGGCGATAAACTCATTTTCTGAATTAATTCAAATATTGTTTTCCTTTCAGTATCATTTTGAATGCTCTCTTTCAATTCTGCCTGCTGGTCAGCAGAAATATCATTTTCAAGATATGCGACAGAGAGGTATTCGAACTGGGTTTCTGAAAGATCTGAAGGAGATTTCTGAAGCCGGCTTTTATGAGGGAATGACTTTTCGGAAGGATTAAGACGGAATGTCGTCAGTTCTTCAAATTCTTCTTTTAAATCATGGTTATCCCTCAGAAAAAGCTGAAGCTGTTCAATCTGGATGTCACTCAGATTCCCATCGAGCCAATCGATAAGCCATATTTCATAATTTGATCTGTCGATTTGCATGACTATAGAACTGATTCGATTTTACCGATATAATTCTTAAGGGCAACACGTCCCCTGTATATGTTAATTTTAACCTGAGCCTCAGTCAAGCCTGTTATATCTCCGATCTCCTTATAACTATAACCTTCATAATCGCGCAGCATAACAGAGGTTTTTTGTTGCTCAGGAAGATTATCCAGAGCTTTATGCAGAATTTCATTCAGGTCGCTGTACTGAGATTCATGAATCATCTCCTTCTCATGTTCCAACTCCAGTTTTGTCGTCTTTCTGCCCTTCCTGATAACATCAATCATAATATGATATGCAGTTGAAAAAAGCCATGATTTAACAACAGGATATTCAAGATCTGAAACATGCTTCCAGAGCCTTTCATAACTATCCTGGACAATATCATTTGCCTGTTCTTCATCCTTAAGATTGCCCCGGATGAAACGGTATACAGAATCGGCAAATTCTTCAACTGATCTGTTATATTCCTTAACTGTCATAAAGTAAATTACAGTGCAAAGACGGATGAAATTTAAAAAAGTTACATTATTTTAAATAGATCAGGTCATTTTATTTAAGACTCACTACGCACAACATCCGGCTCGTTATTGAAATACACTGTAATTCCCTTTATTCTTCCTTGTGTCGTGCATCGTGAGTCCTGCGTCTTTTTATAACAGGACTAAACAAATTCAAAGCCGTGTTGTTATTTAGAATGATTATAAACAAAATAGATAACATTGTATGCAAATTCAGTCCAGGAACTTTTTTTACAACAATAATACAGAACGCACAATCAAATCAAAACAGGTATGATTACAATTACAATAGTAGTTTTGGCTGTTATAATGAAAAGGCTGATAACTTATATTTTATCTCTTAACAAATAGTTGAAACTGTAGACATGCCCAATTTGGGCGTTTCTACAACAATATGTTTATTAAAATAATTCTGAGATTATTTAGCCTTGTAAACCCTTACCCAGTCAATTTCCATCGCTGTAATTCCGTTAACCGGTTTATCCAGTCCACCTGCCAGAAGGACATACATCGGTTCCTGTGGTATATCCGAAGTCTGTGAAAATACCTCGGTTCCATTTATTTTCCAGATAAGTTTATCGGATGTCCACTCAAGAGTATAAATAAAATAATCATTGGAATAACGCGAACCGATATTGGTTTTAGAGATACTTCCCTTAGCCGGAAAATAATCAAACCAGACTTTCCCACCTGATGTCCGGCAAATATCGAGATGGGGTGTTATTTTATCCGCAAGCATCCAGAAAGCGCTTTTTGCATCAGGATTTCCGAGCTTGATTTTAGCAGAGAATATTCCATATTTTTGTCTGAAACTGGTACCGGAATTAATAAGTCCAGAGGTATAACTGAACTCTTTCATTTCAAAACCATGGGCAGCTGACCAGACTTTACCCTGTATTTTCTGTGGTTTTGTAGTGATTCTGAGAATGCTGTTCCTGACTTCAAAGTTTTCTTTTTCAGTATATGCCTGAAGATCCGATTCAACCGAATATCTGTCTTTTAATAACTTTTCGCCCCAGTAATAGTTGGTCAGCCATTTTTTAGTATCAAGTTTTTCACCTTCAAACTCATCACTGAATGTCAGTTCCCGGCTCTTCAGGACATCGAATTTGTCGGAATCCTTAACTTTGAAATACCAGATTATATCAGCGTTCTTCTTCAGTTTATCGTATTCCTGAACCTCTTTGAACATTTCAGTTTTCTCAAATCTTTTTTTATCGAGAAGATACTCTTTCTGCTGTTTGAATTCCGGCGTAGCAACATAGTCTTTAAGTTCATGATACCTTTTTAGTCTCGCTGAATTATCGGTATTCAGAAAATTTGCATACTCTTTTGAGGATTTAAACTTGTAAAACTCTTTTATTTCGAGACTTCCCTTGATCCTTTTATATTCGAGAAGCTTTTTATATTCTTCAGAATCTTTAAAGGTTATCGGTTTCATGTTTTTCTTTGCCAGAAATACAGAGGACTTTACAAAGGCAGCAAGCTCCTCGTATCTTAGTATGGTTTTTGTTTTTTTAATCTCCTCTTTCTGTGATGATTTCAAAAATGCCCTTACTTCGTGATCTTTTTTCAGAGATTTAAATTCATCAAGTTTTCTGTATTCATCAGTATCCTTGAAAGTATAAGGTTTCATCTTCTGTTTTTCTCTGAATCCCGGAGATTCAATAAATTTTTCAAGTGCCTCGAACTCAGTAATTTTACTTGAGCCATCCATCTCTTTAAATCTCTTCAGGGAACTCCCGGAAATGGTTTTGAAATACAGAACTATATCCTTTGCTTTATGAAGGGAAATGAACTCTTTCTCTTTAGAATATTCTTCAGAATTTTTATACTGAAGGGATTTAATTTCTTTGCATTTCCGGACAAAATCGGAAGAATTTACCAGTCCGTCCAGCTTATTGTATTTTGCCAACACCTCAGATTCCGAGAAAGCGTGAAGCTTTTCAAATTCAGTGATCAAAGCTTTTTCAGCCTGCTCGATTTTAGAAGTCGATGGGATCATTCCCAGTAAAAGCTTGAGACTTGCCATTGTAAAATTGGTTTAGGTACAACTGATAAAGATAAAAATCTTTCCAGAATAATTGATCAGGATTGTTCAAATAATTGCTTTTAAGGAATTCCGGAGGGTTGAAATTGAAATGAGGATTTCTCTGTCTGAAGTCATTTCCCGGATTTTTTATACTTTTGCCACATCACTTAAAACCAAAAAATGGCTCTGGTACACGAATTTGAGAATAGCGGGAACTGGCTTTTTAAAAGAAGAAGCTGGCTGCCGGTATTTATAATTGTTGCGGGTATTATAATGATGTACCTGGGCAACCGGCAGGTGTTGCTATTCGATATGCGGGACGAATTTATATTTCTTGGGGTGAGTCTGTTCGGGCAACTGATCAGAATTCTGACCGTTGGTTTTACACCGAAAAACACTTCCGGGAGAAATACCATTAACGGGCAGATTGCAGATGAACTGAATGTAACGGGGATCTATTCTCTTTTACGTCACCCGCTTTACCTGGGTAATTTTTTTATGTGGCTCGGACCGGTACTTTTCATCAGGTCAGTAGTAGCTACAATTGTTTTTATTCTTATATACTGGCTGTATTATGAGCGAATTATGTTTGCTGAAGAACAATTCCTGAGAAGAAAGTTCGGGGAGATATATGACAAATGGTCTGAAAAGGTAAGTTCTTTTGTTCCGTGGTCATTTCATTTTGTTCCTCCCGGTCTTCCGTTTTCAATAAAAAATGTTCTTAAAAGGGAATACAATAGTTTCGTAAATATTTTTGTCATCTTTACCCTTCTTGATCTTATCAGAAACTATTTTCTTTCTGAACGGATCTACCTGACTGCGATGTGGATCTATATGTTCGCTGGTGCCGGCGTTGTATGGCTGGTGGTAAGAACAATTGAAAAAAAGACACATTGGCTCGATGTGGAAGGGAGATAAGCCCCTCACCTTCTCGACCCAGTAAATATCATTATATAATACAGTAATGTTCCCAGCGATGCAAGCGCGGCTATTACGTATGTATAAGCAGCCCACTTGAGTGCATCCTTTGCTTTATCCTGATTCTGGTATGAAGTTATACCGGCATTTGAAAGCCAGACCAGAGCCCTGCGGCTTGCATCTATTTCAACGGGGAGCGTTATAAAGCTGAAAAGCGTTGTCAAAGCGAAAAGAACTATACCAGCAAGTAATAAAGCCGGGAAAGTTCGTACCATTAAAATTCCTGCAAGCAATATCCATTGCACCCATTTTGAAGCAAAACTGACGACCGGAACCAGATTTGATCTGAATCCAAGCCAGGCATATGCTTTTGCATGCTGGACTGCGTGTCCGGTTTCATGTGCAGCAACAGCGGCTGAGGAAATACTCCGGCCCTCATATACCTCCCTGCTTAAATTGATTGTCTTATCAGCAGGATTGTAATGGTCTGTCAACTGACCCTCAATACTTTCAATTTTTACCCCCGCGATACCATTATCACGGAGCATTTTTTCCGCTACATCCCTTCCCGACATCCCATTATCAAGAGGGATCTTTGAATATTTATTAAATTTCGATTTTAATGTCATGCTTACGATCCAGCTGAGGATCATAAATCCTATAAAAATTATCCAGATATTCATAACTGCACTTTCCTCCTAAATTTAAATTGTAAAAATAGCTGCAAAACTTTTGCCAAACTCATTTTGTCATTAATAATTCGACATTTTGGCAGGCTGCAGCAGCTCAGAGCTCAGCGCACAGAGCACAGGGCAAGAAAGGACAAAGGACAATATTTAATATAACTGCAGACATTATAAGCACTTTTATTTGACATTATTCTCAACCTTAACCTCAACCT
>Ga0302206_1000087_pt1 | contig 38794 bp, 26 predicted proteins | sample II_Fen_E2_1_FD_194581 | JGI IMG/M metagenome (GOLD analysis project Ga0302206, IMG submission 194581) | Peat permafrost microbial communities from Stordalen Mire near Abisko, Sweden - II_Fen_E2_1 | ecosystem: Environmental > Terrestrial > Soil > Wetlands > Permafrost | place: Sweden: Abisko...
ACTTTGCTTTGTTTGCGGTTCAATATCAATATTCGAATAGGTTCGTATCGATTTACGAGTCCTGATTACTTTTTCTATGTCTTGTATCATCTTCTAATATTGCTGTTCGAGCTTTCAAATCTTATTCCTTATTTGTCGCTCTTACTCCTTGCCTCTTATTCCTTACCTCTTACCTCTTTTTCTCCAGCGTCTTCCTTACTGCCTCCAGCAAAGGTTCGGTCGAGATATCCGCACCCACGTTATTATTCATCCATATTTGGGGAATTATACGGCCCTGGGAGTACATCCTCTGTATTTCATCAGCCATGGAATTTCCTTTCATTTTTCCTTCCACCTGAAAACTGATCAAATATCCGATCGGATAATTAGATAAATAGAGGGGTGAATCTATCATATGCGAATAAATCGCCAGGATAGGTTCATCTTTTCCTCCCAACACTCCGGCATAGTAAGTATTCCATATTTCTTTCGCTTTGGCAATAACTGCTTCCTTTAGTTCCTGAGGAGTTGCATCCGGATGGGCATACATCCATTCCCAGGTTGCAATGTCAAGCAAAGATACACCCATGATTTCGTAGCACGACCAGAAATCATCAAGTGCCAGATTGTTCTCAGCATCGGCCTTGGTATTTTTAAAACCAAGCAATTCAAGGTCCCGTTTCTGGAACATAAAAGCAACTGCTTCTGTAAATGCGGTATTCGGAACCCCGCTCAGCATCCAGTAATCCACATCATTCATGGTAATGGTTTCTTCCGTGTTATGACCGAATTCATGTACCGCAATATTATACCCCTTGTAATCCATTCCCGTCGGGGCAATGCGTGTTCGCAGGTGCGAATAATCATTGTGCATCATGGCACCCGTTGCATGTCCGGAGCCACGTGCCGGATCAACTTTTACCAACGATGCAATTTCAGTGGCTTTTTTTGCCGACCAACCCAGTTTTTTTAGTATTTCAGGAAGGTCGGTTTCAAATGCTGTTGAGTTGGGGTATTTTTTTGAAGTTAATTTGCTTAACTCCTCTTCCGGCATATCAGGTTTTGACTTAAAGCCGTTGTACCAGATATCGTAGGGACGAAGAGACCGACCAAGATTCTTTCTGATTACCCCGGCTACTTTTTTCACCTCGGGCGAAGTAAGTAATTTTATGAACAATGTTTCTATATCCTGCTGAAGAATCTCCATGTTTCCGTTGAAATTTCGAATCAATGCATCAGACAATTGCGGTGTATAAGCATCCAGTTCTTTATTCGCTCTGAAAGAGGCAAGTAGCATTTCATACCGTTTGTTATTCTCAGGTTTCGCTGTCAGCAGATTTCCATCCGAATATAATTCATTGGACTCAGGATTCCAGGTGTACTTATCATTACTAATCGCATCGGCAGGAATCGACTGGTCGATTATCCGTTTCATCACCGTGTAAATCATTTCCTGTTTTTCAACACCTCGTTTCTTATCCGAATAATCCGATTTAAGCTCATCCCGCAACCCCCAATGACTGATCAATTTCATATCAACAGGAAAAAGTTTCTCTTGTTTGTTGTTTTGCAGGTTGCCCATGCATATGTTATACCCTGAGATATATGCATCAGCCGAAGCGAGTACCTGCGACAGGTTTTGCAGCACACCCGATGGAATACGTGTAGTAAACCGGTCACCCATACGTGCGTAGGCCCATTGTTTGCGTGTCCACTGTTTGCCTAGTTTCGTTTTTTCTTCCAGGGAATAGTACGGGAAATTGAGTGCCGTCCTGAACGCTATTTTATTTGCAAAAAGGTCTTCATCCAAATGCGAACTTATATCATACCCGCCGAAGAGCTCATCGACAGGTGTAATTTCAGGGCCCGACAACTGAACCGGTTCTTTGAGTTGCAAATCAATCTTGTGAAAATAACCGCTTATGATTTCAAGATTCCGCTGAAGTTTCTCAAAAAGTGTATCCAGTTGCATTTGATCCTCTATAAAACCCGTTTTACAAAAAGCACTGAAATCTTCGGGAGTACCATCTTCCTTACGCCATAATCCGGCCACCTGAGCTACCCCACGTTCAACACGAAAGCGCGATGATTCCCCGACTTCACCGATAATAGTTCCGGCTACATTTTTAGCCAGGGTTGCATCTATATACACATTCTTTTTCATAATTCCGGGAGTTGTTGAATTGGGTTTAACGGCAAAAAGTAATGACTGGAAACTGAACAGTATCAACACCGTAATCAGGTTGGTTTTCATAAATTGTTTTAGTTTTTTTATTGAAACACGATGAATATCAAATTCAGACAATACATATTGCTAGAGGCAGAGAGACCCGGAAGTCGTTGGATTTAAATCAATCACTTCCTGATCTTCTCCGTTACCCGTAAAGGATGCATATATTCTTCTAATATTTCGATCAATAGACCCGCTATCTTACCATATTATCTCAGGTTTTATTTATCGGATGGTGACGGTTTTGAATTGGTTATCATGTTAATCAGATCACCCGGATTCGTTGAATTTTTCATTGCGTCACGCATCTTCTGCTTTTGTTCGGGAGTCAGCACGTCCATCGTTTTCATCAACGTGTTGGTCACCAACTCTAATATTTGAGAAACGATACCTACTGCTTCCTCGTTGTATTGCTTTCCAAGAGCCAGGTCGGGCTTATCCGCGAGTAAATTCATATTGACCTTTTGCAATATCCCCATCAACTTGGGAATAGCGGGAGCAAGCTTTTTGGTAATGGAATCCTTCATCTGGGTCATTTGCTCGATTTGTTCTTTGCTCAACATACCTGCCATTGGATTTTGCCCTTCCTTTTTAGGAGCCGGCACGTTCCAGGCTAAAACTTTGTCTTTTATCTTTAACTTTTTCAGGGATGTAAATTTACGATTGTCGATTTCCTTTCCTTCGGGGGTCTTTTCTACGTGCTCCCATCCACCAAGGGTATACTTGTATTCATAATCCTTATTGGCAAAGCAAGGCACTTCCAGTTTGTAATGAAGACTATCTTCCCGGGCCATTCTGTAGTTTTCATCCTTGGGATTCCAACCATTAAAACTACCTGCCATGTATACAGCAGAGTCCTGTGATATCCCCTGACCGGGTAGTTCCACCAGAAAACGGACAACCGTAGCCTGGGCACTTACAGCATTGTGGACAAACATACCGGTCACAACGCAACACAAAAATACAAAGAGCTTTTTCATGTGGTTATTTTTAAAATGTTTATATTAAAGACATATCCTGCAAGGTAATGTATAAGACTTTAATTTAAAAGCAAAGCAATAACCTTAAAAAAAAAGAATCATCAATATGATCTTTTGATATAACCTGTTTTTAAGTTTTTAGTTTAAAATGCCTGAAAATATTTAAACAGTGCATTTCAAGCTAATCCGAATATAGATTAGTTCATTTTTTTTAAAAACTTGAATGTGCAAAATTAATCATTTAATAGTATTTGACAATTGTCTTTTTGTTTTTCAACAGACAAGGGCCATCAGAAATAAAAAAAGGCAGGATGATGAGTCCCGCCTTCTATAAAAAGTAAGAGGGTGCCTGTTATGACACCCTCTTTGAAATGATATATTTTTGTCTTCTGATACTGATTTACCACCATGAGTTTGATCTGGATATGTTTTAAAAAGCTGGGTTTTACCTTGCTTGTTGCTGCTGTATCTTTCCGCTTCGTGATTAATTTTCCAACCTGTTTAACCAGTTTGTTCAATTGATCCCGCACCGGATAGAGAAAAGCAACCATATTTGTCTTTGATTCGTTTTTCACTTTACTAAAACAGGCTTATTGTAAGCATTTTTTTTCAAAAATACGTGTTGACAATCTCTGTTTTGTTGCAGGTTTATGTTTCAAATGATTGCTCATTTAATCTAAAACCCGATTTGTAAAGTAAGTATTTCAACCCATCATCCTGTAACGGAATTAAAGTCTTTTCACTACGCTTCAAAAAACTCAAATCTTCGGTCAATAGAAATTGAAATTCTGTATATACATAATTTCATTGTGAGCCAATGAAATTACTTTTGGATGAATAACCGGACATAATCTTTTCGAATTTCAAGGCAACCCACTATTTGCATAGCTTCGTATTCTGATAATGACTGTAGCTTTGCAGTTACGTCATTAAGGAGAAGTCTCCTGAAAATCTATTCATCTGAAATATAGACGGATTTGCATTCATGAATGGAAACCATTCGCAATTACAACCCGACAATTTTCCCGTTTCACTCGATTAAACTTTACTCCCTTTTTATGAGGATATCCGTTCGTCATGTTTGGCGGTATCTAATCGTTAGATTCCAGATTGGCTGATTTTGTCAGCTTCATCGTTATTCTGAAACCTTAATATTACTATTAAGATTATGGACACACAGTTTTTTTACTCTTGACTGTTTTACTCTGTTGGCAGTAATACCAAAAAATAAAATTCGTTCAATTATAAACTCATTTACTGATTAAACACTATACTTCCGCGACTTTTAATTTTTTTGTACTGCATCGCCTGGGATTATTAGTCATACGTTCGAAACATTGCTGTCTTTACTTCTGTGACCGGAACTAAATAGAAGTAACGGATTACTTTTAATTAAAATTCCATCCCGGTTACCCGGCTTTCCTACCTGATTAAGGCAGGGTTACGTTTTATTCAAACGCACCATAATTATATTTATTGAGTCTCGCCCGGCGGGAGATCTGTTTTTGCCAGAGACCGTAAAACCAGTAGCATTGCTATGCATCACATTGCAAACTTACGTCAACAATTCAGGAGATAACTTTTACTATTAGTCAGTTCGTTCTTTACATAAAACAGACGTACCCTCACAAGCTGGGTTCGGTATTTAACTATTGACTTTTTTTGATGGTTCAGTATTTCAAAGAACGCTTAACGTATCATTCCTTTTTTTGAGTTTGAACTCACGTCAAATATAGTATAGTAAACCTGCGTTTTGCAACTATTTTACTCTGTTTTTACAAACAACTTTTCAACAGAGTTATGAACAATACAATTGATTGATTATCAATAATCAGCAAGTTGAAATGTTGATAACTATTTTGTCAGTTTGTGCAAGTCCTCTTTGATTCACCTAAAATTAGTTTCGATTTCTACTTTACTAAATTAAAACAATATAAAAACATAAAACCACAACTCCGGCAAGTCGGAATTGTGGTTCGGTTTTTATTTTGGTAAAGTAGAAATATTTAAAAGACGATTCGAATTAAGTCCTACCGGCACATTTCAACTTACATATTGGATACCGACAGATAAATGTAACAATTATAGCTTAGTTCTTTTTGCGGAGATTCACATTCATTTTTATTCAATATTTGATCTTTTGAAGCATTTTATCTAATCACTTTGTGTGTTTTCGGTTCAGATCCATAATGGTCCATTTAACTTATCACCTTTTTTTCTTATATTTTTCCTTTCTCAAATTGTTCGATCATCTCTCCTGCAATGCTGATGGTTGGTGGATGGTTCGGAAGGTTTCCCCTCGTATACCAGGCGGCATCGGTTATTTCCACGCAATCGGGCCGTACAGGCTGTGTATCATCGGCTTCTGCAAAGAAACCTATCATCATGGATCCCGAAAACGGCCAAGGCTGGCTTTTATAATACCGGACATTCCATACATCCAGACCTACTTCTTCCTTCACTTCCCGCTTTACGGTTTCTTCGAGTGACTCCCCGATTTCTACATACCCAGCTACCAGTGAATACCAGTTTTGCTGGAAATTGGAGTTGTGTGCCAGAAGGATCTTATCGTTACAGGTGATAGCCACAATGATTGCCGGTGGTATTTCCGGGAAAATGAGGGTATGGCAGGCAGGGCAAAGGATAGCCCTTTCATCCGGTTTTACTTCAGTTTCAGACCCACACTTCCCGCAAAATTTGTGTCGTAAGTACCAGTTGCGGAGTTGAAACCCTACAATCCCGGCCCAGGCTATCTCCGGCGGGTTTAATGTCCGAAAAAAACTGATTTCTTTATAACTAAACGGCTCATTCAGAATCAACGGATCTTCCCATATCAGGAAACAACGCACCTCATTCAGTGAAAATAAAAAAACACTTTCTGTAGTATTTGCAATTTCAGTAATTTCTTTTTTTCTGGGAAATTCGAATCCGTCCCCGTTTATTTTCACTAACAAGGAATTGTCCTTGTAATGAAAGATATAATCTTCTTCAGCAATACCGGTAGAAACGACAAACTGATTATTGAACCGGTGAGGTAATATTTCATGAAGCATACTGGAAATAAAATTAAATTGTATTTGTTATCAAAGGATCTTTCATTCTAATCATTTAGACAATAGAATTGCTTTCTTTAATCCTAGAATATGATTTTTTAAATGTTTTTAATTTCAATGTTTTTAATTTCAATGGAATAAATTCCATTGCTACAACATCGGTCGATCCTACGGATCTTTCTGAAATCACAAAACCAATGCCGTAGGCATGACCGATTTTATAACCCGTGGTTTTAACCTCGGGTAAGTAGGTATGTCCGATAATACAAACCATGTTAAACACCAGAAGAGCACACATGACTTGGTTTGTGGTTGGTTTGTTTGTTTTATTCCATTACAATTAAACTTAATTTTCATTCCATTGCAGTGACGAAAGGTTTGATTTGCTTGTTTAATCCTATTAATCAAATACAGAATTACAAATCGGTTTCAACTTTAAATACTTTATTCAGAATCATTTTCTCATGTTTTTAAAAAAGCGAAGTTGTGAACCTGTTTTTAAAAAAAGAATAAATCGTTTTATCAAGCGTATGTGAATAACAATACATTTCTGAATGTAATAAACAGATGAACTGTGCAAAATAGATTCGTAAGCAATAATAATATTTTCTTATTTTAGTTTTTTCATGGTCGGGTTATTTGTCAACACGTTGAGTTGTTGTATGGCTATCTTATTAAGTTGTAATAATCGGTTACTTTGAGGGATTTTCTGATCAATAAGCACTGCATTTAAACTTTCAAGATTCGTGAGAACAACCAATTGTTCAATGGAGGGCATAGTCCCTTATGTTTCCTTCCCGTTCGGGATGCTCATATCTCCATTTAGCTGCTGTTTTTCCAAACAATGCCATGTTTAACATATCTGCCTCGTTGGCAAATATAAATGATGCTTCTTGTCTCGATAATTCATTGGGGATCAGGATTTCTTTTATTGCATCGGTGTGTATATGATAGTTGATTTTAGCCAGGGTACGTTGCAAATTCCAATTTAGTTTTAATCGGTTGTTTTCGTCTTCTTTTAGGCGTTGAAACTCTTTGACCAGATAAATTTTAAATTCTGGGCTAATCCACATTCCGAATTCGAATGCAATATCCGGATGAGCATATGTTCCACCATATCTGCCGGCAGTAGCTTTTAGCCCTACAGCATTTGTTTTTTCCACCCATTCTTTTACACTAATTTTATAGTTATTCAATCCTGCCTGACTTTTAATTATGGCGAATTCGCCATAATTAAAAACAGGATTATAAACAGTTTCCCATATTCCTAAAAACTCAACCGTATTCCGGTTTCGTAACCAATCGGAAATGAAGAAATCACCGTCCTTTGCTTTAAGCATGTCTGTGATAGAAATGTAGTCTTTCCCATCAACATTAATAATCGTGATTTCTTTGTCTTTAACTACTATTTTCTTAGTTTTCATAAAACGATTTGTCAGATCTGATTTGTGAGGATTAAAACCATGTCAAAAAACAATGAAGAAATATATTTGATTGATTGCATGACTATAAAAATATTAGTTGCTAAAGATTTCAACCCTCAAAGATATGAATTGTCTTTTAATTAACATAAATCTAATTGGTGTTTTTTAATCTTTAGAATATTTTACAAGGTTATTTAATCGCCAATTATTGTGTGTTCCAATGTTTTTAATTTCAATGGAATAAATTCCATTGCTACAACATCGGTCGATCCTACGGATCTTACGGAATCACAAAGCCAATGCCGTAGGCATGACCGATAGTACATCCCGTGGTTTTAACCCCGTGTAAGCATGCATGTCCGATCATGTAAACCATATTTTAAACCCTTGCCTTCTAAAATAGTTTTGCAGGTTAGGATTCCACTTTAAATGAAACCCTCCCTGTATCCGGTTTTAATGATTGTCAACAGGAGTTCGTCTGTTATTCTTTAATCGTCCAGGAAATACAATTTAAGGCACCCCCCCGGCTGATAATGGAATTCATGTCTATTTTCCGGATCCGGTCATTATAACCCGGGAAATATTTCTTTATCTCTTTTTCCAGGGCTGCGTCATCCTTATCGATACCCAGCGATGGTAACAAGATGAAATCCTGCGTTTGCAGATAATTCAAATAGGCAAATTTGGCGTTTATCTTCTCGTTATAATCGATATTCAAAAATTCATACTTCAAATGATTCTCTTTTAATGAATCCAACAGTGAATCTACAAATCCATCCTCGAAAAGGTCTTTGCGGGTGTTGTAATAGCCCTGTAACAAAACAGTCTCATTATCAATAAACCGGACCATCCCATCGGCATGACCGTATCTTTCGCCCCGGTCCCAGGGAATTAATACAATCTTGTCGACTTCAAACAGATCCTTCAGTTTGCTCAATAATTGCGCTTTATTATATTTATCTTTGTTTTCAAGAATTATTTTATCGGTCATAATCACACAATTATCCGATTTGACCACATTTCCACCATCCAGAACGATATCCGATTTGACTGTATACAAGTTAAGATCGAGACAAATGCTGTCGGGGTCCGATTTTATATTTTCAAACTTCAACAGATAATCCGGATAAAAGGTATACTGGATAAATTTATGCTCATTCACCTGAACAGGCATATAATCCCTGGCCCAGATATCTTTGGTTACAGGCAAAAAACGGGGCTTAGAACCTAATTGCTCGATCGTGCTGAAAATCTGATTTGCAATTTCCGGTGATTGCTCGACCAGCTTTTCCGAAAAATAAATCGTATTTGTTTCTTTATCTGTAATCATATTGTATGTGTCCTTCCCTGAATTTTAAAAGTTTATAATCAAAAGAATTCTTTATTTTTCGTATAGTTACACTCGTATTTTAATGCAACGGTACACCCTATATAACGATTTGAAGCGTATTTGGTTGGAATTTAATTTTTATAAATAATCCAACAGCACCGAATTCTACCTGACAAATAGTGTCCATTGTTCACCTACGTAACGGACAAACTTGTACTTAAGCATTCTATGGTATTAATTTAATCAGCACAAAACTACAAAATTCATTTAATTTTTTTTATGATTTTACAAAATATATTTAGAAATAGTTTCCCCCGAACTCAATTTAATCCCACTTTTATCCCTTGAAATCAACAGGATTTAAATTCCCGGGTAAAAAAAAACAAAAATTATTATCCGCTAAAACTCCTGATCAAAAAGACTCAATAACGAAATTAAAACCAACATTTTAATATTCAGACTTCTACTCCTTTCAGATTCTATTAAGTAAGAGTATTGCTTATAAACCATTTCGCTATTGTTCTACAATTGGTTTTGGATTGGTTTTGGATTGGTTTTGGTAACCAGATTATATTCACTTATTTCCAAAATATATGCCATATACCTATATAGATATATGGCATATGTATGGTTAATAAATGATTGTTAAGTGATTGATATATCGGAATAGCCTCGGATCCAAAACCAATCCAAAACCAATCCAAAACCATTCTGTGTCTGATATGTATCCGGAATGCAAATATAAAAAGAAAATGGGATTATCCGTTATTTGACTAAATTAAATCCGGTAAATCAACATAAAAATTGAATGATTATTTTTTATTGTAACAGGAGTTTTTAATGGTGCTCATATTAAATAATCTGTTTCGTTTAATGTTACATATCATACCGTAAAAATTAGAAATTAGTTGGGATTGTAAATTACAAAATACTTGATCGTCGATGTGGGTATGTATCGGTAGAAAGTAAAAAAAATGGAATATCCCACAGGTTGGAATTTAAAAGTCGACTTCCAACTTTTGGTGTGTTGCACAATGATTAATAAAAGAAACGGGAGTTTGATAAAAATACAACCGGGGGAGCGACTAAAAACTCAAAAAAAACAAGGATTATCCCACATAATGGAACAATCCTTATTTTTGTTTATTATTTATTTTTCTATTCTACTTTAAGCAACTGTCCGGTTTGAGCGTCGATAAACACTTTGGTGGCGGGTTGTTTGAACAGGCTTTCGGAAAGTGGCATGACAATCCCGAACTGTGGGATCAGGAATTGTTCGGCAACCACGGTATTCACGCCATCACCAATGGTGACCTGGGTGGAAGAAGGCAATAAGGTAAAAAGACCAGTCCTTTCATTCGATGATCTTGATTCTTTCCCACTCTTTTTGACATCCGTAGGTTTGACACTGATGTAGTAAGGTGTGCCGCTTAAATCGTCGGAAGCAACAATTCCTTTGAGAGCTGACAACCGGAACAACACATCATTTGCCACTGCAGCAGCCGGAGTCATATAAATAGTCTGAACCTGTACTTCGCGTGTGATTTTACCAATAAAAAGTTCAGTCAACTGGCTTTCCATGGCATTCATTCCATCGAGCATCGATTTAAACGAATCACCGTCGGCCGGGAGTTTATCCTGATCGGCAGTGAGTAGGCTCAGGCGGCTTTCGCGTATTCGGTAAATTTGTTTGGCAGCACCTTCTGCCATTTTAGCTTCCGATCCTGCCATCATATATTCTTCGCCAAGAGGCAACAGTGCAACGGATGGTGAATTTTCTTTTACAAGCAACACCGGTGAAGCGGTGCAACCGGCTTCTTTTTCAACAGGGACATTGACCCCACAAAGAATTCCTTTGGCATTGATAGAAATATGAATGGGTTGCGAGCCGGAGGGGATATACGAATAGGTCCTTGCCGGATCGGGAACAGCACGTGGATTGACTTTTACACTTTTCAACCGGTAAGTTGTTTTTTCTTCGGTGATGACATTTTTAGCGGCCAGGTAACGTTCCGAATAGCGGTAGAAGGTCCCCGGTTTTACGGTTGTTTTTTCGGTTTCAACCTGAATGCAGAGTTCCGTTTTGGGCAATGCGTATACAATGGTTGATTCTCCTTCAGTGATAATGAGTGGTGTTTGTGACGAGGCCGTTAAGGCGAGTACAAACAGGACAGATAATAAGAATAGCTTTTTCATTTTTAAATTCGTTTAAAAGATATTACTGCGTTATATTAACTGTGATATATTATTTCTTTGTTTTTGCAGCTACTTTTGCTTTTGCCTTAGCAGGAGCCTTTGCTTTGGCAGGGGCTTTTGCAGGAGCTTTCTTTTCGGGTTTGGCAGCTGCCGCCTTACGCCCGAATGGTTTCTTTTTATTGCCGGCATCGGGTTGAGCAACGATCAGTTCCTGACATTTCTCTAAGGTCAGTGTAGCAGGATCGGTTCCTTTCGGAATTTTATAATTGATCTTATCGCAGGTGAAATAAGCGCCAAAGCGTCCGTTTAAGACCTGTATTTCGCTATTTTCTCCCAATGTCTTGATAATACGATTTTTTTCTACTTCCCGTTTTTCTTCGATAATCTCAATGGCACGTTCGGCAGTGACTTCCATCGGGTCGTCGGTTTTGGGTAATGAATAGAACATTCCATCATGACGGATATACGGTCCAAAGCGTCCAATGGCCACTGTCATGACCTTATCTTCGAATTCGCCGGCCGTACGGGGTAATTTAAATAATTCGAGAGCATCCTCCAGTGAAATGCTTTCAATGGACTGATCACGCCGTAAAGAGGCAAAAACAGGCTTTTCTTCTTCCTCTACGGTACCAATTTGCGCAAGAGGTCCGTATTTACCGATTTTTACTGATAACTGGCGGCCACTCTTGGGATCGACACCCAGTATCCGTTCGCCTACCTGACGTTCGGAGTTCTTCATGGTATCTTCGACAATAGGATGGAATTTCTTATAAAATTTGTCAATGGCAACAGTCCATTTTATTTCGCCATCAGCAATACTGTCGAATTCTTTCTCAACATCGGCAGTGAAATTATAATTCAGTATTTCTGGAAAGTTGTCAGTCAGGAAATCGGTTACCACAGTACCAATATCGGTAGGGAACAGTTTAGATTTTTCAGCCCCTGTATTTTCTGGTTTTATCAGGTCGGTTATCTTGCCACTTTTGAGGGTAAGTACGTTTGAATCACGTTTTTCAGGTTCACGGTCCCCTTTTTCGACATACAACCTGTTTTGAATGGTGGAGATGGTCGGTGCATAGGTAGAAGGACGTCCAATGCCCAGTTCTTCGAGTTTGCGAACCAGGGAGGCTTCAGCATAACGCGGTGGTTTCTGAGAAAAGCGTTCCTGAGCAACAATTTCAAGATAATTAAGTTTTTCGCCATTCTTCATGGAAGGCAATAAAGATTCATCCACCGTATCGGTGTCGTCGTCGGTTGATTCCATGTATACTTTAAGGAAACCATCAAATACAATCACCTCGCCCGAAGCCACAAACTGATGTTTGCTTCCGGATACATGAATGTAGATTGAAGTCTTTTCAAGTTCAGCATCCGACATTTGGGAAGCTATAGTCCGTTTCCAGATCAATTCATAAAGTTTCTTTTCCTGAGAAGTGCCATCGACCGTATGTGCATTCATATAAGTCGGACGAATGGCCTCATGAGCTTCCTGTGCACCTTTGGTCTTGGTATTGAACTGACGGTTATGAACATATTTCTGTCCCGCCATGCTGATAATTTCGGCCTTAGAAGTATTCAACGCCAGATCGGACAGGTTCACTGAGTCGGTACGCATGTAGGTAATCTTACCTGCTTCGTAAAGTCGTTGAGCCACCTGCATGGTTTGAGATACCGAATATCCAAGCTTACGGGCTGCTTCCTGTTGAAGGGTTGAAGTAGTAAAGGGTGGTGCCGGCGATTTCTTTGCAGGCCTGGTCACTATATTGTCAATGCTGAATTGTGCATTTTTACTAAGTTCGAGGAATGCTGTGGCTTCGGGTTTGGTTGCAAATCGTTGTTGCAGCTCGGCCTTTAACTCGATCGGTTTACCATTGCTGTCAACCGAATTGAAAAGGGCACTCACACGGTATGAAGCTTCAGGTACAAACTGATTAATCTCCCGTTCACGTTCCACAATCAATCGTACGGCCACCGATTGAACACGACCGGCAGAAAGGGAAGGACGGACTTTACGCCATAAGATAGGCGACAATTCAAATCCTACAATCCGGTCGAGAATCCGTCGTGCCTGTTGGGCATCCACCAGGTTAATATCAATATCACGCGGTGTCTCTATGGCATGCAGGATGGCATCTTTTGTAATTTCATGGAAAACGATCCGGCGGGTAGCTTCTTTTTTCAGTTTCAGTTCTTCATACAAGTGCCAGGCAATGGCTTCACCCTCCCGGTCCTCATCGGACGCGAGCCATACGGTTTCGGCTTCCTTACTGGCTTTCTTTAATTCGGCGACTAATTTTTTCTTATCGGTAGAAACAACATATTGCGGTTCGTAATTATTTTCAAAATCAATACCGAGACCTTTTTCAGCTAAATCACGGATGTGTCCCATACTGGACATTACGTGATAATCGGCTCCAAGGAATTTTTCTATGGTTTTGGCTTTCGCCGGAGATTCTACTATAACAAGATTTTTAGACATACTTTTGGTTCACTTGGTGTACTTTTTATTCAAATCGGGTGCAAAATAACAAAAACATGTTGGTACGAGCCAAATTTTCAGGGCATTATTTTTGTTTTTTATTGAAAATGGTCGAAAAAAAGTAGTTAAAATGAGGAATTGTAGTTTATTTATACTGTTAAAGGACAGAATACTTTTAAATTATTTTGTGCTTTTTACCTAAAATATTCGACTTCTCAAATAAAACAGGAAGTCTGTTTTTCCGTTTTTATTGAGTAATAATGCACCGGTTGATTTGAAAAAAATGAGGTTGTCGATTCCAAAGCGTATTGAAAACAGATTTGCAACTCAACAAAAAATAATAATTGGGAGGATTGTTTGATTTTATTTTTTTGAATGTGGCAGATCCGTTGTATGATTTGTTAACAGGTTGTTTGTTGAGTTTATCAAACGACTAATACCAGCAATTCCTGCATTTCCATTCTTTTGGCAGCTTATACGTCAGCATGAGTTCCTGAGTACCGACTGAACTTCGACTAATCCCACCCACATTAAAATCATAACTGTATGTCAAATGAATAGCCTTTGTCAGGTCAATTCCAAAAACAGCCCCCATTTCGCTCCAGGTCCGGTAGAAAACGCCTAATTGAAAAGCATCGGTCTCAGGTGTAATTTTCAAATAACTCATCAGGTTGAATTCCATTTGATACAATTTTCCATACTGAATACCACTTACGCCATATCCAAGGTTGAAATAATCGTGTGACCGTTGCCGGTAGGAAGCATACATGAAATTAGTATTCGGGAACTGGTTGTTTATGTTTGAAAAAAGAGAGAAGATATTTAGACTTGAAGCTCCGAACTTCCATGATTTATTAGTTAATTCGGCTCCGATATTTGAATTAAAATTACTCACATTCAACAGTTTGTTGCTGACAGGATCGTCGATATCAGGAAAAATAAGCGAGGACATATCGTATGACAGATTTTGAAAGCTGATTGCAAGTCCTAAATGCAACTGCCAATCTCTCTGGAGGTGCATGGAATAGGCATAGGTTAAATCAATCGCCGTGGTAGAAGTATACCCTATTTTATCCTGCACCACTTTCAACCCGAATTGTGTATTCATATTTTCGACATACGTGGTCGCTGAAGCCAGAAATGTCACCGGGGAACCGGGGAACCCAACCCATTGTTTTCGGGCAGCCATATTAAATTCCGCCAGGCTTATATCGTTTATGGAAGCCGGGTTTATAAAGTACGTATTACTCATGTAATTGTTCAACCGGATATTCGATTGAGCCATCACGGATAGAATCAGCACATTGATCAATATTAAACAGATAATCTTTTTCATTATATAGAAATTATCGGAGAACTGTTACGAAACCCGTATTGGTTTTCGAGCCGGATTCGGCAGAATAATATACGACATAGAAATAAGTATCGTTAGTAACCGGTGCACCTTTATGGGTACCGTCCCATCCATCTCTCCCCTCGTATAATAAAATCCCGTTCCGGTTATAAACCTGAATATGCCAGTCTTTCATAAACACATCATTTTTCCCATCTCCATTTGGAGTAAAAGTATTGGGCATTACGTTTTGTGTAATCCAGATCCGCTTAGTTACATCCTGGACACAACCGTGCGCATTAATTATTCTTAGTTTGACGTCATAGTATCCATCAGCTGTCACATCGAATACATGAGTCAGATCGCTTCCCTGATCGGTCTTTCCATCGCCAAAATCCCATGAATATTGAGAAGTTGCAATATTTTCACTCCATAAATGCACCGGTTTATTGTCGTTGGCAACTTCATTCCGGTCAGTTTGAATGGTATATTCATTAAATTCGTAGTTAGAGGCTGTAAAAGCCAGTGTGGATACACAACCTGTATTTGAGGTGCCGATGACCGTGTAATTTCCGGCATGTTTTATAATAATGCTATCGTTCTGGGAATTATCACTCCAAAGATACGTTTGAGCTCCACTGACGTGTATAATCAACGAATCACCGTTACAGAATTTCGGAATTTTATTGATGGTTAAAACAGGAGCCGACGCCACATTTATTATTTGTTTATAATAGCTGGTACACGACTGACTTTTTAGTATTAATTCCACAGTAAAATTTCCGGTTGAATTATAGACATGTTGTACGTTTTGAAGTGTCGAAATGTTGCCATCACCAAAATCCCATGAATAAGTATAACTTTCGTTCTCATTTGGGACAACAGCATCAAACTGAAAAGCAAATTTATTACAATCCATCATCTGATACTTTATTCCGGGATTCTGGATATTCACATTGAACGAACTGATAGCAGTACATCCTGATCCATCTGAAACCTGCAAGGTGACCATTCCGCTTTGAGTAGTTTCCATTACTTCATTACCCGCTCCACTTACCGTTCCGCTGGACCAGACTACCTGATAAGGAGGGACTCCACCGGTTATATCGGCAGTACTTATTTCTTTTATTATTTTTGTAAGACAGTTATAATCAGTTTTAGAAGTTACATTGATCTTAATTGGCACCTGTCTTAATACCTGATATTGTCCTGTAATATTACAACCGTTTGAATCAGTGACAGTAACAAAATAATTTCCTGCGGGCACATTACTTAGTTTTTCTGTATTAGCATTATTCGACCATTCAAATTTATAAGGAGAAGTACCCCCCGTTACCATTAAACTTATAGCACCGCTGTTTTGGATATTACAATCGAATGCATTTGTTATAGAGGCCGTTAATTCCATCTTCAGAGGTTCCTGAATAATGAATGTCTGTTTAAAAGAGCAGGATGCTGCATCACTGAGAAATGCGGTATAGCTTCCCGGTCCAAGATTATTTCGGACATTTCCATCGGTTGAATTATCTTCCCATACTAATTTTACGGGTTGCACTCCACCAACAATATTTAAACTGATACTTCCATCGTGTTCTCCAAAACAGGTAACCGGGAGAATGACCGGGAGAATATAAAACTTTGCCTGGCTAATGCTGACGCCAGCTTCCATTTGACAACCTGCCGAGTCGGTAACTAATACCGAATAATTGCCCGGTGACAGATTATCTTGAAAAGTACCGGCGCCCATATTACTCCATTTAATCTGATAAGGTTTAACTCCTCCAGAGATGTTTAACTTAATGGATGCATCGTTAGAATCATAACAACTTATTTGTTTCGTCTCGAGTGACAGCACAATTTTCTCCTGCTGAGTTAAAGCCACCTGTAATTCTTTAGAACAGCCAGTATCATCGGTAACAGTAAGATGATACGTCCCAGCGATTAAATCAGTCAAATCTTTCGACAGGCTTGAGAATCCATTTGGACCCGTCCATGCATAAGTATATTCAAAAACGCCAGTTATTTTTTCAATTGGCACACCTCCGGTAACTTTCACCTGTATCGTACCGGTACTGTCTCCGAAACAGGTGATATTCTTTATACTGATGAGTTTGATATCGATAACTGGTGGTTCGGTAATGGTGAATGTAGCTGTTTTTGGACCACAGCCGTTTATATCCGAGACAGTAACGACATACACTCCGGTGTTCAAATTAGTTATATCTTCAGTTTTAGCAAATGGAACACCATCTTTAGTCCATGTAAAGTCCAATGCCGGTGTTCCACCGGTAACTGTAATTAAGATTTCACCATCCATAGCCCCAAAACAGGTATTGTCTTTCTTTGTGTCAGTAATAATCTGAATATCGGTTGGTTCAGAAATTGTTACGGCAATCGTTTTAGAGCAGCCATTGCTATCAGTCACAGTTCCCGTATAGTTTCCTTTGAGAAGACCTGAAGCAGTTGCAGTAGTTTGAACCGGGATTGTATTCCACGAATAGGTATATGAGCCTGAGCCTCCTGCTGCTGCCAGGGTTGCGCTTCCGGTATTACCCGCATAGCAACCTGCATCAACGGAAGATACCGAAACTGAAAGTACCGTTGGCTCTGTTATCACGATACCGGTCAGTGTTTTAAAATTTCCGTTGGCATCTGTTATTATAGCCTGATAAGTTCCTGCCGGTAATCCGGGAAACACGAAATGAACAGCCGTTGTATCCATTGTCTGTGCCACAACTACACCGGATTGATTCACGAGTGAATAATCATAGGGTCCAACAGACGACTGAACAATATCAATCTTAATTATGCCTGTAGAGTCACTATTACAGGCTATATTAACGTGGGAAGCAAAATCTTCCTGTAGTACCAGTAACAATGGATCTGTCATTGTGAATACCAATACCACCGGATCAGAATATCCATCAGAAATAGTCAGGATATAAACGCCTGCCGGCAAATTAGTAAGATCCTGTGTTGAAGAAGTATATCCATTTGGTCCGGTCCATGAATAGGTATAGGTGCCCGATCCACCTGCCACCGTAACATTGATCCAGCCGTCGGTACCGCCGGTAACACTGATATTATAGCCGTTAAAACCCGAAGTAACACTTAAGGTAGTGATAAGAGGAAGCACTGTTATTGTATAACTGGCAGTAGTTCCGTCGCAGCCACTTCCATCTACAAAAGCAGATGTTACAGTATAGGTAACAGTAAGTGGCAGGCTGGTTGTATTTACAAGTATTTGTGGATCTATTCTGTTCGAATCAGGCAGTATCTGACCGGAAACACCTGCCGGGACATTGATTGCCCATGTATAATTCACGGTTCCATTTGTTACAGCAGGAAAAGTAATCAATTGGGATGTTTTTCCGGATGCAATGGTCTGATTGGGGAGTGAGAATAAAATGTCAGAGGTTGGATTCACGGTTACCACTATCGTAAATGGTTTGCCGGGACACGTTCCTGACAGTGGGGTTACAGTGTAGGTGGCTGTAGCCTTTTGCTGACTTAAGTTAAATAACCTCTGGCTGATTGAATCCAGGGGAATAGTTTGCAACGAACTGCCTGTAATTGATCCTAACGGGCTTATTACCGGTTCGCTCCAGGTATAATGGATATTCAACGGAACAATATTGCCATTGCCATTTACAGGTAAAATGGTAAATACTCCTCCGTTACAAATTGATATATTTTGCGGTATAACAGTAGGGACGGGTTGTACGGTAATATTAAAAGAGAAGGGAGTTCCTGCACAACCATTCGCTGTTGGAATAATGGTGATGGTCGCCTTCAATGGAGCATTTCCGGTATTGACAGATGTAAACCCGGGAATATCACCGGCACCCGATGCCGCCAGTCCAATGGAAGGGGTGTCGTTTGTCCAGGTATATGTGGTACCCATCACTTTTCCCGACAAGTGAATGCTGTCATTTTTCTCGTTGTTACAATTATTCCGGTCACTAACCGGATTTACTTCCGGCAATGGATAGAAAGTGAAGGTAAATGATTTGGGCAAGCCATTGCAGCCATTAGCTTGTGGTACTACCGTAATTGTTGCTGTTATGGCAGTTACACCTTTATTTATTGCTATAAATTCAGTCAGATTGCCGGTTCCTTCTGAAGGCACCCCTATCTCAGGATTTGTATTTGTCCAGTAATAAGTAGCATCGGATCGATTTCCGGAGAAGTTTATCACAGCAGTTTGTGAGTTGTAGCAGACCAGTTGGCTGGGAATATCATCGACAGTAACCAGCGGATTTACGGTCATCGTAAAAACATAAGGAGTCTCAGAACAACCATATGCTGTTGGTGTGACAGTAATCGTAGCTTTAATGGGGGTTGTTCCTGCATTTTCCGGAATAAAAGAAGGGATATCTCCTGTGCCCGATGCTGCCAATCCAATGGATGGTGTATCGTTTGTCCAGGAATAGGTTGAACCAGCTACATTTCCTGTAAGTATGATTTTGTTGCTTGCCTGTTGATAGCATAAATTAGCATCATCAACCGGAGCTACTTTCGAAGTTGGGTTGACCGTAATGAGTACTAATTTAGGAGTTCCAGAGCATCCGTTTGCAGTCGGTATCACCGTAATGGTATCTATAATTGAAAAATAGCCCGGATTATAAGCCTTAAATTGTGAAATATTTCCGGTACCACTTGCAGCCAGCCCAATTGATGGATTTGAATTTGTCCAGACATATACAGCATCCGAACGATTTCCGGAGAAGTTTATGTCAGAAGTCAGGGAGCTATCACAGACAATTTGGCCGGCAACATCATTAACAGTAACGAATGGGTGAACTGTTATGCTAAAAGAATCAGGGATTCCAATACAACCAAAAGCTGTTGTTGCCACTGTTATGTTGGCAGTCAGGGATGTATTTCCCGGATTTTCAGCAATAAAAGAAGGAATATTACCGGTTCCGGTAGGTGCCAATCCGATTGAGGGATTATCATTTGTCCAAGTATACGTTGAACCGGCAACATTTCCTGTAATATTCAGTATATCATTTTTCTGATGATAACACAAAACAAGGTTTTCTATCGGGGTCACCGTTGCAGTTGGATTAACCGTAATAGTAAATTTTTCAGATCCACCACTACAACCGTTTGCTGTCGGGGTTACTGTCATGGTATCAATAATTGGAACCGAACCTGTATTTTGTGCAACAAACTGCGATATATCCCCCATTCCGGAAGCTGCCAGTCCAATGGAAGTATTTGTATTTGTCCAGTTATAAGAAGCATTGAGAGTATTTCCGGTGAAGTGTATGGGAGAGATCAGGGAGTTATTACAAACTATCCGGTTTGTTACATCATTAACCGTAACGACAGGATTTACAATTATACTAAAACTAAATGAAGTTCCGATGCATCCATTTGCTGAAGGGGTAACAACAATAGTTGCATTCACCGGAACGGTTCCTAAATTCGTAGCTAAAAAGGCAGGAAGATTTCCATTCCCGGAGGCAGGCAATCCAATCGAAGGACGGTCGTTCGTCCAGGTGTATGTTGCACCAGCGACTTTACCGGTAAGGAGTATACTGTTACAGGTCTGATTATTACACAAAGTGTCATTTGGTATCGGAGTGACTTGGGATGTAGGATAGACAGTTATTGTAAAAATACGGGGTGTGCCGGAACAACCATTGGCAGTCGGTATCACTGTAATGGTTGCAGTAACGGGAGTAATTCCGTTATTTGTAGCGATAAATGCAGGCACATTGCCAGCACCTGAATTTGACAATCCAATTGAAGGAGTATTATTTGTCCAACTGTAAGTTAAACCAGCCACATTTCCCGACAGGATAATATCCGGACTTGTCTGACCATTACAAAATGTTACATTCGATATGGGGGCTAAAGTTGGAATGGGATTTACCTTAATTGTAAACGTCTTAGTAACCCCGGTGCATCCGTTTACTGAAGGAGTTACATTAATTGTAGCTGTTAAAGTCGAAGTAGTAGCATTGACCGTCTGAAACGATAAGATATTACCGGTTCCGGATGCTGACAATCCGATTGCGGTATTATTATTTGTCCAGGAATAAGTCGTATTGGCTAAATTTCCGACGAAAACAACATCAGTTGTTTTAATTCCTTTGCAGATTTCCTGATTTTCTGGTTGATTAACTATCGGGATAATATTTACAGTAAAAGCTTTAGTGGCTGTAGTTGAAGAACCGCAATCGGGATTGGTGACTTTAAAAGAAACGATATATGTCCCCGGGGTAGAATAATTAATTGTACCCGGGATAAGAGAGGATGAGGCATTTGGAGTCCCACCCGGAAAACTCCACAAATAAGTTAAAGGTGTTGTTACCGGTGCACAACCATCTACTATGGCAACAGGATGAATAACAGCCACATCACATGAATTTGCAATGCTATTGATACTCACTGTAGGTGGTTTGGTAACTTGTACAGTTTGGGTTGTACTTACTACACCACAGGAATTGAATAATGAAAGTTTTAAGATGTAAATTCCTGGAGTCGTAAAATTGAAAGAAGGATTTAATGAATTTTTATCAGTACTATTTGTAAACTTCCAAATTCCGGGGGCTATTCCACAATTTCCGGGAGAATAAGTAACTTCCCACAAACAGGTAACTGCAGCATTGTTTGTAAAATCAGTCGTATTTACAGCTGTAACTGAAAAAGGAGCACAACCTTCCTTTGCAATGGAAAACTGAGGGATCAATGCAGGTTCCACCACAATTGTGGATTCTGTTTCATCAGTTCCACAAAAGTTTCCGGCTATTAATTTGATGGTATAAGTTCCCGGAATAGAAAATTGGGGACTTATTGTTGCTGACCCTTGCGTCCATGTTGTTGGAGAATTATTTCCGAAATCATTTCCATACGATCCACCCGACAGCGTGACACCTAAAGAGGGTGTAATTTTCCATACCCGTTTAGGAGCTTTACAATTGGGATCCGTACTGGTGATTTCATATCCGCTGGAATTATCGGTTACAGTTGTTGGAACATTGGCACATACTCTGGATGAAAGGAGATGAAGTACGGCTTTCGGAGGTGTTGATACATATATTGGAGCAAGGGTTACAGCGTTTGTTCCACAGAGACTCGATGCAACTATTGTTGCTGAAAATGAATTTATATATGTTCCTGTAGAAGTTGTACTACTAAATCCGCAGGAAGATTTATTGAAGGTATGTGTTACTTTAGCAGGAGGAGTGGAATTGTAGACTATGGCAGGAGTTCCATCGTTGAAGGTTAAGGTATAAGTGGTACCTTCCGGGTTACTTTCGGTATTAGAGATTAAAAATGAATAGTCTGACCCGACACAAACATCTTTTGAGCTGTTGTCGGAACCAAATGAAACATTTGCATATGAACTGACTAATATTTTATACTTTTTGGTGAGTGTAGTCCCGGTGCCTCCGGTAATTGTATACGTCAGGGTCCATAAACCGAACGCATAGTGATGGGTTACTGAATTCCAGGAAGCTACGGAAAAATCGGGAGAACCATCTCCCCAGTTTATAACATACCCGGTATTCGTAGCTACTGTAGTTGAACCATTTGTAAATAATATATCTGTTGATGAATTACAAAATTTAAAACCAGGGACACCATTAATAGTACCAATATATTCTGTTGAATAAAGAGTAACATCAGGCACTGCACTTGCTGAACGAGCTATCGGGCTATTCTGATAAGTCTTATGATCAGTAGAATCTACAAAATGGATAAGCTTTATGGGATATTCACCGGGTAAATTGGTGGGGGTAGGTTGTGTTACATTAACGCCGGATGATCGGATAAAATCTGTAGGAACATTTATTCCGGAGGCAAAAGCAGTTGATTTTTCTCGTTTCGAATCTTTAATCCTAAAAAAGGAGGATGAATTATTCAGCGCTTCTGAATTTATTCTACCGGCAGAGGAAAAAAGAGATATATTCACATTTCGGGTTGTCACATTTTCATAACCGTTTATGTTTGTTTTAAAACTACTGTCTTTACCAAAAACAGAAACACAGGCAAAAAATGTAAAAATTACAAAGAAAGAAAAGGTAAAAAAATGCTTCATAAAAATTGAATTTAGATCATTACCCGGCACCTTTTATTGAGAGATCCCTGATTAATAATTTGCATTTTGATCCAAAAATGCATCAGGGACCAACTTAAAAGATTTATACCTGAAGTAAATTTACAATCTTTACAACTTATAATTATCAATTAGTTAGTTAAATAAACAGTCCAACGACACAACTAATTTTTATTGACATTTTATACTACATTTTTAAATTTTAGTATTACATAATAAATTTATTCTTTATTTTTAGATGTAGATTTTTTGGTAGGATATTATAATAAAACCATATTTTGTGTAATATTTATTTATTGGATAATGACCGTATTACATGCATAAATATTTATTTTTTCCCATGATTTTGAGAACAGAACTTCGTCCGATTATTATTGACACGGATGTTTTTTACCGGATGATTTGAACAAAACAACATAGTTATGAATCATTTCGGGGTCAGTAAAATAGTGGAAGTACCGGATGTGAAAATCCCGGATATTAAGTTGACGGGCAGAGAAAAAGGAATCAGAAGTGAGGAGTGAGAAAAGAGTAAAAAGAAAAGAAAAAAAGAAGGAAAGGATAGTAAATAAGAAAATAAATTCTTGATACCAGAATTTTAAGTTTCCTGAAATCAGATTATTTCATAAAAAAAATTTAATCAGTTACAGATTCTATAACTAATTCAATTCCAGTGGGACCGATGTGATCATTTGGTTTTGGGGGTATTCAACAGACCCATTTAATCAGCAATTTCAATGGTTTCTTCAACAGATATCCCGTTTTGTATGCGGAATGCTTTTAGAACCGGTATTTCACCGGCTAAAGAAAGAATAAGGTACAGGATATCCGGATCATACGCCAGACGGATATCTTCCACCGATGGGCGTGAAGGAGTTTCGGGGTGACTGTGATAATTGGCAATGAGTTCAAATCCTTGCGAACGTGCTGTCCGGAGTGCCTGGAATTGTTCGGAAGGATCAAAAGAAAAATGTTCGGGGCTATGATCGGTATTGGTCATGGCAATTTGCTTATGGACCACATTTCCTGTCCCTGCCAGCAAACCGCAGGTTTCATTCGGCAGTTCGTTCTGTGCCTGACGGATAATACCATTCAGAATGGCTTCTGTGATCTTTATCATTTTTGTATGACGATTAGATGCGTTCCCTTTGTCTCTGTTTCAGTAACTGAAAGCACATTATAACCCTGTTCAACGGAACTTCTGGGTATATTCTCGAGTGGTTCGCCTTCACTGACCAATACATTCAGTACATCACCCTGTTTTAGTTTAGACAATTCTATTTTTGTTTTTACAAAAGTCATTGGGCAATGTTCTCTGGTGATATCTATATTAAATGTAGCCATGATTAGGTTGATTAAGTTGATTGGTTGATTGGTTGATTGGGTTAATTGGTTGATTGAGTTGATTGAGTTGATTGAGTAATTGGTTGATTAAGTAATTGGGTAATTGTTTGATTGGGTGATTGGGTGATTGAGTAATTGGTTGATTAAGTAATTGGGTAATTGTTTGATTGGGTGATTGGGTGATTGAGTAATTGGTTGACTGGTTGATTGGTTGAAATTGTAAATAGTAAAATAGTAAATTAAATAAACAGTGTTTGCCCACCGTCAGCCAGTCGGAGGAAAGTAGCGACACCCAGCACATCTTTTACTTCGGGGATCAGGTCTTGTTTTCCAATGCCCAGTATCTGCATGGCCATTTCACAAGCATAAAAATTAATTCCAAGAACTTTGGCGGCTTCCACCAGTTCTTCGAGTGTAGCAACATTATTTTTACGCATCAAGTGCCTGAATATCGATGGGCTTATTCCTCCAAAGTTCAGACGGCTGACAGGAGCACTTTTCAATCCACCCATAAACAACCCGAATATTTTCGGCAGAAAGCCTTTCCCCACGGGACTGCGACCTTGCTTTAGTTTGATGGCATCCAATCCCCAGAAAGTAAAAAACAAATTTACTTCATAGCCTACAGCAGCTGCTCCGGTGGCTAACGTGAACACAGCAGTCAATTTGTCGAAATCGCCACTGAAGCTTATAATGGATAATTTTTTAGATTCGGCCATGGTTGATTGGTTGATTAAGTTGATTGGTTGATTGGTTGATTGGGTTAATTGGTTGATTGAGTTGATTGAGTTGATTAAGTTGATTAGGTTGATTAAGTTGATTGGGTTAATTGGTTGATTAAGTTGATTGGGTTGATTGGTTAATTGGTTGATTGGGTTAATTGGGTTAATTGGTTAATTGGTTGATTGGTTGATTCGCTGATTCGCTGATTAGGCAATTAATATTTAAAATTGTAAATTAATAAATTGTAAATTGTAAATGACTAAATAGTAAATGAATGATTGTAAATTTATTCACTTACCCTATGGCTTTTAATATCGCAAACTGCCTGTTCATAATCAACAAGTCCTGTAACAGTCGGGTGATTTCCACAGACCGGGCAGGTTTCGTTGGGTTTTACTTTTATGGTGCGGAAATCCATTGTTTTGGCATTGAAGGTCAGCAGCCGGTTTGTAAGCAAATCGCCGACTCCGGTGAGGTACTTCAACACTTCGGTTGCCTGAATAGTGCCCAGCATTCCGGCAATAGCACCCAGTACTCCGGCTTGTGAGCAGGTAGGAACTGCGTTTGGTGGTGGAGGGGAGTGAAACAGGCAACGATAACAGGCAGTGCCCGGTACAGAGGTAAGCGTCTGACCCTCGAAACGCAATATTCCACCGTGTGAAAAGGGCTTTCCGGCAATTACACAGGCATCATTGATCAGAAACTTTACAGGGAAATTATCAGTACCATCGACAATGAAATCATAGTCATTGATAATTTCAAGTGCATTTTCGGCATTGAGCAGTTTCTGATAAGTAATAACCTTTACATCCGGATTCAGCTGATTAATTTTCTCTTTCGCTGAGATTACTTTTGGTTTATCAACATCAGCAGTAAAATGAATAATCTGACGTTGCAGATTACTCAAATCGACTACATCCCCATCGATTATACCAATAGTTCCCACACCTGCAGCTGCCAGATAAAAAGCGATGGGGGCTCCTAATCCTCCGGCACCAATAATCAGCACCTTACCATTGAGTATCTTTTCCTGTCCCTCCACACCGACATCCTGTAACAGGATGTGGCGGCTATAACGTTGTATTTGTTCTTCTGTGAAATCCATCTTCTAAATTTACTATTTTATTATTTTCGATTTAATCACTTTCAATTAAATCATTTTCAATTTTCATTGATATGTTTCAGGTATTATTTTAATAGCAGCAGGTTTTAACTACAAACCCAAACCTGAAACTTTAAACTTTAAATAAATCAAAGGCTTCCGCCACCCATGAAATAAAGAAAGTCTATTTCATCGCCCTCGTTGAGTAAGGTACTATCATAGTTTTCGCGGATGACAAAATTTCCGTTCAATTGTATGGAGACCATATCAGGCTGTGATACCTTGTTTAATTTTATCAGGCCTGACACCGAGAGTGTTTCGTTCAATTCCTGTTCTTTTCCGTTTACTTTTAAGATGCTCATAATGTTGAATTGAATTGGTTATTACCCGGTGATTCTACTTCTAAATCCGGTTACCCGGGCAGTTACAATCTTGATTTTTTTAGTTGAATAATTAATGTTTGCAAAGGTCGTGATTTAAAAAGAGGATGAAAATACCATTAACAGGGCATTTTAATACCTGATTTATGGTATAATTGGATTAGAAAATTGTTATTAAAAGGAGATTTGAGTACTTTTGACATTTGTAAACATCTAAACCCGGAAGTTGAGATAATACGACAAATGAAGTTCCATCAAGAATTCAGAATACTTGAATATTTTTCAGTATCCGGGTTTGTCTTTCAAAAGACACAGGTCCTGACACTATAACAAAAAGGAAGCATTCATATGTTTAGGAACCTAAATATTATAGAACATAAACTATCTTAAAAAAAATAATTACATTCAGATTTTTTTAATAATTAACATACATTTCTACATTCTGAAAATCATTTAAACTTTTCCATGTTTCTATAATATTATCGGGATTAGTTCCGTTGTAGATAATTTTAGTTTTACTTTACAATAATAAGTCACAAATGCTATTTACTGTCTTGCTTTCTTATAGAACAAGACTCCTCTAAAAAAAGTGGTAAAAATTTTTGGGACGATGTTGTTGTATTTGAAATAAGATTATCCTGCACTTTTTCTGTTCGTAATTCAAGAATATCAATTTAATTTTTTAAATTTTATGCATTTATTAGTTGTCGGAATTAATTTTAAATCAGCAGATGTCAGCATACGTGAAAAGCTTCATTTCTCAAATGAAGTAAATACGAAAGCATTAAATATGTTGAACGCCTATCAATCAATCAATGGGTGTGTAATATTATCCACCTGCAATCGAGTTGAAATATATGCTGCGGTAAATAATGTAGAAACAGCAAGTAATGAAATCATTGATTTCATTAGTACGTTTCATTCCATACCCGTTGCATCCCTTACCCCGGTGATCTATAAAAAGAATTGCAGGGAGGCAGTAGTCCATTTATTCAAGGTGACATCGAGTTTAGATTCCATGGTGCTGGGAGAATATCAGATTCAGGGACAAGTCAGGGATGCCTATTTTAAGGCTAAGGACAGTCAATCGACCAACAGCATGCTGAATAAAGTTTTCCAGACAGCCATTCAGATAGGCAAAAAAGTACGTTCGGAGACTCACATCGGAGATGGTTCGGTATCGGTAGCCACCCTGGCAGTCGATATGGTAAAACATATTTTCACGGACAGAAGGAATCTGAATGTATTGCTGATTGGTGCGGGTAAGATTTCAAAACTCACTGCCGAATGTTTCAAAAAAGAATTTGAAAATTGCAACATAACCATCACCAACCGCTCAGACGCTTCGATATTAGCTGATTCAGTCGAGGGAAAAGTCATTGAATATTCTCAACGAATTGCAGCCATAGCAAACAATGATGTTATCATTGCTTCCACCAGTGCCCCTAATTACATCATCTGCCGACATGAAATCAGCATGATGCAGGAAGCGCTAAAAGGGAAAACAAGGATATTCATAGACTTGTCCATTCCAAGAAATATAGATCCCGATATCAATAAAATTGAAAATTGTTTCGTGTATTCCATTGACGACATTAACAAACTGATCGATTCAAACCTGGATAAAAGAAATCTTGAAGTGGATGAAGCCGAAAAGATTATTGAAAATATATCAGAGGATTATTTCGAATGGTATTCCAAACAATTTATCATGCCCACCATGATGGAAATAAAAAAGGGATTGGTGGTCTTAAAACAAAATACACTGGATCTGCACGAAACTTTCATAAACAAGCTGGATGAGGTACAAAAAGAGAATCTGCATATTTTGCTTGATGCCTATTCGGATAAAATCATTAAAGTGATCATGGTCAACTTACGAAAAGCAAGTACCAAAGAGGAAATGATTTCCATCACCAACACCTTAAAAAATTCATTTACACTGGATATCCATGAGTAAACCCAGAAAATACATTGTCGCTACCCGGCCCAGCCTGTTGGCTTTTACTCAAACCCAACAAACCGTTGAGATGTTGAAGGCGAAAAACCCTGATGTTGAATTTGAAATTCTTAAAATAACCACGCATGGTGATACGGTGACGGATAAACCGCTGACTGCTTTTGGAGGCACAGGTGTTTTTGTCAAAGAACTTGAAAATGCTATCCTGGATGGCAGGGCTGACTTTGCCATTCACAGCTTAAAAGATGTGCCCACCATTCAACCGGAGGAGCTTATACTAGCGGCCTTTCCGGTAAGAGAGGATCCCCGCGATGTGCTCCTGTTAAGAAACGGGTTAAAAATAAAGGACCTGAATTACACCTGCACTATCGGCACCGGAAGTCCTCGAAGGATCGTTCAGATAGCAGAAATGATTCCAACGGCACACTTCACGGATTTGAGGGGAAATATTGACACCCGGATACGAAAGCTGGAAGAGGGTCAGTACGATGGTATTGTGCTGGCTGCAGCAGGTTTAACAAGAATGGGAAAACAAATAGAAGCAGACTCCTGTCTTCCGGTTGAAGCCTGTGTTCCTGCAGTTGGACAGGGAGTGATTGCCATTGAATGCCGAAAGGGAGATGAAGAAACAATTGCTATGGTCAGGACAATTAATGATTCCAATACAGAAACAGCCATACTGGCTGAAAGAGGATATATGAAAACCATTGGAGGAGGATGTAAGTTTCCAATGGGTGCCTATGCAGTGGTTGAACAAGACAAGCTTCAAATGGTTGTAATGTTGGGAAATCATCACACCCAACAAATCATTCGTTTCACTGGTCACGGATCGGTTGCTGATCCGGAAGGATTGGGTAAAGAACTGGCTGAAAGAATCATCAAAGAAGCTGACAACCAGGGAATAGAAATTATACGAAATTAGCAGATATGTCCGGATTAGAAAACAAGATCATTATCTCTACAAGACCCCTGTCGGCCGATGATTCCATTAAAAGGAATTTAGTTGAGAAAGGGGCCAGAGTACTTGACTTTCCAATGATTGAAATCTGTCCTCTTAAATTGGGTGAAAGCATAAGAGAATTGCTTCAACAGATAGCATCCTTTCAATGGATTGTATTTACCAGTAAAAATGGTGCGGATTGTTTCTTTAAGCTTTTAACCCAATTATCAATAAAAACAGATGCAATAGATCAGGTAAAAATTGCTGTAGTAGGAAAGAAAACATCGGAAGAAGTCGTAAAAAACAAGTGTACCCCTTATTTGCTATCTACAGGGACCACATCTGTGGATTTATTACAGGACCTGATAGGGAAAGTAGTACCTACCGACAGGATATTGTTGGTTCTCGGGGAACTGGCAGACAACACCCTGGAACAAGGATTAGAAAATGTGGCATCCCCTACCCGTTTGAATGTATATCAAACGTTATACCCCGGGGTGCATTCAAAAGAACTCATTGAAAGTATTCAAAGAAACGAATATGACATGATTCTGTTTACAAGTCCTTCGGGGTTTGAACAGTTTAAGAAAATAATGCCTGAAAAAATACTGGCGACAGATTTCAGATCGGCATGCATCGGCAGAACTACCGAAAAAGCCATGATCAACAGCAACTGTCAACCCCGGTTTGTTTCACGCAGGTCAGAAGGGGAATCCTTTGTCAATGAATTAGAACTTTATTTTAATAATTAAAAAATATAGATTATGTCATTTCCAGAAACAAGACTTCGTCGTTTAAGAAAGAATCCTATTCTTAGAAATATGATTTCGGAGACATCCATAAGTGTTGATGATTTAATTATGCCCTTGTTTGTCTGTCCGGGTGTAAACGTAAACAATCCGATAACTTCCATGCCGGGTAATTCACAATTATCGATTGATTTACTTCTTGAAGAATGCGCCAACATCCTGGCTACAGGAGTTAAGTCGGTATTGCTTTTTGGCATTCCCGAAAGCAAGGATGAGACCGGACTGGTGGCTTGCAGCGAGAACAGTATCGTACAGAAAGCTATCCGGGCTATTAAAGAACGATTCGGCAACGACATTTTAATTGTGGCCGATGTCTGTAATTGTGAATATACCACCCACGGACATTGCGGCACTGTGGTGGATGGCGATGTGGATAATGACCTGACTCTGGTAACCATTGCCAAACAGTCGTTGTCACTAGCTGTTGCAGGAGCTGATATCATTGCACCCAGCGACATGATGGACGGACGGGTTAAAAAGATCCGGGAGATTCTGGATCAGAATGGTTTTACAAATGTTCCTATTATGGCCTATTCCGCTAAATATGCTTCCGGATTTTACGGTCCCTTCAGGGAAGCCGCCGACTCGGCACCTAAATTCGGTGACCGGCGGAGTTATCAAATGAACCCCGCAAATTCGGATGAAGCCATGCGTGAGATTGCTGCAGATATTGAAGAAGGTGCTGATATTGTCATGGTAAAACCGGCCATGAGTTACCTGGATATTATCCGCCGGACAAAGGACACTTTCAACATTCCCCTGGCAGCATACAGTGTCAGCGGTGAATTTTCGATGGTAAAAGCTGCCGCTGCCAATGGTTGGATTGACGAGGAGAGAATCATGATGGAAATCATCACCTCCATAAAAAGAGCAGGTGCAGATATTATCATTACCTATTATGCCAAAGAAATTGCAGAGGTATTGAACCGAAGGAAATAAAACGCAGGACCGGTTTCTATCTTTGATGCCGGTCCTGAAATAAATCAGATTTGATTGAAATAAAAAAACAAGAGTGCTTTATGAATTTCGAAAAGAGTAAAATTGCATTTAAAAAGGCCTGTGAAATTATCCCGGGTGGCGTAAATTCTCCGGTAAGGGCTTTCAAGAGTGTGGGTGGACAACCCGTTTTCATTTGCAAGGGAAAGGGTTCGAAAATTACAGATATCGATGGAAATGAATACATAGATTTTATAAGCTCCTGGGGACCGTTAATTTTGGGACATGCTTACCAACCTATCGTGGAAGCTATTCAACAGACTGCAGAACTTGGTACCAGTTACGGAGCTCCAACCCTGCAGGAAACGGAGATGGCGGAACTGATTGTCAGCATGGTTCCATCCGTGGAAATGGTCAGAATGGTCAGTTCAGGGACAGAAGCTACCATGAGTGCAATCCGGCTGGCACGTGGAGTCACCGGACGATCTAAAATACTGAAATTTGCAGGCTGTTATCACGGACACGCCGATAGTTTTTTGATAAAAGCAGGTTCAGGAGCTCTGACACTCGGGTTACCGGATAGTCCGGGAGTTCCTGCGAGCATTGCTAAAGACACACTGACTGCCAGTTTTAATGATGCGGCTTCGGTAGAAAAGCTTTTCACTGATTTCCCGGGTGAAATTGCAGCAGTTATTGTTGAACCACTGGCTGCTAATATGGGAGTTGTGTTACCACAAAAAGATTTTTTAAAGGAATTAAGACGAATAACAGAGCTTCACGGTGCCCTGTTGATTTTCGATGAAGTAATCACCGGATTCAGGTTGGCAGCAGGCGGAGCACAGGAATACTACGGGGTGATGCCTGACATTACCACACTGGGGAAAATTATCGGGGGAGGATTACCTGTCGGAGCCTACGGAGGCAAGAAAGTGATCATGGAACAACTGGCACCGGTGGGACCTATTTATCAGGCAGGTACGTTGTCCGGGAATCCACTGGCTATGGCTGCCGGATTAGTTATGCTCAGAACATTGAAAAATAATCCTTCGATCTACACCGAACTGGAAAGAAAAGGGGCTCAACTTGAAAAGGGTCTGAGAGATAACCTCCAAAAAACAGGAACTAAAGGAGTGATCAACCGGGCCGGATCATTATTGACGTTATTTTTTACTGATCTCGAAAAGATAGAGTCGTTTGATGCAGTCATGAAAACAGATCAGACAAAATATGCACGCTATTTCAGGCTGGCATTGGAAGCAAATGTTTATCTGGCACCTTCACAATTTGAAGCTGCCTTTATTTCGTACGCCCACAGCGATGAAGATATTGAGAAAACCATTGAGGCCAGTTATCAGGCCATGCTTCAATTGAAAAAATAAAACGATCATTTCACATTCCATAAAAAAACAGCTGACAGTATGGCAAATTCAATATTCATCGACACTTTAAATGGTGTTCAACGCGAGAGACCACCGGTTTGGTTTATGCGTCAGGCCGGAAGGGTACTTCCCTCCTATCTGAAATTACGTGAGCAATACAGTTTCAGGGAATTAATGCTGACTCCCGAGCTGGCAGCAGATGTAACCCTGCTACCGGTAGATGAACTGGGAGTTGATGCTGCCATTCTGTTTTCGGACATTCTGATTATACCGGAAGCACTGGGAATGGATATCAAGTTCACAGATAAAGGACCTGTGTTCGATCTCCCCCTGCATGATGCAAAGAATCAGTTGCCTTTTTTAAAACCGGATAGTTCGAAGCTGGAACATGTCTATAAAGCGTTGGACATCATCAAAAAAAGAAAAAAAGACGATGTTGCCCTGATAGGTTTCTGCGGAGCTCCGTTCACTACATTTTGCTACATGGTAGAGGGCAACAGCGTGAATCACAATTTTCCGAAAGCAATAAAGCTCTTCTACAATTATCCGCATATCGCCTCCCAACTGCTGGAGATCATTACGGAACTTTCCATTGAATATGCCGCCACACAGGCTGAACACGGGATTGATGTATTTCAGTTATTTGAGACCAATGCCGGGTTGATTCCTTCCGATCAATATGTTGAAAGAATACTTCCTCTGGTTAAAAGGATTACCAATGCGGTAAGAAGTAAGAATACTCCCGTAATATTTTTCCCGAAGGGGATGGGTGCCGGCATAAAGCATATCAACCCCGATGCAGCCGATTTTATAAGCATCGACTGGCAATTTTCATTATCCGAAGCGAGGGAATTGTGTAACCCGGCATTAGGGATTCAGGGAAATCTTGATCCGCGGATTCTGTCGATCGACAACAGGGATATTTTAGAAAAAGAACTGGAGAAATACCATTCGTTCGGAGCAAGGAATCATAACTGGATTTTCAATACCGGTCATGGATTGTCCCCCGATAACAAGTTCGAAAACGTAAAATTCGTTGTGGACTGGGTCAAAAAAACAAACTGGAACAGAGATTAAGTCAACTCTCCCGGACAAATAAAGGCATTTTCAACAAACATATAATTTCTCATGAAGCTGACCACCCAATTTTTAGATAAATACAACAAGACCGGTCCGCGTTACACCAGCTATCCCCCGGCAACCAGTTTTAAGAATGATTTTAATCAGGATGATTATGTTCGGGCACTTATACAATCGAATTCGGAAAACCCAAAGAATATATCCATTTACATACATATACCGTTTTGTCCACAGCTATGTTTCTTTTGCGGCTGCAATACCTCGGCATTCGAAAGTGCCACAAAAATCAGGAGGTATATCGACTGTGTATTAAAGGAAATAGATACTGTAACCGGTTATCTGGATAAAACGCGTGTGGTCACTCAAATTCACTGGGGCGGCGGGACACCGAACTCCATCAATTTCGACTATCTCGAAGAAATAATCACGAAGATTAAATCGGTTTTCAAATTAAGCGAAAACTGTGAAATAGCCATAGAATGCAGTCCGGCCTACCTGGACATGGAAGACATTGACAGGTTATCACAAATCGGATTTAACCGCATGAGCTTAGGCATACAGGATTTCAGTAACGATGTATTGAAAGCCATCAACCGGAGACCTTCAAAGCATCCGTTGGAACAAGTGGTACAACGAATCATCCTGAATAAATTCAAAGGATTTAATTTTGATCTGGTATATGGATTACCGTTACAAACCATTGAAAGTTTCAAAATAAACATTGAGAAAGCCATTGAACTATCCCCCGACCGGATTGTTACCTTTTCATATGCTCACGTTCCATGGGTAAATGCCAGGCAGAATAACATTGACGAAAGTACAATGCCTTCACCGGAAGACAAGCTCAACATGCTGTTGATGGCCTACGAAATGTTGACGCAGCACGGTTATGAGGCGATCGGGATGGATCATTTTGCAAAGCCTGCCGATGATCTGGCCATTGCAAAACACAAGAGAACCATTCACCGTAACTTCCAGGGCTACTGCACCCGTGAAACGACGGGACAGGTGTATGCATTCGGATCATCCTCCATCACACAGCTCTGGGGCAGTTATGCTCAGAACATAAAGAACCTGGATCAATACATGGAAGCCATTGAAGCAACCGGCCTTGCCACCGAACGCGGATATGGCATGTCGGCTGACGAGACGGTCATACGCGAAGTCATCAATGAAATTATGTGTAATGGTCACCTCGACTTTCAAGAATTGGCAGAACGTCTTAAAACAACTGCTGACGAGATAAAAAGAATTACTGCATATGATCCTTCCCGGTTTGTTCCGTTTGAAAAAGACGGATTGCTGGAAGTAACCGGTGATGTGATACAAGTGAGTGTGGATGGCATGTTTGTAGTCCGGAATATTGCCATGCTGTTTGATCCGTTTCTGAATACTCAAAGTTCTCATTTTTCGAAAACAGTATGAAAGGTATGAAAGGAGTATTGCTTGTAAATATGGGTTCTCCCTCCTCACAGAACGAGATGAAGCATTTTTTGTTTCATATGTTTTGTGACCGGGCGATACTTCCATTTCCTGCTGTACAAAGATTTTCGCTTGCTTTCCTCATCAGCAGGATTCGCTTTAAAAAATCCTGGAAAAAATACGTACTCATAGGCAGCTCCCCGTTAAAGGAATCGATGAGAGCTCTGGAGCATGCGTTGTCAGTTGAATTGGGATCCGGATATACCGTTGCTTCTGCATATTCGTACAGTTCGCCAACCATCCGACAGGCAGTGGAAGAATTCATCAAAAAAGACATCACGTCGATAAAAGTGATTCCAATGTATCCGCAATCAAGTTTTTCCACCACCGGAAGTGTCAGGGATACGCTTGCAAGAATCGAAAAGAAACACCCTACTATCAGGATATCTGTATCGGAGGCCTTTTCGGGTGATAAAAGTTTTATAGCCTACTGGGTGAGTTTAATTCAGGATACCATCAAGAAAAACGGTTACGACCGGCCGGTTTTGTTGTTCAGTGCACATGCCATCCCGGTGTATCAGGTAGAGAAAGGAGATACCTATGTCGATGAAATAAAAGCATCTGCATTTTGTATTGCAAAAGCATGTGGAATTCCATATGAAGTCTCCTACCAATCGAAAATCGGGAAGGTAAAATGGGTGGGACCCGATACAAAAGACTGTTTAAAAGAAATGAAAAACGAAGGTATCGATCAGATTGTCGTGATCCCCCTGAGTTTTATTAATGAGAATTTAGAGACTTTATACGATCTCGACACCGAGATCATACCATATGGTAAAACCAGTTTAGGATTCACTGACATCTGCCGGGTACACATTCCGTCTACCCATCCCCTGCTCATTGAGACCTTCAGAAAATTAGTAATTGAATCATGATGAATCCAACAGAAGAGATAGAAACAGATGTAGTGGTAATAGGTGCCGGACTAACCGGGCTTACTGCTGCACATTACTTACATAAAAATGATTGCAAATTTATTGTCCTTGAAAGGCAAAACCGTGTCGGTGGAGTCATTCAATCGAAAAATGAAGGTGGATTTCTATACGAAGAAGGTCCGAATACAGGCGTCACCGGTAATGCTACCGTGGTTGAGTTGTTTGACGACCTGACCGGCGAATGCAAGCTTGAAGCTGCCAGTGAATATGCCTCCAAGCGATTCATTCTTAAAAACAGCCGGTGGGAGCATTTGCCACGAGGCTTAATGGAAGCAATAAATACCCCGCTGTTTAGTTTGAAAGATAAATTCAGGATTCTGGCCGAGCCTTTTCGCCCTGCCGGGAAAAACCCCCATGAAAATTTAGCTTCATTTGTAAAAAGAAGGCTGGGAAACAGTTATCTGAATTATGCCATCGACCCGTTTATCATTGGAGTATATGCCGGTGATCCCAACTATTTAATTCCTAAATATGCGTTGCCCAAATTGTATGATCTGGAACAAAAATATGGCAGTCTGATTGGTGGCTCCATAAAGAAAGGGCTTGAAAACAAGCCTGCGAATGAAAAGAAAGTCACAAAGAAAGTTTTTTCTTTTACCGGCGGATTAGGTTCTTTAACACATGCCTTATACGAATCGTCGGGCATTGAAAATTTCAGATTCGGTACTGAAGAAGTAACTGTTGAGTCGTCGGGCGAAGGATTTACAGTGCGCTATATGAATCAGAACGGAGAATTATGCATGATAAAGACTAAAAAAGTCATTACCACGGTTGGTGCTTATACGCTGGAGTCGACGTTACCCTTCATTGAACCGGCAGAAATGAAGAAATTAAATTCATTGCTATATACCAAAGTCATTGAGGTAAGTCTTGGATTCAATCACTGGCAAGGCATTGACCTGGATGGATTCGGCGGATTGATACCATCACTGGAAAACAGGAATCTGCTGGGTATACTTTACATGTCCTCCCTGTTTAAGAACCGTGCCCCTGAAGGAGGTGCACTTTTATCCATATTCATGGGAGGAGTCAGAAGACAGGAACTCATGCACCTGAGTGATTCAGAGATCAGGGAAATCGTTGAAAAAGAGTGTAAGGAGCTGCTTAAATTGAAAGATTTTAAACCCGATTTATTCAAAATCATGCGCCATAACTGGGCCATTCCCCAGTATGGTGTAGAAAGCGGCGAACGTTTTGAAGCAATCAAACAACTTGAAGAACAATACCCCGGATTGCAGATTGGCGGCAACCTTAGAAATGGGATCGGTATGGCCGACCGTATCCGGCAAGGGAAAGATCTGGCAATTCGTGCTATGAAGGGGTAAGGAAATATTCTATAACCTTCTCACTTCAAGTTAGCAATTCATATGTTTAAGCGATCTTGTTTGTAGATCACAGTACCCAGTTTGTTTATTTCGAAGTATTTTTCCGTGAAGCGGGTAAATTATTTTTTCAGAAAGGTCCTGCAGTTATAAATCAGGGACCTGTTTCTGGTAAGTTCAGTACTTTGTCAATTGAAATCAGTCCTGTATTTTATAAATTTGATCCTTAGAATTGTAATCTTGCTGGTTGATTGTGTTTTCTTGAACATTCATTATATTATATTAAATATGTAAAATGTTATTTAACTTATTCGTTATATTATATTCACAGTGCGTTTCATTATCTTCACAGTGCGTTATATCTTTTTCACATTGCGTTATGTTATCTTCACAGTACGTTATATAATCTTCACTATGCGTTATATAATCTTCACAGCGCGTTAACATATCTCCTTTATGCGTCCATTCGTTGGTTCACTGCGTCAATAAATGATCTACCTGTTTTAACTGAACGTTAAAATGTTTCGACAAAAACTTCCCTTAGAGTCTGTCATTTTCAGGCAACACGAACAGATAACCGGTTAGCATGAAAGTTTATTCCAACGGTGATGTTTGAAAAGCATGAAAGGGAAATTAGTGAGGGTCAAATGATCTCGCTGGCAGATACGGGACAACCCAAAGGGGAGTAAATAGTAAATCTAACTGACCTGATTTATGGATACTGGCTTCCAATCAATTATTCTTCCTGAATGAAACAACTTCGCCGATGATAATGATGATGGGGGTCGGGTATTTATAATCGCTTTTACTCAGGAGTTCGAGGGTGGAAAGGTATTCTTTCTGATCGGGTAATGAGACATTATAGACCAGCGCCACCGGAGTTTTAGGGTCACGTCCCTCGGCAATGGCTTTTGCAGCAATCAAATGAATGGTCGATCCGGCCATAAAGCAAACCAACGTATCGGCTACCGGCAACTGAACATCTGCGGCATGCCCGGTAATAAATGCAACCGACTTGGCAATTCCGCGTAACGTTAAAGGGATTTGAGTCAGGGAGGCAACGGCAGTACCGGTAGAAATTCCGGGGATAACTTTCACAGAAATAAAATTGCTTTTGAGAAATTCAACCTCTTCGCCGCCATGCGCAAAAATCATCGAATCACCTCCTTTTAGACGCACCACTTTTTTGCCTTCCATTGCAGCAACAAGCATCAACCGGTTGATCTGTTCCTGTTCGTAGCTGTGGCAATGTCTTCGCTTTCCGACATAGAACTTTTCAGCTTTATACCTTTCCAAAAAATCCCTGTCGACCAGGTCATCCAGG
>Ga0302206_1000090_pt1 | contig 38394 bp, 34 predicted proteins | sample II_Fen_E2_1_FD_194581 | JGI IMG/M metagenome (GOLD analysis project Ga0302206, IMG submission 194581) | Peat permafrost microbial communities from Stordalen Mire near Abisko, Sweden - II_Fen_E2_1 | ecosystem: Environmental > Terrestrial > Soil > Wetlands > Permafrost | place: Sweden: Abisko...
ATCCAGCATAACACACCACTCATCATGACAAAATTATCAATTTTCGCACATATAATCTGCTCAATTACAGGAAATAATATCCATCCAATTGTGATATGTATCCTGGACTTATTGGTTATCAGTAATTTATATTAATTACTCTGTTTTTTGATTGACTTAATAATTGGAAATCGAACAAAATCTCAAGTTGTTGGTCTTACTAATGTATATTTGCAAATAAAAAAAACATTATTGCTAATTAAAAAAAGTACAAGAGGGCGGAAGAACAGTCAATTTAATGAACAGAAAATTAAAAAATATTACTTCATTACTATTATTGCTGGTTTTGCTTTTGCCTTCAGTTGTTAAGCTTGAACATCGCCACCAGAACTTAGTCTACAATGTAAAAAATGAGAAAAACTCCCAGGTAATTAACGGGAAATGTGGAATATGCGATTTTGAATTCTACGTTTTTTTGTCCGGCTTTGGGAATACTGATTTAACATGTGAAAAACCTTTAAACAATTATTTAGATAATTATCATTGTACATATTATTCTAATCTCTCCCAATTTTCATATTTATTACGTGCACCTCCCGGTCAGCAAATTTGAATTTTGGCATCCTTTGAGGTGTTTTTTTGAAAATTTGTATTGCACCTGATATATTCCTGTTTATTCCAGCCAGGGTGCAAACTATGGTCAGGTTATTGTGAAATATTTTTCAAAAAAATGCTGCGCCTTATTTCTCAGTTTATTGTTTAAATCTAATTAACCAGGTAATGAATCATTTTATATATACTGCTCTTATAACTGTATCCCTGTTGTCGATTCCGGCAAATGTATTCTCTCAAGCTGATAGCATAGCCAAACCCGATTCCGTTTTATTAAAACAGATTGAAAAGCAATTAAGCAGTTCGCAACCAACTCCTCCGCCTCTTCAGGCGAGAACTGCTCCCTCTACTCTTCCCGACATAAGCGTGATTGGCGACTTTCAGGCATCATACAAAGACTATGTTAAAAGAAAATTTGATGCCGGAATCAATGAGGCGGAGCTTGCTCTTCAATCAGTTGTGGATCCTTACGCCAGGGCTGACTTCTTTTTTACAGTCGGGAAAGACCAGTTAACAGGTAAGTTCAATTTTGATCTGGAGGAGGGATATCTTACCACACTTTCTTTGCCGGCTCATTTGCAGTTAAAAGCAGGAAAGTTCAGGAGCGCCCTCGGAAGGATTAATCCTGTGCATCCTCATGCACTGCCATTTATAAGTTTGCCAAATGCTTATTCGAATTATTTTGGTGAAGGTATAAATGATGAAGGAGTTTCGTTGAGCTGGCTTGTCCCAAATCCTCTTTTTTATCAGGAACTGGTGGTTCAAATCACCGATGGACCAATTGATAATCCAAGTTTTTCAAGAAGCGTGGGTAACACCTATTTTGAACTGGCACATTTAAAAAACTTTTTCGATCTTTCAGCAAATGCTACCCTTGAGTTGGGGTTCTCGGGCATGACTGGCGCCAACTTTTATGATTTAAGAACTAACATAGGCGCTATCGATCTTACTTATAAATGGAAGCCGGTTCAGTTCAATACATATAAATCCTTTACATGGCAATCGGAAGCCTATTTCAGCAATGCAAACATTCCAAAGGAAAGCATAGTTAATTCTTTTGCAATGTATTCATTCATTAATTTTCAATTCTCGAGGCGTTTATTTTTTACCGGGATGTACAGTTATTCAAACAAGCCATATTCCGTAAGCACTGTGGAAAACGCCTATTCAGCAACCGTTGGATGGTATGCCACCGAATTTCAGAAAATAGAAGTTGAAGGCAAGACAACCTCCAGCAATATTGAAAAAGAACAGAACCAGATCTTTCTTCGCTGGATTTTCGTTATTGGAACACATGGAGCTCATCAATATTAATATTTAAACATAAAAAAATGAAACTAAAAATTGTATTCATCTTTCTCGTCTGTATGTCAACTTCGACAGTTTATGGAACGAAAATAAATGTGGTTACCACAACTGCCGATTTAAAAAGTATAACTGAATTAATTGGCAGCGATAAAGTAGAAGTATCTTCAATTGCCACAGGTTATCAAAATCCGCATTTTGTTGATCCCAAGCCAAGTTATATTATCAAACTTTCAAGAGCGGATATGTTTGTAACTGTCGGATTGGATCTTGAGACTGGCTGGTCACCGCAACTCCTTTCAAGTTCACGGAATCCGAAAATTCAAAAGGGGAGTAATGGTTATGTGGATGCATCTATCGGTGTCATCTTATTGCAAGTGCCTTCAAGTATCAATCGGGGCGAAGGAGATATTCATATTTATGGGAATCCTCATTACTGGTTAGATCCGGTTAACGGGAAACAAATTGCAAAAAATATTTGTGATGGTCTTGAGAAAATTTCTCCTGAAAATAAAGCCTTTTTTGAAGCCAATCTTAATGCTTTCAATACAAAAATTGATCTTAAGCTGAAAGAATGGACTATGAAAATATCGCCATATAAAGGTGCAAAAATAATTGCCTATCACAACGAATGGTGTTATTTTGAACAACGATTCGGATTAGTAATTGTTGATTTCATGGAACCAAAACCAGGTATTCCTCCGACTCCGACGCAACTTGTAAAAATTATTTCTGAAGTAAAAAGGAATGCGATTAAATTAATTATTTCATCGCCTTATTTTACAACTTCTTCGTCGGATGTGGTTTCACAACAAACGGGTGCTAAAACAATAGTACTGGGCACATCTGTCGGTGCGTTCGACACCATTAAAGATTATTTTGATCTGTTTGATTACAATATTGATAAGTTAATTAAAGGATTGAATTAACTTAATTTATTAAAAGGCGCTTTATAATTAAGGCTTAATGAATCAGAACGTCTGCAAAAGAATTATTACTAATAATTAAAAAACTGAAAAGTATGTTTGAAATGTTCCATTTGAATTTTATGGTCCAGGCATTTATAATCTCATTAATAACAGGTCTGTTTTTGTCTTACCTTGGTGTGCATGTAGTAGGCCGGGGAATTGTTTTTGTTGATCTTGCGCTTGGTCAGATTTCGTCTCTTGGAGGTGCATTTGCGGCTTTCATTGGTTATGGTTTAACAACTATTCCGTTGGTATTCACACTCGTTGGAGCTTTATTAATTTCAATGATTGATATCAGGGATAAGCGATTGAAACTGGAAGCAATCATTGGAATTATTTATGCTTTCGCCTCGGCTGCCACAGTTATGCTTATTTCAAAGACACCTCATGGTGATTCGGATATTCAGGAAGTATTATTCGGTGATATACTTTCGGTCAATATGCAGCAAATTATCATTACATGCATTGTTTTTGGCTCCCTGATTCTTCTTCATGCTATTTTTCAGAAAAGATTTTTTCATCTTACAGAAAGTTACGAAATTGGCAAATTAGAAAATAAGGGTTTCAATATCTGGAATTTCCTCTTTTATATCTCGATAGGTTTATCCATTGTTTTTGCCGTAAAGATAAGTGGTGTTATTCCCGTTTTTTCCTATTTAATTATTCCATCTGTCTGTGCCATAATGCTTGCCCGTTCAAATAAAGCAGTAGTCATTATTGCTATAATTGTGAGCTTTTTAGGAAGTTTTGTCGGTTTAAACGTTTCTTTCCATTTTGACTTTCCAGCCGGATCATCAATTGTAGCAGTACTGGGAGCTATTTTTATTCTGGTCGCGTTGGTTCCATTAACAAAGCATTTTTTCCTGAAAAAGGATAAATCTGCTTCATTATCTGGATTTCAGCCAAAGTAAAAATGGGTTCTGGTTTTATCAGCGAAGCTTAACGCTATCACTCTGAAGGGGATGCCGCTGACTAATTATAGGCATCTCTCCCTTTAAGACATTAAATAACTGGGGTAGTTGATCCAGCCCTGATTTAAAAAGAAATCTTCCGATGGGAGTAAATCGGTCATCTTTTTTTAGTTCAGGACCAATACAATCAGGTTTCATATCAGATTCGGAAAAAACAGATTGATTTTGATTATTTTCAAACATCGTCCTGAACCTATAGACTTTGATCTGCCGGCCTCTCCATCCGGTTTTTATAAGGTCACATATTATCGGACCTCTTGAAGTCAGTTTAATAAGAAGGCTTAAAATAATTAAAAAGGGAGATAAGACAACAATCATTAAAAGTGCCAGATTGACATCCACAGTTTTCTTAATTGCCAGAGCGTAGGAATTATTGGGGATATTAATAAAACTCAGAAACTTGCCATTCTCAATATCAGTCTTAACAGCACTGGAAAGTTTAGTTTTTGAGTCTTTGCATTTTAGTCTTAATGTAACTCCCAGATCTTCACAAGACGCAAGTATTTCCCGCACTCCCGCGGAATCAGTCTTTTCTTTTAAATAAAGTACCTCATCAATGAAATCAACCTCTATCAAATCGTTGAGAATTCCTAAAAATATTTCAGGAAGTATTATTGCGATGTTTTCAAATTTTCGTTTAATTAATGCTGACTCGGTAAAGATCACTATTACTTTGTACCCCAACTCTTTTTTTGATAAAAGATTCTCAATATAAGACAAAGAAAAACTGTCGGCAACTATAATAATATTTACATTATTGTAGCCTTTTACTTTCAGGCTTTTAAGAATCTTATAAACCGTTATCCGTCCAAAAAATAAAAAAAAGAAACCAAAGAAAGAGAGTTCTGTAAGGAGCAATCGTGGAATTGAGTTCAATCCCAGGGAAAAATAGAAAAGGGTAAGAAGGAAAAATATTGAAATTGATGATTGCAGGTATAAAAAAAACAAAACTTTATAACGTTTAGCTGGTATTCCTGTAACTTTTATCAGGAATAGTATCATAAGCCAAAAGGGCAGAATACAGATAAATAGACTTAATAAGCTGCTATCAGTGTAAAATAATCCCCCTCTTTCAAAGTAACTAATTGAGTAGGAACACTGAAAGGCAAACAGAATTGATAAAACATCAATAGGATTCAGAATATTTTTCAGGAGATTCAATATCTTCATACGGGAGTTTATATGAAGCTGAAAATGAGAATTAAACAGATATATAAACAAGAATACATTGCATCAGGGAGTTTGCATCGTTTAATAAAAACCTGAAACTACAGCGTGAAAGTAATAATTATTCTGCAGACAGTTTGTCTTTTTGGGTGCAAAAATAAGTAAGCCCGTTAAATTCTGTTATGTCTAATACCTTAAGTCCGGAATTAGTGAATAATAGTCTGACGGTTCTTTCAGTCATGTATCTGTTTGTTTTTGAGTCGAATAAATGATATGCCATATATAAGAATGAGCTCCATTGTCCAATGTTTCTCTCAAGGTTGACAACCCTTCCAACTATTCCGTCATGGTACTTTTTTGTAAATGAAAATATGCCATTGTAATTTTTGTTGTCAATGAAACTTCCTATAAAATAACATTTTTTCGGGAGAACATGATAGATTGAATGAAGGAAATCCTTTATTCCTTTTATATTGTTTAATTTCTCAAGATTCACGACTGTCTTTATCGCCTTAAGATCTTCATTTTCGAAATAGTAATGATGTGAAGAAGTTAGAATCAAAAAATCAAGTCCTTTCGCCAAACCTAACCAGTCGAGATAATTATAATAGTTCTCATGACCTTCTTCAGCAAGTTTTGCAAAAACCGGATTAATATCAGTTTTGTTATCTGTGGAGCCCTCGAAATGAGAAAACTTGCTAACACGCTGATTTTTAATAACATATTTATTGTTAGGTTGAGGTTTACTCTTCATGTGTCTGGTTCCTGATTTGAAAATAAATTTATTCAATAAGTACAGTCTCATCAAATAATTTTTAAACGGGTATTGATTAATGTTGAGTAAACACAGATTGAATATTCGCTACAAAATGGATGAATATCAATGATATTTGGCTATTGATGTAAAGAAAAATTTCATTGGTAAAAATCAATTGCATTTTTACCATTATTTTTTCGAGCCCTCTCAATATTCAAGTATTCTATTTTGCAAAACACTATTAATCAGTTATATAAAGATACAACAAGTGACGGTGGAAACTTAAAACCGGATTTTCCTGATTTTGACTAATGTGATTAAAAATTTGATGAAACAAATTCCGGAATATTCGTTTCCAATCAGGCAAGTCAGCTTTTATGTATCGAACGCTCTGAAAAAAGCACTATTTTTGTCATAGTTTTGTTAAATATTATAAACTTCGAAATATTACTTTGACTTTTTATATTAGCGGACCTGCAATTAAGGCTTATTAAGGTGAATTAGAAAAAGAATTTTTGCTGCATGATAACTATTATTGACTATAAAACAGGTAATTTAGGTTCCATTCAAAATATTTTGAAAAAGATCGGGGAAGATTCAGTTATTACTTCGGATAAAGATGAAATCGACCAGGCTACAAAACTAATATTGCCCGGAGTCGGGACTTTTGATACAGGGATGAAGAATTTAAGGGCATTGGATCTTATTGATGTCCTTAATAAGAAAGTGCTGGTGGAAAAAACACCCGTATTAGGCATATGCCTTGGCATGCAATTACTATCAAGTGGAAGCGAAGAAGGGTCATTATCAGGTCTGGGATGGATTGATGCCCTTACTTTCAGATTTCAATTTAAAGACACAATGGAATATAAAATTCCTCATATGGGGTGGAACTTCATAAAGCCAATGAAGAACAGCAGGTTGTTTGACAATATGTATCCTGACGCACGATTCTATTTCGTTCATTCTTATTTTATCAGGGCTAATGATAAAGATGACATATTAGCGTCAACTGATTATGAGATAGAATTTACTTCAGCTGTAGAAAAGGGAAATATTCTCGGAGTACAGTTTCATCCCGAAAAAAGCCATAAATTCGGAATGAAGCTCCTAAAGAACTTTGTTGATTTTTACTAATATGAAGATAAAGAGGATAATTCCTTGTTTGTTACTGCGAAACAATGGATTGGTAAAAACAGTCAAATTTAAGGAATCAACATATATTGGTGATCCCATAAATACTGTGAAAATATTCAATGAGAAAGAGATAGATGAGATTTTTTTCCTTGATATCGATGCTACCAAATTAAAAAAGGAGCCTCCTTATGAACTAATTCAAAATATTGCAAGTGAATGTTTTATGCCATTTGCTTATGGAGGAGGAATTCATTCATTAGAGCAGATCGAAAGAATTATAAAATCAGGAGCTGAAAAAGTAATAATTAATACCCAGGCGTATCTGGGTGTTGATTTCCTTAGCGAAGCAGTTCACCAATTCGGAAGTTCAACGGTTGCAGTTTCAATAGATGTTAAAAAGGAAATTCTGAAGGGGAATATTGTATATATAAAAGGAGGGACACAAAGTACCGGTCTTAATCCTGTCGATTATGCAAAAAGAATTGAGAGTGAAGGTGCCGGAGAAATTATGATCAATTCAATTGACCGTGACGGTGTAATGGAAGGATATGATATTGAATTGATTAAGAGTATTTCAGGTTCGGTAAGGATACCGATTATTGCCTGTGGAGGTGCCGGAAAGTTGAGCGATTTCTCTCAGGCTGTGAAACTGGGAGGCGCTGCAGCAGTTGCAGCAGGAAGTTTTTTTGTTTTTCACGGAAAGAGACGTGCAGTATTGATAACTTATCCGTCATATTCTGAAATATCAGATTTATTTAATTAATCTTATTACTGTGAGAAAATACCAGATATGCAACCGTTGCATTATGGATACTTCGGAACCTGAGATTAAGTTTGATGATCAGGGGAACTGTAACCATTGTAATTCGGCCCTTGATCGGGCTAAAAAAACATGGTTTCCCAATGAGAAAGGAGAAAGAATACTTCACGAAATCATCGAAAGAATAAAGCTTGAAGAAAAGGATAAAGAATTTGATTGTATTATTGGCCTGAGCGGAGGAGTTGACAGTTCCTATCTGGCGTATCAGGCAGTTAAACAAGGTCTGCGTCCATTGGTTGTTCATGTTGATTGTGGCTGGAATTCGGAACAGGCCGTGAAAAATATTGAAAACATAGTAAAAAAACTTAATATTGAATTACATACTTTTGTTGTCAACTGGGAAGAAATGAAAGACCTGCAACGGTCATTTTTTAAGGCAAGTCTGCCTGATCAGGATATCCCACAGGATCATGCAATCTTTGCTGCTTTATACAATTTCGCTGATAAGAATAATATCAGGTATGTGCTCAACGGGTTAAATTTTGCAACGGAGAGCATAATGCCTGAAAACTGGGGATACCAGGCAATGGATTACAGGCATCTGAGATCGGTTCATAATAATTTTGGAGAGAAAAAATTAAAAGATTATCCGCATGTTAATTTCTTTCAACGATATATCTATTACACCATCCTGAAAAAAATGAAAATTATCAATCCATTAAATTATCTTGATTACAGGAAAGATGATGTAATTGCAACTATGGAAAGAGAGCTTGGATGGCAGTATTACGGAGGGAAGCATTATGAATCGAGATTCACCAAATTTTTTCAGAGTTATTATTTACCTCTGAAATTTAATTTTGATAAGAGAAGAGCTCATCTTTCAAGTCTTATTGTCTCGGGCCAGTTGTCAAGATTTGATGCCCTGGGTAAAATGAATGAAAAAGTTTACTCTGAAAATGAGATAGGAAATGACCTGGAGTATGTTGCCAAGAAGCTTGATTGGTCACCACAGGAGTTTAAAGCAATAATTGATCTGCCACCAAACAGGCATCAGGATTTTAAAACGAATGAAAAGCTGTTCAATATTGGAATAAGGTCAAAGAACTATCTAAAAAATATCTTCAGATAGTCTTTCTATTACAAAATGAAATCCGTTAGCCGTAAGATCATTCAGTGGATTTTCTCTGTGTCTCTCTGTGCTTCTCCGTGTAACTCTGTGTAAGTTCTTATTTTTTTGTTACACAGAGGGCCACAGAGGGTTCACAGAGGACCACTGAGTATTTCAAGAAATTAAAATCCGTTAAGCTTCATTGTTACAGTCGGAATCAGCAGCAAAAACCCGATAATAATCAGTATCAAAAGAATTGGCATTATCCATTTAAGCCATTTTACATATGGTATCCTTGCCATTCCGAGTACTCCGATCAAGACTCCGGAAGTAGGAGCTATCATGTCGGTAAATCCGGCACCAAACTGGAAAGCGACAATGGTTGCCTGCCTGGTTAACCCTACAATATCTGAGAACTCGGCCATAATAGGTATCGTAAGAGCAGCTTTTGCTGATCCCGATGTAATTACAAGGTTTAAAACTGACTGGAACAGGTACATAATAGTAATGGCTGAAATCTGATTTGCCCCTTTCAATGCACCCGATAAGGAATGAAGTACAGTATCGATTATCTGACCATCAGTGAGTATTGCAATTATCCCTCCCGCGAAACCTACAACAAGAGAGGCTGATACAATATCTCTTACACCCTCTACAAATAGTTTCGTTATTTCACCGGGTTTCCTGCCCGAGGAAAAACCTGTAACGATGCCCATGGCCAGAAAAAGAGCAGCAATCTCCATTATATACCAATGATAACCAAGCACGCCAACAACAAGATAAACCATCGTGAAGGCAAGGATATTAAGTACAAAAAAATGAATGGAGCGTCGCAATGTAAAAAGACTTGAAATAAAAAATAATCCTGCCAATACCGGTAGGAAAGGAGCTGAGACTGTCGATAAACCAATAGTCATGTGCGTCATTGGATATTTAACTGCAAAAATAATAAGTGCCACCCAGGTCAGAAAGGCAACGATCCATGCTGACAAGGGAGTATAATATTTCATCTCATCTAAATGTGAATTTCCTTTCACTCTCCAGTATTCATCTGCATCGTACATTGGACTTTTACGTGGATCCTTTTTGATCCTGGCTGCATACCATAGCACAAAGCATATGCTGACGAACGTTATGATTATCCAGCAAAAAGTACGGTACTCTATGCCGGTAAAGAGCGGAACACTGGCAAGTCCCTGGGCTATCCCAACAGTAAATGGGTTCAGAATGGCAGCGGCAAATCCGATATGAGCCGCAAAATAGCATAGTGATATTCCAACAATTGAATCGTATCCCATTGAAATTGAAAGTGGTACAAATATAACTGCGAATGCTATGGTCTCTTCAGCCATTCCGAAAATAGCGCCGAAAAGGCTGAAAATAATCATTATCAATGTGATGATAATATTGTTCACACCGAACCATCTTACTACCCTGTAATGTTCCATTCTTTGTGTAAAACCAAGGAAAGAAAATATGCCAACATCAATAGCTTTCGTTTCATTCATAATCCAGAATGCACCACCTATCATCAGGATAAAAACAATTATATGTGACATATTTATGAACCCCTTATAAAAAGCCGAAAAGATCTGCCAGGTCTGGGGCTGACTGTCAACATAATGAAATGAATTGTTTATAATTACACTTCGTTCCACACCATTTACGGAAACTGAATGACGGTCATACTTTCCCCCGGGAATTATCCAGGTAAGAATTGCTGCAATAATAATAATACTGAAGACTATTACAAGGTTGTGAGGAATAGTAAATTTGAAACGCATAAGTATCTTCGGTTATAGTTACAGATTAAAATATTTTACCCGCGAAGTGATTCAGGTTTAGAGTAAAAATAATCAAAAATTGATCACAGGTTATTTTTAAACATAAGAATAGCTAATTTTACTATTGAAACAGTTTACAAAAAATATCTTATGCTTCTAATCAGGAACGCAACAGTTTATTGCCCGGAATTTCTGGGTAAAAAGGATATATTAACAGGTGGGAATATTATCCTTGGAATTTCAGACAGAATAGCTATACCTCAGGATGTTGATGTTGAGGTGATTGATGCAAATGGTATGACTATAGTCCCCGGCCTGATTGATAATCATGTTCATATTGCCGGGGCAGGAGGAGAAGGAGGACCTTCAACAAGAACACCTGAATTGAAACTTTCCTCCATGTTTGAAGCAGGTGTGACAACAGTTATCGGATGTCTTGGAACAGATGGATTAACACGTTCAGTCGAAGCCGTCCTGATGAAGGCTAAATCGCTCAGGCAGGAGGGAGCATCAGCATGGATATGGACAGGAGCATATCAGGTACCGACACCAACCATCACAGGTGATCCGGGAAGGGACATTGCACTTATTGAAGAGGTTATCGGGGTCGGAGAACTTGCAATATCCGATCACCGAAGTTCATGTCCTTCAACGGATGAACTTATCCGGATCACAGCACTGGCAAGAGTCGGGGGCATGCTGGGTAATAAAGCGGGTATGGTAAACATCCATCTCGGAGATGCAAAAAATCCATTTTCTCCGCTTCATGAAGTTATTAATCATAGTGAACTTAAATACACGCAATTCCTGCCAACACACTGTAATCGAAATGCTTATATATTTGAAGATTCAAAGATCTATGGCAAAGAAGGTTATATTGATATCACGACAAGTTCATGGCCCTACTACCAGGATGAAGAGATAAAACCATCTGCCGCACTAAAACTTTTGCTTGAAGCCGGTGTCCCGGTCAATCATATTACATTTTCATCTGACTCATGCGGATCACTTCCCGGTTTTGATGAAAAGGGACATCTGGTTAAGCTTGAAATGGGCTTACCTTCAGCCAACCTTCGGGAATTGGCAGATTGTGTATTGAAAGAAAAAATTCCACTTGAAACTTCTTTGAAGGTTCTGACTTCAAATGTTGCAACAATTTTAAAACTGGCCGGTAAAGGATTTATATCAGCCGGAATGAGTGCCGACCTGCTGTTCCTTGATTCAGGAATGCAGATGGTACATCTTCTGGCGATGGGGCAATGGGTGGTACGTGATGTTGTCGTTGTAAAAAAAGGAACTTATGAATAATGGATTTCGACTTCATCTTAGTCTGAATTTTTGTCCCGGCAGGTATACGCTTAACTGAAGTCCTTCAGTTCCAAGCAAACCATTTTTTATATATTTAATTTTATTAGTATTTTTAATTACAATTACCTGGCTGATACCGCTCACAGTAGCATAATCACCATCTACAATTATTGCAGTTGATTCATCCATAGCAACACATAATTCATCGGGATTTTCGATTGATACCGAAATCAGTCTGTTAAGTCTTTGACGTTTTATAAAATGTTGATCTATAATTACATCTGTTAAAAACCCGAGTCCCTGTGTAACTTCAACATTATCAGACTCAATTGTCACAAAACCGGCATCAGGGTCAGTGTGTTTTTTCTGATTTCCGGTGATCATCTTTTTACTCATAACAGCTGCTCCCGCGCTCGTGCCGGCTATTACTGACCCGTGATTATATGCTTCATGAACTGCTTCCATAATGGGAGTATTAAGAACAACTGACATAAACCTTGACTGATCACCACCGCTAATATAAATAAGCCGTGCATTTCGTAAAGAATCGAGTTGTGCCTTCGGCGGAGTTTCTCCTGCGCGAAAATTATAACCATATACCTTTTTTATTCCGGTGACACTAAAATCTTCTTTTGCCCAGATAATTGCACTATCGGGTGTAGAACTTGCCATCGGAAGTATATAGATATAACCTTCGGCCCTTACTCCTGATATATCTATAAGATCTTTCATCATTGTGTCGGTACGGTTGCCTCCTCCAATAATAAAAAGCTTTCCGGTTGTACTTCCATGATTTTGTTTCTGTATGCAACATGATAATGATAATGCTAAAAGAGCTACTGTGATAACAGATGATTTCTTCATATATGAATTGTTTAAGGGATACAAGTTATTGAATTTAATGATGATTTCTCTGAGAAGAACTTTTTTTTCATACATTTATCCGTTCGTATCTATTATTGCATTTTTAAAACGCATCGAATAAAATAACATGAAGGTATCAGGCTTTACTTTTATCCGCAACGCGACTAAATTTGATTATCCTGTCGTTGAAGCAATTAAATCAATATTGCCTGTTTGTGATGACTTTGTAGTAGCCGTAGGTAATTCAGAAGATAATACTCTTGATTTGATTCAAAACATTGATAAACAAAAAATCAGGATAATTGAGACTATCTGGGATGATTCTGAAGAAATGAAGATTGGAGGAAAGGTTTTTGCTTCTGAGACAGACAAAGCATTCCGGGCGATATCGGAAGATTCCGACTGGGCTTTCTACATTCAGGGAGATGAAGTGATACATGAAAAATATCTGGCCACTATAAATTCATCAATGGAAAGATGGACGGATGATCCATTGGTAGATGGATTATTGTTCAATTACCTTCATTTTTACGGTTCCTACGATTATGTTGGCCTTTCGCCCAAATGGTACGGCCATGAAATCAGGGTAATCAAAAATAATAAAGCATTCTACTCTTTCCGGGATGCACAGGGGTTCAGGAAAAACAAAAACGAAAAACTGTACGTTAAACCCGTCGATGCATATGTTTATCATTACGGCTGGGTAAAAGAACCCGGGACAATGATGAAAAAAGCGATTAATGCAAATTCCTTTTATCAGGACAAGAACTTCATAAAACGAATGAAATCCATTGACTCTAACGGTAGTAAAGAATTTGACTACTCTTCAATAGATTCCTTAAGCTTATTTACCGAAACACATCCCAAAGTAATGGAAGAACGAATCCGGCACAAAAACTGGAACTTCGAACATAACATTTCTTTCAACAGGCTATCATTAAGGTACAGAGGTAAAATCTTTATTAAAAAATATCTCGGCATCAATACCTACTATGAAAACTATCTGGTTATCTGATCGGGATTAACTCTGCTGAATTGACTAATATATCCTGCAACTATCAGGTATTGAGCAACAATATAAGTTGACATTATTACCATGCCTGATGAATCAAATTGATGGCTGAATTTATTCACAGCTATTGAAGAGTCGGAGATGACAAACAATATGGCTCCTGCAAGAACCAGGAAGTAACTTTCCTTTTTCACCTTTTCTATCCTGTTAATAGCTCCGGTCAACATAGTAAGGATGACTACTGCATAAACGATTACAGGCAGCCTCATCTCACCCAGATATTTATATAGATAAGCTACCAATATGACGCCATATATAATAACAGGTATAAGGAGCCAAATGTATTTTTTCAGGATAGTGTTTTTGCCCGGAGTGATTAAGAATACCGTAAAATACATCACGTGAGCCATCAGGAAACAGGCAAGTCCGGGAATGAACATATTACTGTTATCTTTCGAGAACTCAAGGCTTACATCTCCGGCCCAGGAAAATAATAGCCCTGCAAACATGAATCTGTGCAACCGGTTTTTGAGAGGATTCATATTTGATAAAAACAGAATGATAAGAATGGGAATGATAAGCGCTTTAGTAATAAATCCCGGCCAAAAGCCTGGCAGATTCAGAAGAATTATGCATATTAGTCCAATAGAAAAATAGATTACCGATATTGCTGTGTTTTTCATACTTCATTAATATATCGGAATGTTATCTTCATTCGAAACACTGATGCTTCATGAAACATTAAATTTATCAAATAAATCAGCCACCGCAAAATCAATAATTTTGACTCAAAAATTATTGTAATTCAATTAAAAATTGGATGTTAAATCTTATAAATCAATAAATTTAAATTAATAACTCAAATATTACGGTGCGCTGCACCTTTGATTTCCGAAACATTCAATTTTCTGCATATATTTTGGTGCTCCCCACCTGTGATATGCTGGTAAACAGTTATCATCAAATATTATGTACGTTTTATCATTTTGTGACAAAATTGTACAGCAATAACTTTTTGTGGTCCACATTAATCTGTCCATTAATAGTTAAATCAAAAGCAGCAGAACTTCAGAATATTTGTAGAAATGCATTTAATAAATTCCATGAAAGGTGCAGAGCACCCTTATATTATTCTATAATCAACTCTCTTTAATAGTTTCTTTGTATATTTCCAGTGGTAAAATGAACTAATAATGTCATTTTAAATTGTGATGCAATGAAGAAGTGCACTTTATTATTAACCAGCTTTTTATTTCTTACTTACTGCAACCGGCAGAATCAGACTGTAAGCACAGTTGCTCCTGTTTCAGGAAATTTTAAAACCGAGGGGAAGCAGGTAATCGTCTATACCACTGCTGATAGTACCAAATACAGACTGACTGTTACGGATACTCTTAAGTTTAAAGAACTTATTCAGCCTGTTGAGACCCAGGTTTGCATCTTTACAAATCCCGATAAAACGTACCAGACATTCCTGGGAATAGGCGGAGCTTTAACCGATGCCTCAGCCGAGACTTTTTCTAAAATGCCGAAGGCCATACAGGATGAGTTGTTGCAGGCATACTATGACATGCAGAAGGGAATAGGTTATACTCTGGCCAGAACCAGCATTAACAGCTGCGATTTTTCAAGTGGAAGTTATACATATGTCACTGAAGGGGATAAGGAATTAAAATCTTTCAGCATTGACCACGATCAGCAGTTCCGGATTCCGTTGATTAAAAAAGCTATCGCTGCTGCAGGTGGCAAACTGACATTGTTTGTCAGCCCCTGGAGTCCCCCCGGATATATGAAAGATAATAATGATATGTTGCACGGTGGTAAATTGAAACCTGAGTATTACCAGACCTGGGCAGACTATTATACAAAGTTTATAAAAGCATATGAGAAAGCAGGTGTACCTGTATGGGGCATGACGATTCAGAATGAACCTATGGCAACCCAGAGATGGGAATCCTGCATATATAGTGCAGATGATGAACGTGACTTCCTTAAAAATTATCTGGGTCCGACAATTGTGAAATCAGGATTGGGAGATAAGAAAATTATTGTGTGGGATCATAACCGTGATCTTATGGTTCAGAGGGCTGATGTTATTTTCAGCGATCCTGAAGCTTCAAAATATGCCTGGGGAATGGGATTTCATTGGTACGAAAGCTGGACCGGAGGGAATAATATGTTTGATAATGTCAAAATTGTTCATGAGGCTTATCCCGATAAAAATCTGATGTTTACTGAAGGGTGCCCTGAAAGTTTTAATTCATCTATGTATAATAACTGGGGTCTCGGGGAAGCATATGGCCGCAACATGATAAATGATTTTAATAACGGAGTAGTCGGATGGACCGATTGGAACATTTTACTTGATGAGACCGGGGGACCTAACCATGTTCAGAATTTTTGTTTTGCTCCTATACATGGGAACACAAAAACCGGGCAGCTGATTTATACAAATTCATATTATTATATCGGGCATTTTTCAAAATTTGTTCGTCCGGGTGCAAAACGGATTATAAGTTCTGCAAGCCGCAGCCAGTTGCTGACAACGGCATTTATTAATCGCGATGGTAAAGTAGCAGTGGTCGTGATGAATCAAAGTAATCTGAAAATTACTTATAATCTTTGTATTGGTCATAGTGCGGCTGAAGTAAAAATCCTGCCACATTCAATTCAGACTCTTATTCTATAAGATATTTATTTTAATTCTTTTATCCCCATATTATAAAGAGTGAAGCTGAACAGATCAGCATACTGTTCAATAGATTTACTCACCGGAGTTCCGGCACCATGACCTGCATTTGTTTCAATCCTTATCAGAACAGGATTATTTCCCGCCTGTCTGGCCTGCAGTTGTGCGGCGAATTTGAATGAATGTGCAGGAACAACCCTGTCGTCGTGATCACCCGTCGTGACAAGTGTGGCCGGATATTTTATACCATCTTTTACATTCTGGACAGGTGAATACTTATATATGTATTCAAACATCTCCTTACTATCCTCGGAAGTACCATAGTCATAAGCCCATCCAGCCCCGGCTGTAAAGGTGTGATATCGAAGCATATCCATTACCCCAACTGCAGGAAGAGCAACCTTCATAAGGTCAGGGCGCTGTGTCATAACGGCTCCTACAAGAAGACCCCCGTTTGATCCGCCTCGTATCGCAAGAAAATCAGACGACGTATATTTCTTTCCGATCAGATATTCACCGGCGGCAATGAAATCATCAAAGACATTCTGTTTTTTCATTTTTGTTCCCGCAAGATGCCATTTTTCACCATATTCACCGCCTCCCCTGATATTGGCGACTGCATAAATACCGCCCGTTTCAAGCCACAATGCAACAGGTATGCTGAAACCGGGTGTTTCGCTGATGTCGAATCCACCATAGCCGTAAAGAATTGTCGGGTTCCTGCCATCCAACAGAGTTCCTTTCCTGCAGGTAATTATCATAGGTATTCGTGTTCCGTCCTTTGAGTTATAAAATATCTGGGTTGATTCATAATTGTCACCATTAAAAGCTACAACTGGCTTTTTATAAACCTCTGAATTCCCTGTATTCGGATCAAGTTTATATATAGTGACGGGCGTTATATAATTTGTAAAGGAAAAATATACCTCTTTGTCTGCCTTTTTGGCCCCAAAACCCGAAGCAGTTCCTATTCCGGGCAATGCAATATCCCTGACGGGAACTCCATTTCTGTCATATTGTTTTATTCTCGAAATTGCATCAATCATATAATGAGCGAATATGTATCCTGAACCTGCTGCAGGTTCCAGAACATTTTCGGTCTCAGGGATCAGGTCAACCCAGTTTTCAACTCCAGGTTTTTCCGCATCGACAGTTACGACTTTTTTATTTGGTGCATTAAGGTTGGTTACAATGAATAGCCTGGAACCATCATTATCTAGTACTGAGTGATCATTATCGAAGTTTCCGACAACAATAGTGAAATTATTTCCAGGCTTCTTCAGATCCTTGATATATAATTCGTTTCCAGTTGTTGAGACTGATGCAGATACTACCAGATATCTACCATCTTCAGTCACAGTTCCGGTGACATATCGCCTGACAATATCAGAACCAAAAACAACTTTATCTTCACTCTGCTTTGTACCTAGCTTATGGAAATAAAGTTTATGGTGGTCAGTCTTTGCAGATAGTTCACTTCCCTTTGGTTTGTCATAACTCGAATAATAGAATCCATCATTTGCCTGCCAGGCGAGACCACTGAACTTTATGTCTTTCAGAGTGTCGCCGACAATCTTTTTTGTCTCAGCATCAAGTACGATTACCTTTCGCCAGTCGGAACCTCCTTCTGAAATAGAATATGCGACTTTACTTCCATCCTTTGTAAATTCCATTTCACCCAGAGATGTAGTACCGTCAACTGAAAACTTATTCGGATCAAGAAATAGTTCGGGATCACCATTGCTTTTCTGACGGTATATTACGAACTGGTTCTGCAACCCATCGTTTTTTGAAAAGTAAGTATAGTCACCTTCTTTTTGAGGAGCTGTATATTTCTCGTAATTCCACATTTTCTCGAGACGCGATTTTAATTGATCCCTGTACGGAATTGTCTCCAGGTAACCGAATGTAATTTTATTCTGCTCCTTAACCCATGAAGCTGTCTCTTCAGACCTGTCATCCTCAAGCCATCGATAGGGATCAGGAACTTTTGTCCCGAAATAGGAATCAATAACATCACCCTTTTTAGTTGCAGGGTATAAAATTTTCTTATTCACCGGCCCGTTACATGAGATCATAATTGCAATTACAATAATTGTGAGGATTTGGTTTTTCATGATAGTTTATTATAAATTCTTTTACAGCGATTGTATATTCATTGGACTTAAGAGTCAAAAGTAACTAAAAGCCAGATTTCAACAATATGTATATAAGAGTTTTTTGATCTGATACATCTGATCCGGAAATGAATTAATCCTGTATAAAGTTTAAAGCATTAATTCATTTCAGGTTTATTGGGAATACTGACTATTCTGACGTCTTCAATTTTAAAATTCTAATTTTGTAAAAGGAAATTATACTTTTTTTTGCTGACCAGGCAATTATCGAACACAAAGCCCTGATAAATAAATTTATTTAAGCCGAATCTATCTTCTGAAACTAAATTTTTTTATATATTTGATTTAGGTTGCTTTCTTGTATCAGTCTAGATGAAGAATAGTAAAATAAATTTATTGATCTTAACATTGTTGGTGTGTCAGCCTTTGCTCTATTCAGCGCCTGCCGACACCACATCAATTATTGACAATATCTATAATTATAATTTTCTTAAAGCATCTGATCAGTTGTCAAGGCTAAAGAGTAATGATCCTTTAATGACCGAGGCTCTTAATCTTGAGATACAATGGTGGATGGCAGTCGGAAGCAGCAATAAAGACCGATTTTCTAACTTCCTGAGTACGCTGGATCGTTTTGAAAAAGCTGACAAAAATAGTTTGAATAAAATAATATCTTCAACATACAGGATAAGGTACTATGCTTGTGTAAATAAAAATTACCTGATTCCGTTTTTAATTTTAAATGTAAAGAAACGAATTGAGAAGATAGATTCTGCTAAACTTGGCGGTTCAGGTAAAGAGACATTTGAGCTTTTTAGTATGTATAAGTCGTTTCTTATTCTCATTCAAAATAACTTATTCATAGATAAATTTTCCCCGGGATCTTATAAGAACAGGGAACTTATAGGAAATATCGAGGGGGTGATCCTGAATGGTGCTTCACCTAATAAAACAATAGGTCGTTATTTTCTAATGAAGTATTATTTAGATATTGAAAAAGATAAATCAAAGGCATTTGTTTACTTAGCAGAATTACATAAAGAATATCCTAAAAATATGATTTTTACTTACTTATTAACGAATTAATGTACATCTTATGAAAAAAATTATTATTTTATCGTTAATCCTTTCAATAACTGCGTTATGCAGTTACAGTGCTAAAGCATCAGGTTACACTGCAGATGATAAACTGATTGATCAAATGTTTACTAATGCAACTGAAACAGTAAATGTTTCTTTTACTGATTTATCGTTAGCCGGCACAACTGGTACAGCATTAGATGCTAGCCCCAAAAATGCAGCTGTGGCTTTGGTCCTCGATTTCTTTCTGGGAGCATTTGGAGTTCACAGATTCTACCTGGGAACTGAAGTAATGACCGGGGTCGGTTATATTCTGACTTGTGGTGGAATATTTGGAATAGTTCCACTTGTCGATTTTATTGTTCTGATAATTAATATCGATGACATTTCTAAATATGTAAACAATCCGAAATTCTTTATGTGGAACTAAACGGATAAGGATAATTCATATTGTTCTTTGAAGAATTGTGCATTGGATGGAAATTCTAATGCACAATTCTTATTGTATATTAAACTTATCGTTTTAAATGAATAAAATACCGGTAATTTCTGTTGTTCTGGTTTTTCTTTTTTCGAATTTCAGGTTGCTCTCACAGATCAGTGATCGCGTAAGTGTTAGCCAGGAGACCCAGGTACTAAGCAATGGAACCAAAAGTATTTTTAAATGCGATATTTATTATAACAAGGAGAAAGACGCAATAGTTACACATCACTATTATCCTGTTGAATTTGTAAAGATTTCTAATCGTTTTGGAGAGATGAAAATTTATTTTCCAAAATCAAATACAGTTACAACTCAACAAAATCAGTCACTCTCTTCAACAAATGAGCTTCTATACTATTTTATCAATAATAAGGTGACAGATCTCGGTCTTTCCAGGGAGGGTTTTAAGCTTATTTCAACAACCAGGGAAGAAGATATGATGATAACAACCTGGCAGGCTCCAACCTCTTTGAAGGTTATTAATGAGGTTAAAATTGTTTTTAGAGATATGCTCCCTATTTATGCTGAGCATGTTGGTATAGATGGGTTTATTAAGAAAAAAATTTACTACAGTAAATACACTGATTTCAATACATTCAGTATGCCGCTTCGGATAACCGAGGTTAGTTTTGAAAGCAAAACGGATTCAACAATAAGGTTATCAACATTTTCAAATGTCCGTACATTTGATTTCCCCGATAATAGTTATTTTGATTTTAAGATACCGGATGATGCTAAAATCAATAAGCAGTAGTTTCCTTTTCTTTCTGTTTTTTTTAATTAGTATATCGTGCTCTGGCCAGATGGATAGTTTTAAATCGGATATTAAACAAATTAATAGTTTGTTATCCCGGATCCCTCCGGACCCATTTAAACGTCCATATATTTATAAGGACGAACCGTCGTTGATTAAGAAAATCAACCCTGTGAATTTATTTATCGGAGGAACATTATATGTTTACCAGAATGTACTCTCAAAGCACATTTCAGCAGATTGCCTTTTCATTCCCAGTTGTTCTGAGTTCAGCAAACAGGCTATAAAGGAGGATGGATTACTTAAAGGAATCTTATTAAGTATTGACCGGTTAAACAGATGCAATAGAATTGCCGCACAAGATCTCAAACATACCAGTGTTGATCAGAAAACAAACAGGTATCCAGACCCTGTTTCAAGGTACAGTAAAGAATCTCAGCATAATGGGGAGTAGGATCTTTTTTATTGTTAAATTTGGTCAGGCTGTAATTTTATTATGCTTTACATCTCTGTCTTTTTCTCAGGAGTCAGATAATTGTGACTTAAAATTTATTGATCATCTTGTAAACAAAGGCAATTATGAAGAAGCATTATTTTTATTAGACTCATCAGATTGTTCGTCAGTTCATTTGAATGACAGTATAAACTATCTGAAAGGATGGAGTCTCTATTCCTTAAAGAGGCTTTTATCTTCATCAGAGAGCCTTATTAAAGTTACCTCCGCTTCTGAGTTCTATATGAAATCGCATTTTTTTGCTGCTTATGACTTCATGCATTTGGGCGCATATTCAAATGCATTAGAAACCCTTTCAAATATTAAAGTAATTTCAGAAAAGGAGATCTCTCTCAGAAATTATGAAATTGCAGGTTTACATCTGCTTCAGGGGAATGTGACTATGTTCGAAGATTCTTTTAGTAAAACAAACAAGAATTTTTATGAGCTTTCCGGGTCATCTGAGAATCTTCAGAAAATCTCAGAAGAATTAAAAAAACATAAAAGAAAATCCCCGTTGATTGCCGGTTTGTTCTCTGGAATTATACCGGGCTCCGGTAAATTTTATTCAGGTAAAAAAGGCGAAGCTATTTCTGCTTTTATCGCCACCACCGGACTTGGACTGGTGACCTGGGAAAATTACAGAAAAAGTGGCTTAAATAGTTTTAAAACAATCGCTTTTGGAACTGCATTTGCATTTTCTTATGTAGCTAATATTTATGGATCGGTTATATCTATTAATGTGCTCGAAACAGAATTCAGAAATAATGTTAAAAACTCGATTCTTTTTAATCTGCATATTCCTTTGCGTAACTCTTTCGACAAATAGAATATTTGCATCGGATTATTATTCAAATGCTCTCAGAATTTTTACTGATGGCAATTTCTACGTAGCTTCAATTGAATTTGAAAGAGCCATTTTTCATGCGACTGATAATAATACAATTGCAAAATGTAAATATTATAAATCACTATGTTACAAGGAACTTGGAGACAAACACAGGGCACTGGAAGAATTAAGTGAAATAAACGTATTCAATTTACCTGACTCTCTCTTCTTTTTTATCCGATATGAACAGGCTGTTTGTAATTTTTTAAATAATGATCCGGCTCAAGCACTCTGGAATCTCGAGGAAATCAGATATAGATTCCGCGATTCGTTAAAAACTGTAGATATTTTACCTTTGAATATCCTGTGTTTAAATTCCACAAGGAATTGGGACGAAGCGCTTAAGGTCTGGAGTTATTTACTGAATCATACAGGATTAAAGGATTCGGAAAAGAATGATTATGAAGCAAAAATCAATAAACTTTATAATAAAAGAAAAACACCAAAGCTTTATTCCGGGAAAAAAGCTGAGAATTTGTCAAGATTTATTCCGGGTGCCGGGCAAATGTATTGCGGAGCTGTTTTCGAGGGTACTTTTAATTTAATCATGAATGCTTCATTATTAGGCTACTCATTTTTCGAGTTTTATTCAAAGTATTACTTTACGGGGTATTTTGTAGGTTTGGGAATCTTCAATAAAACATATAATGGTGGAATGCACAGAGCAAAATTACTTGCAGATGAAAAAAACCTGGAAGGGATAAATAAATTTAATGTTGAAACCAGTTCATTACTGATCAGGATTTTAGATTCACAACCTTTAGAAAAATCCTTACAACAGGGTTTAAGTAAGGCTCAGATTAGAAATTCCGACAGTATTAAATAATTCAAAAGATTTTTAATTGTAAAGTGAATTGTAAACCTCAATTAAACATAAATACTATGAAAAAGCGTATTAAAGTAATTATTATGATCATGTTATTGCCACTTGTGGCATTTTCACAGAATAAATTTAACGGGCTTGATATGAACATGGGAAATCTTTACAGGTTATCCGATGCAAAAACCCGTTCAATAAGTTCCGAGAATCTGTCGGGCGAAAAAGGGAAAGGCGGAATGGCTGATCCTGTTGACAAAGACAAACGTAATACTGCGAACGCATCCAATGCTGCACGTGATCTTGGACAGGGATGGAAAGTCAATCCGTACGTAATAATTAAACCGGGTGAAACTTTTAAAATGGCTGAGATTGACGGCCCCGGAGCCATACAGCATATCTGGATGACTCCAACCGGAAACTGGCGATTCTCAATACTTCGGATCTATTGGGATGATGAAACTGAACCATCAGTCGAATGTCCCGTTGGTAGTTTTTTCGGGATGGGATGGAATAAATATTCTCCTCTGGTATCGTCAGCAATATGTGTCAACCCGGGAAGCGCCTTTAATTCATATTGGGTGATGCCATTTCGGAAAAAGTGCAGGATAACAATGGAAAACATTGACGAAACTGAATCTATGACACTTTTCTACCAGGTCGATTATACATTAACCGAAGTACCTGCCGATGCCGGGTATTTTCATGCTCAGTTCCGCAGGTCTAATCCTGATGAGACATCTGTTTATACAATTAATGATGGCATAAAGGGAAAAGGTCAGTATGTTGGTGTTTATCTTGCAGTAGGAGTTAATAATAACGGATGGTGGGGAGAAGGGGAGATAAAGTTTTTCATTGATGGTGACAGCAAATTTCCAACTATATGCGGAACCGGCACTGAAGATTACTTTTGTGGCTCCTATGATTTTGACACCAATTGGAAAAATTCCCAGGGTATAGAGGAATCTGGTTATACTGAATTCTGTACGCCGTATTCAGGATTGCCACAGGTTATCCGTGGTGACGGGCACTATAATGTGATGCAACGTTTTGGTCTTTACAGATGGCATATTATGGATCCTATCCGTTTTGATTCTGATCTTAAAATCACAATTCAGGATATTGGCTGGCATAAGGGAGGAAGATACCTTAAACAACAATCAGATATTGCTTCAACATGCTTCTGGTATCAGACAGAACCTCATGCTAAATTTCCAAAGCTTCCTGAGTGGCAGAAACTTGAAGTTAATTAATTCTCCCAGGTGAGAATTTTCCAGACTCTTTTTAATGCTTCTTTTTTAAGCTTCTTATCCGGATTGACACAAACAGGATTTCCTACGGCTTTGAGAGCTGTCAGGTCTGATATTGAATCACCATAGTACCAGGCATCAGAAGCTGAGTATATATTTTTATCACAATATGCCATTAACCTTACGGCTTTTTCGTCGCCAAAACAGAGGTGCCCAACAGGCCGGCCGGTCAGGTATCCGTTCTTAACTTCAAGTTCGGAACAGATGATATCATCAATACCAAGATTTGTGGCCATTTCCTTACATATAGCGGTCAGGGCAGAAGAGAGGAGTACAACTCTGGCATTATTTGTCTTATGGTATGCTATTTCAGCCCTCGCCTCTTTATAAACAGAAGGGAGGAGTACGTCGTGAAAGATCTCGGAACACAGGTCATCCATGGTTTTTTCGGGAATACCCTTAACCCAGCTGACCATCTTATCTATTATTTTGAGCGGATCTTTGAGCTTAAACCTGAAAACAAAGGAAAGGAAAATTGCATTTAAAAGATCCCAGTGAGTCATAAGCCCTTTCTTGTAGGCTCCTTTTGCTAATGCCTTTCCGCTTATCGATTTGGTAATTGTCTGGTCAAGGTCAAAGAACGCAATATAGTTAAATGTTATATTTCTATCTTTTGAAAAAGTGGTTTCCATCAGGATTGTATATAATATTTAACGCCTCTGGCACTACAGTTACATCAAATCTGTCGGAAAAGTTCAATTCGCCATCAACATGAAATGGAACTACCTCGGGGAACTCAAGGTTAATTTCTTTTGTCTGATAATAGTTTACTCTCTTATCAGCGATATGTTTTCCTTCAGGTACTTTTAGCAGAATAGAAAATCTTTCAAACAGTGATAATTTTTTTATCATGCAAACATCTAATAATCCGTCATTTGCAATAGCCTTTGGGGTAAGATAGAATCCACCTGCAAATCTTCTCCCGATTGCTATGGTATTAATAAAACAATCTGTTTCATGCCTGCCGGCATCGGTAATGACCATCATCTTTTTTTCTCTGAAGAAGATGAGTGTCTTTACGATATGCCAGATGTATTTGTACTTACTTCCTCTTTTTACTTTTCCTGGTTCAGTATAATTTTCAGCTGCAACCTGTGCATCAAACCCAAGTCCCATTCCATTAAGAAAGACCATCCCGTTACACGATCCTGCATCCATTGCAATGATATTTCTGTTAAAAAAGATATCCCACTCTTTGTCTCCAAAACGGTTTGGGAAACCCAGGATCTGAATGAAGTCATTTCCTGTTCCGGCAGGTATTATACCGGTTGTAACGTCTTTTTTATTAATAAGTGGCCGGCTCATTTCATTAAAAGTACCATCACCTCCGACAGCAATTATATATCTAAACCCATTTCTGAAATACTGTTCTGACAATTCCGTAGCATGACCGCTTCTTTCCGTGAAAACAATTTCAGCATCGACATTATGTTTCTGGATCATTTCCTTAAGCCTGGGGACAATTGACTTTGCAAATCCGTTACCGGCTATCGGGTTAACAATAAAAACCCATTCCTTCTTTACCTTATACATATCAGATTTTTTCTATATTAATGATAAGCCGATTCAATAACAGTTTTAACTGTTTCTATTATTTCGAAGTCATTCTTTCCTATTAAATCTTCTCTTTTGATGGGTTTATGAATTACTACATCAAGTTTTGAATCGAAGTTGATGTAAAACCTGTTCTTAGGCTTTAATTTATAAAAACCGTTGAGAGTGACCGGTAGTATTTCAATATCCCTGGTTCGGAAGAGGTAAATAAATCCCCTGTAGAACTGATTGATATTTCCATTTAGTGTTCTTGTCCCTTCCGGAAAAATTGCAACGGATTGATATTTAGACTTATGGATTAGCTGATCAATCATCTGTTTTGTATTTTTATAAGTGGGTTCCTTAAAGGGCACGTAGTCCATTAATTTCAATAAGTTGCTGAAAAGAGGAACTTTTAGAAGCCGTTCATGTCCAAACCATGATATTCCCGGGTAAAATGATGTTATTGCGACAATATCAAAAAGGCTGGCATGGTTAGCTACAAGGATATATTTTTCTCCTTTTTTAATGTTTTCTTTTCCAATAACCCGGAATTTTTTCCCCATAATAATGAAAACTGACTTTGCCCACATCTGAAAGAGAAAACGGACCGCTTTTTTCAAATGTAAAAAGGTGAGAATTAAGACAATAAATACACCGATTGCAGTATAGCAATAGAGTATGCCAAATAATAGAATTGAAATAACAGGGTAGAGTCGTGAACTCATTGGAAGCGAATAAATCTTACAGGCTGAAAAATAGCTATTTTTTTTATTTAAATGTTATCTGCCGTGATATTAACTCTTTTTCATAATTTTATAAACTTACCATTATAATCTATTATTTTCTTAACATATTTTATATTTTCCGGGAATGAAAACCAAGAAAAAACTCACCCGCCGTAAGTTTATCTCCAATACCGCTTTGGCTGGTATCGGGACAATCAGCTCTGTAAATCTATTAACTTCGTGTACTTCGAAAAGCACGCAGACTGACACTAAAATTAAATCTGACAATCATGAATACAATGATTATTATTCAGGGAAAAATCTTGATCGGATTGCATTTCCAATAGGAGGGATGGGTGCAGGCATGTTCTGTCTTGAAGGGACCGGAAGTATTTCACATATGTCGGTTCATAACCATCCGGAGGTTTATAATGAGCCCTGTATGTTTGCGGCGATATCGGTGAAAGGACTGAAAAACGGAACAAAAGTTTTGGAAGGTCAGGTTCCTGACTGGAAAAAATTCGGACAACCCGATTCAGCAAATGGATCAGGGGGGACAACCTTTGGTTTTCCACGATTTAAGAGCGCAAGATTTACCGCCAGATTCCCATTTGCTGTTATAGAGATGCATGATGACGATATACCAATTGATATTAAGCTTAACGGTTGGAGTCCTTTCATCCCAACCGATGCTGACAACTCAAGTCTGCCGGTCGGGGCTTTAGAATATTCTTTCAAAAATACCGGTACCACGAAGATTGAAGCTCTCTTTTCATATAATTCGAAGAATTTTATGAGTCAGACAAGCGGTGTCAATAAAATAAAAACTATCCCCGATGGATTTATCCTTTCAGAGGAGGGAATAAAGGATAAGCCTGAAAGCAAAGGAGATTTTGCTGTTTTTACTAATGAACCTGGTTCAATAATTGATTATTGCTGGTTCAGAGGTGGCTGGTGGGATCCTGTTACTATTACCTGGGGAACAATTTTGAAAGGAGACACCCGACAAAAAGATCCGGTGGAAAAAGGAGCTCCGGGTGCATCATTATTCATTCCGTTAAATTTGAATCCGGGAGAAACAAAGGTCATAAAACTAATGATGGCTTGGTATGTACCGGATACAGATCTTAAATCAGGGAAGGACCCGGAAGAAAAGGATAAGGGAAAGTGTACTGAAACAAAATGTTCATGTAATGATCCATTTTATAAACCCTGGTATACAGGTAAATTTAAGAATGTGGAGGAAGTTGTAACCTTCTGGAAAACAAATTATAATGATCTTCGAAACAAATCCATATTATTTAAAGACTCATTCTTTAACTCAACTCTTCCAGGTGAAGTCATAGAGGCAATAGCTGCCAACCTGGTTATACTCAAATCTCCTACCGTACTACGACAACCCGACGGCAAGTTATGGAGTTGGGAAGGATGCGGTGATAATTCAGGTTGTTGTGAAGGATCATGTACCCACGTCTGGAACTATGCCCAGGCAATACCACATCTCTTTCCAAAACTTGAACGAACGCTACGCGAAACTGAATTCTTCCCCAGCCAGGATAAAGAAGGTCATCAGACTTTCAGGTCGGCCCTTCCTATACGACCGGTTGCAACTACTTTTTATGCAGCTTCTGATGGTCAGCTTGGGGGAATAATGAAAATATACCGCGAATGGAGAATCAGCGGTGACAGTCAATGGATGAAAAAGATGTACCCTCATGTAGTGGAAAGTATTAATTATTGTATCCGTACATGGGATCCAAGATCAACAGGTACTCTCGAGGAACCGCATCACAATACTTATGATATTGAATTCTGGGGCCCGGAAGGCATGTGTACTGGTTTTTATCTGGGAGCATTAAAAGCTATTTCTGAGATGGGCAAAAATCTTGGAGAAAATGTACAAAAGTATCAATCACTATATGATAAGGGAAGAAAAGTACTCGAGACAGACCTCTATGATGGTGAGTATTTTATTCAGAAGATCCGGTGGCAGGGATTGAATGCCGCCGATCCTGTGGCAGCATCTAAAGGTGCATGGAATTCTGACTATTCGGAAGAGGCAAAGGAATTATTACAGAAAGAAGGACCAAAATATCAGTACGGCAAAGGATGTCTGTCCGACGGAGCTCTTGGAGTATGGATAGCTGAAGTATGTGGTTTGAAAAATATTGTTGATCCCGTGAAAGTTGCCAGCCATCTTAAATCTGTTTTTAAATATAATTTCAAATCGGATCTGTCGGACCACTCGAATCCACAACGTCCATCCTATGCTCTTGGAAAAGAAGGCGGACTTCTTTTATGCACCTGGCCAAAAGGAGAAATGCTTTCCCTGCCTTTCGTCTATAGTAATGAGGTATGGACAGGTATTGAATATCAGGTGGCATCTCACCTTATGATGATAGGTGAAACAGGAAAAGCCCTTGAGATTGTTCGCGCCTGTCGTAGCAGATATGATGGCAGAATAAGAAATCCATTTGATGAATATGAATGCGGACACTGGTATGCCAGGGCTATGTCAAGTTATGGTATGCTGCAGGGGTTAACCGGCGCAAGGTACGATGCAGTAACTCAGGAGATGTTCATAGATTCGCGGATTGGCGACTTTACAAGTTTTATTTCAACAGAAACAGGTTTTGGAAATATAGGGTTGAAAAATGGGAAACCATTCCTGAATACTGTATTTGGAGAGATAACGGTGAAGAAATTTGTTATATAGAAATGTACTCACCCCCTTCTTTTCCCCCTCTCTACTTCGTAAAGAGGGGGAATGTTATTGATAATCAGCTATTATCGCCCCCTCTCTAAGAATTAGAGAGGGGGATGGGGGGTGAGTACATTGATATTATTTCCCTGAATTACTTACGAAGGCAATCTGCTTACTGTCGGGTGACCAGGATGCAACATTGATTGTTCCCTGTCCGCCGTAGAGGTAGGCTAATACCTTAGGTTCTCCTCCATCGACTGGCAGTATTCTTAACATACAACGTTTATACGAAGGGTGACTGTTAGGATCAATATCAGGAGGGAAAGATATAATTACCATCCATTTTCCGTCAGGGGAGATATGTGGAAACCAGTTATTGTTATTATCAAAGGTCAATTGTTCCTTTCCTGTTCCGTCAGGTTTTATGCGCCATATCTGCATTGTACCTGTATAATGTCCGTTATAGTATATATATTTTCCGTCGGGTGAATATTCACAACCGTCAACATGTTCACCGGCTTTGATATCAGTCAACGCGACCTCTTTTCCTCCTTCAATGGAATTTCTGTATATATTATAAACTGTCTTGCCAATTCGCATAGCAACATATACTAACTCTTTATTATCAGGAGCCCATCCATGCAAGTATGAAGGAGTGTTCTCGGTAATCAACTTTGGAACGCCACCTTCAAGAGGAAGGACATATACTGATGAGCCACCACCGGGCATACCTTGTCGTGAATGACTTATGCCAAGCAGTTTTCCATCAAAAGAAATGCAATGGTCATTATTGATATTATTCGCGAAACCGGTATTAAGCTTTTCAAGGTCTCCACCATAAACAGGGATTTTAAATAATGAACCATCCATATTGAAGAGAAGTTTTTTACCGTCAGGCATCCAGTTCGGAGCTTCAAACCTGCCCGGTTTTTCAAAAATGACTTTCCTTTTTCCATCCGCTACACTCATTGTCTCCAGCCTGCAACCAAGATAACCCGATTTGCCAGGGTCATAGTTATCAGTAACCGGCTGGTCAATCCTGACATTCCATACTTTTACAGCTTCTACTATATCAGAATCGTGTGAACAAACGAACGGTCCCACCAGTACTTCATCCGGCATATTTTCCATTACATGGGAACCAATTGTCTCAAGTGGTTTGTCGTTGTGTGCGGCTTTCATTATTATATTTTTTCCGGCTCGTTCAATCTGGATAACGTTAAAAGATGAATCCTTTGCAAATATTTCATCCTGAGGATCCCTCATGGCAACTCCTGAAGAGACTCTCCACTGAAGAACAGTTAATCCGCTGCCATGCAGGGTTGCAGAAATATGAGATGATTTTGCATCTGTTGTCTCCCTGACCATCCATCCGGTTTTCCTGTGCGGGTTGTTGCCTTTCCCGACAAACTCGAAATTTGCGGTCAGAATAAAGTCTCCTTTTATCTTATTATAAATATAATGAAATTCATCTCTTTCAAACCAGATGTTATATCCGCCTCCTTTTAATGTATAGGTCTGATCAGCCTGATTATAAACTGCTGAACCTGCTTTTTTAGGGTTTCCTATATCTGAATCAGCTTTGAAGATTCCGACCGGAGTATTCTGTGCTGAAGCGATATTTAATAAACAACTAAGCATAAGGATAATTAGTGATTTCATTTCAAAAATTGGTTTTAATTGACATTTTTTACAGACCATAAATTTACTAAATTCTTTAGCCATATATAACTCAGAAATGGCAAAACTATCAGAAATAATTTATTGTACTTAACAGTATCTGAAAATTGAAAGTGAATCGCTGATAAAATAGCCGGGGTAATTCCACAGGCGACACTCAAATTATTATATAATTTATGCTGCAAACATGAAATATTAAATTATTTTGGTGGTAAATTAGAAATGCATTATCATTCGGTCATCATCAAGAATCAGATTACGGATATTAAAAAGTAAAAACATGAATGAAATTCTTAATAAATTAGCACAATGTGTCGAATTTGGCAAGATTAACAAAACATCTCCATACCCTCCAAACATGAAGGATCAGGATGGAGCTGATGAATTGGCTAAGAGAGCCCTTGAAGAGGGAGTTAAGCCTGATGAAATCCTTGAAAATGCCCTTATTCCTGCTATGGCCAACGTTGGTAATAAGTTCAGTAAAAAGGAGATATATGTTCCTCAGATGTTAATGTCAGCAAAAGCAATGAACAGTGCTATGATGCATCTGAAACCATTCTTCCAGTCGGGTGAAACAAAAAGAAAGGGGAAGGTTATAATAGGAACTGTATCAGGTGATCTGCATGACATAGGAAAAAACCTTGTTGCAATGATGATCGAAGGTGGGGGATGGGAGGTGATCGACCTTGGAGTAGATGTTGGAGCAGATAAGTTCATGATGACTCTGGATGAAAATCCCGACGCAATTATTGGTCTCTCAGCCTTGCTTACCACGACTATGGAAAATATGAAAAAAATAGTTACTGTTATCAAAGAGAAATATTCTGCAACGAAAATCCTTATCGGTGGTGCTCCTGTAACAAAAGAGTACTGCGAAAAAATCGGAGCCGATTTTTATTCCCCCGATCCGCAGGGTGCAGTTAATTATCTGAAGCAACTGGTTAGTTGAATATTGACCCTTCCTCCAACCCCTTTCTAAAAAATAAGGGAAGGAGAGTACCTTTTATGATAAATTGGTTAATACTCAATATATGCAGACAATACTACTGGGAATTAAGAAAGAGGTAACTATTGATACCAACGGTCCGGTTATTATTATAGGCGAGTCTATTAATCCGACCAGGAGAAAAAAACTTGTATCCTCTCTGCAGGAAGGTAACTTTGAATATGTATTGGAACTGGCTCAAAATCAGATTAACGCCGGAGCAGATGTCCTTGATGTAAATGTGGGATTTCCCGGAGTTGATGATATTAAGCTGCTGCCTGAGACAGTTTTAGCCATCAGAAGTAGTTTTGATATTCCTCTCTGCCTCGATTCTCCAAATCCACAGGCAATTGAAGCAGCCTTAAAAGTAGCGGGGGGTAAATGCCTTATCAATTCCGTCAATGGTGAGGAAAAATCATTAAATGTTCTTCTAAGCATTGCAAAAGAATATGGGGCTGCAATTATAGGGTTGACAATGGATGACAACGGCATAACTCACGATCCTGAAAAAAGACTGGCTATCGCAGAAAAAATACTTGACCGGGCAGTTAAAACCGGTATCAAAGCAGAAGATGTTATAATTGATCCTCTTGCAATGGCAGTCAGCGCTGACTCAAAAGCCTGTATTGTAACTCTTGAAACTATCAGGCTTGTACATCAGAAACTGGGGATCAACATAACAATGGGCGCCAGTAATATTTCATTCGGTTTGCCCGGAAGAGAAAATCTTAATTCATCATTTATATCACTGGCGATAATGAATGGTCTTACATGTCCGATTGCTAATCCGGAGAAGATAACTGCTGCTGTCAGAGCCACTGACCTTGTATTAGGAAGAGACGATTTTGCAGTCAGATTCGTGGAGTATTTTCAAAACCGTATACAACTTACAGATAATTAATTGCTTTAGATCCATATATATTTATGTCAGGTATAAAACCTGCCAGGAGATGGCAGCCGGCTTTCTTCCCTTTTAAAAAGGTACCTTTTGGCAAACGACTTCTTGCAAAGGTTGAGATTTGTGTAAAAGGACCTCTGTTCGGTTGCCGGATGTGTGGTAACTGTCTTCTCCAGGAAACAGCATTAATTTGTCCGATGGAGTGTCCCAAAGGAATGAGAAATGGCCCTTGTGGTGGAATAACCCCCGAAAAAAAATGTTATGTCGACGAAACGCGAATATGTATCTGGTATACTATATATAAAAGAGCTCTTAAAACCGGACGCGGGAATACACTTCTGGAAGTGTTACCTCCCATTGATTGGAATAAGGCGGGAACTGAGACTTGGGGTGATGTTGTCAGACAGGTCAGAAGGATTGGAACAGGAAAATTTTTAGGTGGAATTGTTTCAGGGGACAAAGTAAAGAAATCGGAGAACTGGGATAGTGTATTCAAAACTATCCGTCAACCAGAATGGTGGGCAGGTGATGCTGCCTATCATCCTGCTCGTTCCGGAGAACCGGTCTCAGAACTCGAACGAAAACTTCGGAAAGGTGAATTTGTAGTTGTCACAGAAGTAACTCCTCCTATCGGTGCAGGAACAGATAAATTTATAAGAGATATTCAGTCAGTGAAACCCTATGTTACTGCGATCAATTTTACAGATTCTTCTTCTGCACGACCAAAAATGTCAAGCATTGCATGTTGTAATGTGGCTCTCGGTCAGGAAACCGAACCGGTACTTCAGATTGCTGCACGCGACACAACAAGGACAGGACTCCAATCGACTGTTATAGGAGCAAATGCAATGGGAATTAAAAATATTCTCTGTATAACCGGTGATAATGCTATGATAGGTCCGACTCCGACAAGTTACATGAATTTACTGGATATCGATTCTGTACAAATGCTTTGGATTATACGGAAGATGAGAGATGAAGGGGTTTATCTTGATGGCAGAAGCTTCAAAAATACTCCAGAACTCTTTCTTGGTGCGGCAACTTCTCCTTTCGCTTCAGATCCCTTACTGCAGGCAATTAAGGATCATAAAAAGGTCAATGCAGGTGCACAGTTTTTCCAAACCAATCTGATTTTTGAACCGGAACGGCTTGACTTATGGCTTGAAGAGCTTTATAAGAGGAATATTCTGGATAAGGTGTATATACTGATAGGTGTTGCACCACTTAAAAGCTTGAAAATTGCTCAGTATCTGCAAAAAAATGTTCCGGGGGTCACCTTACCTGAAAAAATAATGAACAGGATGGAAAAAGCCGGTGAATCAGCTTCCGAAGAAGGAGTACAGATAGCACTTGAAGTGATTGACTCAGTTAAACGGAAACAGGGGATAAATGGTATACATATTATGACATTAAGCTGGGAATCAATAGTTCAGAGAATTGTGACTGATTCAGGTCTTTTTGCCACTAGTCCTTAAAGGGTTTGAGTTTTGCATGTTTTTAGCGCACCTTTAGGGGGACTTGGGTGGCTAAAAAATTAAAGAATAAAATAATTATGACAAGTTCAACTTACCAGTTTGATTTTAAAGATCTCAAACTCACCTCCTCCCGGATTGAGACAGTTTTGGGATACAAAGATGGAGATGACCGCGAACTTGTAACAAGTCTGATTGAAGAGCTGCTTACGGAATGTCGGGAGATCAGTAATATAAAAGCTCAATTCAGAGTATTTAATGATGTTCAGTTTGATGAACACACCAAATCATTATCCATTGATAAAATTAAGTTCCAGATTAATAAAATCGTTTTTGGACAGTTAAGAAAATCGGAGTCAGTGGCAATTTTTCTTTGTACTGCCGGAGAGGAGATTGGGATACGAAGCAGAAGGGCAATGAGTGAAAGGGATTTCTTAAAGGGGTTTATATATGATGTAATTGGTAGCGAGATAGTTGAGTCTGTTACAGATCTTATGCAGGACGGACTTGAAAAAACGGTGAAAAATACAGGTGAAAAAATCACTAACCGGTACAGCCCAGGATATTGTGGCTGGGATGTAGCTGAGCAGCATAAACTATTTCAGCTTATGCCTGACAATTATTGCCTGATTCAATTGACTCCTTCCGCACTCATGGATCCAGTGAAATCAATAAGTGGGTTTATTGGGATCGGGAAGAATGTCAGATACAATTCCTACACGTGCGGTTTGTGTGATTTAAAAGAGTGTACCTATCGCAGAGCAAAGTAGCCAAAGAAATTATAATCAGAAGACTTGCACTCTGAACAATCGACAATATTTCTTATATTTATGCTCTGTGACACTCTGTGCACCCTCTGTGATTCTCTGTGTAACTAAAATGAACTTACACAGAATGGCAAAGACCTGCCTGCCTGCAGGGAGGGAAGCATAGGGGTTCACAGAGAAGAAACACATAAAAATACTCTCAAAATATGTTATTACTTGGAATTGATCTGGGAAGCTCTTCCGTAAAAGCTTCGATTATTGATGGTGAGTCTGGGAAATGTCTTGCAACTGCTTCTTCCCCTTCCGATGAGATGAAGATCATTGCGCTGAAACCCGGATGGGCGGAACAGAATACCGAGATATGGTGGTCAAATCTGCATGTTGCGATCAGGGAATGTACTCATAAGCTGGGGGAGAAGAAAGACAAAATTGGCGCCATAGGTATTGCATATCAGATGCATGGTCTTGTAGCAGTTGATAAAAACAGAAAGGTTTTGCGAAACTCAATTATCTGGTGCGATAGCAGGGCAGTCGGATATGGTGAAAAAGCATTAGACTCTTTAGGTAAAGATTACTGCCTGTCACATCTTCTCAATTCTCCGGGGAATTTTACAGCCTCAAAACTTGCTTGGGTTAAGGAGCATGAGCCAGAATTGTTTTCAAGAATATATAAAGTAATGTTACCGGGTGATTATGTCGCGTCAAGACTTACGGGAGAGATCAGTACTTCATTTACAGGGCTTTCTGAAGGTATTTTCTGGGATTTTTCGCTTGACAAAGTATCGGATGTGCTTATGAAATTTTATGGTTTTGATTCCAGCCTGTTACCGGAAGCTGCCTCTTCATTCTCAGTAAGCGGACACCTTTTAAAATCTGTTGCAAATGAATTGGGATTGCCCCCAGGAATACCAGTTTCATACAGAGCAGGTGATCAGCCAAATAATGCCCTTTCACTGAATGTTTTTAATCCCGGGGAAGTAGCCGCTACGGCTGGCACATCGGGAGTTATTTACGGTGTAACGGATAAGAAAAAATATGATCATCTTTCAAGAGTAAATACATTCCTGCATGTAAATCATACTAATACAAAGACCCGGTTAGGTGTACTTTTATGCATAAACGGAACCGGAATACTCAATTCCTGGCTGAAGAGGAATTGCGGTGCCAACCTGTCATACAATGAAATGAATGATTTGGCTGAAAAAGTTAACCCGGGGTCGGATGGGCTCTCCATTCTGCCCTTTGGCAACGGGGCTGAGAGAATGCTTGGTAATAAAGAGACTGGAGCCAGGATAACTGGATTAAACTTTAATATTCATACGAATGCACATTTATTCAGAGCTGCACAGGAAGGAATAGCATTTTCCTTCAGGTACGGTCTGGATATAATGAAGGAGGTAGGTATTGATCCCCAGGTGATCAGAGCCGGTGAAGCCAATATGTTTCTTAGCAAGGTTTTCCGTGAGGTCTTGTCAACAATAACAGGAACAGTAATTCATCTGTATAATACAGACGGATCAATAGGTTCAGCCAGAGGAGCTGGAATAGGATGTGGTTATTATAAGTCTGAAAAAGAGGCATTTAATGGTCTGGCAACTGTTGGCGTTACAGAACCAGACAAGGTAAGATCAAATAGCTATTCAGAGGCATATTTAAGGTGGAAGAATTTGCTTTCTGAGCTATAACATTTAGATTTTCATTGTGTGCTTTGTTTAAATTTTGCGAACTTTGCAATTGACTGCTTTTGAATTTGTTCTATTTAAAAATATTCATTATGATTTACAAAGGAAAAAAAGAGGCATATCCCGGTATTGGCAAGATTGAATACGAAGGTAAAAAATCTAAAAACCCTCTGGCATTCAGATGGTATAATGCTGAGGAAGAAGTGAGTGGCAAACAGATGAAAGATCATCTCCGTTTTGCGATTGCTTACTGGCATTCATTCTGTGGTGACGGATCGGATCCGTTTGGCAATGCTACCAGGTTATATCCCTGGAAAGATGCCGGTACTGATGACAAGATTAAACAGAGACTCGATGCTGCATTTGAATTCTTCACCAAAATTGGCGCAGGATATTATTGTTTTCATGATGCTGACGTTGTTGGTGACGGTACTGTTTTCGAAATGGAGAAAAGACTCGAAAAGATTGTCCCTGTTATGAAAAAGATGCAGGAACAGACAGGTGTTAAGCTTCTCTGGGGAACTGCAAATCTCTTTTCAAATCCCAGGTATATGAATGGTGCAGCAACAAATCCAGATTTTACTGTTGTCGCTAATGCCGCAGTACAATTGAGGAATGCGATTGCCGCAACTGTTGCCCTGGGTGGTGAAAACTACGTATTCTGGGGTGGCAGGGAAGGTTATATGAGCCTTCACAATACAAACATGAAAAGAGAGCTTGAACATATGGGAATGATGCTTTCGATGGCACGCGATTATGGCAGAAAAATAGGGTTTAAAGGAACGTTCCTTGTTGAGCCAAAACCAATGGAGCCTTCAAAACATCAGTACGATTTTGATGTAGCCACAATAATAGGTTTTTTACGTCAGCACGATCTTGATAAAGATTTTAAGCTCAATATTGAAGTTAACCACGCTACTCTCGCCGGCCATACTTTCCAGCATGAGCTTCAGGTGGCAGTGGATGCCGGACTTCTTGGGAGTATTGATGCCAATAAAGGCGATTATCAGAACGGATGGGATACCGATGAATTCCCTACAAATCTATATGAGATTACCGAGGCTATGATGGTTATCCTGCAGGCTGGAGGATTTACGAATGGAGGTATAAATTTCGATGCTAAAGTCAGACGGAATTCCACTGATAACGAAGATCTTTTCATTGCCCATGTAAGTGGTATGGATACATTTGCAAGGGCTCTTGTCATTGCCGATAAAATCCTTAAAAACAGCGATTACCTTAAGATGAGAAAGAAAAGATATGAATCGTTCGATAAAGGAGCCGGGAAAGATTTTGAGAAGGGCAAACTGACTCTCGCGAAACTCAGAGATATTGCTTCTGAGCTGGGAGAACCTGAGATCAGAAGCGGGAAACAGGAGCTTTATGAACAACTGATTAATATGTATCTGGCTTAGGTACTTTTTACCTCTGTGTAATTATATTGTAGAGATAGGTCTCAGACCTGTCTCTACCTATTTTCAGACCTGTCTCTACTTAAATGGGAGAGGTGAAGACCTCAAAAACCGGCGGATCAGCCATTGTCTTTTTAACCTTACATAATTCTGCTACCGATATCA
>Ga0302206_1000091_pt1 | contig 37938 bp, 31 predicted proteins | sample II_Fen_E2_1_FD_194581 | JGI IMG/M metagenome (GOLD analysis project Ga0302206, IMG submission 194581) | Peat permafrost microbial communities from Stordalen Mire near Abisko, Sweden - II_Fen_E2_1 | ecosystem: Environmental > Terrestrial > Soil > Wetlands > Permafrost | place: Sweden: Abisko...
TGATTGATGCGATATTATCGTTCCTGTTATCTCTTCCTGTTTTATTTTACAGGTATTCAATTTCTCCGTTTTTACGACCCTCGTGCCGCCATGTTCCAACCTGTTCACAGTATATGCTTGATGCCCTGAAGATTCATGGCCCATTCACCGGACTATTACTGGGAACCGGACGAATTCTAAGATGCAGGCCCGGAGGAACTCATGGTTATGATCCGGTTCCTTTGTTCCGGTTCAGAAGATACCGGTCATTTTCTGAACTGTTCACTAAAAGAGAGAAGGGAAGCAGGTTGAAGAGGTAGTGCTCTTTAGAGCAAAACATGATTAAGCCTCTAAATGTGTGAGAATTACCTCCCCTTTAGGGGAGTTGTCGCGAAGCGGCAGAGGGGTATTAATCCCGAAACAGAATCAGATGAGCGTGATTCTGCTCTTCAATATACCCCCTATGTATTTCCCCCAGGGGGAAAAAATCTTGTTGTTTTATTAAAATCCATCAGAACTTCAGCTCCTCCTTCAGATGCTTATATCCTGCCCGGCTAACCGGAAGCTTATCTTCAGTCTTTAATATTGCAATATGGTTGTCTTTCCCGTAAGGCTCAATGCGTTTTATCTCTTCAACTTTCACAATGTATGATCTGTGAATTCTTACAAAATCGGCTTTTGGAAGATTATCCTCATAGAATTTCATTGTCTGTTGTTTGAGAGCTTTTCCTGCTGAATGATAGATCATCACATAATCATCCTGTGCCTCAACATATCTGATTTGTTCAACGGGTATCAGATTGAGTGCATTTCCTTTACGTACAACAATCCTGTTGACAGGGGAGGCAGATTCAGGCCTTTTTAACAGGAGCTGACTTGCAGGTTCTTTGTTCCCGGCCCCAGATTGAATTTTATCAATTGCTTTTTTTACTGCCTCCAGGAATCGTCTTTTTTGAAACGGCTTCATAAGATAATCTACAGCATTAAGTTCAAAAGCCCTTAACGCAAACTGATCATAAGCAGTCGTAAAAATGATCTCGGGTTTTTCAGTTAGTACCTCAACCAATTCAATCCCGGTTAGTCTGGGCATCTGTATATCAAGAAATACCAGATCGGGTTTCATTGCCGAAATTGTTTTCAAACCCGAAAAACCATCAGCACATTCAGCAATCACTTCTATAGAATCCACTTCCTGTAAATAATGTTTGATCAACTCCCGTGCCGGGGTTTCATCATCGATTATTGCTATTCTGATCTTTTCCATCGTTTCGTATTTCCCTTGTCTGATTAAAAGATTCTTCAGTTATTTATCACCATAAAATTATAATTTTTTTAATGGATATTGTTGCTCAAACATACAAATCCATTGATTTTGGCTTCGCCGAGCTCCGCTTCGCTTCGGTTCTTCGTTTACCCCGGCCCCAAGGGGAGCGAAGAAAATCAATTTACTCCCCTTGGGGATGGGGTAAATAAATTGATTTTCAAGCGATTTGACATTTACAAATAATCTTTGGGTATATACAGAGTTACGGAATAGATCCCATTTTCCTTCAATGTTTTTATTGATGCTTTTTTACCGTAGAACAATTCAAGCCGTCTGGTAACATTTAACAAGCCAGTCCCTGTTCCTCTCTTTAGTGATGGGGCAGGATCGTAATTATTGCTGATATTAATTTCAAAATATCCGTCAATAATCTTTGCCTGTGTTATAATCCTTACGCTTTCGGTACATTCATAAACGCCGTGCTTAACTGCATTCTCAAATAGTGGCTGAAGGAGCATTACCGGGATTTTCAAATCAAGACAACCCGGTTCGATAATCTCTTCCGTAGTCAGCTTATCGCCGAATCTTACTTTTTCAATATCAAGATATAACCGTAGATTTTCAAGCTCATTTTGCAGAGTGACAGGTTGTTCGTCTTTTCTCGAGAGGGCATATCGCATGAACTCAGAAAGCTTAACGACCATATCTCTTGCTTTCTCAGGGTCGGTAATTGTGAGAGAGCTTATTGAGTTCAGACTGTTGAAGAGAAAATGAGGATTAATCTGTGACCTTAGCATCTTAAGCTCAGTCTCTTTTACCAGACTCTCCAGCTTTGCTTCTTTTGCATTTTTTTCAGAAAGATTACTAAGGCTTACAAAAAGATAATAAGTCAGAATAATTAGTCCATAAATGAATACACCGGTTCCAATCCTGTAGGGGAAAGTTGCATTCCAGTAAGCCTGGTAATTGCTTTCTTCCGGCAAAACAGTTGTCATCAAATACTTTGTTATCAGCACCCATAAGGTTACTGAAAGTGCACCAATGGCAACCAGATTGGAAATCAGGGCTGGTATCCTGGTCACTCCCGAATTAAAAAAGCTGAAGGGATACCACAACGACAGTGCAATTCCAGAATAGATAATCAGGGAGACCAGGCTGTCAATAATGCTCAGGTTAGTAAAACTTCCGTATGCAAAATAAAATAGCAATGACTGGCCCAGCGCAAGAAATAGCCAGACCAGCCACCATACTATCAGCCGAACTCTGTTTGAAAGTATCGGATGTTTCATCCGTCAGTTGATTAATAACTTTTTATTTCTCCGCCACCGAAAATTACCGCACCCTTAATTACAAGCTGTCTTGTAGGATCAACGGTTCTGCCAGGGATTAGTTTTCGCGAATCAGTGAATCCGCCCAGAACCGGTGTTACTGAGATTGAAATATTCCAGTCATCGGGAACAATAAATGTAGCTCCTCCGAATATACATGCGATTTCGAGTTCGTTTCTTCCGGGTGCAAGCTTTGCTTTGGTGAGGTCGAGTTGCGTGCCACCAAAAACTGCAGATATTCTACCGCCTTTGAAGTTTTCCGAGACTATCTGTCTTTCTCCTCCGCTGAAAACATTAACAATATCAATGTAGTCGTCACCAGTCAGACCGGCGGTTGTGCTTACAGCATTCCAGCCGCGACGTTTTGTGGCTATAAATATAACGCCGATAATAATAAATATTGAAGGCCAGAACATGTTATACGCGTGAAACGTCTCACGGAATATCATCGGGATCAGAAAAAATCCTCCTACTGCCATTACAATTACTCCTGATGTCTTTTCTGAAGCCCCAAGAGTCATAACCAGTCCAATGGCAACCAGCAGCATTGGCCAGCTGAATATAACGTGGTCAATAAAATCGGGGAAGAAACCAGTGTTTCTCAAAACAAGGAATAATCCTGCAAGTACAAGTATCACTCCGATTATTGGACGATTATTTGTAAGATGGTGATGTTCGTGTCTTATCTGATGACGTTCAAACCTATCTTGGCGACGCTCATCTTTGAAGTTTTCATTTGTTTCCATAATCGTAAATTTATATGTTTCTTAATTATCAATTTTATTATTCCTTCTAAAAAGTGAAGATAAGATAAATGACAGACCAACAATACATATTACTGCAGGCCAATAAAAGGTTTTGAAGGTTTCAGGAGAAATTATTAAGATATGGTCCTTTAAAAACCATATTCCTCCGGCAATTAATAATAAACCTCCTGTGAAATGAAGGTTGAGCAGAAGCAGAACACCAATGAAAATCATTGCTGTCTCCCAGGTAAAATAGCTGCTGACACTGCCCAGGCCAAGCAGGTCATTAGTTGCTACCAGAAGAGCCACGCCGAGAACGATAAAGAATAACCCGATACTAACCTTTGGGTGATGTTCCCAGTCCCTGTGGTGAGAAAACTCTCTGTTGTGATTATAATCTCTGTGTCTCATAATTAAAAATATTTATTCTGAATCAAATGTAATTATCAAATGAACAAAGGCTAAGAGAAATTCGGTAAACGGCGTTTTTCTGTCGGTATATGGTCTTTTATGACAATAAGTGTTACTTTTTTGTTGATAATTTTTTTAATTGAAGAAGGATTCATATTTTTGCAAACCAAAATTTAAAGAGATGTCCTCATCATATACAATACCGATAAGCGGATTAAAAGAAGGGCACCACAAAATTGATTTTGAGATTGATAAAGAGTTTTTTGAACAGTTTGAGGAATCGGAAGTTAAGGAAGGAAGCCTTATTGCTAATATTGAGATGGATAAAAGATCTACCCATATTGATATGATAATAAGGGTATCAGGAAGCGTCAGAATAAGCTGTGACAGATGCCTGGAGATGTTTTCCCAGACTGTTAGCAGTGAGAACAGGTTACTTGTTAAATTTGGGAAAAATCTGGAAGATACTGATCCTGACATTATTTCGGTTTCTGCAGATGAGCATGAACTGGATCTGCATCAGCAGATTTATGAATTCATTATGCTGGCGCTCCCCATAAAGAGAGTACATCCGGCTGATAAGAATGGGAAAAGCACCTGCGATCCGGTTATGTTAAAAAAACTGGAAGAGCTTTTAATAGAAGAGGAAAAAGAGAACGACCCCCGATGGGACGATTTGAAAAAACTAATGAATGATAATTAAATTAATTTAAAATGGCACATCCTAAACACAAACATTCTAAGACCAGAAGAGATAAACGCAGAACACATTATAAGGCAACTGCACCTACAGTGGCGAGTTGCTCAAACTGCGGATCTTCAGTTCTATATCACAGGGTATGTCCTGAGTGTGGCTTTTACAGAGGTAAGCTTGCTATTGAGAAGAAGGCAACTGCTTGAACTCGCCTAACTTAAAAAGTGTAATATGAGAATTGGCCTTGATGTCATGGGTGGTGATTTTGCACCTGAGTCAATCATTGAGGGCGCTGTAGATTCCCTTCAGCATTTATCAGTTAATGAGAATATTGTACTTATTGGCGATGAATCTTCCATTTTAAGGAAACTGAGCGATCTGCAAATTGAACCCTCACTGTTTGAGATTGTTCATACATCTCAGGTAATTGAAATGGCAGATCATCCGGCAAAAGCATTCTCACAAAAAAAAGACTCAAGTATTGCTGTCGGATACGGCATGCTTAAAAATGGTAGTCTTGATGGATTTTGCAGTGCTGGAAATACAGGTGCAATGCTGGTCGGAGCAAGCTATACAGTAAACGTAATCCCGGGAGTATTAAGACCGGCGCTGGCTACAGTTCTGCCTTGTATTGATAACCGTAATTTTGTTTTACTTGATGTGGGATTAAACCCAGATTGTAAGCCGGATGTACTTTTACAGTATGGATTACTCGGCAGTATCTATGCAAAATATGTCCTTGGGAAAGATAATCCTACTGTCGGATTACTCAATATCGGTGAAGAAGAAACCAAGGGAACTCCTACAGTAAAAGCTGCATTTGAATTAATGAAGGAACATCCTGAAATAAATTTTGCTGGAAATATTGAAGGAAATGCACTCTTCCGTGAAACAATGACGGATGTTGTTGTATGTGATGGATTCGTCGGGAATATTATTCTTAAGATGGGAGAAGCATTTCATCATATATATAAAATCAAAAATCTTAAGGATTCATATTTTGATAGTCTTGACTGGGAGAATTTTGGAGGAACTCCCATTGTTGGCATTAATGCCAATGTTGTGATAGGTCATGGTATTTCAAAACGGAAAGCCATAATGAATATGGTTCTTCAGACCAGGGAAGTTGTACATGCTAATCTGGCACAAAAGATTAAAGAAGCAATATAATTATGGAAAAAATACGGGCAGCCTTAACAGGAATCAATGCCTGGGCGCCGGAATACAGGTTGACTAATCAGGAGCTCTCGAAAATGGTTGATACTTCCGATGAGTGGATCATGCAGCGGGTAGGAATAAAGGAGAGGAGAATACTTAAAGGAGAAGGACTCGGAAGTTCAGATCTGGGAGAGCAGGCAGTTCGTGGGTTATTGCTCAAAACAAAAACTGCACCGGAGGAAATTGACCTTCTGATCTGTGCAAGTGCCACTCCTGATATGCTCTTTCCTGCAACAGCCAATATTATATCGGATAAATGCGGAATTAAAAATGCATTCAGTTTTGATCTTAATGCAGCATGCTCCGGATTTCTTTTTGCTCTACAGACCGCAGCAGCATATGTTGAAACCGGAAGATATAAAAAGGTTATAGTTGTCGGTGCCGATAAAATGTCATCAATTACAGATTACACCGATCGTACAACATGCCCGCTGTTCGGAGATGCTGCCGGAGCAGTAATGCTAGAACCAACAACCGGGGAATTCGGGATAATTGATTATATATTTCATACCGACGGTTCCGGACGAAAATATCTGCATCTTAAAGCAGGAGGTTCAGTTAAGCCTGCTTCGCATGAAACTGTTGATGCAAAAGAGCACTTTATATACCAGGAGGGACAAAGCGTCTTTAAATTTGCAGTTTCAAATATGGCTGATGTTGCTGTTGAGATTATGGAACGTAATAATCTTAAATCTGATGATATTGCATGGCTTGTTCCTCATCAGGCAAATTTACGTATAATTGACGCTACCGGAAGGAGAATGGGACTTGCTCCCGAAAAGGTAATGATCAACATCGAAAACTATGGAAATACTACCAATGCTACAATTCCATTGTGCATCTGGGAATACGAAAAAAAGCTCAAAAAAGGAGATATTCTGATACTGGCCGCTTTCGGTGGCGGATTTACCTGGGGAGCTATTTACCTTAAGTGGGCTTACGACCCGGAATAAACTTCGGGTTTTTAATTATACCCCCTTTTTTATTATTATCTGCAATAGTTTTTATATTTGTGAGTTATTAAGTTTGTATCTCTTAATTTTTAAATATTATGGCAAAGTTCAATGAACCAGATAATACTACCATTAACCTTATAAGCAATGGTACAGATATAACCGGTGATATCAAATCAAATGGGGATATCCGTATCGATGGATCTCTTACCGGAAATCTTAACACCAAAGGCAAAGTTGTTATAGGCACAACTGGTAAGGTTAAAGGAGAAGTTATTTGTAAGAACTCAGAAGTAGCAGGAATCATTGAAGGCAAAATCAAAGTTGGACAATTACTTAATCTGAAAGCCTCTTCAAAAATTTACGGAGACATACTTACATCTAAACTTTCTATTGAACCAGGAGCAGTATTTTCAGGAAACTGCAAAATGAGTGATACCGATAGTAATGCCGGAACAGGAACCATCAAAGAAAAAGAACCTGAAAAGCCTGCGAAATAAGGGAATAAAAGACTTTGCCAGGTATTCGGGTTTGGCATTCCAGATGATAGGAATTATTCTTGTTACAGTCTGGGGTGGCGTAAAACTTGATAAACTGACCGGTTGGCATACCCCTGTTTTTACTATAGTCCTTTCGCTGCTTGGTGTTTTTGCGGCAATATATACTGCAGTTAAAGATTTTATTAAGTGATTTCTCTTCTTGAAACTATTTCATAAATACATTTTATTACTGGTATTATTTAATATACTGTTTCTGTCAGTTGCTTATTTGCTTGTGTCTTTAGTTCATCTGAATTTTAGCCTTAGTGAAACATTAATTTTATCGCCTGCTTTTTCTGTCATTTCATTGATTACTCTCCTCATATTTTTTAAAGGTCAGTCTAAAGAACCTGATAGCCAGACTTTATATATTCTCACATCCCTAAGTCTTAAATTTCTTCTTGAGATCATATTTGCACTCATATGGTTTATTATCGCTAAAAAAACTTCATTACCCTCTGTTTTAATGTTTTTTGTTTTATATTTATCACTCTCTTTGTTTTCAATATGGGTTATACTGAAAACACTGAAAAACAGAGCTTTATAAAACCGATACTGATTTGAAAATAAGAATTTTAATTGGTTTTTTCTTCCTCTTTATCCTTTCCGGAACAACTTTTTCAACCTTTGGTCAGGAAGTTAAGGAGAAAACAGAGGGTAACGGGGAATTTGATGCAAGCACTTTTATTCTTGAACATATTGCCGATTCCCATGAATGGCATATTCTGACTAAGAAAAACGGGGATATCGTTACTATTTATCTTCCGGTGATTCTTTACAGCAAAGATAAAGGGCTTGATATATTCACTTCGAAAAAACTTGCAGGCGGGAATGAATATAAAGGCTATAAGCTTGAAGAAGAGGGCGACCTGCAAGGTAAAATTATCTCAGTGAATACTGATGGAACAATTGATAAGAAAAACCTTCCTCTTGACCTTTCTATGACAAAAGCTGTCATTGGAATGCTGGCTGCTGCTATAATTGGTCTTGTAATATTTCTCTCACTCTCACAGTCATATAAGAAATCGGGCATTAGTCATCCAAGAGGAATTCAGAGCTTTCTTGAACCGGTTATACTATTTGTACGCGACGATATTGCGATTCCTAACCTGGGTCATAATTATAAAAAGTATATGCCTTACCTGCTGACCGCATTCTTTTTTATTCTGATTAATAACCTGATGGGACTTATACCATTCCCTCCCCCTTTCGGTGCAAATGTTACAGGAAATATTGCAGTGACATTTGTAATGGCAACATTTACTTTTCTTATTACGCAGTTTAGCGGAAATAAAACATACTGGAAACACATATTCGCAGCACCAGGGGTTCCTTTCTGGCTGTTACCGATTATGATCCCGGTAGAAATAATCGGATTATTTTCGAAACCGTTTGCCCTTATGATCAGGTTGTTTGCTAATATTACGGCAGGTCATATAATTGTATTAAGCCTCATCTGTCTGATCTTCATCTTTAATTCTCTTTCCGTAGCCCCTGTATCAATTTTGTTCGTGATTTTCATGGATTTCCTCGAACTTCTCGTGGCATTCCTTCAGGCATATATTTTTACTCTGTTGTCAGCATTATTTATAAGCATGGCAATACCGGAACAACATTAATTTTTATTGTTTAATTTAAAATTGGTTATTATGACAGGAACAATGGCAGCAGTTGGAGCAGGTCTTGCAGTGATAGGAGCAGGTCTGGGTATTGGTAGAATCGGCGGATCGGCAATGGATGCAATAGCACGCCAGCCGGAAGCTTATTCCAAGATACAGATTGCAATGATCATTGCTGCCGCCCTGATTGAAGGAGCAGCTTTATTTGCAATTGTTGTAGCTCTTATTTCAAAATAAGAGGGAAAACATGGAGCCTGTAACGGTTGGTTGCAGGCCTTCCTTTTTATTTAAATGATTTAACTAAATACATATGATACTTTTAGCAAACAGTCTTGTTACTCCCGGTGTCGGAACCATTTTCTGGTCAGCTCTGATCTTTATCTTATTTCTCCTGATACTTTCCAAATTTGCATGGAAACCAATTCTTTCTGCTGTAAATGCAAGAGATGAGATGATTAAAGGTTCTCTCGAATCGGCAGCGAAAGCAAGAGAAGATATGTTAAAACTCCAGAGTGATAATGAAGCTATCCTTCGCAAAGCAAGAGAAGAGCGCGAAAATATACTGAAGGAAGCAAGAGATGTACGCGACAAACTTATTTCTGAAGCCAAAGGAAAGGCAACTGAAGAAGCTGAAAAACTTATTGAAAAAGCAAGAGTGGGGATTGAAAACGAAAAGCTTAAAGCCCTTTCAGATATTCGCGAACAGGTTGCAAATCTTTCAGTTGATATTGCCTCAAAATTGCTTGGTGAAAAACTTAAGCAAACCGGAGAACAGGCAAAACTGATTGATAGTTACCTTAATGAGATTGATTTCACTAAGAATTAGGAACCTGAATCCGTAATGAACGACAGCAAAATATCTGTAAGGTACTCAAGAGCATTATTTCTGTCAGCTCTCGAAAAAAAGATTCTAGATAAGGTCAATCAGGATATGATCTTTATTTTAGAGATCTGCAAAATCGCAGAAACAAAGGAGTTTCTTTTAAGTCCGATTATTATACCCTCAAAAAAGCAAGCTATATTTCATAATATTCTTGGAGATAATGTAGAAAAGATAACTCTTTCGCTGATCGATCTTATTGTGAAAAACGGAAGAGAAAGTTTCATTCCCGCTATAGCAAGGAATTTTATCCATGAAACAAAGAAATATAAGGGTATTACCGAGTCTGTCCTTACTACCGCAGTTAAGGTTGATTATAAAATCAAGAAGCAGATAATTGATCTTATTTCAGGGGTTTTTAAAACACAGGTTGAACTTAAAGAAACCATTGATCCTGAAATAATTGGTGGTTTTATCCTGCGTATTGACGACAATTACATAGATGGCAGCCTGAAGAATAAACTACGCAAGATTAAGAAAGAGCTTAAAGGAAGTATCCTAACTTCCAAATAGAAGAAATTTTTTAAAAGACTTTTAAGAAGATATAATATGGCAAATATTAAACCGGCAGAAGTTTCAAAGATTCTCAAGCAACAACTTGAAGGAATACAGACCGGAGTTGAACTGGAAGAAGTAGGAACAGTACTTACAGTTGGTGACGGAATCGCACGTATTTACGGACTTTCAAATGCACAGTCGAACGAACTGATTGAATTTGAAAATGGGATGGAAGCTATTGTTCTGAACCTTGAAGAAGATAATATAGGAGCAGTTTTACTGGGACCTACAGAAGAGATAAATGAAGGGGATATCGTTAAAAGAACCGGAAGGATCGCTTCTCTGGGTGTAGGCGAAGGATTACTTGGGAGAGTAATAACACCTACGGGACAACCCCTCGACGGTAAAGGCCCGATAAAAGGTGAGCTTTTTAATCTTCCATTCGAGAGAAAAGCACCAGGGGTTATTTTCAGGCAGCCGGTAAGGCAGCCACTCCAGACAGGTATTAAAGCAATAGATGCAATGATACCAATAGGACGCGGGCAGAGGGAACTGATTATAGGCGACAGACAAACAGGTAAAACGGCTATTGCTATTGATACAATTATTAATCAGCGAGGTAATTTTGAAAAAGGCAAACCTGTTTATTGCATTTATGTCGCTATCGGACAAAAAGGTTCAACTGTAGCCAATATTGCAGCAATTCTTGAAGATCATGGTGCACTTGAATATACAGTCATAGTGCTTGCTACTGCTTCAGACCCTGCCGCGTCGCAATTCTATGCACCGTTTGCCGGAGCTGCAATCGGAGAATTTTTCCGCGATACGGGTCGTGATGCCCTAATCATTTACGATGACCTTTCCAAACAGGCTGTTTCATACAGGGAAGTCTCACTGTTGCTCCGTCGCCCGCCAGGACGTGAAGCATATCCGGGAGATGTATTCTATCTGCACTCAAGACTTCTTGAAAGAGCAGCTAAAATCATTGAATCAGATGAAGTTGCCCGAAAGATGAATGATATTCCCGAATCAATCCGGCACTTAGTGAAAGGAGGCGGGTCACTTACAGCTTTACCTATTATTGAAACCCAGGCAGGAGATGTTTCAGCTTATATACCAACTAATGTGATTTCGATCACCGATGGACAAATATTTCTTGAGTCGAGTCTTTTCAACGCCGGAGTCCGTCCGGCAATTAACGTTGGAATTTCAGTATCGAGGGTTGGAGGAAATGCTCAGATCAAAGCGATGAAGAAAATCGCAGGAACCCTGAAAGTTGATCAGGCACAATATCGTGAACTGGAAGCATTTTCAAAATTTGGTTCCGACCTCGATGCTTCGACGCTGGCTATTCTGAATAAAGGAGCTAAAAACGTTGAAATTCTTAAACAGGGCCAGTTTGCACCTGTACCGATTGAAAAACAGATAGCAATTATATATTGCGGTACGATGGGACTTTTAAAAGATGTTCCTATAAGCAAAGTAAAGAATTTCGAAACTGAATTTATTGAGTTACTTGAACTTAAACATCGCGATACTCTCGATAGCCTTCGTGACGGTTTGCTTAATGATGATATCACAAAAGTTCTTGAAAAAGTCGCAGGGGATCTGGTTGTTAAGTACAGACCGCAGTAATCAGGATAACCTGAAAAAATAAAAATCAGATGGCGAATTTAAAGGCAATAAGGATCAGGATTACCTCATTTAAGTCAACAAGGCAGATTACATCTGCCATGAAGATGGTATCTGCTGCCAAATTGAGAAAAGCACAGGATAAAATAGTGAGATTGAGGCCTTATGCCAGTAAATTACATGAATTACTTATAGATCTTTCCCTTAGCCTTTCAGAATCCGAAATTGAAAACGTTTATGGCAGGGTGTCACCTCCTGAAAAGGTTCTTATCATTGTAATTACGTCTAACAGAGGTCTCTGCGGAGCATTCAATACGAATGTAATAAATGAAACCAGAAGAGTTATTTCAGAAAAATACGCTGACCAGCTCAGAAAGGGAAATCTGAAGCTTCTGGCAATCGGTAAAAAAGGGTTTGATTATTTCAAAAGACAAAAAGTAAATATGCTTCCCGAACAGAATAATCTGTATAATGAACTTACTTTTGAAAATGTTTCAAGGGTGGCGGAAGGTCTGATGAGCAGTTTTGAATTACTGGAATTTGACAGGGTCGAGCTGATTTATAACCAGTTTAAGAATGCCGCAGTGCAAAACCTTACAAATGAAGTATTTTTGCCTGTAGAGACTATCCCGTCAGGAGTCATTAAAACTACTCCTCCTGATTATATCTATGAACCCGATAAAGAGGAAATCATCCAGGAATTAATTCCGAAATCTTTAAAGATTCAATTTTATAAAGCAGTTCTCGATTCATTTGTAGCCGAGCATGGAGCCAGAATGACAGCTATGCATAAGGCTACTGACAATGCTACAGATCTGATTCGTGATTTGACACTTCAGTACAACAAAGCTAGACAGGCAACCATTACAAATCAGATACTCGAAGTTGTAAGTGGTGCAGAAGCGCTTAGAGGATAAAATTAATTGAATATTAGGTTGAAAAAAAACAAAAATGTATACTCAGCTTGATCTGAAAAACTTAGTCAATAAGGCTATTCAAAATCTTTCTTATAATGAGGAGGCAGAGAGGCTCAATGATCCGGTTAAGTATATTCTTTCAATCGGGGGAAAAAGACTGAGACCCGTTCTGGCCCTGATGGCCTGCAACCTTTTCAGCGACACAATTGATGAAGCAGTGATACCTGCAACCGGACTTGAGGTGTTTCATAACTTCACGCTCGTTCATGATGATATTATGGATCATGCTCCTGTCAGAAGGAACCTCCCGACAGTTCATAGTAAATGGAACCTGAATCAGGCAGTCCTGTCAGGTGATGTAATGGCATTTATTGCTAATGAATGTTTCTTACAAACTCCTCCCCGCCACTTATTGAAAGTTTTCAAAGTATTCAACAAAGCAGCAATAGAAGTATGTGTTGGCCAACAGTTAGACATAGATTTTGAAAAATCTGCAATAGTTTCACATGAGGAATATTTGAGAATGATTGAGCTGAAAACTGCAGCGCTTATGGCTGCTTCAACTAAAATTGGTTCAATTATAGGTGGTGCGGATGATAAGGATTCCGAGCTGTTATATGACTTTGGCCGAAACCTTGGTCTTGCTTTTCAGATTCAGGATGACCTGCTTGATATTTATGGAGATATAAAAATATTCGGCAAAATAATGGGAGGAGACATCATTTCCAATAAAAAAACCATTATGCTCGTGAAGGCCCTGGAAATAGCATCAATTGAACAGGCAAAACAGCTGCATGAACTATTTGGATTAAAAGAATTTGACCCTGAATCAAAAGTAAAAAAAGTTACAGATATTTATAATGAGCTGAACATTAAGAATATTTCTGAGAAACTTGCAAATGATTATATTAGCACAGCCTTCAACCTGATTGGAAAGGTTAGTGCAACTAATGATCGAAAAACCGAACTTGTAAATATTGCTAACTCTCTTATTGGAAGAGATAATTAATCAAAGTCAGATCACAATAAATATTAAATTTGTCTCTCTGGAAAACTTAAATAAATAACTCAGATATATGTCACAGAATACCGGGAAAATCAGCCAGATCATCGGACCAGTGGTTGATGTTAGTTTTGAGAAGCAGGGATTTGATATGCCTGATATTTTTGATGCACTCGAAATAAAGAGGGATGATGGTTCCATTCTTGTTGTGGAATGTGAGCAGCATATTGGTGAAAGAACAGTCCGTACCATAGCGATGGATTCTACCGACGGCCTTCGCAGAGGGATGGAAGTAGTAGCAACCGGATTACCAATTACAATGCCAATTGGAGAGCAAATCAAAGGAAGGCTAATGAATGTTACAGGGGAAGCAATTGATGGCATAGGATACCTTGATAAAAAAGGTGGATACCCAATTCACCGGAAACCTCCAAAATATGAAGAACTCTCAACAGAGAAAGAGGTATTATATACAGGGATCAAAGTTATTGACCTGATTGAGCCCTATTCAAAAGGGGGAAAAATCGGCCTCTTTGGCGGTGCCGGTGTAGGCAAGACAGTTGTTATCCTGGAACTTATCAATAATATAGCTAAAGCATATTCCGGTCTCTCGGTTTTTGCGGGAGTAGGGGAAAGAACAAGGGAAGGCAATGACCTTTTGCGTGATATGCTTGAAGCTGGTGTTATAACTTATGGACCAAAATTTCTGGAGAACATGAAATCAGGAGGCTGGGACCTATCCACTGTAGATAAGGATGCCATCAAGGAATCGAAGCTTGCACTGGTTTTTGGTCAGATGAATGAACCTCCCGGAGCAAGAGCAAGAGTTGCCCTGTCAGGTCTGTCTGTTGCTGAACACTTCAGGGACGGAGACGGAAAAAGCGGAGGAAGGGATATATTGTTTTTTATGGATAATGTCTTCCGGTTTACCCAGGCAGGTTCAGAGGTATCGGCACTTCTGGGAAGGATGCCTTCAGCAGTTGGTTACCAGCCTACACTTGCAACTGAGATGGGTATAATGCAGGAACGTATTACTTCAACAAAGCACGGATCAATCACCTCGGTTCAGGCAGTATATGTACCAGCCGATGACCTTACTGACCCGGCTCCCGCTACAACATTTGCCCACCTTGATGCTGTCACAGTTTTAAGCAGAAAAATATCTGAGCTGGGTATATACCCCGCTGTTGATCCGCTTGACTCAACATCAAGGATACTGACAGCAGATATAGTTGGTGAATCCCATTACAATTGTGCGCAGCGAGTGAAAGAATTATTGCAGAGATACAATGAGTTGCAGGATATAATTGCAATTCTTGGTATGGATGAACTTTCAGAAGAAGATAAACTCGTTGTACACCGTGCCAGACGTGTACAGAGATTTCTTTCCCAGCCATTCACAGTTGCAGAATCGTTTACAGGTATAAAAGGTGCACTTGTTTCAATTGAAGATACAATCAAGGGATTCAATATGATTATGGATGGCAAGGTCGATCAGTATCCCGAATCAGCGTTTATGCTGGTCGGTACTATTGAAGACGCTATTGAGAAAGGCGAAAAAATCCTCGCTCAGTCAAAATAATTGATTGGGAAACTTCTGTTTATTAATTATTTGAAATGAAAATTGAAATTGTTACACCCGACAAAAAAATTTTTGATGGGGAAATTAAATCGGTCAGGGTTCCCGGGAAGAAAGGCTCTTTTCAGGTTTTAAAGGACCACGCACCAATTATCTCTACCCTCGAAAATGGTCTGGTCAGGATAGTTGATCAGGAAAACAATGAAATAAATTATAACATAAGCGGCGGTGTGATTGAAGTTAAGGCCAATAAAATTATTCTTCTTGTAGATTCCGTAAGATAAAATATATCCGATGAGCCCTGATGAATTTCGTAAACATGCCCATGAGCTCGTTGAATGGATGGCAGGCTATATGGAAAATGTTGAGAATCTGCCAGTCAAATCATCAGTACAACCACGGGAAATTTTTGATAAAATTCCTGATAAACCCCCTCTCTATCCGGAATCATTCGACTCCCTGATGAGGGATTTCAATGAAATTGTAATACCGGGAATAACTCACTGGCAGAATCCTAATTTTTTTGCTTATTTTCCTGCAAACACCAGTCCCGCATCAATCCTGGCTGAAATGCTTATTGCAACACTTGGAGCCCAGTGCATGATATGGGAAACTTCTCCGGCAGCAGCTGAGCTTGAAGAAAAAATGATGATCTGGCTTAAGGAATTGACAGGTCTTCCTTCAGGATTTGAAGGTGTAATACAAGACTCCGCTTCTACTGCAACACTAACAGCAATTCTTACGGCACGTGAAAAATCTACCGGTTTTTCTTCGAACATCGAAGGCCTTGAAAAAACAGGAATCCTTAAAATATATTGTTCGGAACAGACCCATTCGTCTGTTGAAAAGGCTGTTAAAATAAGCGGAATAGGCAGAAAAAACCTCGTTAAGATACCTGTGAGAGATGACTTTTCAATGGATCCGGGAAAATTGAGAGAAGCTATCCTCCTTGATAAAGAGAATAAAAACATCCCTTGCTGCGTCATTGCAACTTTAGGAACCACAGGGACCACTGCAGTTGATCCTTTAGTGGCTATAGGAGAGATCTGCCGCGAAAACAATGTATGGCTTCATGTTGACGCTGCAATGGCAGGAACTGCTCTTATTCTGCCTGAATTTCAATGGATGCTCGAAGGGAAAGAATATATCGATAGTTTTGTTTTTAATCCACATAAATGGATGTTTACAAACTTTGATTGTACCGCATATTTTGTAAAGGACGCCTCGGCTTTGATCAAAACATTTGAGATTCTTCCGGAATACCTGAAGACGCGTACCAGGGGGAAAGTAAATGATTATCGCGATTGGGGAGTTCCTCTCGGAAGACGATTCAGAGCATTAAAATTATGGAGTGTCATCAGAACTTATGGGGTTGAAGGTCTTCGCGATACAATAAGAAATCATATAGGCATTGCAGCAGAACTTTCTGAGATGATCTCAAAAGAAGTTGACTTTGAGATACTTGCCCCGGTAGTTATCTGTGTTGTCTGTTTCCGCTTTATCCCTGCAGGGTACAATGAGGATCAGATAAATTCATTAAATGAAAAGCTGAATCACCAGCTTAATGATTCCGGTAAATTATACCTGAGTCATACAGTGTTAAATTGCAGATATACTCTGAGAATGGTAACGGCTCAGACAAATGTTACTATCGAACATGTCAGGAAAGCCTGGAGCCTGATAAAAGATACAGCCAGAACTCTTATATCCTGAATAGGTTACATCTTTCTCCTTCCGAAGGTCATGCCGAATAAATTAACATTGAACAACAATTCAAGAGAAGGTGGTTCATTCACATTCTTCCATGCTGACTGAACTCCACAGGATATCATAAACGGAATCCTGAGAATATGAAAATCAGCCAGTAAATCAATTCCAAATGATTTGAAAGATTTAGTTTCAGAGGTATTGTAAATGGGAACAAGGCCATTGGAAGTGTAATTATACATTGAATTGCCAGGACCAGTAGCATAATCATAAAACAACCCGGTCCGGATCCTTTTCAGGTAAAGGAGACTTGCAACATTAAAATCGGGATAAGCAAGAGGCAAAAAATAATCAACAGAAAAAACTTGAATTTCGGTTGAAAGAATATTATAATAGCCACGGGGAAGCGACGAAAAATTAGTATATAAATATTTCTCATGATCCTGCTTTTCAGCTTCCAGCCTGATTTTAAGACTTTGGTTAGGGAAGAGTCCGGGGAAATAAAACGCTGTTTTTAACGAAACTGCTGATCCATAAATCGTTTTGTCAAAAGGAGCAAAGCAGTAATTAAAATCGATTATCTGTGCCCATCTGGGATATATATCACGGATTGCTGACCGGTCGAAGTTTGAAAAATAGAGCCTTCCTGTAATTATTGTCTGACCGTAATCATACGTTTTTATTTCAGGGATATATATATAGTGATTGAGGTAATCCATTGAAACAGAGGGTTGAAAAAACTCCGAAAATCTTCCGGATGAGAACTGAAGTGGTAACGAAATAGTATTCAGGAGACTTATTCCTGGTTTAATTTCAGAAGGATTGGCAATGGCTTCTCCTGTTTTACTTATCTGTGGAGCTGTACCATAATCGAGTTGTGATTCTATAACAGGGTACCACCCTTTCCATGTAATACGCGAATGAACGACATTACGTTTATCTGCAGAATATTCATAACCTATTGTTGATATAAGTGTGCTTAGAGTATTCTGGGTCATGAAAGAAACACCTGGTCTGATACTCGCAGGATCAGCTTTTAACTCTTCAATATCTGCATAAAATGGCATCCAGCTGTGAAATCTGAAAAGGTGCTGCCATTTTCTGTAGGGCTCGGGTGTGTATACAAAGCTGCTGTTGCCACTGTCTGAAACCGGTTTAATATCAAATCTGTTTATGAGAAAAGATGAAGAACCGGGATAATTTTTCACTGGTCCCGGAGATATAGGAATAGTGATACTGCATATGTTATTTCCTGAGGAGGTATAATCACCAAAAAATAACTTATTTCCACCGGGGCTGACATCAATTGTTCCAAATTTAGAATTCGTCAGGGAAGTTATTTTACTATCGGGAGTTTGAAGATAAATATTATCCGTTCCTGATGAGGAGCTTATAAAAAAGAGAGAATCATTTCTCAGGAAAGAAGACTGAAGATTATTTCTGGCAGCCTGAACAAGTGTTTTCCATTCGTGATTTGCAATTTCATACGAGATAATGCCTTCACCTGCTTCGGATAAGAAAATTGTAGTTACTTTTTTGCCGTTTTCAGCCCATTGAGGATGCTGAAGATAAACATTCCCCGGAGTATGGACAGATTCTTTAACGACGCCGGTTTCAGCATCAAGAAAGACCAGACTATTTAGGTTGGTAACAGTGTTTTCTACAGCAGCAATCTCATTCCCGTCAGGGGAGATTGATGCAGCAAGATATCTCGATTTCCGGGTAAGTTTTTTAGTCTCATTTGTTTTTAAATCCATCTGTTTGATAACCGAATATTCTCTGTTTTCCCATCTCGGGTCAGATTGTGTTTCGACCCACACCAACCTGCCTTTGGCATAAGAGATAAAAAAGGGGTAAACCTGACCTGGAGTATGAATTCTTTTTTCCGTTTTTTTGATAGTATTGATCAGCACGAATGAAGAGGGGGCAGATAATGAGGTTTTTATGGCAATAATACTGTCAGCACCGGCAAAAACAGGAGAGTAGTAATTAATAAATTTACTATGCTTGTCGGGATTTGCAACTTCATAATCTGCAGGGTTCTCCATGGAAACATTTTTTGTCCATATAGTCTTCAGGGTATCGTACGTTTCAAGCCAGAGTGTTTTTTTTCTCAGGCCCGAGTTTCTGGAAAGGCTTATATTAACAGGATTAAGAATAAATGGCTCTTCAGCAGTGTACTTAAGAACTTTATTCCATATCTGAGGGTCATTCTTTGTCAGAGCATAGGTTACCATCTGATACCCCGATTCGTAAATATCAGGAACAAAATCCTTATACGAACCATTAATGATCTTGTCGTATTTATATGGTTTTTTATTTTCAACTATCAGTGCTTTAAGCTGTTTCTGAAATGAAGGATCACGTCCTCTTCCTGATTGTGTCAGAACTGATTCTGCAAAAACCGCATCACCCTCAAGGAACCAGGTAGGGAGAAGAGATGCGACAATTCCGGTAAACTGCTCCCCTAAAAATAGCGACATCACTTTTGAAAATCCCCGGTTCAATGATTCCATCTGAATAACATGAGTAAGTTCATGCACTGTCAGTTGTGTTTCCGGTGAGAGCGGAATGGTATTCTGGTCAGGAGTAGGATATACTTCCATACGTCTTGGAGCCCATGCTACGTATCCATTTGACTGTATTGTGAAATTATGTATGACAACGGGGAATTTAAACTTTTTATCAGGGAACAGGGATCCGAGTTTTGAGTATGATTCATTAAGCGATTTTGCATAGAGAATTCCACCGGGACCATAATTCTCGGGGTAGATGACTGTAAACCTGCCTGTTTTAATCTGCATCCATTTTAGAGATGACGGATCCTGACCGGTCTCATAATATTGACCAGTAACGGTTTGTACTGAAAAGAGTAAAGTAGTATATAAAAATATTATTTTAAACCTCATGCAAAGAATTATGCTTCAAAAATAGCAAAATTAGTGAATGGTAATCTGTTAGGCATAGTATGAAAAAATTAAGTATTTTCGTCATCTGAATTATTTGAAGGGTTTCTATAAATAAAGATGAGAAAGAATGAAGAAATACAGGCTGATCAATAATATATCCGGGTGGGTCGTATTTATTGTTGCAGCGTTTACCTACCTGAAGACAATTGAGCCAACTGCAAGTCTGTGGGACTGCGGTGAATTCGTAGCTTCCTGTTTTAAGCTTGAGGTCGGACATCCTCCGGGTAATCCTGTATTCATGGTAATGGGCAGATTTTTCACTCTCTTCGCCGGAGGGAATGTTTCAAAGGTTGCTGCCATGGTCAATTCAATGTCGGCACTGGTAAGCGCATTTACTATTCTCTTCCTGTTCTGGACTATAACCCATCTTGCAAGAAAGATCCTTATAAAAGATGAAAATTATTATAATACCGGACGGATAATTGCAGTCATAGCTGCAGGGGCCGTGGGAGCAATTGCTTATTCCTTTTCCGACTCATTCTGGTTTTCAGCAGTTGAAGGAGAAGTATATGCATCATCTGCTTTCTTCACTGCTCTCGTTTTCTGGGCAATCCTCAAATGGGAAGATGTAGCCGATGAAAAATATGGCGACAGATGGATAGTTCTGATAGCATTCCTGATGGGTCTTTCCATTGGAGTACATCTTTTAAACCTTCTGACTCTTCCTGGAATGGTGCTTGTCTACTATTTTAAAAAATTCAAATTTACCTGGAAAGGATTCTTTATATCATTATTGACTTCAATAATATTTCTTTCGCTTTTGATGTTTGGAATAATGCCGGGTATCGTAACAATTTCTTCAAAATTCGACTGGTTTTTCGTGAATACACTTGGCCTTCCTTCAAACAGCGGGATGATATTCCATGTGATTATTGTGGCTGTATTGTTTATTTTTGCGGTTAAATATTCATATTCATCAGTAAACAGGGTAAAAAACGGAGTTCTTGCCATATCAGCACTTTTCTTTACCGGAATATGGATAATATCAGGTTCCTCAGTTCTTAATATACTTGCGCTTCTGATAATATCAGGAGTTATCTGGTACATGGCCGGGAAGAGCAAAACCACACTTAATACTTTACTTACTGCCATAATGGTTATTCTTATCGGGTATTCTGCGAATGCCATTATTGTGATCAGGTCCACAGCAAGTACTCCTTTGAATGAAAACAATCCATCAAATCCATTTAACCTTCTATACTTTCTGAACAGGGAGCAATACGGTGAACGGCCGCTATTTAAAGGGCCCTATTATAATGCTCCTGTAACTGATTATAAAGACGGGAAGCCTAAATATGCCCTTGAGAATGGGAAATATATCATAACAGGTCATAACCTTGAACGTATCTACGATCCAAGATTTGTCACGCTTTTCCCAAGAATGTGGAGCGATCAGGCTGACCATCAGGAAGTTTACCAGCAATGGGGGAGGGTAAAAGGAACTCCTGTACAAATTGAGGACCAGTCCGGAGAAAAGAAGGTTGTTAAGAAACCAACCTTCAGAGAGAACCTGCGGTTTATGTTTTCATACCAGTTTGGATACATGTATTTCAGATATTTCATGTGGAATTTTTCAGGGAAGCAAAATGATACACAGGGAACCGGGGGTGTAGTGAATGGTAATTGGATCACCGGGATAAAATTCCTTGACGAACCAAGGATTGGAACTTCCGATTTGCCTGGAGATATGAGAACCGATCCGTCAAAGAACAAGTATTATCTTTTACCCTTTATTCTGGGTTTTGTCGGAATGTTTTATCAGTTGAACCGCGATAATAAAAACTGGGGAATAATTCTTCTGCTCTTTGTGATGACCGGAATAGCCATTGTGGTTTATCTCAACCAGTATCCAAACCAGCCCCGCGAGAGGGATTATGCTTATGCCGGTTCATTTTACTTTTTCTCGGTATGGATAGGATTGGGAGTACTTGCCTTGTTCGAGGGGTTATCAAAACTGACAAGTGAGAAGATTGCCGCTCCGGTTGCCGGTATATTATGCTTTCTTGCTGTGCCGGCACTTATGGGTTCTGAAAACTGGAATGATCACGATCGGTCGGGCAGGTATCTGGCCCGCGATGTTGCATTTGACTATCTGAATTCGTGTGCTCCTGATGCTATTCTTTTTACAAATGGCGATAATGATACTTTCCCTTTATGGTATGCACAGGAGGTTGAAAATAAAAGGACAGATATTCGTGTATGCAATCTTATGCTACTAAATACAGACTGGTACATTGATCAGATGAAGAGCAGAACGTACGGATCTGCACCACTTCCTGTTACATTTCCGGTTCAAAATTATTACGATGGGATAAATAATCAGCTCTATATAATTGAAAAAACAAAAGACCCGGTCGATATTTCAACAATAATAGATTTTGTAAAAAGCGATAACAAGGCGACAAAGGTCCAGATTTCTGCCACAGAACTACTCAGTATTATACCTTCGCGAACAATCAGAATCCCTGTTGATAAAGCAAAAGTACTTGCATCGGGTACCGTAAAACCCGAAGATGCCGATAAAATTGTTCCCTATATTGATATCAAACTTAAAGGGAGTTCAATACTTAAAAGCCAGCTTATAGTTCTGGATATTCTGGCTCATAATAACTGGGAGCGTCCTATTTACTTCATTACCGGGTATCATAATGATGCTTTGGGACTTGAGGAATATTTTCAATTGGAAGGACTTGCTTATCGTTTGGTGCCAATAAAATCGCAAAATAAAAACTGGTTGGATTACGGCCGCATTGATACCGATATCTTATATCAGAATCTGATAAAGAAATTTGCATGGGGTGGTGCAAATAAGAAAAAAGTAGACATAGATTATAATCATCAGCGTACAATTATAGTTGTGAGAGCCAGGTTAAACTATGCAAAGCTGGCAAAAGCACTGTCCGCTGAGGGGAAAAATGAAAAGGCAATTGAAACACTTAATTTTTGCATGGAAGCACTACCTCTTGAAAAGATCCCTTACGATCCTTATATGGCAGATATAGTTGAAGCTTATTTCACTGCCGGAGCTACAGACAAAGCTGTTGAAATGACGAAATCATTTTGTGATTACTATTATAAAAGGCTGGATTATTTTCTTAAGCAGAGCCCCTTCATTATCAACTCAGCTGAATTTGAAATACAATCAGCTATTCAGTATACCTCGCGTGTTGCGAATTCCTGTACGGCTCATGGAAAATCTGAATTGGGGGAAGAGATAACCAAAAAACTGGAGACTTATTATGCAGGTTATATAAAGGTTATGCAACCTGCATCAAAATGAAAGGAAAGATCACTAAGAATGAGGTATTGAAATATTCGATTTCAGGTATTTTTCAAGGATGAAAAATATTTTTTCGGGGTAAATTGGTTTTAATATATATTCATTGCATCCTGCAATATAAGCCTCGGTTTTTGCCTGCTCAGAAGAATATGCAGTAATCATAATAACAGGGGTGCTTTTTCTGTCTTTTCTTAATATTCTTATGCATTCGATCCCGTTAATCAGCGGAATGAGGAAATCCATAAAAACAAGATCAATAGAATTATTTGCCTGGGCCAGATGATCAACAAACTCCTTTCCCGTATGAAATATAATTACTTCAGCACCTGAATTTTTAAGCAATGTTTCATAATACCTGATAGAAGGCAGGTCATCCTCAACAATTATAATATTTTTACCTGTAAGTTCTAAATTGCTGATATTCAATGTCATTTATGGGAATGATTAAACATCTATAAAATTACGATAAGAAAAGGATCTTGAGTGTGCATATTTGTACAATTATGAACATTTTATCAACACACGTCCAAATATGAATAAATGAGATATTTGGATTCCTGAATTTAATTGTGCAAATTCGTAATAGTAAATCCTTTATAACATGTTAAAACATATTCGCTTCAAAAGAGTTTCATTCCTTGCTTTGGTATTGTTGTTAATGATCAATACCAGTTTCGGACAAGCAGGTTTAAATGATGGTACGCGGGCTGTTTTTATTTTCGATATAGCAAAATACATAGATTATGGACCAGGATTCGGGGATTCATCTATTTTCAGAATTGGCATTCTTGACAAAGATGTGTCATTGTTTTTCGAAATGGGCAACATGAGAAAAACAAGGACTAAGATACAGGATAAACCTGTAGAGATTGTTAAATTCAACACTGAAAGTCAGATAACCTATACGCAGGTACTGTATGTTAATAAAGCAAGTGGCTACAATTTGAATAAAGTTAAAGCTGCTATCGAGAAACATCAGACACTGCTTATGACCGAGGGTTACGAATTCAGGGAATCAATGATAAATTTTATGGGGGTAGAAGGAGAAATGCCTAAATACGGAGTCAATGAAGATATGATCAATAAAGCAGGAATGAAGGTCAATTCCAATATGCTGACTCAGGCAATTAAAACCAAGGAAGACTGGGAGAATCTCTTCGGTAAAGCAAGTGAACAGATTGTAATACAAAGAGATACTATTCGTCAGCAATTGGAAATGATTAATATCCAGAGAACTGAAATACTTCACCAGAAAGCCCTTCTTGACAGCCTTGACAAAGAGATTACGACAAAGGAGAAAACATTAAACGAAAAGCAAAAAGTTCTTGACAGACAATTTGTTCAGATAAGCAAACAACAGGGTGAAATTTCCGTACAGAAACAGACAATAGTTGTTCAACAGAATGAAGTTCAGGTTCAAAAGGACACTCTTGCCAGACAAAAAGGAAAGATTACTATTCAATTGGCGAGAATTGATGAACAGCTGAAAAGGATTTCAGATCAGGATAGCAAGATAAAAATGCAGCTTGAGGCAATTGAAAAACAGAAGCTTGTGCTGTATTTTGTTGTTTTCGCTCTTTTGCTTGTCAGTTTCCTGGGTTATTATATTTACAGGGGATACAAAATAAAGAAAGAGGCCAATATAAAACTTGAGGATAAGAACAGGACGATCTCTGCACAGAAGGATGAAATTGAAAAGCAGAGGGATCTTGCTGCTGCCCAGAGAGACCAGATAGGATACCAGAAGAGGCACATTGAAGACAGTATCATGTATGCCAAGAGGATACAGACAGCATTGATTCCATCACTTGAACTCTTCAGCGACAAGCTTGAACACTTTGTTTTGTACAAACCTCTCGCTATTGTCAGCGGTGATTTTTATTGGGTAAGCGCACAGGCAAATCCTCAAGTGATAATATCAGCCGACTGTACAGGACATGGAGTTCCCGGGGCATTTATGAGTATGCTTGGAGTAACAATGCTTAACGAAATTATTATTGGGAAACATATTCTGATGCCCGATCAGATAATTGAAAACCTGCGTCAGGGAATAATAAAATCATTAAAACAGGTTGCTGAAGAAGATAGTATAAAAGACGGAATGGATATTGCTGTCTGCGTTGTTGATTTTGATAAAAACATTCTATGGTATGCCGGAGCCAATAGTCCGCTGTATCTGGTCAGAGGTGGTGAACTGACTCACTACAGAGCCGATAAAATGCCTGTAGCAATTCATTACAGGATGGAGCCATTCACATTGCATAAAATAGATCTTCAGAAAGGTGATGCGTTCTATATCTTCTCCGACGGTTATGCTGATCAGTTTGGCGGACCAAAACAGAGAAAATTCATGTCCATGCAACTCAGGGAAACACTTGTTGCAATGGCGGGTATGCCAATGCTTCAGCAGGGAGAACGTCTTAATAAAATATTTGAAGAGTGGCGTGGTGACAGCCCTCAGATTGATGATGTGACTCTGATAGGGGTCAGATATTGATTATCTGCAGACCCACTTGGTCGTAACACCCAAAACGGTAACGGGGGAAGTGTTTTCTATTCCGATTAATGCTACATCACAGTATTCTGTTTCACTCCCGGTCGTAAGAAGTGATCCGTCTGATTCTTTATAGGTATTTTGCTGGCAAACCTTACAATTCTTTTGGCATGATGAGAATGATAAAGCAATAAAAACAAATCCGGCGGCGTACATTAAAATCCTTTTCATACAGATTATTTTAAAACAAATATACTAAAACTCTCTTTTTCATAGTGCGTAATTAACACAAAATGGTTACACGAGCAAATTAAAAATGCGAATGATGCATCAAATGACTAAATTGCCAGTCATTTGAGCAGGAATGAAAATATTTATAAATTGCATAAAAATTAACTGTCATGGAAGATTCAAAAATGAAAAAGCATGTAGCCGTAGTTGGTGCGATACAAATTGGTTTCGCAATTCTCGGGCTGATTCTTGCCGTAGTTATATTCTTTGTTATGAATTTTGCGAGGGGACAAGCAGGTGGTGATGAGACTGGTCAAATGGTTCTCGGGTTTTTATCCGTCAGTTTACCTATTCTTTTCGGATTCCTTGCAACTCTTGGACTGGTTGGCGGAATTGGGCTTTTAGCTTACAAATCATGGGCAAGATATCTTGTCATGGTTGTTGCAGCTCTTGGTTGTCTCAATATACCTATCGGAACACTTAAAGGTGTTTATACTTTGTGGGTACTGCTGCAGGATGAAACAATAAAGCTTTTTGAAAATAAATAATTTTTGAAAATATTTTAGAGTAGAGACGCCCAATTTGGGCGTCTCTACTTATTTTTGCAGGATAAATAACTTTTTATTATGGCTGACGACAACAAGATCATTTTTTCAATGTATAGAGTAGGGAAATCATTTCCTCCTCACAGGCAGGTACTTAAAGATATTTCTCTTTCATTTTTTCTGGGCGCCAAAATAGGGATAATCGGGTTGAACGGATCAGGTAAATCAACTCTATTGAAAATTATTGCAGGTATGGAAAAAGAATATCAGGGTGAGGTTACCTTTCTTCCCGGATATTCTGTCGGGCATCTTTCTCAGGATCCTCTGCTTGAGGAAAATCGAAGTGTGAGAGAAATTGTTGAGGAGGGTGTAAAGGAAACTATGGAAATCATAAAGGAATTTGAAAAGATAAATAACAGTTTTGGTGAACCGGAAGTGTATGAAAACCCTGATAGGATGCAGCAACTTATGGATCGTCAGTCTGTTTTGCAGGAAAAAATTGATTATCATGACGGATGGAATATAGAACACAAGCTTGAACGCGCAATGGATGCACTTCGATGTCCCGATGCCAACGCGAGGGTAAATGTTCTTTCAGGCGGAGAACGCAGAAGGGTTGCCCTATGCAGGTTATTATTACAGCAGCCGGATATATTGTTGCTTGATGAACCAACAAACCACCTCGATGCCGAATCGGTGCAATGGCTCGAAACTACTCTTAAACAATATAACGGAACTGTGATCTGCATAACACACGACCGGTATTTCCTGGATAATGTTGCAGGATGGATATTGGAACTTGACAGGGGCGAAGGAATACCATGGAAAGGCAATTACTCTTCATGGCTCGAACAGAAAGCAAAACGACTTGAGTCGGAGGAGAAAGGTAATATAAAAAGAAGAAAGATTCTTGAGCGGGAACTTGAATGGGTAAGAATGTCGCCCAAAGCACGTCATGCAAAATCAAAAGCAAGGCTGGGTGCATATGAAAACCTTCTTAATCAGGATGTAAAACAGAAGGAAGATAAGCTTGAAATATTTATACCGAATGGGCCCAGGCTCGGGGATAAGGTAATAGAGGCCAGCTCCGTTACAAAATCATTTGATGATAAATTGCTTTTTGAGGATCTTGAATTCAGCCTTCCGCCAAACGGGATAGTTGGTGTTATTGGTCCGAATGGTGCCGGAAAGACAACTCTCTTCAGAATGATTATGGGACAGGAAAAGGCAACCAGGGGAACATTTACGATAGGAAATACAGTTACTCTGGGATATGTTGATCAGGCTCATGCCGATATTGATCCGGCCAAAACCGTATATGAAGTGATTTCCGGAGGTCAGAACGAAGTAATGGTAGGAAGCCGGCTGGTGAACGCAAGAGCTTATGTAGCCCGTTTTAATTTCACAGGAGCCGATCAGGAAAAGAAATGTGGTGTTCTGTCAGGCGGGGAAAGAAACAGGCTGCATCTCGCTCTTACGCTTAAATCGGGGGCAAATGTTTTACTTCTTGACGAACCAACGAACGATATAGATGTTAATACTCTGAGAGCACTTGAGGAAGGGCTTGAGAATTTTGCAGGTTGCGCAGTTATTATTTCACACGACAGGTGGTTTCTCGACAGAATCACCACTCATATGCTGGCCTTTGAGGGTAACTCAAAAGTCGTATGGTTTGAAGGTAATTACTCCGACTATGAAGAGAATTATAAAAAGAGAGTTGCTGATACCACGCCGGCAAGAATAAAGTACAAGAAACTGGTGTAAAAAGACTCAACGGCTAAAAGGCCCAATGGCTCAACAGCAGAATATATTATGTGTTATAGGCGATATGGCAAAGAAGGCGAAATGAGGAATATTCGGTTCTAACGAAAAAAGACAGGCATATAAAATAGTATTAAGTAATTGATTATCTGAATGAAAACTAAAAATTTATCATATTTTGTATCGACTCTTTTCATACTCTTTTTGGTTACCGGATATTCTGCTCTGGCTTCTTCATCAAGTGACTCCCTGAATGTCCCTTCATTTGGCAAAGTTTATGTTTATAACCGTACAACCACACCTCTGAATGTAATTATAATGATTTCCGGAGATAATGGCTGGAAATCTGAAGCTGCCGGATTCTCCCAGACATTTTCGGAGATGCATACCCTCGTAATCGGGGTCGATATTGTGAGATATTATAAGAATCTGAAGCTAAGGAAAGACGACTGCTATAATGTTGCCGCGGATTTTGTGCAACTTGCTACCGAGATGGAGAAGAAATACGATTTCCCCGATTATAAGCCGCCTTTAATTATGGGATATTCAAGGGGGGCTGCTCTTGTTTATGGGATCATAGCCCAGGCCAGACCCGGGACGTTTATCGGAGGAATATCTCTGGGGTTCTGCTCCGGCATTGAACTCCCTGTAATGCTTTGCCAGATTAACGGCCTTACAGAAACAGTTGATGTGACCGGGAAACGCTATCTGCTTCAACCCGATGAAAAACTCGGAAATCCCTGGATAGTAATTCAGGGTCAGGTAGACAAATTATGCAGTTATTCAACAGTTTCGGATTTTGTTTCAAAAACAAAGAATGCTGAGATAATTGCATTGCCAAAAATCGGACATTCTTTCTCAAAGTCGGGTGAATTTATGCCTCAATGGAAGGATGCTTTTAACCGGTTAATTGAACGATATGAAAAAGAGAAGCCGCCAAAAGTAAATATTGACGAGGTCAGGAACCTTCCGCTAATCATCACAAATTCCAAAATTCAGGATAAGGAGGCTCCGGTAGCTCTATTGATTTCCGGTGATGGCGGCTGGTACGGATTTGAACAGTCAATTGCTGATAATCTTGCCAAACGAGGCATTCCTACAGTCGGTCTTGATTCTAAGAAATATTTCTGGAAAAGGCGTACTCCTGAAGAGACTTCCTCTGATATGGCTAAAGCCCTGAATTTTTATGGTAAGGAATGGGGGAGAGAGAAATATGTCCTGATAGGATATTCTTTAGGTGCTGAAATTGTTCCATTTATTGTAAACGATTTACCGGAAGATATAAAATCCAGGATTGCCTCTGCAGTACTCATGTCCCCGGCCACATCCACAGATTTTGAGATACATATTTCAAACATGCTGGGAATGGGAAACCGGCAGAATACCTACAACACAATTGATGAAATAATTAAAATGCAGAGCGTTCACACCCTGATAATCTTCGGTGACGGAGAGAAGACTGAAATACCTGGATTATTGAGCACGACATCTGTTGTTATCAGAAAAATTCCGGGAGATCATCATTATAAATTTAATCTGCCACTGATAATGCAGACTATGAAAGACAATAAAGCGTTCTGAAAATAGTAACTTTGATTCAGTTGTGAAAATTTTAATTACAGAAAATGCTATTCGGAGTAAACTTTAAAATTGCGCATAGTAACTTTGATTAACATTCTATGATAAAAGAAAATCCATCAACCCCTGTCAGGTCCTTTTTTAAAGAAAAAGTCTTCATATTCCTTAATGAAAATGCGAAACTCATTACCCAGTTTCTTTTTACTGCCCTCTTTATAATTCTTGCAGCCTGGTTTACCTTTCATCAGAAACATGAACTTATTACCGTCAGGAATACGCTTTCTGAGGCCAATAAGTACTGGGTTCTTTCCGGTTTGGGGCTTGTTCTCTTTTATATTATTATTCAGGGAGCGATGTACGTGACATCTTTTGCTTCAATTGATATAAAATTGAAGTTGTGGAATGCAATTATCCTCTTTCTGAAACGCAATTTCATAAGTGTTTTTTTGCCGGCTGGGGCAGTTTCCTCACTGGCTTTCTTCAGTAATGAAATAGAGAAAAAGGGAATCACCAGAACACAGGTCTATTTTGCCTCTTCAATTTACGCTTTTGTAGGAATACTTTCTGTTGTGATTGTTGCCATACCGGCATTCATCTTTGTTGTATCAGGCGGGAGCATAGGAATGGGGAAATGGTATGCACTTGGTGGAGTTATCCTTATCCTGCTATTGTTTGTCTTTATTTATTATTCACTTTTAAGAAAATGGAAGCTTTATACCTGGATATTAAAAGTTTATCCTAAAGCAGAGCTTTTCATAGAGGATATAAAGAATAACAAAATAAACAGGGAACAATTTATTTATACGATTTTAATCTCAGTTCTGATTGAATTTGTAGGGATAGCGCATGTTTATATCTCAATGTTGGCGCTGAACTTTACTCCTTCGCTATCCACTGCTATAATAGCTTACATTGTTGTAGTAATATTTCTTATTATATCACCATTTCTGAGAGGACTCGGAGCTATTGAAGTTTCGATGGTCTATGTCCTGATCCATTCCGGATTCACGAATGCTGATTCGATAGCAATAACCCTGCTCTTCAGATTTTTTGAATTCTGGCTTCCTCTCTTTGCCGGTGTAGTGAGCTTTCTGCTGAAAGTTGATAAACTTATAATGCGGATATTTCCTGCCATCCTGATTTTTGCTCTGGGGATTGTGAACATAATCTCAGTATTAACTCCGGCTCTTCCTGAAAGATTAAGCCTTTTAAAAGATTATTTACTTGTTGGCTTTGTCAGCTTTTCGAACAGCTTTGTATTCATTGCAGGTTTGTTTCTGCTGGTAACAGCCGCCTTTATGCTTAGAGGATTGCGGACTGCCTGGTGGTTTGCTATAGCTTTAAGTGTCATTTCTATTTTTGGCCATATCACCAAAGGTATTGATTATGAAGAAGCTACAGTAGCACTTCTCATTCTTGGCTCTCTGGTTGCAACAAGAAAGGAGTACCATATAAAGACAAACCCAAGGCTTGGAACAGTGGGGTTACAAACAGCAATGTTAAGTATGGCTGCTGTAATGCTTTATGGTGTGGTAGGATTCTATTTCCTCGACAAGAAACATTTTCAGATTGATTTCAATATTTTTCAGTCGTTCTGGTATACACTTCAGAATTTTTTTCTGATCGGAAGCAGCGATCTGATACCCCGCGACTCTTTTGCACGCTATTTTATTTACCTGATAAAGATAAGCGGCTTCGCCTCAATATCATTTCTGGTCTATTCTCTCGTAAGACCTTATGTATTCAGGGTTACTCCGACTGATGGGGAAAGAGAGAGGGCTAAATCACTTACTCAGCAATTTGGGAATTCCGCTCTCGACTTTTTCAAAACTTATTCTGACAAATTTATATTCGCCCCACCGGAAATTAATGCATATATCTCTTACCGGGTCAGCAGAAACTTTGCTGTAGTTCTTGAAAATCCAGTTGCTGAAAACTGGGATGAGATGAAAAAATGCGTTGTCTCCTTCAGCAGGTATTCATATGAGAACGGCCTGAAAGATATTTATTACCGTGTTCCAAAAGAGAGTCTGCCAATTTATTTTGAACTATCAAGGAAGAGCCTTTTCCTTGGTCAGGAGGGGGTGGTTGACCTTGATTCGTTTTCACTGGAAGGAGGTGAAAAAAAGTCCATCAGGAACGCATTGAACAAAATAAAAGAACAAGGCTATACAACGCATATAAATGCTCCTCCGCTGCGTGACGGGCTGATACAAAAGCTCAAGGCTGTAAGTGATGAATGGCTGAAACTTACTGACCGTGAGGAAATAATCTTTTCGCAGGGTATGTTCGTTGAAAAAGAGATAAAAGAACAAACTGTAATCACCATTGAAAACAATGAAGAGAAAATCATTGCTTTTCTGAATATCATTCCTGACTTTGTAAAAAACGAAGGAACATATGATTTGTTAAGGAAGACCAATGATGCACCCAACGGGATAATGGACCATATCCTTGTAGAGATGTTTAAATATTTCAAAGCCAGCGGTATAAAATGCGTTAATCTGGGCTTTGCACCAATGTCCGGGCTTAATGATCCTCACAATTTCACAGAGAAATCAATGAAGTTTGCTTATGAGAAAATCCGTTCTTTCTCCAGCTACAAAGGTCAGAGAGATTATAAAGAAAAATTTAATCCTCTATGGAATGATAAATTTTTAATTTATAGTAACGACTACGATCTGCTTCAGGTACCAGGGGTCCTGGCACAGGTGATAAAACCCTGAAAACTCCTTTTTAAACGCTTACAAATCTTCTATATAAATTATTTTCGATATTCATTTATACGAAAATAATTGACACTTTTGTATCGATAGTTAACAACAATAGCATGAAGCGTTTCTTTATTCTTGTCTGTTTCTTTTGCCTTTCATACATATCTTCTTATTCTCAAAGCTTTACTGACAGTAATCTTCCTATTGTATTAATTAATACGGATGGCGGAGTTGAAATACCGGATTCACCAAGGGTTCTTGCCACAATGAAAATTATTTACAGGGGGAACGGGTTACGAAATTACCTTACCGACCAGAATACACCGGGATACCTTAACTACAATGGGCGGATAAGCATAGAAATAAGAGGCTCAAGTTCACAGGTGCTTCCAAAAAAACAATTTGGGCTTACGACTTTAAAGGCTGATAATACTTCAAATAATAATGTAGAATTACTCGGAATGCCAGAAGACAATGACTGGATTCTTAACGGACTTGGATTCGAACCCTCACTAATACGCGATTATCTTTGCTATAACTTGTCACGGGCGATAGGGGAATACGCAAGCAGAACTGTCTATTGCGAAGTGATGATAAACGGATTTTACAATGGACTATATGTCTTTCAGGAAAAAATAAAACAGGGATCCGACAGGGTCGACATTATGAAAATAGGCACACTTGACAATATTGCCCCGGCTGTTACCGGAGGATATATCACCAAAGCTGATAAGACAACCGGAGATGATCCCATTGCCTGGACAATGTCGAGTTCCATAGGTACAAACGATGTTGCATTCATTCATGATCAACCAAAACCTGAAAATGTAACAGCCCAACAAAACGATTATATCCGCTCTGAATTTCTGAAGCTCAGCAGTACCGCTTCATCTGCCAACTCATCTTTCGAGAATGGTTATCCATCGGTGATAGATATCCCGTCATTTGTCGATTTTATGATAATAAGCGAATTATCGGCAAATGCTGATGCTTATCAGTTCAGCACATATTATTATAAAGACCGGAATGGTAAATTAAGAGCAGGTCCAATCTGGGACAATAACCTTACTTTCGGAAATGACCTGTTTTTATGGAATTTAGACAGGAGCCATACAAATACATGGCAGTTTTCCAATGGTGACAATGAGGGCCCAAAATTCTGGAAGGATCTTTTTTCAAACCAGGATTTCAAATGTTATTTATCCAAAAGATGGAATGAGCTTATACAACCAGGGCAGCCTTTAAATTATTCTGTTATAGAAAATCTTATTGACCAGACAATTGCGACAATTAGCGAAGCGGCGATCAGGGAAAATACAAGGTGGGGCACTGTGCCCAATTTATCAACGGAAATAAGCGATATTAAAGATTGGTTGAAACTTAGAATTGCGTGGATGACAGCAAATATCGGCCCATATTCAAACTGTAGCAATGTGGAAACACCTTCGCTCGTAATTACCAAAATCATGTACAATCCGAATACCACTGCTGATTTTCCTGTCAGCAATGATCAGGAATTCATTGAAATACAAAATACCGGACATGAAACTATTGACCTCACCGGCGTTTATTTCAGCGGAACAGGATTTGTTTACCAATTCCCTGCATATTCTGAGATTTTTCCAAATTCCAGGAAAATACTTGCAAGCAATTCAGCGGTATTTATAGCCAAATATGGGATCTCACCTTCGGGACAGTTCACCAGGAATCTGTCTAATAAAGGTGAAAAACTTCTCCTCGCAGATGGGTTTGGAAATGTAATTGACAGTGTACGGTACTCAAATCTGCCTCCCTGGCCTGATGCTGATGGCAACGGATATTATCTTGATTTAATAGACCCTTCATCTGATAATAATATTGCCGCTAACTGGACAGCATCCACAAATACTATCGTATCTGTACGAGAAACTGAAAACAACAATAACCTGAAGTTTTATCCCACACCTGTAAAAGATATTCTCACTATAGAATCTTCAACCACAATCAGAATTGCAGAGCTGTATGATTTCCAGGGCAGGTTAATTCGGAATATTGCTGTAAATTCCGGTACATACAAGCTCGATATGAGTTCATGTCCCAGAGGTATCTACCTTGTTCAGGTATTTACCCCGGCAGGGAACTTTATAAAGAAAATAATAAAGGAATAAAAGCAGATTTGCAGTTGTCAGATGAACAACAAAGTAACGGATTCACTGTTATAGAAGTGTAATCTTTGCGAAATCCTTTGAGTGCTTCTGCCTACAGGCAGGCAGGTTTGTGATAAAAGCTGAATTCTAATGACAACAAGAATCTGTTTTTTAATACTACTTTTTTCTTCGGTTATTTTACAATCCGGAATTTCTGAGAATGAAACTTCGAAGACAGCAACTATTAGTGGTTTTATAAGAGATGCCAAAACTGGTGAATCTCTGACCGGAGCCGTCATTTATCCGAAGGAGAATCCGACAATAGGGATTACTTCAAACTCTTACGGATATTTTTCCCTTACGCTGCCTATCGGCAAGTACTCCTTAATAGTACATTTCCTGGGCTACAAAACAACGATCATTCCCCTGGATTTAAAAGAGAACATAAAGCTGAATTTAAACCTTGCTGAAGAATCTATCTCCTTAAAAGAAATTACAATTGTGGGAGAGAAGAATAACATTAATGTGGTTCAGAATGAGTTGATCTCTAAAATAAATATTAAGGAAATCCAGAATATACCCGTTATTCTTGGCGAAAAGGATATTTTAAAGACCATTCAGTTGTTACCCGGGGTAACGCCTGCAGGAGAAGGGAATGCAGGCTTTTATGTCAGGGGCGGAGGGGTTGATCAGAATCTTATCCTGCTCGATGAAGCTCCTGTATATAACCCGTCTCACCTTCTCGGTTTTTTTTCTACTTTCAACTCCGACGCAATAAAAGATATTACATTATATAAGGGAGGTTTCCCTGCTGAATACGGAGGTCGCTTATCGTCAGTTGTTGATATTAAAATGAATGAAGGGAACAATAAAGAATTTCATGTATCGGGAGGCATAGGAATTATTGCTTCCCGTTTAGCTGTTGAAGGACCAATTTTTAAAAACAAAGGCTCCTTCATGATTGCTGCCCGACGGACTTATGCTGATCTTTTTCTCAGACTCCTTTCAAGTAAAGGAGCAGATTCCACTGCCAGTAAATCAACGCTCTACTTTTACGACCTGAACATGAAAGTCAATTATCAGTTATCGGAAAGAGACCGGTTATATTTCTCATGTTATGCTGGCAGGGATAATTTCAACCTTGGTGGTACTGTGGGCCTTAACTGGGGAAATGTCACTGCCACAACCAGGTGGAACCATATTATAAACGATAAAATATTTTCCAACACTTCGTTAATTTTCAATAAATACAGTTATAATTTTAATGTGGCGGTTGGCAACAAGACTATGAAGGTAATATCTCAAATACAGGACTGGAACCTGAAAGAAGACCTTCATTATTATCTGAATTCAAACAATACCGTAAAATTTGGTTTCAATTCCATCTATCATACTTTTGTTCCAAGCAAAGTGGATAGTACTGTTTTTTTCCATGTCAAATCTGTAGATAACCGCTATGCCCTTGAGAACGCACTTTATATATCCAATGAGCAGACAATTTCGCCTCATCTTAAGGCGACTTACGGATTGAGATATTCGCTCTTCAGCTCTATCGGTCCAGGTACTGTATACACCTACAATCAGGTTGCAGATGTTGTGGATTCCGCAACTTATCCTAAAGGGAAAATTTTCAATTCCTTTGGCGGATTCGAACCAAGACTATTGGTGAATTACATCATAAATGATTCAAGTTCCGTTAAAGTTTCTTATGCACGCACCCGTCAGTATATTCATCTGTTATCCAACACGACTTCAACAACCCCATTTGATCTGTGGGTCCCCAGCAATACCAATATTTTGCCTGAAATTGCAGATCAGTATACCCTTGGTTATTTCAGGAATTTCTCAAATAATATGTTTGAAACATCCGTGGAAGTATATTATAAAACTCTGCGAAACCAGATTGATTACAGAAACGGAGCCAATCTTATCCTGAACAGTAAAGTGGAATCACAACTGGTATTTGGAAAAGGAAGGGCCTATGGAGTTGAGTTTCTGATCAGGAAAAAGTATGGCAAACTGACGGGCTGGATAAGCTATACACTTTCGAAAACAAAAAGACAGTTTCCCGATATCAATGGTGGCAACGTGTTTCTTGCAAAACAAGACAGACCAAATAACCTTGCTATTGTGGGAATGTATGAACTCAATCCTAAGCTTACTTTTTCGGCCACCTGGATTTTTATCAGCGGGAATGTTGTTACTTTTCCAAGCGGGCGTTATTATGTCGATGGCAATGTTGTTCCCTACTATACCGAGAGGAACGGATATCGGATGCCCGACTACCACAGGTTAGACATAGGTCTTACCTGGCAACGGAAAAAGACAGAAAAATTTGAGAGTAACTGGAACTTCTCAGTCTACAATGTTTATGGACGTTCCAATGCATATGCAATAAACTTTCAGCAGGACCCTAATGATCCTGCGAAGATGCAGGCTGTGCAATTATCTCTTTTCAGGTTTGTGCCTGCTATTACCTATAATTTCAAATTTTAAGAGTATTCAGAAATGATAATAAAACCAGAAATAAGAATTAAAGGCGCACCAGGGATTGTTTTATTACTGGTGACTATTATTGTGTTCTCAGGTTGTCAGAAAGTTATTAATGTTGATCTGAACGAGGCTGCACCGCGAATAGTCATTGAAGGGTTGATCAACGACAGACCGGGTCCTTACACAGTCACGATAAGTAAATCAGGAAGTTACTTTAATCAGCCAGTATTGGAATCAGTTACAGGTGCAAAAGTTATAATAACCGATAGTAACGACGCTACGGATTCTTTAAAGGAAGTCTCATCCGGCGTTTATATAACTTCAAAAATCAGGGGTATTCCAGGAAAAACATACACCTTAAAAGTTATATCGGAAGACCAGGAATATGATGGTTCTTCAACTATTTTAAATCATGTTAATATTGATTCGTTGACCCTGGTAAGAGACCTTAATCAGCGTTTCGATTTCGGTGGTAACCCTCAAAAGGATTCTCATTATGATATTCATTGTTTTTTCAGGGACCCCATAGAAAAGAACTTTTACAGGATACTGGTATATAAGAACGACTCCATTAACACCGAAAGCTACAGGTTGTATGATGATCAATATACAAATGGTGAGGAAACGGAATTACGTGTTTCAAATGCACAGCCTGGAAACACCTACAGGGTAGAGCTTTTATCACTCGATCAGCAAACTTATGGGTATTACCGGACACTTGAAGATCTCCTACATACAAATCCTATTTTCGGTTCAACACCTGCTAATCCGAATAATAAT
>Ga0302206_1000093_pt1 | contig 37857 bp, 20 predicted proteins | sample II_Fen_E2_1_FD_194581 | JGI IMG/M metagenome (GOLD analysis project Ga0302206, IMG submission 194581) | Peat permafrost microbial communities from Stordalen Mire near Abisko, Sweden - II_Fen_E2_1 | ecosystem: Environmental > Terrestrial > Soil > Wetlands > Permafrost | place: Sweden: Abisko...
ATTATCAGGCAAAGTTGATTTCAAACATTCATATCGAAGAAATTCGATTCAAGTATATGTCTCTTCCGACACAGTTATAAAGATTAATAAGGGAAATATACTAAGTATACCTCTAGAAAGTGTTACAAAAGTTAAAAAGTCAAAATTTGCCGTAGGAAGAACTATCTCAGTTGTTATTGGAAGTTCATTCACTTTAATGGTGCTGCTTACCGTTGAAATGTTTTTACAGTTAAAACATTATTAATATTAAGTGATAAAAAATTTAAGAATATTCAAACTATTTTTGTTGATTTTTTTATAATAGGTACAAAAGTAGTCATTAGCCGGGGCAATAAACTTTCTTGAAGTCGTTAGGTGGCGTAGCTTTTTAAAGTCCTGGTAAACGGAACAAAACTAGACTTGCGAGGGCAGGCAAAACGTGCAGATGATGCTCATGAGCACGTTTTGCATATTTCCACCGTCCGAGTTAGCACAAGTATTATTTTATTTTTGTCTAGGTCCTAGATGTGCGTGTATTTTTCAACCAGCTTAAAATATTGGCAATCAACCTGGAATTAATCCCAGAATCGGTAAACTATATTACTTGAACTCAATGTTTATTTCCAGAATCTCCGAGACACTTCCTGTGCGAACAGGGATACTCAGATCCTGGTATCCAGGCAATATTGCATCCTGAACGCCGCAGGATACAAAAAGATGTGTATTATTGGTTTTTTTATAACCCCATGCAATATCGTATACTGCATCAATAACATAATTAAGTGGCCAAATTTGCCCGTTATGTGTATGCCCTGATAATTGAACATCTATATTGTTTCTGTTATCTACTTCGAGACAATACGGCGCATGATCAAGTAGTATTACAGGAAGATCTTTTGTCCTTAACATTAATAGCGAATCGATCGGTCTTTTTTCATTATTACCTCGGTATTTTAGTCCGATAATAAAAATCTTGTTTCCCAGATCTATCAGCGAATCTGACAGCATCGTAATGCCTAAGCGCTTATTAAAATCGATTTTATCTGCCACACTGGGCCCTGGTAAATCATGGTTTCCTCTCACTGCATATATGCCATTTAATGATTTTATATCTTTCAATATTTCAATAAATTCATTAAGTTTTACCTCGTTCGTATTTCCATAGGTTTCTACAATATCTCCCGGCATAAAAATGATGTCAGGTTTTTCCAAACGAACTTTACTAACAAGCTTTTTCAGGAAGGTGGTGCTTGTTAAGTTTTTTAAATGAAGATCGGAAACACTTATAACTTTGAGAGAATTAAGGGTGGAGGATTTTTTTGGTAACGTTATATAATATTTGTTAATAACCGGATTGTTATTGATATGAGTCCCAATTACTAAAATGCTAATTCCATAGACGAGAGTAAAAAATATTGTAGCAAGTACTAAGGTTTTGTTCTTAAGAATATTATCAGGTACAATCTTTATTAATCTGTTAATTAACAATAGGATATGCAGACCAAGAATTAAAAGGAATACATAAAACACAAAAATCGCATAATAGCCAATGACTAAATTCAAATAAGTAAAAGATAGTAATTTTAGGTTCCCATAGACATAAATTATATGCCCGGTTGCATCTATTAATGGCAAAAGGCATGCAAGAATAACGATAGATACTAGTAAAGTTTTTGCAATTTTGATGTTCCCAAATACCTTATGGATTAAATTATAGAAATAAATATGTGTAAACAGGTAGAACAACAGAGCGGAGAAGATATATAAATTAAATGTAGCAATTGTGAGTAAATAGATGAAGCTAATAATTATTACAGGATATATCTTTCTGGTATGAAAAACTATGGTATTAATTTCAGGGAAAATGAATGTCTTCATCTTTGTTTTCCAGTTAAGAATAAACCTGATAAGCAGAGCAGATACTACAAGGAAAAGAAAGTATAAGGAAAATGCAACTATATGCCTTAATACAGGCGACGGCATAAAGTGAGGATAATTTGAACCCCAAAAGTGAGCAATTGAATCTATAAGAAGTACTATAACAAAACCGAAGACCAGACCGGGAATAATGGGAATGATAGCCAATAATTTCTTATCTCTTGACCAAAGATTACTGGATATTATAAAACCGGCGATGGCAGGACCACCAATTGCAGACGTAATGAACAATTGTCTAGGACTATAAAGTCCAGATTTAATGGGATTTTCTAGTTCTGTGGTTGTGTTCATTATAATAATATGTTATTTATTATCTGGAACATATCCCCAATCAATTAGGTCTTGTTTTGTTTTAATTGGTTTAAGTCCACCATCGAAAAGCAGATAAAACTTGTTTGCAACATCAAGGACATTTCGGTAGTCGTGGTCAGTGAGGATAATTCCCTTTTCTACCGACTTATCTAGAATCATATTTTTTACCTTCTCAATATGCAGTGGAGAAATCCCATTAAATGGTTCGTCCAGGAGTACAAATAAGGAATCAAGGGTTAACAAAAGTTTGACCTCCAGATATCTTGATTCTCCCCCAGAAAGATTTCGAATCTTAGTATCTAATACTTTTGAAAGAACTTCGTCGTCAAGAAATTCTTTCTGTTCCAAATCATCAGAGTAAATCTCAACCACTTGTTTAACTGTAATATTTTTTGGTAAAAAATTGTCTTGGTTCAGATAAGAGATAATGTTTTTTGTTTTAAATGGATGATCTAGAATTTCATCATTGATCCTGATGAATTTATAGTCTGTAAAAAGAGTCCCGAAAATTATTTTTAGTAGAGTTGATTTCCCTGACCCGTTTCTTCCAAGCAGACCGATAATATCACCGGATTTGCATTTTAGAGCGATGTCAGTCAAAACCTGCTTGTCTCCAAATGCTTTACGAATACTATCGACCTCAAGAAGACTAGACATATTGTAAAATGAATAGTAATGGTAAAATGAATATCATATGAAGAGTGTAAGTAATCAAGAGTAGCCTGATTTTACTAAGTCCTAGATTGTAATAGAAATAGTACTCATTTCTTCTCGAAATTTCAAAGTAAAATGCAGACAGCAGGAATCCTCCGGTCATTATCCAGAAAGCATAAAATGCAATAGCGAGATAAATAGGAGAGTGTGAGGATTCCTTAGTAAGAAAAACTAAACTGGATATTAAGGTAAGAACAATTGAAAAAATAATATTTGTCTTCAGAATGGTCTTATTATAAGGAAGGAAGAGTCTAATCATGAATCAGTCAGGGCTATTTATTTGTATAAACTTATTTTGTTGGCAAATATTTTAATCTATACCATTTTTACTTATCGAAAATACACAGTTTTATCTGAAATACTTTTAATCTATTACCTTTAATATTATGTATACCTTATTATAAAGCACAGGGTCTGTACTAATAGTAATCAGAAAATTAATAATGGTGAATTTAAAGTTGAATCCCCGCGAGATCATTCTCCGTTGCGACTCGACTGAGCTCGCCGAAGTCTTGCTGCGGAGTCAGCGAGCATCAAGAATTTACCTCAGGGGATCGAAGATTCTTCGTAGCTTGCTGCGAAGAGCTTCAATTAAAAACGGTTATAAAATCCAACTGAATTTAAGGTCAATTATTTATCTGAAGTTAGAGGTAAACGGTTATATAATCAGAATAGAGGATATGTGACGTTGCAGACTACTTAGATTGAAATACATATCTGATTTTCGATTTGTATAATTCTTTGATTATAGCATTATTAACTTCAGGAGAAGAATAAATAAAATCGTTTTCCATAGAAATAAGTATTAAAGTGACTACTTCTGAAAGCAAGATTGGTTGTGATTTAGTGAGGTTAGTATATCCAATGCCAGTACCCGGAGAGGTAGGAAAAACAGAGGCACAAGAATAAGCGAATAATTTTACGACAATTTTGGCTTTCCGGTAGCAGTCGCAATATTAATGACATTCGAAGTGATTAGTGAAAATCAGCAATCGAACTTTTTTGAGCAGGATCTATTGAATGTTATAAATCTGAAGTAGTTTTAAAAACCTATTGTATGTGTAGTTGACTTTTGCAATCACCTTGGAATCAGATATATTAAAGTTAACAGGCATTTTATGACTATTTTTATCAAAACATCATCGACAAAATAGTAAATGAGAGAAATTTTTCTGTAATACCCTTTCCAAATTATTGTCAGGCAATTTATTTCTAAAGGATTTAGAAATTATAGCAAACTCATATATGTCTGGATATCAACAAGTATGCATGATTTACAGAATTGAGATAAATTCGTTTTCAAACAATAATTATCGATTTGAACTAGTTATCTAAAAAGGTTTATCTTTAAACTTTCCTATCTTTTTTGAACTATTTTATTGTTAAAATCATAAATGTAGTGCATGTTTTTTTTAAACATAAATTGATCGGAAACCATTTTCTCAGACGGTCCCTGGTGATTGTATTCTTCTGTTTTGTAGGAATTATTCAGTTACCTGCGCAGCCTCAGTATTCAAAATTTGGTCACCTCACAGTTGATGATGGTTTGTCGAGTAACCGAATACGGTGTATATACCGAGACAGTAAAGATTATCTTTGGATAGGTACTGAGGAAGGCCTTGATAAATATAATAGTTATCAGATTAAAAAATACAATTTTAACGAAAATCAACCCAGCTCAATTAGCAATAATAACATACTATGTATCTATGAAGACCGGGGGAAAAACCTATGGTTTGGTACTGTTAACGGTTTAAATTTATTCGATCCTGTTAAAGACAATTTTAAAGTATTTAAAAACGACCTTAGCGATAAGACCAGCATAAACAGCAATTACATTAGCGGAATTGCCGAAGATAATAATGGAAACCTTTGGGTTGTAACTGGGGAAAATTGTCTGAATAAATGGATTTCAAAGACTCAGAGTTTTATCAGATATCAATTTGAGAGTGAAAAGGTTTATTTAAACTCTCGCCCAGCTAGAATGATAGCAATTGATTCAAAAGGGTACATTTGGCTAGTTTCTCTAAGCCGGGGAATCCTCTGTTTTGATCCGGAATCCGGCGTCTTTACTAAATTTGAGGACCCTTCCGTTGATTTCGGGAACGATTGTTTTAAGAGCCTATATATTGATAATCGTGATAAAATTTGGATTACAACAGATGGTAACGGATTCTTTTCTTATGATCCGTTATCCAATAAATTTGAGCAGTTCGGATCAAAAGGCGACAATAAAGGTACCAATCAAAATATTATTCTTGATATAGTACCGGAAGATGAACAGCATATATTGCTTGCGGTGGATCAGGGAGGGATAAATCGGTTTAACAAAACATCTAAAACATTTGAGTATTTCACATACGATAATACAAATGTTGAAGGACTTAATAACAACGGAATCTGGTGTTTTCATAAAGACAGGGAAGATATTTTATGGATAGGGACTTCAGGAGGTGGAATCAATTATTATAATCCTAAAGAATATAAATTTAAGATTTTTAAGTATAATGGAAGTAATCCAAATTCGTTATCGTACGATAATGTAACTTGTTTTTATGAAGATTATAAGAGCTTGATCTGGATAGGCACCGATGGAGGCGGAGTTAATGTATACGATCCCGAAACAAGCAGATTTACAATATTCAAGCATGAAGCTTCAAATCCATTTAGTATAAGCGGAAATGCAATACTCTGTGTTGCTGAGGATAGGGATCATGATATCTGGATTGGAACCTGGGATGCGGGTCTTAACAGGTTTGATAGAAAAACTGGAAGATTTATTCACTATATGCCCGATAAAAATAATTTATCAAGTATTTCTGGCAGAACCATATGGAACCTTGCAGTAGATAAGAATGATACATTATGGTTAGGCACTTTTAATGTCGGTACCGATTTATTTGACAAGAACAAGGGAGTGATCAGGCGGTTCAGAACTGACCCTGATAATCCCAAAGCGATTGTCGGTAAAAGAGATTGGGTATTTTTTGAAGATTTTGAAAAAAATGTATGGATTTCAACGACGACCGGACTAAACTTTTATGATTGCAAAACTAACTCATTTAAGAACTATATTTTCAATAATAATGTAATTGCAGCATTCTGTAAAGATAAGGATGGAAATTTATGGGTAGGCACTAGTACTAATGGAGTATATTTTTGTAAGCCTGATGGAACCATTATTTATACTTATGATATCTCTAACGGTTTGCCTAGCAACATAATTCAGTCAATTATTGAAGATAATGCTGGTAATATCTGGATATCCAGTGATGGTGGTATTAGCAGGTTTGATCATAAAACCAAGAAGTTCAGAAATTATTCCAAAGAGGATGGTTTACAAGGCGACCAATTTAAACAGCAATCGTCCCTGATAACTCGAAAAGGGGAAATATATTTCGGAGGATATAATGGTTTTAATTCCTTTTATCCCGATAGTCTGAAAGATAATGACTTTATACCTCCTGTCTATATAACTGATTTCCAAATATTCAATAAACCTGTCCGTTTTGGATATCCCGGAGCCCAATTTCAGTCATATATTGGAGAAGCAAAAGAGATCACATTAAAGTGGAATCAGTCAGTATTTTCATTTACTTTTTCTGCCATCAATTATTCCCATTCAGAAAAAAATCAATATGCTTATATCATGGAAGGCTTTGAAAAAGATTGGAATTATACTGATGCCTCCCGACGATATGTCACATATACTAATCTTGACCCTGGTGGCTATACATTTAAGGTAAAAGCATCAAATAATGATGGAGTATGGAACGAAAAAGGAGTTTCATTACGCATAATTATTTTACCTCCATGGTGGAAAACATTGTGGTTCAGATTAATAATGATATCAACATTAATCTTTGTAGTTGTTTTTGTTTTTATTTCACGGGTTCGGCATTTAAAAAGTCAGAAGATTCTGCTTGAAAAACTGGTGACAGTTAAAACTGCTGAATTACATGAAAAAAACGATATGTTAATTAAACAGGCAGAAAAACTTAATGAATCAAATTTATTACTTGAAGAACGACGACAACATATAGAAGAACTCAATGCCTCAAAAGATAAGTTTTTCTCAATTATTGCACATGACCTGAAAAACCCATTCCAAACTATTATCGGTTTTAGCGAAATGCAGAAAGAAGAAATAAAATCAGGTGACCAAGGAGCAATTGAAGAGTATGCCGGATTAATTAATACTTCTGCTATTCAGACATATAGGTTACTTGAAAACTTGTTGGAATGGGCAAATTCTCAGCGTGGTAATATACTTTTTAACCCGATACCAATTAATTTATTTGAAACTCTTAATGAAGAATTCAGTGTTTTAAATGATATTGCGAAAGGGAAAAACATTGAACTTAAAAGTTCCTTCCCTTATGATTTAACGATTAGAGCAGATAAGGATATGATCAAAACCATATTACGAAATCTGATTTCTAATTCAATTAAGTTTACTCATAAGGATGGCATGGTAGAAGTTAGGGCCATAATTGAAGACGGGAATATGGAAATATCAGTATCTGATAGCGGGATAGGGATGACTAATGAAACCATGGCAAAACTTTTCAGAATAGATGCTAACTTCTCTACACGAGGTACTGAAAACGAGAAAGGTACCGGTCTGGGATTATTCCTGTGCAAAGAATTTGTTGAAAAACACGGAGGAAAGATCTGGGTTGAAAGTGAATCAGGTAAAGGCAGCACTTTTAAATTTTTTATTCCCCAGGCTATTTACCCACCTGAATAAACTTATTTTGGGTTATTTTATATTAGTCTGAGATCATCATAACTTAACTCAGAATGGACTCTTCAATGGCTAGCTTGTTTGTGTATTTCAGCATTCTAATATATATTCCAGGGACACAATGGGATTTCAATTACTATTACTAGTCCATGAAAGAACAATTCACGAAAGTGCAGCATAATATAGAATCTTTCGCAAGCTATTCTCCTTATAAAAAGGAAACAAACACTTTTGATTTATTATTAAAATTAAACCAATTAAGTTGTTTTATTATTAAAAAGGTATTTTTGACACCAGCGTTGTTTAAATAAATCACAATATTAAGATTATCAAATGTTTGATAAATTAAATTTGTGAAGAAGAAAGGAATAAATAAATTTGTTTTCAAACTTTAATAAATTGTGATAAAAAAAAACATCATATTTGAACTCCTTTTAATTGAAAAACTAAAGTCAGGAGATCCTGGTTCTTTTTCAGATATTTTTAATGCTTACTATAAGGACCTGGTATTCTTTGCTTATAGTTTTACACATGATTTATCGAGTGCAGAAGATATTGTTCAGGATACCTTTATCAAACTATGGGAGGATCATGAAAAATTGATTGTAACTGTTTCTTTGAAATCAATTCTCTTAAAAACTGTTCAAAACAAGTGTATTGACTGGCACAGACATAGAAAAATTGTCAATAATAGCAGTACTTATATTATTGACAATTCACCTCTTTATGAATATGATACAGACAATTATATTCTTAGATCTGAATTAGAAGGTATGATTGAAAAGGCGATAGAAAATTTACCTGAAAAGTTTAAGGAAGCTTTTGAAATGAACAGGTTTGAAGGGCTTAAATATCAGGAGATTGCAACCAAACTGAATGTCTCAAACAGAACTATTGAAGTTCGAATTAGCAAGGCTTTGGAATTGCTAAGAAAAAGTTTAATAGATTTTTTTTAATACGAGATGTTATAAATTTTTGTTTATTTTCTTGCACTGAACACATACATCCGATTTGCCCAACGACATAAAGGAATCACAAAACTCCTCATTTCAACAAATTATCATTCTACAAATTAATTGATTTACCCAACCTTGAATTCATAAAGTTGTGGTAATTCGTTTCTGATTCGTCTTTTATAAGAAGAATAAATTAATGGAAAATAAGGAAAAGGAAGAATCATAGGTTAATAGGGTAGTTGGATTGGGTTAGTTAGTTTAGTCAAATCCCTTAGCCCATCGGGCTAAGGGATTGTTTTTTCTATCCACTACCTAACTTGCAATAAATTTATTTCAGATTTCCATCTTGCTGATTGTGGTATCTGATCTCTGAAACGTCTTTTTATTATTACAAAATCATATTATGATGCCGATAGATAAAAAAAATCAGGATGTTTTAATTACAAGATATCTTACTGGTGAAGCAAGTCAGGATGAAATTATTGAATTGCAGGTATGGTTGGTTGCAGCAAAAGATAATTTATTGTATTTCCAACAGCTAAAAAATATCTGGGATAATGCTGAAAAATATATTGATGTAAATACGATAGATGCTGACAAAGGGTTTAATTTGATCAATAAAAGAATAGGTTTAAAATTTCCAGCTCCAAATATCTGGTTCTACTGGAAGAAGATTGCCGCTGTATTATTAATTCCGCTTGTAATAGGAAACTTATTATATTTTTCATTTCGTTCGAATAACCACTTAGCAAAACAGGAACCAGTTTACAATGAGTTGTTTGCAGCATTTGGTACAAGATCCGCCTTAAAGCTTTCAGATGGGACTGCTGTCTGGCTGAATTCTGGAAGCAGCATAAAATATCCTGATAGGTTCATTGGCAATAACCGAACTGTATTTCTTAAAGGGGAAGCTTATTTTGAGGTCGAAAGTGATATTAAAAAGCCATTTATTGTTGAAACTTCATCTCTTAGCGTTAAAGCTACAGGAACGAAATTTAATGTTTCGGGATATTACTCTGACAATGAAGCTGAAGTTACACTTGTTTCTGGTAAAGTGGAGGTTCACACGACTGATGACAATAAGAATGTTAAGAGTTCTAAACTTAATATAAACCAGCATCTTTTGTTTAATAAAGTTAATGGTGCTACCTCAATAAGTGATGAAGATACGTATAAATATATTTCATGGAAAGATGGAAAGCTGGTTTTCCGGAATGAACCCTTAAGCCAGGTTGTAAAAAAAATCAGCCAGGTATTTAATATTGACATTGAGATTAAAGGTAAGGAAATACAGAATTATTCTTACAGGGCCACTTTCGAGGATGAATCTCTGACAGAAATCCTCAAATTACTAAAGATTTCTTCACCCATAGATTATATTGAACTGAAACGTGATCCTTTACCTGACGGCTCATTCCCGCGGAAGAAAATTATAATTTTTCCTATCAGGCAAAAAGCAATCTGACAAAATTGACTTTATTTATACTACCCTGATTTATAACCTAAATCTATCGCCTATGAGAAAAAACTGTACATGTAACGAATATTGACCTCTAAAAATAAGAGGAAAAGCGCTGTAACACTTTTCCTCAATGTCAGAGGGAAATAAATCAATTCCTGATTACATAAACAAAAATCTTTTTATTAACTCTAACACTTCAAAAGTATGAAAAAAAAACTGGATTACTATGGTTTGTTCAAACCAAAAAGTAATTGGCAAAAATTATTCATGATTATGAAAATCTCAGCTTTTCTGTTATTTTGTTGTCTGGTGAATATTTTTGCCGGTCCGACTTACTCTCAGTCTACAAAAATTTCACTCAATCTAAAAGACGCAACCATTGAAGATGTCCTCAATAAAATTGAGGATGTAAGCGAGTTCTATTTTCTGTTCAATCAAAAACTAATCGATGTAAACCAAAAAGTTAATATTGAAGCAGATAAAGAACCCATCAAAGACATTCTTGATCATATTTTTAAAAATGAAGGGATAAATTTCGTCGTTTATGACAGACAGATCATACTCACTCCAAGCGATGTATCATCTCTTTCTGCTGCTTTGCAACAGCTGAAAATAACTGGAACTGTTACCGATGAAAATGGGAAACCTCTTCCTGGGGCAACAATACAGATTGAAGGTACAGCTGTTGGTGTCCTTTCTGATGTAAATGGGAAATATTCAATCGATATAAAAAATGTAAATGCTGTACTTGTTTTTTCATTTGTAGGGTTTGATACTCAGAGAGTAAGTGTAAGTGGCAGAACAACCATAGATCTTCAAATGCTACCTAATTCCAGGCAATTGGAAGAAGTTGTCGTTGTTGGCTATGGTCAGCAAAAGAAAAGAGATGTTACCGGTGCAACAAGTTCTATAAGAGCAGATGTAATAGCCAGTCGGCCTATTACAAGAGTTGATCAGGCGCTTCAGGGAACCACCCCGGGTGTTTCCGTTACAAGTAACAGCGGACAACCAGGACAGGGTGTCAGTGTCCGTATCAGGGGTATAAATTCCATTACAGGTTCCAACGACCCACTGTATGTAATCGACGGGTATGTTGGTGGGAACATCGATGCAGTTACTCCCGATGATATTGAGTCAATTGAAATTTTAAAAGATGCATCCTCAACAGCCATCTATGGTTCAAGAGGTTCAAATGGTGTTGTTATGATAACAACAAAAAGAGGTGCCGAAGGAAAATTAAAGGTTGATTTCAGTACATGGGGCAGTGCAGCAAGTATGCCACGCTATTTGAGTTTAATGAATGCCCTTCAATTTGCCACGGTAAAAAATGAGTTGAAACCGGGTTCTTTTTCGGACGCCTCGATTTCTTCATTTCAGACAAATCCAGGAACAGATTGGCAGAAAGAAGTCACGCGTACCGCGTATGTACAAAATTATCAACTTACATTATCCGGCGGAACTGCTGACGTAAAATACTTAGTAGCAGGAGGTTATCTTGATCAACCAGGTATCATGATCAATTCGGATTATAAAAGGGCCGACGTGAGAATCAATTTAGATGTTAAAGCCAGCGATAAATTGGATTTCAAGTTTAATGTTAATGGATTTCAAGGTACAAGTCATAACACCAGTTATTCAGGAGACTTATATGATCCACTTCCACTTGCTGTGACCTGGGACCCAACATCACCTGTAAAGGATAACAACGGAGCATATATTTACCATTCAGCATTTGGTAATGATCAGATTAACCCGGTAGCGCAAGCCATGAACCAATCTGCAGATGGTCTTATGAACGATTACACAACAACCGGGATGTTGAATTATAAAATTATCAAGGCTCTCACATTTACATCCACCGCTTCAATCCAAAGTCAATACCAACGTAACCCTTCAGTTTACAATAAATATACGGCTGCAGGGTTCGGCAATTCAGACAATGCAACAGTAATTAATAACAGAAATATGGTATTTCAAAACAGTAATTACTTTACCTATAATAATACTTTTGGCGACCATGCAATTACCTTAACTGCTTTGTATGAACAGCAATCATATGTGCATACGGGGGTTACCGCAAGGTCAAATAATTTATCCTCATATAATAACGGATATTATAATCTGGGCCTTGGTGCTGCTCAGATAACCACTTCAGAATATACCGCTGACCAACTACAGTCTTACATGGGCAGGTTAAACTATTCATATAAGGGAAAATACCTCCTTACTGCAAGTGTGCGCGATGATGGATCATCTCATTTAACAACAAAATACAGTGTGTTCCCATCTGTCGCCCTTGGCTGGGTTATAAGTAAAGAAAATTTTCTGAATGATTCAAAGGCAATATCAAATTTAAAAATTCGTGCAAGCTGGGGAAAAACAGGTAACCAGTCTGTAGGTGCTTATTCTACTATTCCGGGTATCGGTGTAAATAGTCCTTATGCTTACATTAGTGGTGCTGTAGTTAGTACTCCATTACAATCAGCTGTTGCACAAAACCTGAAATGGGAAACTACCACTCAGTATGATGCCGGTTTGGATGCCACATTTCTTAAAGGGCGGTTAACTTTCACCGTTGACTGGTATTCTAAAAAGGTATCGGATCTTTTATATAACGTGAATAATGATTCTTATTACGGTGGTGGTACTCATACTGCAAATGTTGGTTCCCTTTCAAATAAGGGTATTGAATTTACCCTTGGCGGAACTCCGGTTTCAACTAATGCTGTAAAGTGGAACACATTTATTACTTTATCATTTAACAGTAATAAAATACTTGACCTGGGAGGAAATGATAATATACAGATCAATGGTGTTGGTCAACAGCAGACGGGCCTTTCTCTTCTGAAGGTTGGACAGCCGCTTGGTGAATTTTACGGATATACATTTATTGGTACATGGAAAACATCTGAAGCAGCACAGGCTGCTACATATGGTTTGAAACCGGGCGATGCAAAATTCTTAGATATAGATAACAGCGGTAAATATGATGCAGGCGACGTAGGCCCAATAGGCAATGCCTTGCCAAAATACACTTTTGGTTTTACAAATGATATATCTTTCGCTAATTTCAGCCTGAGCTTCATGTTCCAGGGTATGCAGGGCAACAAGATATACTCTACACTATTTCCTTCAATGTATGGTAACTCAGGTGATGCCAGGGATGCAACATCTTCAGATGTATTAAACATGTGGACAGCTGCAAATGAGACAAATTTTCCTGTTGTCAGCAGTACTAGTAACAGAATTAATAGCAGCCGTTATGTATTCGATGCCAGTTTTATTAAGCTAAAGAACATTTCGCTTACTTTTAGTGTTCCCAATAAACTCATAAAAAGTTATATGAGCAAACTAGAGGTTTATGTGAGCGGACAAAATGTTTTTTGTATCACTCCTTATAAAGGTTATGACCCTGAAACAACTACTGCAGCAGCCACAGGCGCTTCTGCACAAGGTGTTTCAATTCAGGGTCTGGAAACAGGTTCCATACCAAACCCGAGGACATATACTGTTGGCTTACGTGCCACCTTTTGATTATAATGTGTTTAATAATTTTTAAAACAATAAAAATATGAAGACTAAATATTTTATAATATTATTCTCTCTGGCTTTGGTATCTTTATTCGGATGCCAAAAACTTACGGAAGAACCGAAAGCCAAAATAACTCCCGTTACATATTTCCAATCACAGCAAGATCTTGACGGGGCCGTTGCTGCTATGTATGAGTGTTACGCACACGACTATGGCTATGGTTTTACAAGCCGAATGGATGCTATGTTTGGGTCGGACGATCTTGCTACCCACTATCTATCTAATAAAAGACCACAGCGATTATTTGATCAATTGAACAGCAACCCAACTGAAGATGGCGTTACGCAGGGTTGGTCACCATTTTGGACAGGTATCTACCAGGCAAATAATGTACTAGTTAATTATTCAAAGGTACCCACAACTGATGACCTGAAAAATGCGGCTGCAGCACAAGCCTATTTTTTAAGAGCATGGGCCTATTATATGCTTGTTCGTACTTATGGTCCTGTACCTATTTCAATTGGCGCAGCAGATCTCACTAAAAAACTTCCGAGAGCTGCAGTAGCCGATGTATATGCACAAATAGTCAGTGATTTGAATCAGGCTATAACCACGTTCCCGTCCGGATACGCTATTGCACCAGACAAGGCAAACCCACTTGCGGCCCAGGCTCTTTTAGCAGACGTGTATTTAACCATGACCGGGTGGCCAATTAACGATGCAACTAATTATGCAACCGCAGCCGCAGCCGCTAATGTCGTTATTCAGGCTAATAAATATACCCTGGTTCCTGATTATCTGACCATGTTTTCATTAAATAACCACAGCGAATCTATCTGGGCTCTTCAATTCAATAAGGGCAATGGTACCGCACAGCGTGGTTATGGTCAGTCCTCTATAGTAGATGATGAAGTTGGGATTGATGGTAGCAGTGGATGGGATGATTTTTTTCCCGAAGTAAATTTCTTTAAAGCTGCCCCGAAATGTACGAGGACGGACGAAACTTTTGTTACGACCATTAAACTCAGAAATTCTGATGGAGTAACTTATAATCTTGTTCCATGGAATTCTTCTTTAACAGATGTTCGCCATCCTGAATATAAAAAGTTCAGATATGGACTTGGAGTACCAGGGGCTGGTGATGGATGTACTGAAACAGCAACTCAGATCATCACTATGAATGCAAGTACCAATAAAACTAACGATATTATTCGTTACCCGATGGTTCTTCTGGATTATGCCGAAGCTTCCGCTATGGCTGCCGGTGCACCTACAGCTGCCAGTTATAGTGCCATAAACATCGTAAGGGCACGTGCAGGTGAACAGCCTTTAACAGAAGGCCTTTCAGCCACGGCATTCCGCGATTCAGTTGTATTTGAACGTGCGTATGAATTTTGCGGGGAAAACGGTATGAGGTGGTTTGATATTTGTCGTCTGCAATTGCTTCCAACGATTGTTGCTGCCAGAACTACAGATTTCCAAGATCCTCGACCGATAGAAAATCCGATTCCTACCGTTATTTTGTCTCATCTTGGGGATCGTTATTTGGCTCCAATACCGCAGGCAGACATGTTCTTGAATCCACAATGGACACAGAATGCTGGATATTAACTAACATAGAGTAATTTATATCCCTTATATTTAGTTTCCATCCTAAATCCATCCCTTTAATTTAAAGGGGTGGATAGGATGGAGATTAATTTATAAAGTTTATAGGTATTTAGATACGCATAATACAATAATTGACTAAAAACCTGATTATCACTTAGAATAAACTTAAATTAAGCCAGTTTCTGAATTATACAGCTTTAACCTCTACTCCCATATTTATCTCATGATTAGGTTTGATAAAAAACAAAATCCCAAAATTGAAAACCAATTGTCTCGAGGCAAAGTTTTATTGTTTAAATTAACAGGTATTTTTTTTTCTTTTATTATTTTACTTTTACTGGAACTCTCATTGAGAATTTTTAAATATGGAAGTAATTTAAACCTATTTATTGAATATCCTAATAATAAAGAATATCTGGTATTTAATTCCAATGCATCCAAAAAATATTTTACTAATAAGGCCTTTGCAACGGAGGGCAATGTTGAATTGTTTAAAAAAAAGAAGGATGAAGGAACCTTACGCATTTTTGTACTGGGCGAATCAACCACCATCGGGTATCCCTATTTCCACAATGGTTCTTTTCATCGATGGTTGCAATACCGTTTAATGCATAATTGGCCCGATCAGAAATTTGAAATTATCAATCTCTCCTTAACTGCAGTCAATTCTTATACTGTATTAGGATTTGCAAAGGAATTAGTAAACTATAAACCGGATGCTATATTAATTTATGTTGGTCATAATGAGTATTATGGCTCTCTTGGTGTGGCTTGTACAGATAAAATCGGTGGAAATCCTTTCTTAGTTAATCTGATTCTTAATTTACGTGAATTAAGATTGACACAATTAATTACAAATCTGTATGAAAAAATTGCAGGTGCACGTATGACAGGTTCCGGAGGAACCCGCATGAAAATGATGGTTGCCGATGAACAAATTCCTTATAATTCAAAATTGTTTATCAGAGGAATAAATCAGTTTAAATATAATATTGATAAAACATTAAGCCTGTTTAATGAATGCAAAATTCCAGTATTTATCAGTAATCTGGTCAGCAATGAAAAGGACTTTAAACCCTTTGTAACCATTGCGATTGACAGTGTTCAATTTCCCGGATTTGAGAAGAACTTAAAACCCGGTTTGAAGGCTTTTGAAAACAACGATTTTCCTTTAGCCTCTCAGCTTCTTCAGAAAGCCTATAAAATATCCGATGCAAACGCACTATGCAACTTTTATCTTGGTAAGTTAACCTGGAAAGAGGGTGATTTTAAGAAGGCGAAAGAGTATTTTGTCAGAGCTAAGAATCTTGATGGTCTCCGGTTCAGGGCGCCTGAACAGCTCAATGAAATTATCATTCAATTATGCAATAAATATCCTTATGCTCACCTGGTAGATACGAAGGCTGAATTTGAGAATTGGTCCGATGATCATATTATTGGAAATGAGTTGATATTGGAACATGTTCATCCAAATTTTACAGGATATGCTTTGATGTCGGATGCTTTTTACGAAACAATGAAAAAGGAAAACTTTTTTTCGGCAACTAAAGAAAAGGATTTAACATTTAAGCGATTACTGCAAGATATGCCTGTTCCTAAAGTCGATTCTTTGGCGGGTGTCTATAGGATATCAAATCTTAAAAGAAACTGGCCATTAAGTGAGGTTTTGCAAAGGGATTCAATAATAATTTCTACAGAAGAGGAAAAACTTGCCTGGGACCTTGCGATAAAAAAGATAAGTTGGAAGGATGCTATCAACATTCTGTATGATTATGATCTAAAAAATCAAAAACTGTCAGAGGCCAGAAAGATAATGGAAGCCTTGGTGCTTGAGCATCCTGAAAATGTCTCGTATGATGAAAAAGCGGCTATGTTGAGCTCGAAATCAAAAGATTATGAAAGGGCTATATTTTATTATAAAAGAGCTTTTAATTTATCGGCTTCATTCGATAATGCAATAAATCTTTCATTGAATTACCTTAAGCTTGACAGACCGGTTGAAGCCATACCATATATTGAATTTTCCATAAAAAACAATACATCCAGCTTGAATTTACTTACACTTAAATCTGCTACTGAAGAAGTTATTCAATTAAAAAACGCTAATTCGAATGACTCAACAAATGTGTCCGTTTTGAACAAAGTTGCCAGGGCATATATTAAAATGGATAACACGGTAGGAGCTTTAATCTACATTAGAAAAACTCTGACATTGGATAATAAGAATATTGAAGCTTTATCTATGCTTGCACAAATTAAAAATGTTAATTAATGATTAACCCAAAAAAGAATATCATTGGGATTACTAAAAAGCAATCTGTAGAGTTTGGACTTGTAGCCATTTTAGTCACAATCTTTTTATCAATCTATCAAAAGCAGAGTTATTTTGTCACATGGGCATTTATCCTGACTCTTCTTACTCTTTTAATTCCAATCATTTTTTATCCTTTTGCTGCTTTTTGGTTTTGGTTATCGAAGGTATTAAGCTTCATTGGATCTAGGGTAATGTTGAGCATAATTTTTTTCATAGTCGTAACACCTGTGGGTCTGATTCGAAGGTTATTGAAAAGAGATAGCTTGAAAATATTTCAATTCAAGAAAAGCACAAAATCTGTTATGACAGATCGTGATCATTTATATACTGCTGGTGATTTTACAGATGCATTTTGATGATAAATTATTGACTCCATGGAATTTTTAAAAGAATTGCTCCATTTCCTGCGAACAAGAAAAAAATTCTGGTTGCTACCACTTATTATTATTTTACTATTGCTGGCCTTGCTAATTGTCTTTACTGGTGGAACCGCTTTAGCTCCTTTTATTTACTCTATATTCTGATTAAAATGAGGATGGGGATACTCGGAATTTCAGCATTTTATCACGATAGTGCAGCAGCAATCCTGATCGATGGTGAAATAATAGCTGCTGCCCAGGAAGAGAGATTTACTCGCATTAAACATGATTCCGGTTTTCCTGCTCATGCAATTAAATATGTTTTAGAAGAGGCAGGAATGGATTATAACGATCTTACCTCGGTAATTTTTTATGAAAAACCATTGCTGAAATTTGAACGCTTACTTGAGACCTACCATGGTTTTGCCCCCAAAGGCTTGATAAGTTTTATCTCTGCCATTCCTTTATGGATTAAGGAAAAACTCTTCATGAGAAAACTTCTGCAGAAAAACTTGGTGCAATTCGGAACAGGGAAAATCCCGTTATTATTTCCTGAACATCACTTATCGCATGCAGCCAGTGCATTTTATCCGTCACCATTTGATGAAGCAGCAATTCTGACTATTGATGGTGTTGGAGAATGGGCAACCCTCACAATAAGTTATGGAAGTTCAGGTGATATAAGAGTACTCAAAGAGCTGCATTTCCCTCATTCTGTGGGACTATTATATAGTGCATTCACTTATTACTTAGGTTTTAAGGTAAATAGTGGAGAATACAAACTCATGGGATTGGCACCCTATGGCAATCCCAATTCTGCTCAAACAAAAAAATTCAAAGAAAAAATATTAACTGAACTGGTTGACATACGGGAAGATGGTTCAATTCTTCTCAATATGAACTATTTCGATTTTGCAACCCGGCTGACTATGACGAATAATAGAAAATGGGAAGCGCTTTTCGGGATGCCATGCAGAAAACCCGAATCAGCTATCAGCCAGGAATATATGGATCTGGCGTTCGCTATTCAGGATGTAACAGAATCTATTATAATTACATTAGCACGTACTGCTCAAAAAATTACAAATAGCAAGAATCTGGTTTTGGCCGGGGGTGTAGCATTAAACTGTGTGGCAAATAGCAAAATACTCAATAGTCGCATATTTGATAATATATGGATCCAGCCCGCATCAGGTGATGCTGGTGGAGCAGTTGGTGCAGCTCTGGCAGCTTATCATATCAAGTATAAGTCGGAACGTAAAGTAAATCATTGTGACTCAATGAATCACAGCTTTTTAGGCCCCCTGTATTCCGATAAGGATATCCTGAAAACTATATATAAATATGAGGCACAATACGAATATTATCATAATTATCAGGATTTATCTGTCATTGTTAGTAAGAAAATAGCTGAAGGAAATGTAATTGGATGGTTTCAGGACAGGATGGAGTTTGGTCCCCGGGCACTCGGGAACCGAAGTATCCTCGCAGACCCCAGGAACCCTGAGATACAGAAAGTATTGAATTTGAAAATAAAATTCCGCGAGGGATTCAGACCGTTCGCACCCAGTGTTCTGATCGAAGACCTTCATAATTACTATACATCGATTGTACCATCTCCCTATATGCTATTTGTTGGATCACTCAGAGAAGAATTAAGAAATCCAGAACCTGAAAACTATACCGATCTCAAACTATATGACAGGCTGTATCATTACCGTTCAGGCATTCCGGCAGTTACACATGTCGATTATTCATCAAGAATACAAACTGTCAGCAAAAAAACCAATCCGAAATTCTGGCAACTGATAACAGATTTTAAAAGAATTACCGGTTGTGGAATGCTTGTTAATACTTCTTTTAATGTAAGGGGAGAACCTATAGTATGTACTCCGCAGGATGCATATATCGATTTTATGCGAACCGATATGGATTACCTGGTACTGGGGAATTATTTATTTGATAAAAAGAAACAAAATGAATTCAACCGGAAACATACAGAAAAAATTATAATGTCTGCTGACTGATAATTTTTTTACAGAAAATAGAAACATAAAACACTTTTTCAGAGCCAACCTTATACCTATGAAACAGTTAACAAGGCAAAAATGTATCCTGATCTATGTGACCCTGTTTTTTGTGGGTTATTTCATCTATTTTTTGTGCATCGTTGATCCACCTCTTTTTCTATTAAAGAATTACAGGGAGTTTTTCACTGACATATATTTCTTTAAAAAGTATTTTAATTTTCCGGGTAACCCGACTGAATATATCTCAAGACTAATTACACAGTTTTATAACATTCCTGTTCTGGCATCATTTACAATTACAATTATATTATATTCAATATACTGGTTAGGATACTCTTCCTTCGGAAAGGCAAAGCACAACTTCCTGGTGTCATTTATTCCGGTTATAATCCTGATTACAATGCATAATGATTATAACCATAGCCTTAAATTTGATATTGAGATTCTGTTTATTTTGTCAATCACTTTCATTTATTTCAGGGTTATAAAAGAGATAAGCTTCTACAGGTTTTTATTTTTCCCGATTCTTTTATGTCTTCTATATTATTTAACGAGGATAAAAGCAGTTTATCTCTTTGCACTATTGGCTTTCTTATCGGAGTTATTTTCAAAGGATAAGAGATATTTATCACTTATTATTTTAATAGAAACTTTAGTTATTACTCTGATTTTTAATCACTTTTTTTTCATTTCCTATAAAGATGTCTTTAAGGAATTAAATTCAATCCAAAATATTTATACTTTTTGGTTTCTTCCGTTCTTGCTTTACGTATCCGTAGTATTAGTATTTATATTTTATAACTTCTTTAATACCAGCATGATAACAATTTTTCAATTTAAAGAAAAAAAAGAAAATGGAATTTTATTATTGAATTTTAAAAGCCTGGTCATCTTATTAATCATTCCTCTCCTTACCGCCTGTATTTGTTATGTTACTCTAAATAAAGAACTGAAAACAAAACTTTTAGTACAGTATTTCGGCAGAAATAGAGATTGGAACAAAGTTCTTGAATTATCTAAGAAATCAGATTTCTTCGACAGAACTGAATTTATCTATTTAAACAGGGCTTTATATTTTACCGGCAGGATTTATGACGATTTATTTAAATTCAATCAGGATATGGCATCCAATGGACTCCTCGCGACAAAGTTGACAAGCTTTGATGAATTGGTGCCTGATCAGGAAATGTATTTGGATTTAGGAGCTCTTTCACTTTCAATAATCTGGGGAACTGAAGCTACAAATGTTTATGGAGCTAATCCGTACGTTTTAAAAAATCTTACAAAAGCATATCTGGCGGAAGGATGTATCAAAGAGTCACAAAAAATGCTGAATTTGATTGACCACACGTTGTTTAATAAAAAATGGGTTCAGCAATATCGGAAATTTGTTAATGACACAGCTCTGATAAACACAGATCCGGAATTAAGCAGGTATAGAAAAAATCAGGTTCATGCAGCAATTATTTCAAAGACGGCAATAGATTATAATTTGTACTTGCTTACAGGGAAATCTAATTATAATAATATGGCATACGACTATCTGATGATCAGCTCTATGTTGGATAATAATATGCCGGATTTTGCGGTAGGTTTATCCGGTTTAAAGTTATTTGGATATACACATATACCCAGGCTGTATTTTGAAGGGTTCATCTACTACAGTTTAATATCAGAAAAGAGCCCGATAAATATTGATGATTTTACTTTCGATAAGGGTATTATTGAAGAATTTAAAGCTTTTCAAAAAGATTTTTTAAGATTGAAAGGCAACCCGGAAGAAGCAAAGAGATATTTATTCTCACGATATGGAGATACATACTGGTACTATCTAAAGTTTCCAAGGCCTGTTGCCACTGGAGCAGTCATTGATGTAAAAGAAAAGGATAGAGAATAAACTATGAAAACAGCATATAAATTCAATAAAACATTAATCTATATATCAGGTATATTTATTCTGGGTATCATAATTCTTGTTATAATTTCAAATCTGATTGTTCCTGATATTCGGAAATTTAAACAGATCCGGGAGTATCCGAAAATTTTCCCCGATTATTCTAATATTGTTTTACCTCCCAACATTGCCCCGATAAACTTTGAGATTAAGGAACCTGGGACTAGATTTATAGTCAAACTGTATTCAAAAAATAAAACTGTAATCAGCTTAACCCTTAAAAATTCCATTGTAAAAATTCCTCTCAGTTCGTGGAGACGGTTTCTTTCTGATAATTTAGGCGACAGCATTAAAATTGACATTTATGCCAGACAAAATGAAACATGGGTCAGATTTAAAGCCATAAATAATTTTGTTTCCAAAGATAAAATAGATCCCTTCATTTATTATAGGGACATAGCTCCGACAAACAGTTATTGGGATCAGATGGCTATGCATCAGAGAGATCTGGAGAGTTTCAAAGAATATGAAATATTTAACAATTCCAGAACCGATCACAACTGTATGAACTGTCATACTTTCTGGAAAAATGACCCTGACAGGATGTTATTCCATATGAGAGGCGAACATAGCGGGACCATTTTTTATGATAATGGAAAGCTTAAAAAAATTAATTTAAAAACAACGAAAATGCTTTCTGCAGGAGCCTATTGCAGCTGGCACCCGAATGGGAAATTAGTAGCATTTGCGACGAACAAGATACGCCAGAATTATTATCTGACTGGTTATGAGAAAAAAATGAAGGAGGTATTCGATTTTGCATCAGATATCATAATTTATGATGTGGAAAAAAATACCATACTTCCTTTTCCTGAAATAGCATCGAAGCAAAGAGAAAATCTGCCCTGTTGGTCACCTGATGGTAAATATCTGTATTACACCTGCACGAAGGAATATGTAGTTGGTACACCAAATGAGGAAGTTCAATATAGTTTGATGCGTGTAAGTTTTGATGCTGACAATAAACTAATGGGCGTACCAGAAACCATTATTTCAAGTGAAGAATCAAATAAAAGCATAGCATTTCCAACGATCTCTCCGGATGGGAAATATATGCTTATGTGCATGGTTGATTTTGGATATTTCCCTGTTAACAATAAATCAAGTGATTTGTACCTCATGGATATGTGCACAAACAAGTATTTTAAACCAGATATAAACAGTGATGAAAGCGAAAGTTATATTTCATGGTCAAGTAATAGTAAATGGTTCGTTTTCAGTAGCCGCCGTCTGGATGGTATTACTAGTAAACCATTTATATGCAGTATTGATTCGATGGGTAATACTTCAAAACCATTTATCCTTCCTCAGGAGGATCCATTATTTTATACGATCAATCATAAAAATTTTGCAAGGCCGGAACTGATTAAGCATAAGTTCAATTTAAACTTCGGGGATTTAAAAGAAGTGATTTATTCAAAAGCGATTCAGGCTATAGATGGTTCTGATGCTTCAAAGGATTATTCACATTGAGAAATACAAACGAGGTATGCAAAATGCTGTTATAAATTAACCGATGAACATCATCTTAAATACTCCTCGAGGCATCGGCGCGAAATTCATTGGCCGAAGTATCTGTCAATGGGGTGATGAGGCGAGTATGATGAGTAATTTTGAAAAGGCACTCGAACCTGAGGTAAAGGATTGGGCATTTACTGCCCTTGACACGCAGGTAAAATAAGTTTATTTTTTAATAATATATACTAATATCATGGCAATAAGTAAACGATTGATTTCGATTGTAGCCTGTTTATTCATTTTTTCTTATGGAGTTTTCGCTCAGAATAAGCATTCAAAAATAACCGACTACCCAACGTACACAGGATTGGTTATGGCAGGGTACCAGGGTTGGTTCAGGGCTCCAAAAGATGATCTGATGTACCCTGATGAAACAAAGATAAGCATAGACATGTGGCCGGACGTGAGCGAATATGAAAAAACATATCCAACAGGCTTGAAATTAGCTGATGGAAGTACTGCCAAATTTTTCAACTCAACTGATAAAAGTACTGTTGATCTTCATTTTAAATGGATGAAAGACTATGGGCTTGATGGAGTCTTTATGCAACGCTTTTTTAATTCGACAAGGCCTGGATATGAAAGGGATGCCTCCAACACCGTTTTGAAATATGCCCTGGAAGCTGCTTCCAAAAATGACCGGGCTATCGCCGTGATGTATGATCTTTCGGGTCTGAGAGGCTCAGGTGAAGATTGTTCTTCTGTAATAGAAGACTGGAAATTTCTGGTTGACTCATTAAAAGTAACCAACCAACCAGGTACCAAAACGTATCTTCATCATCGCGGCAAACCCCTGGTAACTATCTGGGGATTAGGATTCCCCGACAGACCTTACGACATCCGGAATATTGGTATTCAGAGGTTAATTGACTTTCTGAAAAATGACCCGATATATGGTGGATGTTCTGTAATGCTTGGGGTGCCTACTTTTTGGCGTGATCTGGATGCCGACTGCATTCACGATCCTTATTTACATGAGATAATAAAACAAGCAGATATTATAATGCCCTGGATGGTACAAAGATTTTCCCCGCTCCTGCATAATGACATGGATCGTTATCGTGATGAAATATTAGGTGATATTAAATGGTGTAATGAGAATAATATCGACTATGCTCCATGTGTATGCCCGGGATTTAGCTGGCACAACCTGAGTACCCACGCATTCCCTGATGATGTAAAACCGGTTGGTTCCATTCCCAGGCAGGGTGGCCGGTTTTATTGGCAGCAGATTTCAACTGCCATACTTGCAGGCGCTGACAGACTTTACGTGGCTATGTTCGACGAAGTAAACGAAGGTACGGCTATCTTTAAATGTACAAATAATCCACCAGTAAGTAAGGTTGCTCAATTTATCAATATGGATGGAAAACCGTCAGATCAATATCTGTGGCTGACCGGTGAAGCTGCTAAAATGCTTCGGAAAGAAAAGCCGTTAACTCTGAAATTACCTGAACGAAAATAGTAATTATTCCATCAGTTAAAATTATCAAAATGAAAACCAAAATTATCCGTATGCTCGGGATTACAATCATTGCGGTAGCGTGCTCTACTCCCAAAACAGTACAAAAAGATCCCGTAGATTATATAAATCCTTATTTAGGCAATATCAGCCATTTGCTGGTACCGACTTATCCTACAATCCATTTACCAAATAGTATCATGAGAGTGTACCCTGAAAGGAGTGACTTCACCGGGGATTTGTTGAACGGGTTACCTCTGATAGTTACCAGCCACAGGGGAAGATCTGCTTTTAATTTAAGCCCGTATCAGGGGGAAGAACAGAATATCAGGCCAGTAATCCAGTACAGCTATGACCAGGAAGAGATTACTCCATATTCTTACTCAGTTTATCTTGATGATCAGAAAACACAAATCCGGTTTGCCCCATCTCATCAATCTGCCTTATATGAGATCAAATTCAGTCCTCACAAACCTTCGTACTTAATTATAAACTCGGGTGCTGGTGAATTAAATTGGTCTGGGAAAGCTGTCTCAGGTTTTCAAACTATAGGGAATGGGACTAACGTCTTCATTTACCTCGAAACTGAAATCCTGCCAGCAATGACCTTTGTACTAAAAGATGGAAAGCTCTTAAGTACTGCAGGTTCACAAGAAAAAAATGCATGTATAGTTTTAAAATTTGCGAATCATGACACTGTGACACGTGTTCGTTATGGTGTTTCATTTCTAAGTGAAGATCAGGCCCGGAAAAATTTGGGAAGGGAAATTAATAACTATAACATAAATTCGTTAGAAGCTGAAGGACGCAGGATATGGAACGAAGAACTTGTAAAGATCAAAGTGCAGGGTGGAAGCGACAATGATAAAATAGTTTTTTATACTTCACTTTATAGGACATTTGAGCGTCCTGTATGCATATCGGAAGACGGAAATTATTACAGCGCTCTTGATGGGAAAGTTCATACAGACAAGGGCGTACCCTTTTTCACAGACGATTGGATATGGGATACATACAGGGCTGCCCATCCTTTACGGATTTTGATCGAACCGGAAAAGGAAAATCATATTTTGCATTCTTATATAGAGATGTCGGGGCAAATGAAAAATTTCTGGATGCCTACCTTTCCGGAAATAACCGGTGACAGCCGTCGCATGAATTCCAACCATGCAGTGGCCTCAGTCCTTGATGCATATGTTAATGGGCTTCGAGGGTTTGATATTAGCAAGGCTTATGAAGCCTGTAAGGGAGCAATTACTGAAAAGACCCTTGCGCCCTGGTCGGGTGCTCCTGCTGGAGAGCTCGATAGGTTTTACACGGAACATGGCTATATGCCTGCTTTATATGAAAAGGAATCCGAAACAGTCCCAGAAGTTAATAAATTCGAAAAAAGACAAGCCGTAGCGGTAACATTGGGAACATCGTATGATGAATGGTGTTTGTCACAAATTGCCAAAGCGATAGGGAAAACGGATGATTACAAACTGTTTCTGAAACGTTCTTATAATTACCGAAATTTATTTAATCCAGTAACCCATTTCTTTCATCCTAAAGACAGTCATGGTAAATTTATACTGCCTTTTGATTATATTTTTTCAGGAGGGAAAGGTGCCCGTGACTATTATGATGAAAATAATGGTTGGACGTACCGGTGGGATGTTCAGCACAATATTGCTGATTTAGTTGGTCTTATGGGAGGAAGAGCAGATTTTATAAAAAACCTTGATTCGCTTTTTTCAGAACCAATTGGCAAATCAAAATTTGATTTTTATTTCCAGTTCCCCGATCAGACAGGGAATGTCGGACAGTTTACCATGGCCAATGAACCTTCATTGCATATTCCTTACCTGTACAATTATGCCGGTGAGCCATGGAAAACCCAAAAACGGATACGAAGCCTTTTGAATGAGTGGTTTCGTAATGATCTTATGGGGGTTCCTGGAGATGAAGATGGTGGAGGGATGTCGGCATTTGTGGTATTCTCAAAAATGGGTTTTTATCCGGTTACCCCCGGATCAGGCACCTATAATATAGGAAGCCCGGCATTTGAAAATACTATTATTCAGTTAGGAAACGGGAAAGAATTTAAAATTGTGGCAAAAAATTGCTCACAGCAAAATAAATATATCCTATCGGCAAAGCTAAACGGGAAGGAATGGAATAAGCCATGGTTCTCACGCGATGATATTAAAGATGGCGGAATTCTGGAACTTGTCATGGGGGACATAGCAAATAAAGCATGGGGAAGCGCTCCTAATGATGCTCCTCCTTCGGCAGAAACCTATGAGATTCCTCGCTAACGCTCGGAATGACAGGACTTTTGGAGAGGCAAAGGGAAAAGAGAGGTGGTTCGCCACTGGAGAACCACCTCTCTTTTCCCTTAGATTAAAAAATACCCTGTCATTCCGAATGCAGTCACGCTTGGCGTGACGAAATGAGGAATCTCAGGGAGGAAGAAACCGAATATAATTATTTAACAATACGATAATAATATACATGATTCCCGATACTCATTTTAATTTAAATAAATCAATTATGAAAGCAATGAATTATTATACCGTCTGTTTAATAATATTAAGTCTTTTAATTCAAACGGACCAATTGTTTGGTTTTGAAGGAAGGCTAAAGGCAGGAACCGGGAAAGTGAACATAACTCCCAAAACCGGAGAACCTCTTCACGATTCATTGTATGCCCGAAGTCTGGTGCTGGATTTGAATGGTGAACGCCTGGCATTTGTATCTGTGGATCTGGGTATTTACACAAGCGAAAATCTTGAGAAGATTTGTAAAGAAAAATATGGGATATCACAACTAATGCTCTGCTCTTCCCATACACATTCAGGACCAAGAGACAGCAAAAGTGCTTACATTGAAGATCAGATTATCAAAGCGGTCGATCTGGCCATCAGACATATGTTCCTGGCAAAAATATGCGCCGGTCGTAGCAGTTTTCCGCAATTAGGTTTTAACAGGCTGATTGTTCGCGAAGATGGACACTCCAGGGAGTCGTGGTTCCCTGATGATCATTATACCTCAGAGAATCCTGAACGAATTCCATTTGGACCGGTGGACCCTGAAGTTGGTGTTATTAAAATCGAAGATATGAAAGGCGAAGCACGGGTTATAATGATGAATTATGCCTGTCATTCGGATATTGTTTGTTTTAATTATGCCATATCTGCCGATTATCCGGGGGTTGCATGCAGAAAAGTTGAAGAAGCTTATGGGAATAAGGTCAATTGTCTTTTTATACAGGGAGCAGGAGGTAATATCGAGTCATTGATTATAAGTTCACGCAGAACCGGGCCGGATGATTCATTTCAAACAGACTATAATACCATTGAGAGAGTGGGTGGGCTCCTGGCATATGAAACCGTTAAACTTGCCAAATCACTGAAACATGAAGCGAGTGATACAACAGAGATTAAGTATTTGGATGATTCCTTAAGGTTTATTGGACGCTTTAACAAATCTGCCAATTTCAATGTAAATATCTCTACTATTCTGATCAATAAAAACATTGTAATAGCAACTTGCCCGGGTGAGCCATTTATTCAGTTACAACTCGATTGGAAGAAGAAAATAGAGGAAGCTTCAGCCAATCCTTTCTTGTTTGGATATACCTGGTACAAGGGAACCTGGCCTAATTATATTGCCGATATCAAATCGGCAGCCCAGGGTGGTTATGGTGCGGATCAGGATTCCCCTACACTTATTCAGGTTGGTGCAGGAGAATCGATCATGAATAAACATTTTGAAAATTATTTCCGGTTAAACGGATTGATGCGCGATAAATCGGGTCCTGTTGGATTTACACCGGGTTCCCGTTGGATCGTGACTGAAGTTCCAAGAAAAAATTAGATCCGGAACTTGACAATAATAATCAATAACTATTTAATATTTAGATGATTAAGATAGAAATACTATGACTAGATTTAAATTATTTAATAAAACCGCAACTGAAGGTAGCTTGTCAAAAAATGGATTTATTGCTCGATTAAATCTTAGTATAGTATTTATTTTATTGATTAATGGCTGTTTTGGCCAGAAGAATCCTGTCATAACTAATATGTATACAGCTGACCCTTCAGCGCATGTTTGGAAGGATGGAAGGCTTTATGTGTACCCATCACATGATATAGATCCGCCCAGGGGATGTGACTTAATGGATCAGTATCACGTTTTTTCTACTGACGATATGATACACTGGACTGATCATGGTGAGATCCTGCGTGCAAGCCAGGTGCCTTGGGGCAGACCCGAAGGGGGATTTATGTGGGCTCCGGATTGCGCTTATAAAAATGGCACCTACTATTTTTATTATCCTAATCCCAGTGGGACAAAATGGAATAACACCTGGAAAATTGGAGTTGCAACAAGTAAAAGTCCTGTAAGTGGCTTTAAAGATCAGGGGTACATTCCGGACCTCGAATCTTTGATTGACCCGCAAGTATTTCAGGATGATTATGAACAGTACTATTTTTATTATGGGGGAGGAGCTATTTGCAAAGGTGGTAAACTCAAAGATAATATGATGGAAATAGACGGATCAATGCAGAATATGGTGGGTCTGGTGGATTTTCATGAAGCAACATGGGTGTTTAAACGGAACGGCTTATACTATTTAACATATTCTGATAATCATTCCGATTCAACTGGGAATAACAGGATGTGCTATGCTATGAGCAAAAATCCTCTGGGGCCCTGGACCTATGTTGGAGTCTACATGGATCCGACAGATAGTTATTGCGCTCATGGATCTGTAGTAGAATATAAGGGCCAGTGGTATCAATTTTATTTTAATAGTTCCATTTCCCATAATGATTGGCTGAGATCGGTTTGTGTTGATAAGTTATTTTTTAATCAGGATGGGACAATTAAAAAGGTAATACAAACAAAGTAGCTGCCGGTTTGGTGTAACAAAATTATGAAAATGAAAAACAAATATCTGTCATTCTTATTCTTGTTGATTTTTTTTGCGAAGTCATATTCTCAAGTGACTGATAAAAATCCCAGTGAAATATTATCTGCAGTTTTACGTTCGGGGAAGATTACTTCGGAATGGGTTGATCGGGCAATTTTGACTGGCCGTTCATCAAGCCCTGGTGGAAGATATATCTTATGGTATCGTGAGCCTGCACGGATTTGGGAAGAAGCTTTGCCAATAGGGAATGGCAGGTTGGGAGCTATGATTTTCGGTGGAGTTGCTGATGAACGTATTCAACTTAACGAGAGTACCCTTTGGGATGGTTATCCTTTGGATCCGAATAATCCTGAATCGCTGAAGGCATTGCCTGAAGTGAGAAGACTTCTTTTTGAAAATAAGAATAATGAAGCTGTTGCCCTGGCAGGAAAGACAATGATGGGCCTGCCTTCAGGGATTAAATCTTACCAGTCCCTTGGAGAATTATGGTTTAGTACGCCGATCATTAATGCATCGGACTATAAACGAAGCCTTGATCTTTCTACAGCTATTGTGACGACAAAGTATGGTTCGGGAGGTATAGAATATGCGCGCGAAAGTTTTGCATCTCCTGCTGATGGAATAATTGTAGTTCGGTTTACAGCAGATAAGGAAAATAAAATCAGTTTTTCATTAACTCTTAAACGAGAACAGGATGCCGTTTGTCTGGCTGATCCGGTAGATCCTCTGTCCCTGATACTTAGAGGTCAGCTACCAATAAAAGATGCACAAGGGATACCCAGGGGACTTCGTTTTGCTGCACAGGTTAAGGCTGTCGCAACCGGAGGTAAGGTAACTGTCTCCGATGGCATATTGGTTGTTAAGAACGCAACCTCAGTAATTCTCTATATTGCCGGATCAACCAATTATCCGGGGTTGAAAAACATCGCATCAGGCATTTATACATCATCAGCGAACCCGGAACAAATATGTGCTGAAACAATAGAAAAGGCAACGGCAAAATCGTATGCCAGGCTTAAAGCAGATCATATTGCGGCACATCAGCGTCTTTTTAACCGAATGGATTTACAGCTTGGAATAGTTAATGATTCATTAGTATCTCTTCCCACAAATGAGCGGCTTAAAAGAGCCAAAGACAGAGGATGTCCGGATGCAGGCCTGGTGGCTACTTATTTTCAATACGGTCGTTACCTTATTATCAGTAGTTCCAGGCCTGGAGGAATGCCAGCCAATCTGCAAGGTCTATGGGCCTGGCAAATGAATCCACCATGGAATGCCGATTTCCACACTAACATTAATCTTCAGATGAATTACTGGCCGGCAGAAATAACAAATCTTTCTGAACTGGATATGCCGCTTTTCGATCTTGAAGAGGCACTTGTAAAACCAGGAGAACGGACAGCACAGATGATGTATGGAGCTCACGGTTGGGTAGTACATCATCTGACAGATGCCTGGGGATTTACTGCCCCGGCAGATGGTCCGCAGGGAATCTGGCCCATGGGATCAGCCTGGCTTTCACGACATACCTGGGAATATTTTTGTTATACCGGCGATACTGATTTTCTTACAAAACGCGGATATCCTCTAATGAGAGGAGCCGCCCGATTTATCATCGACTTTTTGGTAGAAGCACCGCAGGGGACTGCTTATGCAGGTAAGCTGGTTACAAATCCATCCTATTCGCCTGAGAATTCATTTTATCTTCCCGATGGTGAACAATCGGTATTTACCTATGGAGCCACAATGGATCTGGAAATTATTCATGACCTGTTAACCAATTGCATAGATGCTGGCAAGATTTTAAATATTGAAGATGATTTTATCGTTGAATGTCAGAAAACGCTGTCTCGTCTTGCTCCGGTTCAAATAAGCCCGACGACCGGCCGTATAATGGAATGGGCCGAAGACTATAGAGAGACAGAACCACATCACCGTCATACTTCACATTTGTTTGGATTATATCCCGGGAATCAGATTACGGTTCTTGGCACTCCGGAATTGGCAATAGCCGCCCGTAAAACTCTGGAGGCCAGGGGAGATGATGGTACCGGATGGAGTCTGGCGTGGAAGATCAACATGTGGAACCGTTTGCTTGATGGTGATCATGCCTTTAAATTATTGTCGGTACTTTTATGCACAAAAACCCTACCAAATCTCTTCGACAATCATCCTCCCTTTCAGATCGACGGAAATTTTGGCGCCACGGCAGCCATTGCTGAAATGTTGGTGCAAAGTCAGCTAAAGACATCAGATGGTACTTTCGAAGTTCAACTATTGCCTGCTTTGCCTTCAGCATGGCCCAAGGGTTCTGTAAAAGGGTTAAGGGCGCGGGGAGGATTTGAAGTTGATCTTTCTTGGAACAATGGACATTTGGTCAATGCTCATGTACTTTCAATTCTGGGTGGAATTCTTCATATAAGGCTGGGACAGCATTCTGCAGTCTTCACTACTAAACCAGGAGATATATTGCTTCTGAACGATAACCTTGATAAAATATAAATTGGATATGAGAAACTTTAAAAATGCCATTATTCTTCTGACGATATTAATGCTTGTGATGTTAAACATTCAGGCACAGGAACCCTCGAAACCGCCGATTCGACTTGCGATTGCCGGATTGACCCATGGACATGCTGCATTTATCCTTGGACGAAAAGATAAATCGGATTTTGATCTGGTAGGAATATATGAACCAAATCGTGAATTGGCGTTGCGAAATGCCAAAACTTACAATTTCAGCCCTAATCTCATTTATACTGATTTAGGAAAGATGCTGGATTCTTTAAAACCAGAGGCTGTGGTAGCATTTGGTTCTATTTTCGAACACATGGCAGTGGTCGAAGCATGCGCTCCCAGAGGAATTCATGTGATGGTTGAAAAACCTCTGGCCACCAATGTCGGACATGCCAGAAGAATGGAGGAATTGTCTAAAAAATACCACATTTATTTGCTCACAGATTACGAAACATCGTGGTATCCGACAACTGCAAAATCTTTCCAGCTTGTTAACGACAGTAGTTTCATAGGCCCAATAAAAAAGGTGGTCATTCATGATGGTCACCAGGGACCAAAAGAAATAGGGGTAAGTAAAGAATTTCTGGACTGGCTCACTGACCCTGTTCAAAATGGCGGTGGCGCATTAATTGATTTTGGTTGCTATGGGGCAAACTTAATGACTTATTTAAAACAAGGTCAGGAGCCGGTAGCTGTGACCGCTGTTACCCGGCATTTTAAACCTGATATTTATCCGAAAGTAGATGACGAGGCAACCATAATAGTCAGTTATCCTGATGCCCAATGTATAATACAAGCTTCCTGGAACTGGCCCTTTGGAAGGAAGGATATGGAAATTTATGGAGAAACAGGTTATATAATTACTGTAAACAATAATATAATGCGTCTAAGAAATAGAACAATGGATGCAGAACAGACCACCAGGGTCACTTCGAAGGATATTGCAGTATATGAAGATCCCTTCTCATATTTTGCAGATGTCATTAAGTGAAATATAAAAATGAAAAACTATGATCTTTATTCCCTTGCAAACAACATTATTGTTGTTAAAATTCTGGACGCGGCAAGGGAATCGGCTAAAACAGGCAAAACTGTACTATTAAATAATATAAATGTGCAAAAATGAAAAAAAACCTTATTAATTTCCTGAGTCTTATTCTGTTTTTATATTCCTGTACCGGAAAAATAAATAACAACAAGTATCCTTACCAGGATGCTGGTTCACCGGTTGAAAAAAGAGTAACGGATCTGATTGGAAGGATGACCATCGATGAAAAAATTCATCAACTCGATATGTACTGGGGAAGGGAAGTGGCCAATATGAATGGACATGAAGCTTCTTCGTATTCAGAAGAAAAAATTGAACAGATGATCGGGAACACCGGAATTGGTTCCATACACGATTTTTATCCTCTTCGCGCTGAAATCACAAATGAAATTCAAAAATATGCTCTGGAAAAAACCAGGTTGGGAATTCCTGTTTTATTTATCGAAGAAGGTCTGCATGGCTATTGTGGAATCGGAAGTACGACATTCCCAATACCCCTTCAATTATCTGCTGCATGGGATACATCGCTGGTGCATAGTGTTGGAAGGGCTATAGCAACAGAAACAAGAGCTCACGGTGTTGATATGATTCTGGGTCCTGTCCTGTGTCTTCCCCGTGATCCACGATGGGGCAGGGTAGAAGAGACTTATGGCGAGGATCCATATCTGGATGCCTTAAATGGCGTTGCTATGGTAAAAGGTCTGCAAGGATCATCTTTGGATCGTGCGGATGCAGTTATTGCTGAACCAAAGCATTTTGCAGTGCATGGGATACCAGAAGCAGGTAGTAATACTTCTCCTGTAAGTATAGGAGAACGGGAAGCCCGTACATCGTTTTTATATGTATTTGAAAAAGCTGTCCGCGACGGAGGAGCGATGGGTATTATGGCAGCATATCACGAATTGGACGGGATACCATGCGTAGACAATAAATGGCTATTGACCGATGTACTACGCAAAGAATGGGGATTTAAAGGTTTTGTGCTTTCCGATCTGGGCGCTATAAAGATGACATTGGAAAATCATAAGGTGGCTACCGATACATGCGATGCTCTGGCTCAGACCTTTAAGGCAGGCATGAACATGCAATTCTACGATTTTGATCATTCAGGTTTTCGCAAAGCGATGCTGAAAGCTCTCGACAAGAGAATGCTTTCAGACGAAGATTTGAACAGAGCGGTTCATGATGTATTGAAAGTTAAGTTTATGCTGGGTTTGTTTGATCATCCTATTACGGATACTTCCCTTTTGTCTAGAGTTTCTCACAGCAAAGAAAACCAGGAATTGGCATTGAAAGCAGCCAGGGAAGGAATCTGCCTTCTGAAAAACGATCACGGACTACTTCCTGTCGGTAAAAATATCAGGTCCATTGCGGTAGTGGGATCTCTGGCTACGAGTACCTATCTGGGAGGGTATTCAAATAATGATGCCAGAGGAATCTCAATCATCGATGGACTGAAACAGAGAGCAGGAAATTCTCTGCAAATTAATTATATAAAGGATTCAATTAAAGTTTCGGATATCTACCAGAAAAAAGCTGTGGATCTGGTAAAAAAATCGGATATGGCTATAGTAGTTTTAGGAGAAGATATCAATGTGATCGGAGAAGGCAAAGACAGAGCTAATATCGATCTGGATGCAATTCAGATGGACCTTGTCAAAGCTATAAATAAAACAGGAAAGCCCATTGTGGTTGTTTTATTTAATGGCAGGCCATTAACCATCAATTGGGTGGCTCAAAATATTCCATCAATTCTAGAAACCTGGTTTTCGGGCGAAAAAGGAGGCCTGGCAATCGCAGATGTGTTGTTGGGAAATATTAATCCATCCGGTAAGTTACCAATTACTTTTCCGCGTTCAATCGGGCAGATCCCCTTTTATTATAATCATAAACCAACATCAAGACACGTTTATGTAGATGAAGCAAGCACTCCTTTGTTTCCTTTTGGTCTTGGTCTTTGCTATACAAGTTTTGAATATTCGGACCTGCAAATAACGCCGGTAAAAATTCCGGTCTCAGGAACTGCCAAGATAAGTATAAAGATTAAAAATATCGGTAAAGTTGAAGGCACAGAAGTAGTTCAGCTTTATATACGCGATGAAATAAGCAGTGTTACAACACCATTAATTTCTCTTAAAGGATTTAGCCGGATTACTCTTTTACCTTACGAAGCTGGAACTGTTAATTTTCAACTCGGACCTGAACAATTATCACTCTGGAACAGGGAAATGAAACGGGTAGTAGAACCTGGAGAATTTAAAATAATGGTTGGTAGTTCATCTGCAGATATTCGACAAATGAGTAGTTTATGGGTTACTGAAAATTAGGATTCTTCTCATTTAAAACAAAACAAGCATAACGATAAGTACAAACAAGATGTTCCGGTTAAAATCTATCAATGTAAAAGCAGATTCTCAGGTTATTATGAGAACTAAGATTATCGCAGTTGTATTAATTATTGTCAACTTTTTTTGTTGCACAAGAACAAAAAATCATGAAAGGTCCCAACCTCTTCCATGGAATCGGGAAATGTCTTTAAAAGAAGCATCCAAATCAGTGAAGTTGAAAAGCACACTTGATCGCACCAATCCTTTTCCCGATTTTGATGGCTTCGGTGATGGTCACTCAATGTGCATCAACAATTTAAAGATGAGGACAACTATCTGGGGGTCGCCAGATCGCATTACTATCAGTCTGAACAAGAATAATGTATGGGATCGTCGTCTTAATATACGTTCATTACAGGCTCCTACTCTGCAGGATATAAGCGAAGGTGTTGTATCGCCAGCCAACAATGATTACATTGGAATAGACACAAAAAGTAATTCTCTCCGTCCCAAAGAATATGGCTATCTTAGGAAAGAAGGCGGATCATATGATCCTTATCGTCAGCCTATTGAGTACTTTTCCCCCTGCCTGAAGCCAGTCGGCCAGATAATCGTCGGAATTGATCCCCTGAAAGATGCGGAAGCTCCCCAAATAACACAGAGTTGCGCCAATGGGGTAACGAGCTTACAGGTAACTAAAGGAACTGCCAGGGCAAGTCTGGAATATGTACTTGGAATGAAAAGCAACATTTACGCTATCAAGGCGACCCTGGAAGGAATAAGCAAACCGCTGTGGCTCCGGCTTTACCGGCATAAAGACACAGCCTACCAGGAATATATGACTGCTGACGGGAAAACTTATACGAACCCGGGGGCTGAAGCCGACAAAGCCTTTAATGGCCCGATAGATCCACCTACAAGCGGAAAGGAAGGACGTTATTTCTGGATTCGCCAGAGGATGCCGGCCGAAAAAACTTTTCCGCAAGGCTTTGAATATGTGCTCATGGGTGTCGTCAATACACCGGGAGAGGTGAAACTGGAAACAGTGGAAGGGAAAACCGGACTTGGAACTCCTCCTCCTGATGCAAAGATAGCCGCAGCCCCGGGCGCTGCAGCTACCGCAACATTCATACCTGGTTCAGATGGGAAACTGATAGCTTTTGTTACTATTGTTACAACTATGGATGGTCCTGATCTGCTGGCATTGGCCAAAAAACGCCTGACAGATGCAGAAGCCGGAGGTTTTGAAGGTGTGGTAAAGGAAAACACAAAGTGGTGGAATGATTTTTACGACCTTCGGGAAAACGGACGTGTGTTCCGTGGTGAAACAGGCCGTAATGCCACCGATGAAATTACCAGTATTTACAGGAGTTGGACCGACAGTCATGGCGGTGGTACTAAAACAGATATGCGCCAGTACGAAGCCAGTGCTTCATATGGATTACCGGAAAAGGATCTTCAGTTCTGGACAAGCCTTCCATGTTACAACGAAATTTTTACCACCAATCGTTTTGTTCGTAACTGGGGAGACAGCGAGGATATGTGGAAGCAGATTGTGGAGCATTGGGTATCCGGCGCAAAACAAAATGCCTGGGACATGTTCCATTTGCCAGGAATGTTTATCACTCACGGTTACCTGCCACCTGTAAAACCCGACAAGTATATCCATACAACGATTACTCTCGAGTTGTGTCTGGGCACCATGGCCCAGATTATTCGTCCTGCCTGGGATGAATGGGACTACTGCGGCGACACAAGCTTCCTGCGAAAAGAGTGCTATCCCCTGATGCGTGAAATGGCCATTTTCTATGCAGGATATGCTAAAAGAAGCAGCGACGGGTATTATCATATAATTCCTTCTATGGAGGAAGAACGTTGGGGTTTTTACCCGAATTTTTCACACAATAAAGACGTAATCAGTTCTTTGTGCATGTTTCGTTGGGCTTTATCACGGGCAGCCGATGCCGCAGAATTTCTTAAAGTTGATGATTTTTTAAGTAAGGGCTGGCGTCAGGTTGCCTCTCAGATTGTACCCTATCCTACATGGGAAAAACCTGGAGGTCCTATTTTTGCAGGAGTGAGCGGAGTGGAACCGAATCGCCTTCCCGGAGATCATTTTGGAGATGCTGCTTCTTATCCTACAGTTCTGGCAG